>Ga0306926_10005457_pt1 | contig 13525 bp, 12 predicted proteins | sample flu12Cox44000178_FD_203759 | JGI IMG/M metagenome (GOLD analysis project Ga0306926, IMG submission 203759) | Lab enrichment of tropical soil microbial communities from Luquillo Experimental Forest, Puerto Rico - flux8day.12C.oxic.44.000.178 (v2)... | ecosystem: Environmental > Terrestrial >... | reverse complement strand
GCGCCCCGGCAACCCGCGCGGCAGCGGCGCCGTGAGAATACTCGGCATCGACACCGCGACCGAGAGCTGCTCGGCGGCACTACTGCTCGAGGGCGGTAGGCTCCTGCAGCGGGCGCAGCGGCTCGAGCGCGCTCATGCCCAGGTGATCCTGCCCATGGTGGATGAGCTGCTGGCGGAGGGTGAAGTCCCGTTGGGCACGCTCGCTGCCATCGCCTTCGGGCGGGGGCCCGGTGCCTTTACCGGCGTGCGGCTTGCAGCCACGGTGGCGCAGGGCCTCGCCTTTGGCGCAGGCGTACCGGTCGTTCCGGTGTCCGACCTGCGTGCCCTCGCGCAGCGCGTGCTGGATGAGGACCGCGGGATCGCCCGGGTGCTCGTCTGCACCGACGCGCGCATGCAGGAAGTCTACTGGGCGTGCTTTGAGCGCTCGGGCAATTCCTGCGCTGGCCCTTGCGGGGAGGAGCGGGTCAGCGCGCCCGCGAACGTCCGGCTGCCTTCGGCCTGGGGGCCCGCAGCGGTGGGCGCGGGAGGCCTCGCTGGCGTCGGCTCGGGATTCGCTGCCTATCCCGAGCTTGGCAGGGAATTGTCGTTCGATGTCGTCATGCAGGGGCTACTGCCGAGGGCCGCGGAGATCGCGCAGCTCGCTGTCCCGGAGGTGGAGGCGGGTCGAGTTTTCCCGCCGGAACAAGCGCTTCCAGTCTATTTGCGAGATGATGTCGCACGACCCCGATCGGGGTCGTCATGAAACTGACACCCGCCCAAAAAGCTGTCATCTAACTGCAACACAGTGCCTCTCTAATAGCCGCGCTCCTGCCTGGTGCAGCCTGGACAAGATGCCCGCAAAACAGGTTTTGATTGTCGAAGACGAGCGGCCGATACGCGAAATGATCGCGTTTGGCCTGAAGCGTGCCGGCTTCGAGGTTCGCGAAGCCGAGGATTGCCGCAGCGCGCGCGCGGCGCTTGCCGACACCCGCCCCGACCTCGTACTGATCGACTGGATGCTGCCGGACATGAGCGGCTTGGAGCTGACGCGGGCACTGAAGCGTGACCGCGAGACACGCGAACTACCCGTGATCATGTTGACCGCGCGAGCCGAGGAAGGCGACAAGGTGGCGGGGCTCGAGGGTGGGGCAGACGACTATGTCACCAAGCCCTTCTCACCGAGGGAGCTGTTGGCGCGCATCAATGCGGTGCTGCGCCGCGGCGGCGGCAATGGTGTTGACGAGCGTATCGAGTTCGAAGGCCTGGTGCTGGACCAGGGGAGTCATCGGGTCATGGTCGGTGAGCGAACCGTGGCACTGGGCCCTACCGAGTACCGCATGCTCGAGTTCTTCATGACGCATCCTGAGCGGGTCTATACGCGGGATCAGCTGCTCGATCGTGTCTGGGGCGGCAATGTCTACGTCGAAGAGCGCACCATCGATGTCCACATCCGCCGCTTGCGCAAAGCACTCGAGGATTTTGGCTACGATCGCTTCGTGCAGACCGTGCGCGGCTCGGGCTATCGTTTCTCGGCGCGAACGATATAGAGCGCGTACGATCAGCACGCTATAGGAGAGGCGTCAGGAGCGAATGGAACCCGCGACACAGGCATGGTGGTTCGCGGCAGGGCGCTTGCTCGTCACCGTTGTGATCGGCTGCGGCGTGGGCTGGCTGCTCGGCAACCTGTGGGGCGGCCTCGCCTGTGCGCTGGCACTGCACCTCGCCTGGGTGCTGTCCAATCTGTTTCGCCTCGAGTGGTGGTTGCGTCACCGCAGCTATGCGGATCCTCCCGACGTTGGCGGCGTGTGGGGCGAGATCATCGCGCAGATCGTGCGGCTCCACCGGCGCAAGCGCTTCCACAAGCAGCGCTTCGTGCAGCTCATGCGGCAGCTGCAACGCTCGACCTCGGCACTGCCCGATGGAGTAGTGATACTCAATGCGCAGCGCGAGATCATGTGGTTCAACCGCATGGCGGCGCGGCTGCTCAACCTGCGCCGCACCGCCGATCTCGGCATGCGCATCGAGCACCTGATGCGCGAGCCCGAGTTCGTGCGCTACCTCGAGGGCGGTGATTATTCGAACCGGGTCATCATCCGGACCACCACCGCCGAGGAATGTTATCTGTCGATGCAGGTCGCCCCGTATGGCGATGGGCAGCTGCTGCTGCTGGTGAGTGATGTGTCCAGGCAGATGCGGCTCGAGGCGGTGCGTCGCGATTTCGTCGCCAATGCCTCACATGAGCTGCGCTCGCCGCTCACGGTCATCTCCGGCTATCTCGAGACGCTCGCGCAGGACAGCGCGCTCGATCCGGATCTCCAGGGGCCGATCGCGGAGATGCGCCGCCAGGCCGAACGCATGACTGCCATCATCCGCGACCTGCTCGAGCTCTCGCGTCTCGAAGAGTCCGACGTCTTCGTCGGCGGGGAGCCGATCGATATCGCAGCGCTGATGGCGCTGCTGCGCAAGGACGTGCTCGCGCGCGCCATGCATCCGCGCGAGGTGCGGATGCGCATCGACTCCACTGCACAGCTCAACGGCGATGAGCCGGAGATTCATTCGGCGTTCTCCAACCTGGTGGACAATGCCGCCAAGTACACCGCCGCCGAAGGCTCGCTCGAGATGCGCTGGTGGGTCGATGAGGACGGCGGGCACTTCTCGGTGAGCGACACCGGGATGGGAATTCCGCCGGAGCACATTCCGCGGCTCACCGAGCGGTTCTATCGCGTCGATCCGGGCCGCTCGCGCTCGACCGGCGGCTCGGGGCTCGGGCTTGCGATCGTCAAGCATGTGTTGCAGCGTCACGGCGCCACGCTCGAGGTGCAGAGCACGCTCGGCATTGGCAGCACCTTCACCTGTCACTTCCCCGCGGAGCGCGTGCTCGTCGCGCACACCGCGAATGCCGCAACGGCTTAAGATTCCATCGCAAGTCGCTAATCCGTAAGAAATAGTTAGTCCCGCTGTCACGTAACCGACACAACCGCGCACGAGGCTACACGCGCCACCCAGGCTCAAAGGAGGCGAGCGTCGTCATGGCGAGCGGTGAGCCCACGCGCGGCGGCAGGATGAGCGCACGCGCACTCTTTTTGTCCGATATCCATCTCGGGTTCCGGCACGCGCGGGCGCGGGAGCTCAACGAGTTCCTGCACGGCATCGAAGCCGAGTGCATCGTGCTGGTTGGAGACATCATCGATGCGCTCAGCCTGGCGCAGCGCGCATTCTGGAGCAGCGCGCACACGCAGGTGGTGCGCACGTTGCTCGCACGGCAGCGTGCCGGGACGCGTCTGATCTACCTGCCTGGCAACCACGACGAGAGTCTCGGCATGCTCGCACAGATGCTGCGCGGCCAGGTCGAGGTCCACCGTGAGTGGGTGCATCGCACCGCGCGCGGGGAGCGGCTGCTCGTGCTGCACGGTGATCAGTTCGATGCGGCGATGGTTTGCCCACGTTGGCTGAGCCGCCTCGGTGACCTGTTGCATGGCGTGACCCTGGGCGTGAACCACCAGGTGAACAACGTGCGCCGCGCTCTCGGCTGTCCCTACTGGTCGCTCGCGGAGTGGCTCAAGCTGAGCGTCGGTACCAGCCTGCGTTACATCGAGCAGTTCGAGCACCTCGCTGCTCTCCACGCGGCGCGGTTCGGCTATGATGGGGTCGTGTGCGGACACATTCATCGCGCCAACCTGCGGCATATCGGCGAGACGCTCTACTGCAATACCGGCGACTGGGTGGAGTCGTGTACCGCATTGATCGAGAACCAGCAGGGGCAGCTCGAGCTGCTGCGCTGGCCGCGCCAGTGTGCCGCAGCGGCGCGCCCTGCCGCTGCTGAGCCAATGGCCGACGCGGCGTGAGGATCGCGCTCGCAACCGACGCCTGGACGCCGCAAACCAACGGCGTCGTCACCACGCTGAAGGCCACGGCCGCGACCCTTAGCCTCGCCGGGCACGAGGTGCGCATCATCTCGCCGCAGGGGCTCACCACGATCGCCTGCCCGAGTTACCCGGAGATCCGCCTGGCGCTCTCGCCCGGAGCCTACGTGGCGCGCGAGCTCAAGGCTTTCCGTCCGCATGCCATCCACATCGCCACCGAAGGACCGCTGGGACTTGCCGTGCGCCGCAACTGCCGGGCACGCCGCGTGCCCTTCACCACCTCCTATCACACGCGCTATCCGGAGTACCTGCGCGCGCGCTGGCCGATCCCGCTTGCGCTGAGCTACGCCTGGTTGCGCCGCTTCCACGGCGCCGCAGAGCGCACGTTCGTGAGCAGCGCGAGCCTCGAGGTCTTGCTCGCGGAGCGTGGATTCCATCACTTGCACCGCTGGCGCCGTGGCGTCGATCTGCGCACCTTCCATCCCTGCCCGCCGCATCCGGAGCTCGCCCCGCTACCGCGACCGATCATGGCGTGCGTCGGTAGGCTGGCCGTCGAGAAGAATCTGGATGCGTTCCTTGCGCTCGACCTGCCGGGCACCAAGCTCGTGATCGGCGATGGACCTGAGCGCGCGACGCTCGCGCAGCGTTACCCCCAGGTCAAGTTTGCCGGCTACCGTTTCGGCGCAGAGCTCGCCGCGCTCCTTTCGGGCGCTGACGTCCTGGTGTTCCCGAGCCTCACCGATACCTTCGGGCTCGTCATGATCGAGGCGCTCGCCTGCGGCGTGCCGGTGGCGGCCTTTCCGGTGCCCGGGCCGCTCGATGTCATCGAGCCGGGCGTGACCGGAGTGCTGCATGCAGACCTGAAGCGCGCCATCGCGGCAGCGCTGCAGCTCGATCGTGCCGCCTGCGTGCGGGCGGCGGACGGCTTCAGCTGGCAGACTGCGACCAACCAGTTCTTCAGCGGGCTTGCGCCCATCCCATTGCCGCTGCGCGCGAGGCTGGCCGTCAGCCGCAGTTCCGCTATCATCGCGCGCATGGCCACGCGCCGGCAGACGAGCGGAGCGGGGGACGCAAACTGATGGAAACCGCCGATCTCAGTCACCACATTTCGCGCCGCTTCAACGAGGACCTCGAGCGGGTTCGCGGCAAAGTGCTCGGCATGGGCGGCTTCGTCGAGCAGCAGCTGCACAAGGCGATTGCTGCGCTGGTCGAAGGCGATAGCTCCCTCGGCGAGCAGGTCGCGATGGATGACTTCCAGGTGAACAACATGGAAGTCTCCATCGATGATGAGTGCTGCCGCATCCTCGCCACGCGCGCACCTGCCGCCGGCGATCTGCGGGTCATCGTCGCCATCATCAAGACCATCACCGACCTCGAGCGCATCGGCGATGAGGCCGAGAAAATCGGCTACATCGCCTCGCGCCTCGCCACCATGGAGCGTCCGGCGGACAAGTACCGCGAGGTCAAGCATCTCGGGCGCGTGGTGTCGGACATGGTGCACGCGGCGCTCGACGCCTTTGCCCGCATGGATGTGGAGTCTGCGCTGCGGGTCGCCCGCCAGGACCGGCTGGTCGACGAAGAGTACGAGGCCATCCAACGTCAGAGCATCACCTTCATGATGGAGGACCCGCGCACCATCCGCCGGGCGCTCGATGTCATGTGGGTAGTGCGTGCGCTCGAGCGCATCGGCGATCACGCCAAGAACATCTGCGAATACGTCATCTACATGGTCCACGGCAAGGACATCCGCCACACCTCGCTCGATGACGTCGAACGGGAGCTGCGTGGCGGCGCCGACGCTCCCGCCGACGCACCGCCGGCTTCGGCCTGAGTCAGTCTTGACGGGAAGCTTCTCGCCGCAGCGGGACTCCGCGCGACGGCTCGTCAACCTCGGCGGCTTCGCAGCCTGTGCCGCCCTCATCGCCTATGCGCTCTACTCACAGCTATACCTCGGGCTCGAGCCCTGCCCGCTGTGCATCTTTCAGCGCATCGGCATCGCTCTCCTCGGAGTGGCGTTTCTCGCCGCGGCTGTGCATCACCCGCGTGGTTGGGGGCGTTACCTGTATGCGCTCGCAATTGCCATGACCGCACTCGCGACGTTGCTCGTCGCCGCACGTCACGTGTACGTGCAGAGCCTGCCTCCGGGCGCGCTGCCTTCCTGCGGCGCACCGCTCAGCGTGCTGCTGAAGTTCACTCCCCTCTGGGAGGTGGTACGCAAGGTGCTCACCGGCAGCGGTGAGTGCAGCGAAGTGAACTGGCGTTTCCTCGGGCTCACCATGCCCGCCTGGGTGCTGTTATGGGCGCTGGCGCTCGGCAGCGTGGGAGTCATCGCCAATCTGCGCGGCTCTGTGCTGGCGCCGCGGGCGGGCCGCGCGTCCGGCACGCTCGCCGGCTGATCAAACCAACAGTCGCCGCAGCAGGTTGCAGTACATCCGCTGCAGAGCGTCGATGTCGGCGAGGCGCACGCACTCGTTCACCTTGTGGATCGAGGCGTTCACCACTCCGAGTTCGACCACCTGCGCGCCGAGCGGTGCGATGAAGCGTCCGTCGGAGGTGCCGCCGCCGGTCGAGAGGCGCGGTGGTACGCCGGTGACCTCGGCCACTGCCTCGGTAACGGCGCTCGACAGGACTCCGGGGGGCGTATAGAACGGCTCCCCCGACAGGTACCAATCCAGCGTGAAGCGCACGCCATGCCGCCGGAGGATCCCCTCGACGGTGTTCTTGAGGTTTTCCAAAGTCTGCACCGGTGAGTAGCGCAGGTTGAAGCGCGCCTTGAGCTCACCGGGGATGACGTTGGGCGCGCCGGTGCCGGAGTTGATGTTGGATACCTGAAAACTGGTCGGCTGGAAATGCTCGGTGCCCTGGTCCCAGCTGCGACTGACGAGCTCCGCGAGCGCCGGGGCGAGCGCATGCACGGGATTGTCGGCGAGCTGAGGGTAGGCGATGTGGCCCTGCACGCCATGCACCGTCAAACGCCCGCTGAGCGACCCGCGACGGCCCACCTTGATGGTGTCGCCGATGCACACTTCACTGGAAGGCTCACCCATCAGACACCAGTCGATGCGCTCGCCGCGTGTCTGGAGCAGTTCCACGACGCGCCGCGTGCCATCAACCGATGGTCCCTCCTCATCGCTCGTGATCAGGAACGCGATCGAGCCGGAGTGCTGCGGATGCAGGGCGACGAACTCCTCGGCTGCGGTCACCATGGCCGCGAGCCCGCTCTTCATATCCGCGGCGCCGCGGCCATAGAGCACGCCCTCGCGGATCTCCGGCACGAAGGGATCGCTGTCCCACTCATCGAGTGGGCCGGTCGGTACCACATCGGTATGCCCCGCGAAGCAAAACAGCGGTCGCCGGTCACCGCGGCGTGCCCAGAGGTTGGCGACATTCCCGAATGGCAGCGGCTCGATCACGAAACCGATCCGCTCGAGGTGCTGCGCGAGGAGCGTCTGGCAGCCTTCATCGGCGGGAGTCACGGAGCGACGGGAAATGAGATCCCTAGTCAGTTCAATGGCTTGAGACATTGGCTCGCGGTTATACGGCCTCAGCTGCAGCGCGGCAAGCGCGGCGCACCGTCACGTCTCTGTAAAGTGGGGCAGCAACACTGTGCAGGGCCACAGGGATGTGGCCGATGCCGCTCATCCCCGGGGCAGCGCCTGTGCTGTCATGAGAGCGTCACATTATTGTCATTTAATTCGCGCCAGCGTTCTGGGGGCTAACAATCCGAAAGTGCAGGAGTGAAATCATGAGCATATTCAATGCGAAGCGCCTGTCAGTGGCAGTAGTCGCTGTGGTCGCATTCGCGGGTGCACAGGCCGCGGATATTTCTGGTGCCGGTGCGACCTTCCCCTATCCCATTTATTCAAAATGGGCCGACGCCTACAAGCAGCAGACCGGAATCGGGCTCAACTATCAGTCGATCGGCTCTGGTGGAGGCATCAAGCAGATCAAGGCCAAGACCGTCACCTTCGGGGCCACGGACATGCCGCTCGAGGCGAAGGATCTCCAGGAGTCCGGCCTAGTGCAGTTCCCCATGATCATTGGTGGCGTGGTACCGGTGGTGAATCTGAAGGGCGTACAGGGCGGGCAGATGGTGCTCGATGGCGCCACCGTTGCATCGATCTACCTGGGCGAGATCACCAAGTGGAACGATGCGCGCATCAAGAAGCTCAACCCGGCGCTGACGCTTCCCGCCACCGCCATCGCGCCGATCTATCGCTCGGACGGCTCGGGTACCAACTTCCTGTTCTCGACCTATCTGTCCAATTCGTACCCGAAGTTCAAGGAGACGATCGGCGCCAACACCTCGGTGCAGTGGCCGGTTGGGATCGGTGCCAAGGGTAACGAGGGTGTCGCCAACATGACGACCCAGACCGACGGCGCGATCGGCTACGTCGAGTATGCGTACGCCAAGCAGAACAAGATGGCGTACGCGGACCTGATCAACTCTGCCGGTAAGAAGGTCGCTCCCGATTCGGACTCTTTCCAGGCAGCCGCGGCGAATGCCGACTGGGCGAACGCACCGGGTTACCATCTGATTCTCACCAATCAGCCGGGCGAGAAGAGCTGGCCCATCACCGGCGCCAGCTTCATTCTGGTGTACAGCAGCCCCCCCGATCCGGCGGCAACGGGTGCGGCGTTGAAATTCTTCGACTGGGCGTTCAAGAACGGTGCCAAGATGGCTGCCGAGCTGGACTACGTGCCGCTGCCCGACAGCCTGGCGAATCAGATCCGGAACACCTGGAAGACTCAGGTAAAGGGTGTCCCGGCGACCTGAGCCGGATGGCGCAGAGCGCCTGCGGGGCGACCCGCAGGCGCCTGCCAACCAGTGCGCCTGTCGGATGGCGATCGGACCGCAACGGGGCCGCGTACGGACCGGGTTTGAGGAAGAGTCAGGCGTGACAGGTTGACGCAGGCAATGAACACCGTGGCTGCGATCGAGCCGGCGCACGCCTCCGCACAGCGCGTGCGCGAGCGGGCGTTCCGTGGCGCGACCTTCGCGGCGGCGCTGCTCGTGCTCGCACTGCTCGGCGGCGTCGCCCTCTCGCTGCTCTATGGCGCCTGGCCGGCATTCGCACATTTCAAGCTCAGCTTCCTGACGCGCGAGATCTGGAATCCGGTCACCGACCAGTTCGGTGCCCTGGCCCCGATGTACGGCACGCTCGTGACCTCGCTGCTTGCACTCCTGCTCGCCATTCCGTTGAGCTTCGGTATCGCGATCTTTCTCACCGAGCTCGCGCCGGTATGGCTCAAGCGACCGGTGGGGGTGGCGGTCGAGCTGCTCGCGGCCGTGCCGAGCATCATCTATGGAATCTGGGGTCTTTTCGTGCTTTCGCCGATCCTGCAGCGCCACGTGCAGCCCTGGCTCATCGAGTGGCTCGGGCCGCTACCGCTGATCGGACGGCTGTTCCAGGGTCCGCCATACGGCATCGGCATACTCACGGCGAGCTTCGTACTCGCCATCATGGTGATTCCCTTCATCTCGGCCGTGATGCGCGATGTCTTCGAGACCGTGCCGGATGTGCTCAAGGAGTCCGGCTACGGGCTCGGCGCCACGACCTGGGAAGTGATCTGGCAGGTGGTCGTGCCCTATGCGCGCACGGGCATGATCGGCGGAATCATGCTCGGGCTCGGCCGCGCGCTGGGTGAGACCATGGCGGTGACCTTCGTGATTGGCAATGCGCACCGTATCGGCTCATCGCTGCTGGCACCGGGCACCACGATCTCCGCATCGATCGCCAATGAATTCGCGGAGGCGGTCGGCGACCTCTATACCTCCTCGCTGGTCGCGCTCGGCGCGTTGCTGTTCCTGATCACCTTCGCGGTGATCGCCGCGGCGCGCCTGATGCTGATGCGCCTCGACCACAAGGCGCTCTCGAACGTATGAACCGCCGGACAATCCGCAAGCTCGTCAACAGCGTGGCGCTCGGGCTTTCGGGGCTTGCCACCGCCATCGGGCTGTTTTTTCTCGCTGCGATACTGTGGACCTTGATCCGCAGTGGCCTCGCTGGCATATCGTTGCAACTGTTCACCGCGATGACCCCGCCACCGGGCGGCAGCGGTGGCCTGCTGAATGCGATTTACGGCAGCGTGGTCATGACGGTCATCGGGATCCTGATCGGTGGACCGATCGGCATCCTCGCCGGTACCTACCTCGCGGAATACGGTCGCACCGCGCGTATCAGCACCGTGATCCGTTTCGTGAATGATGTGCTGCTCTCGGCGCCCTCGATCATCGTGGGTCTGTTCGTTTACGAACTGCTCGTGGTGCGCATGGGGCATTTTTCGGCCATCGCCGGTGCCGTCGCACTCGCCATCATCGCCATCCCGGTAACGGTGCGCACCACCGAGGACATGCTGAACCTCGTCCCGCAGGGCATGAAGGATGCCTCGACCGCGATGGGCGCGTACCACTGGCGCACGATCACGAGTGTCATCTACCCGGCCGCGCGCAGCGGTATCCTCACCGGTCTGCTGCTGGCCATCGCGCGCATCAGCGGCGAGACCGCGCCACTGCTGTTTACCGCGCTCAACAACCAGTTCTGGAGTAGCAGGCTCTTCGCTCCGATCGCGAACCTGCCGGTGGTCATCTTTCAGTTTGCGCTGAGTCCCTATCCGAACTGGCAACAGCTTGCGTGGTCCGGTGCGCTCCTCATCACGGTCAGTATTCTCATCCTCAACATTGCGGCGCGCTTCGCCGTATCTTCGCGGGGCCGCGGCTGATGGGCACACCGCAACCGAGGCTCGGCCCGGCGCCGAAGGCCGCGCCCGCCCCGACCGTCAAGTTCGAGGTGCGGCACCTCGATTTCTATTACGGCAAGGCGCACGCCCTCAAGGACGTGAGTCTCGAGCTCGTCGACCGGCAGATCACCGCCTTCATCGGTCCGTCCGGCTGCGGCAAGTCGACGCTGCTGCGCGTGTTCAATCGCATGTACGCGCTCTATCCCGGCCATCGAGCGACCGGTGATGTACGGCTCGATGGCGAGGACATCCTGGCACCGAGCGTTGACGTTGCAGCGCTGCGCTTCCGGGTGGGCATGGTGTTCCAGAAGGCAACACCGTTTCCGATGTCGATCTTCGATAACGTCGCCTTCGGGTTGCGCTTATCGCGGCGCATCTCGCGCAGCGAGCTGACCGAGCGCGTGGAGGAGGCGCTGCGCGAGGCCGCGATGTGGGAAGAGGTCAAGGACAAGCTGCACGAGGATGGCCGCGGCCTCTCCGGCGGTCAGCAGCAACGTCTGTGCATTGCGCGTACCCTCGCGCTGCGTCCCGAGGTTATCCTGTTCGATGAGCCGACGGCCGCGCTCGACCCGATCTCGACGCTGCGCGTGGAGGAAACGCTGCAGAGCTTGCGCGAGAGCTATTGTATTGCCATCGTGACGCACAACCTGCAACAGGCTGCGCGCGTCTCGAACGTCACCGCTTTCATGTACCTCGGTGAGCTGGTGGAGATGGGACCGACGGAGCAGATTTTTACCGCGCCGCGCAACCGCCGCACGGATGACTATGTCACGGGCCGCTTCGGCTGACGCATATGACCGAAAATACGCCCAGCACTCGCCCCACACCTCCCGACCAGAAGGGTGACGGGGCGGGCGCGTCCGGCGCCCGAGGAAACGGCCTCGCCGGTGATGACGCCCGGGAGGACTTCAGCGCGGTGCAGGGAGCTCCTTCCGATGGGCAGACTGCTGCAGGTGCAGGTGCCGAAACGCCGGCCGCAGCGCCCGCAGCCCCCGCAGCCCCCGCCGTACCCGCGAGCTCGACGCGGCATCTCGGAGAGGGCGGCCTCAATCTCAAGCCGAGCGGCAGGGTGTCCGCGGCGACCGAGCCCGCACCCCAGGCCGATGGCGCGACAGTCGACAACCCGGTGTTCTCGTGCCGCACGGTTAGCGTTTACTACGGGGCGAAGCAGGCACTGAAGGAGGTCTCGCTCGATGTAGGGCGGCAGCAGGTGCTGGCGATGATCGGTCCCTCGGGCTGCGGGAAGTCGACCTTCCTGCGCTGCTTGAATCGCATGAACGACACGATCCCCGGAGCTCGGGTCACCGGCTCCATCCAGCTCGATGGCCGCGATATTCACGACGAGAGCGTCGATGTGGCACAGCTGCGTGCCCGCATCGGCATGGTGTTTCAGAAACCCAACCCGTTCCCGAAATCGATCTACGACAATGTCGCCTACGGTCCGCGCATCCATGGCCTCGCGCGCAGCCGCGCGCATCTCGATGAAATCGTCTGCACCAGCCTGACGCGTGCCGGTCTGTGGGATGAGGTCAAGGACCGGCTGAGCAGCCCCGGCACCGGTCTTTCCGGAGGCCAGCAGCAGCGCCTGTGCATCGCGCGCACCATCGCCGTGCAGCCGGAAGTGATCCTCATGGACGAGCCCTGCTCGGCGCTCGATCCGATCGCCACGGCGCGCATCGAGGACCTGATCGATGAGCTGCGCGCGTCCTATGCGATCGTGATCGTCACGCACTCCATGCAGCAGGCGGCCCGCGTGTCGCAGCGTACCGCTTACTTCCACCTCGGCGACCTGATCGAGGTCGGTGAGACCGATCGGCTGTTCACCAACCCACGCCACCGTCTCACGGAAGACTACATCACCGGGCGGTTCGGTTAGCGGCGCCTGCCACGGGTCCGCACTCGATCACGCTTGCGGCAGGCAGCCGAATCGGCAGCCGCTGCAACCAGACTGTTACCGCCCCGCGACTGACCGCGTAACCGCGGCGCCGCAATAATGACTGCAGATACACCAAGAGCTGCAAAGGTCATGAGACGCGCGCCTCTGTCAGCACTCGTGCTGTTCGCCGCAACCACCGCCTTGTCACTGGCAGCGCCCGCGAAAGACGTGCAACTGCTCAATGTCTCCTACGACCCGACGCGGGAGTTGTACAAGTACATCAATGCGGCTTTCGCCAGGCAGTGGAAGGAGAAGACTGGCGACCGGGTGATCGTGCAGCAATCACACGGCGGTTCGGGCAAGCAGGCGCGTGCCGTGATCGATGGGCTGCAGGCGGATGTGGTCACGCTCGGCCTGGGTTATGACATCGATGCACTGGCAGACCATGGCCTCGTGGCCCAGAACTGGCAAACACGGTTTCCGCACAACAGTTCGCCGTACGTCTCGACCATCGTTTTTCTGGTGCGCAAGGGTAATCCCAAGGGCATCCGCGACTGGCCCGATCTGCTGAAGCCCGGCATCCAGGTGATCACGCCCAATCCCAAGACCTCAGGGAACGGCCGCTGGAGCTACCTCGCGGCGTGGGGATATGCGTACCGCAAGAACGGCAACAGCGAGTCAAAGGGCCGGGCGTTCGTGACTGAACTGTACCAACACGTGCCGGTGCTCGACTCTGGTGCCCGCGGCTCCACGACGACCTTCGTGCAACGCGAGCTCGGCGATGTGCTCATAGGTTGGGAGAACGAGGCCTACCTTGCGCTGAAGGAATACGGGACGGAAAAGTTCGAGATCGTTGCCCCGTCTGAGAGCGTTCTCGCCGAGCCACCCGTGGCGATCGTCGATAAAGTGGCGCTGACCCATGCCACGCGGGATCTCGCCAAGGCCTACCTCGACTTCCTGTATAGCGATGAAGGTCAGGACATCATCGGCCGGAATTTCTATCGCCCCACCGAGCCGCAGGCCGCCGCCAGGTACTCGAAGCAGTTCGCCGCGGTGAGACTGTTTA
>Ga0306926_10005456_pt1 | contig 13525 bp, 13 predicted proteins | sample flu12Cox44000178_FD_203759 | JGI IMG/M metagenome (GOLD analysis project Ga0306926, IMG submission 203759) | Lab enrichment of tropical soil microbial communities from Luquillo Experimental Forest, Puerto Rico - flux8day.12C.oxic.44.000.178 (v2)... | ecosystem: Environmental > Terrestrial >... | reverse complement strand
CCGGGAGAAGGATGTCGAGAAGAAAACCGACATCACCGTGATCAGCCCCAAGGGCGTCGATCCGTTCTCCAGCCACGGCAAGCTGTTCGAGCAGGGCCAGGCGGACATGTACAACGCCTGCGAGTGGGGAAATTATTGCCGCGTTCAGGACACGAGGGTCGGCAGCCGTCAGGTCGGCCGGCGCGGCATCGTCACCTATGCAGCCATTGCGGTGCGCCCGGATTCTCCGGTCTACACCCCCCAGCAGCTCGCCGGTCGCACCGTTGGGGTGCCGTTCTATTTCGGCACCCATTATCTCGCGCTGCACATGCTGGAAGGCTTCCTGCCGCGCGATCTGATCAGAGTCTGCCGCGCACCCAACGGTTCGCGCTATCGCTTTGAGGCGATGCTGGCGGGCGAGATCGAGGCCACGACCTTGACCGAGCCCTACGCGACGCTGGCGGAGAAAAAGGGCTGCCGGCTCATCTGCGAGGCCTTCTATCACGGCACCGAGGTCGCCTCGGCCAGGGTCGACGGCGAGACCTATGCCGCCTTCAATCGCGCCGTGCGCGAGGCGGTGCGCCGCATCAATGCGGACAGGCGCGCGTACCTCCACTATTTCATCGACTATCACAAGGCGGCCGATCCCGAGATCGGCGCGCTTACGCCGAGCGATATTCGCGAGAGCCGGATCGTGGTCTGCGATCCCGCCCCCATCCCGCTCGAGGAGATGCAGCGCACCTACGACTGGCTCAAGAGCTGGGGGATGCTGGAGGATACCGCCTCCCCGCTCGAGCTCGTCAACATCGAGGTGCAGAGCCACGGGCACATTGCCGCGGAATGAGAGCGTGGCGCGAGCACCTGGCGGGCCTTGCATTTCCGGCGCTGCTGGCGGCCGCGGTCGCGCTTTCGGCAGCCGGGCCAGCTTTCGCCGCGGAAGATGATTTCTATGCCCGCAAGAGCATCCAGCTCCTGATCGGGTTCAGCGGCGGCGGCGGATACGACATCTACGCGCGCATGCTGGCGCGCCATATGGGGCGCCACATTCCGGGAAATCCCCGCCTCGTTCCGCAGAACATGTCGGGGGCCGGCAGCCTGCGGCTTGCCAACTACCTCTACAACGTCGCACCCAGGGACGGCACCGCCATTGGCACCTTTGCGCCTGGGGTGGCGGTCGAGCCGCTCCTGGGCCGCTCCGAAGGGGCGCAGTTCGATGCCTCGAAGTTCACCTGGCTCGGCAGCATCTCGCAGGAGATCAGCGTCTGCGCCTTCATCAAGTCGGCCGGGATTGCGAGCTGGGCCGACATGCAGACCAGGAGCTACGTGCTCGGGGCATCGGCCGCCGGTGCCGAAAGCGACGTGTTCCCCAATGTGCTGCGCAAGCTGTTCAAGCTGCCGCTGCGGATCGTGAGCGGCTATCCCGGCGGGTCCGAGATCATTCTCGCCATGCAGCGCGGCGAGGTCGATGGCCGCTGCGGCTGGTCATGGACGAGCCTGGTGAGCCGAAACCGGGCGCTGCTCGATACCAAGGCGATCGATGTGACGCTCCAGATCGGGCTTGCCCGCGAGAGAAGCCTCCCCGAAGTGCCGCTGATCATGGAGCTGACCGACGACCCCCGTAAGAAGGCCGCGCTCAAGCTGATCGTCTCGCGCCAGATGATCGCGCGCCCCTTCGCGGCGCCACCGGAAGTGCCTGCCGAGCGCGCCCGCATCCTGCGCGCGGCGTTCGAAACAACCATGCGCGATCCGGCGTTCCTCGCCGAGGCGAGAAGCCTCAACCTGGAAGTGGATCCGGTCGGAGCTGCCGAGGTCGCGGCGCTGCTCAGGGAAATCTACCGCTCGCCGCCCGAGGTCACGAAGCTTGCGGCCGAACTGGTCCGCGACGGGCCGTGATGCCTCGCCCTTGCGGGGAAGGCATCACGCAGCTTGTTCCATGACCTCTCCGGATCGATAGCGGCGATCCGGGCGGCGAGGGAATGGAGGCGTGGCGTCAGCTCGTGCCGCCAGAGCCGCTGCCGGTATCGCTAGACGACGGCCAGGAAGGAGTGCTGCTCCAGGATGGCGCGGGCGCGGGCGCGGGGGCAGGAGCGGGCTTGGGCGCTGCGGGTTTCCTGGGAGCCGCCTTCTTCGGCGCCGCCTTCTTCACGGCCGCCTTCTTCGGGGCGGACTTCTTCGCTGCGCGCTTTGCCTTCTTTGCCGGGGCGGCTTTTTTCGCCTTGCTCTTCTTGGTCTTCGACTTCGCCTTCTTCGCTTTCTTGGCCATTTAAGGACTCCCGATTTTGCGGCTTGGATCTCGAGCCGCTCCCATGGTCTCTACGCTCGCTCTGGCACTGTCGCTGCTGGCACTCCAGCCCTTGCCACTTTCGCACTTGCCACGCTTACTCGGCCGCGACCATCTCACCTGCCACGGCTGCAACCCCTTTGCCGGCAAGCGCTGCCGGCGCGGGACCCCCAGTCGCCCAGTCGATGAGCTCGATGCTGTGGACGACCGGGATCGATGTGCCCGCTGCGATCTGCATCATGCAGCCGATGTTTCCGGCTGCGATCACGGCGGGCGCCATCTTCGTGATATTCGCGACCTTGCGTTCGCGCAACCTCCCGGCGAGCTCGGGCTGAAGAATGTTGTAGGTCCCAGCCGAGCCGCAGCACAGATGACCTTCCGGCACATCTTTAACTACGAATCCCAACTTGGAAAGCAAATCTTTTGGTTCTCTCCAAATTTTCTGACCATGCTGGAGGGAGCAGGCGGAGTGATAGGCAACGACCATGCCGGCGTGGTCGCCTGGGTGGCGGGCGAGCGCAAGCGTGTAGAGGTATTCGCTGATATCCTGGGCCAGCTGCGACACGCGGCCGGCCTTGCCGGCATAGGCATCCTCGCCGCGCAGCATGAAACCATAGTCCTTGACCATGGTGCCGCAGCCAGAGGCCGTCACCAGGATGGCATCGAGCTCTTCGCCTTCGAACTCGGCGTTTAAGGCATCGATCCGCTCTCGCGCCGCGCGATGCGATGCGCGCGCCCGGCCGAGGTGATGAACGAGCGCTCCGCAGCACCCCTCGACCGTCACCACCTCGACGCCATGGCGCGTGAGCACGCGGATGGCCGCCCGGGTAATCGAGGGCGCAATGACCGGAGCCACGCAGCCGGTCAGCAGAGCAATCCTGCCCCGGCGTACGCCTTGCGCGGGGAAGCGGTGTTGCCCGGAGAGGGAACGCGGCAGGCGGTCCGGTGCCAGCCTCAGCACGGCAGCGATTCGGGGAAGCCTGAGCCACTCGAACGCTCCCGCGAGCGGCCTTGCCGTTCGCGCCGCCTTGAGCGCCCATCGGAAGGCACGGTTGTCCGGGATCAACCAGGCCAGCGCAGCGCGCATGACACGATCGAGGAGCGGACGCCTGTAGGTGGCCTCAATATGCGCTCGGGCGTGGTCGACGAGATGCATGTAATGGACGCCCGAGGGGCAGGTCGTCATGCAGGCAAGGCACGAGAGGCAGCGGTCGATGTGCTTGACGACCTCGGCGCTGGCCCCGCCACCGCTCTCCAGCATCCCCTTGATCAGGTAGATGCGCCCGCGCGGCGAATCGAGCTCGTCCCCCAACAGCACGTAGGTCGGGCAGGTTGCCGTGCAGAAGCCGCAATGGACACACGCGCGCAGGATGCGGTCGGCCTCCGCTGTATCGGGGTTCGCGAGCTGGGCGAGGGAGAAGGACGTCTGCATTTCAAGGGTTATGCTAAGCTTCCTGATGCATGACCCTCTTAGCCGTCATGGCCGGGCTTGTCCCGGCCATCCACGTCTTTCATCCAACGCCCGAATGAAGACGTGGATGCCCGCGACAAGCGCGGGCATGACGAAACAAACCTTGTGCAGTTTGGGGTCACACGCCAGCCCACATGCGCCCGGGGTTGAGCACGCCCCTGGGATCGAAGCTCTCCTTGACCCGCCTGGTCAAGGCAGCGAGCGGCGGATCCTGCGGCGAGAAGACATCAACGCTTGCACGCAGCGCCGCGGGGCCCCGCACGAGCATCGCGTGCCCTCCGGTTCCGGCTAGCGCCCGCGCAACAAGAGTCGCTGCAGCATCCTCGGCAGCACCGGGCGCGAGCCAGATGAGCCCGCCGGCCCAGTCGAACAGGACCTGCACTGCTCCGTGCCCGGCGATGCGCGCTGCAAGCTCGGCACCGCGGGTCGCCTGGGTCGAGATGCGCCAGAGCGGCCGCCCGCCGCCTTGGCTCGCTGCGGCGAACGGCGTGACGTCGCGCACCGCACGCCACAGTGCCTGCGAAACCGCGGCAGATGCCGTCTCCAGCTCGCCGAAGCCTCGCAGCTCGGCCTCCAACATCGTCTTGCGCTGTGCGACCGACGGCGCGAAGCCCTCCAGTCGCAAGGCGGTGAGCGCTGTCCCAGAAGCCGCGATCTCGCGCTGCGGCATGAGGCTTGCGACGTCAGCCGGCAGGTGCGCGGCACCGGAGACATCGCAGGGCAGTGTCATGGCGGTGGTCATGGCGAGAACGGCCGCCGGCGGATCGAGCCCGAGGATCAGCACCGTCGCCTCGGTCTCCGGCTTCGGCAGCGTCTTGATCGTCACCTCGGTGAGCACGGCAAGCGTGCCGAAAGAGCCCGCCATGAGCTTGCACAGGTCATAGCCGGTTACGTTCTTGACCACGCGACCGCCCGATTTGAACGTTTCGCCCCGACCCGAAACCGCCTGAAATCCCAGGAAATGGTCGCGCGCGGCGCCAGCCTTGATCCGCCGCGGCCCCGAGAAATTGGTTGCGAGCGTCCCTCCGATGGTGGCGCGACCGCCAGCGCCGCCGAGAATGGGGCCGCAGTCCATGGGCTCGAAGGCAAGCTGCTGCCCGCGCGAGTCGACCAGCGCCTCGATTTCCGAAAGGGGTGTTCCGGCACGAGCCGAGAGCACGAGCTCCTCCGGCTCATAGAGCGTCACCCCGGTAAGGGCGGAGAGGTCGAGCGTGCAGTCGGTCTGCGTCGGCCGGCCAAGCTCACGCTTGGTGCCTGCTCCGACGATCTCGAGCGTCTTGCCCTCCGACAGCGCCCATTGCAATGCCTGCTCGACGTCCCTGGCATCGCGCGGCTTGAGGCTGTCGGTCATGGCGCGGCATGCCGATACGTGTAGCCCGGATTGAGCGTGGCGAAATCCGGGAGCATGCGTGCGCACGGCCAATGCCGACCCCGGATTTCACTTCGTTCAATCCGGGCTACGGGCAATCAGAATCGCTCCAGGTTGGGAAACGGCACTCGCCCGGCATGGATATGCATGCGGCCGAGCTCGGCACAGCGGTGGAGTGTCGGAAACACCTTGCCCGGATTGAGCAGGCCACCGCTGTCGAAGGCGCATTTGAGCCGCTGCTGCTGCGCGAGGTCGGCCTCGCTGAACATGACCGGCATGAGATCGCGCTTCTCCACGCCCACCCCATGCTCACCCGTCAGTACGCCTCCTACCTCGACGCAGAGCTTGAGGATCTCCGCCCCGAACCGCTCGGTGCGCTCAAGCTCGCCCGGCTTGTTGGCATCGTAGAGGATGAGCGGATGCAGGTTGCCGTCTCCGGCGTGGAACACGTTGGCGACTGCGAGCCCGTACTGATCGGAGAGCTCGCGCATGCGGGCGAGCACCTGGGGGAGGCGGGCGCGCGGGATAGTGCCGTCCATGCAGTAATAATCCGGCGAGATGCGTCCCACCGCGGGAAAGGCGGCCTTGCGCCCGGCCCAGAACAGCGCCCGTTCCTCCTCTGACGCCGAGGTGCGACAGGTCACGGCCCGGCAGGAGCGCGCAATCTCCTCGATGCGTGCAATGAGGCAGTCGACCTCGGCCTGCGGTCCATCGACCTCCACGATGAGCAGCGCCTCGACGTCGAGCGGGTAGCCGGCGTGGACAAACTCCTCGACGGCGTGGATCGCAGGCTTGTCCATCATCTCCATGCCGGCGGGAATGATTCCGGCCGCGATGGTGGCGCTCACGCATTCGCCGGCATCCTCGGAGGATGCAAAGCCGATGAGCGCCGCGCGCGCGCATTGCGGGCGCCGGAGCAGCCGCACCGTAACCTCGGTCACCACCCCCAGCAGGCCTTCCGAGCCGGTCACGATGCCGAGCAGGTCATAGCCGCCGGAATCGAGGTGCTTGCCGCCGAGCCGCACGATCTCGCCGTCAATCAGCACCAGCTCGCAGCCCAGCACATTGTTGGTGGTCACACCGTATTTGAGGCAGTGCACGCCGCCGGAGTTCTCGGCCACGTTGCCGCCGATTGTGCAGGCGATCTGCGAGGAAGGATCGGGCGCATAGTAGAAGCCGGCATGCTCGACCGCCGCCGTCACCGCGAGGTTGGTCACCCCGGGCTCGACCACCGCCACCCGGTTCGCGAGATCGATCTCGCGGATGCGGTTGAACTTGGCCATGCCGAGCAGCACGCCATCCCCGAGCGGCAATGCCCCGCCCGAGAGCGAGGTGCCGGCACCGCGCGGCACCACCTTGATGCCCCGCTCATGGCAGAGCCTGAGCACGCGGCTGACCTGCTCGGTGGTCTCCGGCAGCACCACGACCATGGGCGATGCCCGATAGGCCGTGAGGCCATCGCACTCGTAGGCGCGCATCTCCTCGGCGGACGCGATGACCCCCTCCCCCGGCACGATGGCGCGCAGCGCCGCCACGATCTCGTGCCGGCGGGCAAGCACGGACTGGTCGGGGGCGGGCTGGCGAAGCGACATGGGCGAGCCTCCTTCATGAGACGCCGCTTGGTGGATAACGCGCGACTGACTATAGCGTAAGATGCGTGCTAATTCGCGCCAGTCTGCATAGCTCCCGGTTGACTCCGCAGCGACTTGACGCATTGTGTGACGACACATGCAGCGGGCGAGGGAGGCCGTTATTGCGCCCTCTCCCCTTGTGGGAGAGGGCAGCGTGGAACTTGCAACAAGGGATGACAGGGTGAGGGGCTTCCACCTCACTCTCCCCTCACCTCGCCTTCTGCGCTGAGACTCTGAGTTGCCCTCTCCCACAAGGGGAGAGGGCGCGATAACCTATTTACCTTGCTTGAGTGGCAGTGGAGGATTTGATGAGGACGTTGGTGATTTCGCTCTTCGCTCTTGCCGCCTCAACCGGATCGAGCCTGGCGCAGGATGCGGCGGCCGGCGAGCAGGTGTTCAAGCGATTCTGCGTGGCCTGCCACGACATCGGGCCGGACGCGAAGATCAAGCTCGGTCCTCCGCTCAACGGTATCGACGGCCGCAAGTCCGGCACCTATGAAGGGTTCAACTATTCCGAGGCCAACAAGAATTCCGGTATCACCTGGAACGCTGAGTCCTTCCCGGACTATATCCGCGCGCCCATGCAGAGGATTCCCGGCACGAAGATGGCATTCGTCGGCATCAAGAACGACAAGGACATCGGCGACCTCTGGGCCTATCTCAAGGAGTTTGGGCCCGACGGCCACAAGAAATGATCGGCAATTGCCGTGATCAAGGACATCATCGTCAATCTCTCCCGCGGGCAGGATTTCGCCGCCGACTATGCGGTTTCGATTGCCGCTGCGTTCAAGGCGCACCTCGTCGGCATCTCGTTCGTCTATGATCCGGTGATCCCCGACGGCACATTCGGCGGCATCCCGGTCGATGTCATTGAGATGCAGCGGCGGGAGAACAGCAGGGAGGCGAGAGCCGTGGTCGAGCGCTTCGAGGCGAGCGCTAAGGCGGCCGGGACTGCGGTCGAGTCGCAGCTCGTCGATGCCAGCATGAGCGGCGGGGCCACGCGTTTTGGCGAGATGGTGCGGCGCTTTGACCTTGCCGTGGTTGGCCAGGCGCAGCGCGAGCACGGCGCGTCCGAGGACCTCATGATCGAGGCGGCGCTGTTCGAATCCGGGCGCCCAGTCGTGGTCGTCCCCTACATCCAGAAGCAGGGGCTCAAGCTCGATCGCGTCATGGTCGGCTGGGACGGGTCGCGCACCGCTGCCCGCGCCATCGCCGATGCCATGCCGTTCCTCGAGCGCGCCAAAGCGGTCGACATCGTGATCGTCGCCGAGGAGCGCAAGCAACAGGAGATCGCCGGCGCCAGCATGCTCGCGCATCTCAGCCGCCACGGCGTCCCGGCGACCGCCCGGCCTACCACGCGGGGCGCGATCAGCATCGAGAACGTGATTCTGTCCTATGCCTCCGACAATGGCGCCGACTTCCTGGTCATGGGCGGCTACGGCCACTCGCGCCTGCGCGAGTTCATCCTGGGCGGCGTGACGCGCGGCATCTTGGCCTCCATGACCGTGCCGGTGCTGATGTCGCACTGAGAGCCAGCGGGCGCACACCGTTTGCGGTTTCTGTGCTGGATATCATTGTGCAGCCGGCGTACCATAGCACCGCCTTTGTGCTTACCGTGGAGGGTGCCATGAGAGGAGTTGCGATAACGAGTGCAGTGGTTTTGATTCTCGCATGTATGTCGCTGCTCTCTAGCTCGGATGTCCGGGCCAACTTCAAGCCCGATTGTGCCGTCGGGATCTGTACGATGAAGCAGGCCAATGCCAATCACGCTTCGCCGTATCAGCTGGCGCAAAATCGGAACAAACCCTGCAGGCCGTCGCGAACGGGCGGCTGCAAAGGCGGCTGGTAAGCTCGGCGTCCGTTCCCGCGATCCAAACAATCGCGTCATCGCCCACGTAAGCAGGCGACCCGGTAACTGACGTGCGTGCCGATTAAGCGCAGCCGTTAGGCTCGAGATTCCACTGCGCTGTCATCGATTACTGGATGCCCCGCTTACCGCGGGACATGACGGGCATTGGCGCAATTCGACAGGCAGCCCGTATAATCCTACGAACCTCCGGCAAGCCCGGCGGCATCGACGTCGAAAAATTCCCTAAGGCAACCCTGGCAGCGACAAGGCGTTTAAGAACAAAGAGCCTATCCGAGGAGAGGACGATGCCACGAGGAAGCGCGCTTCTCGCAATCGTAGCAGCTTTGATGGTCTCAAACGCCACGATGGGATCGGCCCAGGAAGTCAAGATCGGGCTCCTCCTGCCGCTGACGGGTCCCTTCACCTCCACCGGCCACCAGATCGAAGCCGCCGCGAAACTCTACATGCAGCAGAACGGCGACAGCGTTGCCGGCAAGAAGGTCCACCTGGTGATCAAGGACGATGCTGGTGTCGCCGAGACGAGCAAGCGGCTGGCGCAGGAGCTGATCGTGCGCGAGAACGTCTCAGTGCTGGCAGGCTTTGGGCTCACGCCGCTGGCGCTGGCGACGGCGCCGCTCGCCACCCAGGCAAAGGTGCCGGAGGTGGTCATGGCCGCCGCCACCTCGATCATCACCGAGCAGTCGCCCTACATCGTGCGCACGAGCTTCACCGCCGCACAGGTGATCGTTCCGCTGGCGCAATGGACGCTCAAGCAGGGCATCAAGCACGTCGTCACCATCGTCTCCGATTATGCCCCCGGCGTCGACATCGAGAAGGCATTCAGCGAGACGTTCGCGAACGGCGGCGGGAAAGTGGAGAACGTGCGCGTTCCCCTGGCCAACCCCGATTTCTCCCCCTTTCTGCAGAAGCTCGCGGATGCAAAACCCGATGCGCTCCTTGCCTTCGTGCCGTCAGGCGTAGGCGCGCAGTTCATGAAGCAATTTATCGAGCGCGGGCTCGACAAGAGCGGCATCCGCTTCCTGGCGGAGGGGAGCGTCACCGATGACGACCTGCTCAACGGCATGGGGGACGCGGCACTCGGCGCAATCACCTCGCATCACTACTCGGCCGCCCACGCCAGCCCGGAGAACAAGGCCTTCGTGACCGCGTTCAAGGGAGCCAACAACGGCATGCGGCCGAACTTCATGGCGATCGGCGGCTACGACGGCATGCACCTGATCTACGAGGGCCTGAAAAAGAGCAATGGAGCCGGCGGCGAAGCCCTCATCGAGGCCATGAAAGGCCAGAGCTGGATGAGCCCGCGCGGCCCCATCACCATCGATCCGCAGACCCGCGACATCATCCAGAACGTCTATATCCGCAAGGTGGAGCGCCTCGGCGGCGAGCTCTACAATGTGGAATTCGACACCATTGCCAATGTGAAGGACCCGATCAAAGCCGCCAAGTCGAAGTGATGATTAGCACTCCGATTGCCCTGTAGGGTGGGCAAAATCGTTCACGACCAATCCTCGGCGTGGGCACGGCGCGCTGTTAGATTTTGCCCACGCTGATGGGGCAGGGGAGCGCGCCTTTGCCCACCCTACGCGAACGTGTTTCAATTTCATCGACAACCGCATTAGGAAACGCGGAGTGCTCGAATGAAAGAGCGGGAAAGCGCGTGGGTGCTGGCGAACGAGTTTGCACGCGTGCGGGTCTCGGTGGATCACCGCGGCAATGCTCCCCGGCTGCGCATCGAGGATCTCGACAGTGGTCTGTCGATCTGTCTCGATTCGCTGCTGCTGGCGGGGCTGGTATGGGCAACGGATGAGACGCTCGCCATCCATGTCGACCCGGAGGCGCCGCACGCCGCAGCGCCTGGCGAAACGGCCGGCGCACGGTGAAATCGCAAGGGCGGCAATCCCGGCCGCGAAAACGCACAAGCCGCTCCGGCATGCGTCTCTTCGCACAAGCCGCCGCGCCGATCCTCACTTTGGCTACGCTTTTCGTCGTCTGGGAAACGGCCTGTCGACTGCTCGGAGTGCCGGAGTTCCTGCTGCCGGCACCGAGCGCGATCCTCGAGGCCGGCCTTGCCCTTGGCGCGGACGCCTGGGCGGGTCACGTTGCCGCGACGCTGCGCGTTGCGCTCATGGGCTACGCAGCCGCGATTGCCATCAGCCTGCCGCTTGCGGTCATGCTTGCGCTCTCGCCGCTGCTCTCGCGCACCATCTATCCCATCCTTGTGATGATCCACTCGACCCCAATCGTGGCAGTGGCGCCCATCATCGTGGTGATGCTAGGGGTCGGCGACCTGCCGCGGGTGGTGATCACCTGCATTATTGCGTTCTTTCCGCTTGTGATCTCAACCGCGACAGGGATCCTTTCGACGCCTGACGAGCTTGTGGAGCTCTCGCGCTCGCTGCGCGCCACGCGCAGCCGCGAGATTCTTCAGATTCGATTGCCGTACGCGATCCCGTATATTTTCAGCGCGCTCAAGGTCTCGATCACGCTTGCGGTGGTGGGCGCGGTGGTGGCCGAGTTCGTAGCTGCCGAGCGCGGCCTCGGCTATGCCATCCTGTTCGCGACCTCAAGCTTCAGGACGCCGCAGGCATTTGCCGAGCTTGTGGTGCTGGTGGCTCTCTCCCTCCTCCTGTTCGGCTCGATCGTGCTCATTCAGAGCTGTTTTTTTCCATGGAGCGTCCCGCGCGACCAGCGGTCGTAAGCGGTGCCATGTAGGGGCGAGGCATGCCTCGCCACTGCGCAAGAGCCGGTCGCGACCTACGCGGGTCGACGGGTGAAGAGCCGGCCGCGGATATGGTTGGCGAGCGCATGAAACGAGGGGTCCGAGAGCGTATCGAGCGATCGCGGACGCGGCAGCGCAACTTCGAGGATCTCGCGCACCGAGCCGGGGCGAGGCGTCATGACAATGATCCGGTCGCTGAGCAGGACTGCCTCGGGAATCGAATGGGTGATGAACAACACGGTCTTCGGCCGCTCCGACCAGATGCGTAAGAGCTCGAAGCTCATCTCGTCGCGCGTGAGCGCATCGAGCGCCGAGAATGGCTCGTCCATGAGCAGGATCTCCGGATCGAGCAGCAACGCGCGGGCGATGGCGACCCGCTGCTGCATTCCGCCGGACAGGGTGTCGATCTTGTTGGCAATAAAGTCCCCCAGCTCGACCAGTCGGAGCAGCTCGCGCGCCTCCTGGCGATCGGTGTCGGTGACGCGGCCATACTTGTGACGCAGCGGAAACACCACGTTGCCGAGAACGTCGAACCACGGCAACAGGACCGGCCTCTGGAACACGATGCCGATCTCGTCACGAGGTTCGATGACGGGAGTGCCGTAGATTTCCACGTGCCCACTGGTCGGAGCGAGCAGGCCGGCGGTCAGGCGCAGCAGGGTGGATTTGCCGCATCCCGAGGGTCCCAGCACTGCCACGAATTCGTGCCGGCCGATCTCGAAGCTCAGTCGATCCAGTGCCGCAACCGCAGACCCGTCGTCCTTCCCGAACACCTGGCCGACATCGGCAAATCGGATGACCGGCGGAGGACTCATTGGGCTGCAGGCTTGGGGGGCCTTGGTGCAATACCGGCTCTGCCAGGGCGCGAGCGAGGCGTCGTTAGGATTGGCGTAACTCTAACACATAAAATTCCGGGACTGTTGCCATCGCGCCTGCTTTGCCGCAACCGCACCATCGTGTCGCCGCAAGCAAGCGCTTGAATCCCGGATGCGCCGGCCGCGCCAGCATCCCAATACCTCCCGCCACAGCGCCGGATTCGCTGCATGCAACTCGAGCCCTCGGACGAGCTCACGCTCGAACCGCAGGACCACGGAGAGAGCCCCGCCTCCAGCCTGTTCACCTCGCTAACCGCAACCGAGTAGACGCCCGCTTGCCTGATGCTCAATGCCGTGGCCGAATGGGTTTCCGGTGCACGCCGTGCCCGCCTCGTGCTGACGGTCCTCGCTCTTGCAATGCGAGGCCGGATTGCGGTGCTGCTCGCGGCAGCGCTCCTTGGCGCAGCTTCAGAGGCGGCCCAGGCTGCGGAGCTGCGCGGCGGGCCGCGTGCTGCCGGCCAGCCGTCCGGCATCTATGCGTACGTTCTGCTTGGGGGCCTGGCGGGAACCGATGGATACCTCGATTCCAATGGCATGCTGCTGCTCGCCGGACGGATCGCGAGCATGCCGAACGTATGGGTGGAGACCTACCCCTGGTCGAACTGGGTCGAAGCGGCGAACCGGCTCTGGGCGCGCAAGGACGGCAAAGTGGTTGTGGTAGGATTTTCGGGTGGAGGCTCGCGCGCGACCTGGCTCGCGAACAGCGTCCTGCACAAGCCGATCGATCTCATGGTAACCTACGACCCGAGCCCGAGCTGGCAGATGCAGAACCTGCCCCCGAACGTCAAGAAGGCGATCACCTACCAGAACCAGGCAAAATTCTTCTTTGGCCTCGGCGGGGGTGAGTTGACCGGGCCCAACGTCGAGCGCTACCTCGTCACCGAAGAGCACCTGGCGGTGCAGTTCGACGAGCGACTGCACCAGATCACACTCAAGGCGATCCAGGATCTCGCGAAGTGAGCGGTCGCAGGGCGCGCGACACTGTACAGATCGTTTCTTCGCGCAGCAGAGCGCGAGGTCCGCGATGCCTTCCAACTTTGAACGCTATCAGCGCATTGCGTGGGTCTATGACCTGCTCGATCTCCCGTTCGAGCATACACGCTACCGCAAGATCAGGCCGATGATCTTTGCAGGGCTCTCGGGCCGCATTCTCGACGCAGGCGTCGGGACCGGCCGCAACTTCCCGTTCTATCCGCCGGGGTCCGAGGTCGTGGGCATCGATCTGAGCCCGGCCATGCTGGCGCGCGCCGAGCGCCGGCGCCGCGCGGCGGCCGCGAAGATTGAGCTGCGGCCGATGGATGTAACCCAGCTGGAGTTCCCCGATCGCTCC
>Ga0306926_10005455_pt1 | contig 13527 bp, 22 predicted proteins | sample flu12Cox44000178_FD_203759 | JGI IMG/M metagenome (GOLD analysis project Ga0306926, IMG submission 203759) | Lab enrichment of tropical soil microbial communities from Luquillo Experimental Forest, Puerto Rico - flux8day.12C.oxic.44.000.178 (v2)... | ecosystem: Environmental > Terrestrial >... | reverse complement strand
CCCGTAGTGTTTCCGGCGAAAAAAACTCAAGCTGTGTGGGCGGTGCCCTAGTGGACGGACGCGCAGGAGAGAGACAACCGAACTAAACGCAATGGGCCGAACGTAGCACCGGATTTGTCGGCCCCAGGTCAATACAACGGTGCGCGGGCACTATGGTTTCGGCACTATCTTTTTCTCCGAATCCTTGACCAGCATCAAACTCGAAATGTATAGCGTAACAGCGCGGCGTTCGCCCTCCGTTCGATCCCGTAGGCGACCGTTCACGGCTTGACCGATCACTTCGGTGGAAAGCCCGCGCTGGTTCAAAGGCGCGCCGGTCTTGAGGGGCTTGTCGCCGCTTTCGTTGTGACAGCGGGCGCACCGCTCAAGGAAGATTTCCTTGCCTTGTGCAAGCAGGCGGACGGACTCCTCGTCGGAGAAATCCTGTTCGGCAGCAGGCGCTTGATCGACACTTGCAGCGTGTATGGTGATACCTCCTGCGAGTCCGAGCAAGCTGGTCGCGAGAACAAATGCTACGGACCTTTTGAGCATGATAGCCTCGTATCGTACTGGGTTAGACGGCCCTCTCGCTCCATCGTTTCTAATGACATTCTGTACAGAGGCTCTGCCATTTTGATTTCCAACGGTGTACCGCGGACGACGGTCCTGACAAGCACAATCCAAGCGGTGGTCTTATCACGTTTCAAGCACACCTCACCCTACCCGTTTCCAAAGTGGCTAATTGCCCCCCGCCGCGGGAGGAGCTGCCGGGAATCGATGGGCGATCCAAAGTGCGGCCAGTGTTTGATGCACTTGAATCACCGCTGCCGCAGCATGGCGGGCAACTTCTTTGAGCACATAGAAAAGTCCGCCGCTCGCTGCGCGCACGCGATACTATAGGGCCGCTTACTGCGCACCTCAGATGCGCTCGATGGTCGGAGGACAAACGATGAGAAAGCTGATTAGCATTGCTGCAATGCTCCTATGTTCGTATGTGTTGGCGGCCCCTGCGTATGCCCAGAAAGCCGCGGAGACCGTCAAACCGGCGGCCAGTCCGTCGCAAGCGGTGCTGGACCAGTGGAACGATATTGGAAGGAAGCTGGTCGCTATGGCCGAGGATTTCCCGGAAGACAAATACGACTTTAAGCCCAACCCCGCGGAGCGCACCTTCGCCGAGCAATTGTTGCACGCTTCCGGTGTCAACTATTTCTTCACGAACGTTGTGCTTGGCGAGAAACCGCCCACGACTGAAAATCCTCCACGCGATCAGTTCAAGAGCAAGGCCGAGATTGCTGCGTATGTGAAGAAGGCGTTTGACGATGGTGCGGCAGCCATTAAGAAGCGGGGCGACAAGGGCATGAGCGAACTCATCGTCGATCCCTATAGCCACCAGCAAACTCGCATCAACGACTACGCCTACGGCTTCATTGAGCACTCGGGAGAACACTACGGCCAGTTGGTTGTCTACTACCGCGTCGCTGGGCTGGTGCCGCCGGAGTCGCGTCCTAAGAAATGAGCTTGGCTTCGCGTTTCGGTTGACAAGAGTCTCCCGGGGGCGGGCTTGTCGAAGTGGCCGGCGCTGAGTGCCCAAGCGCACCTTTGACAGTGATGAAATTTGCTCTGAGGTTCTCGCTTTTGTGGGAGCGAGCAGGAACCTTCGATGAGTTGGGAGGACTTTGTAGATAGCACAACCTTGCGCAGTTTATTCGCCAATTCGCGAAGGGAACTGGTGGCCTTCTTCTGATGGATTAGTCGGCGTCCGGTTGCGGAACGTCGTCTGGGTGGGCGAGAAAGAAAGTCGTGACCTCTTCATACGGGGCGCCCCTCCAACATTCACCGCGCGGTGAGTGCGGTCACCTGGCTCATCCCAATCGACCTGTCCTGGTGTGACTGCCACATTCACGCTTGCGCCACCGTCGTGGAACTCGATTAATAATGCCTCGCCTTTCAGGACAACCGAAACGCGATGGAAGGGATCTGTGTGCCATCTTGTTGCCTCGCCGGGCGCGAGGATCAGCCGACGTACCAGGGTGGTTCCACGATGATGAATCGTTTCTTCGATCATTCGACTGGCCAGATGCTGTTCTTCTATCACAGGCTTGCGCAGGTTGGCCATTGGTGGATTCTGCCCTAGGGGAGAGCTACGAAAGCCTCGCCAATGTTCAATTGCCTTCCTGGAACCATGCTCACTTTAGCGGCAGACGCACGAATATAGATAGGGTCGTAGCTGCGGTCGCCGCTCCCTTGAACGATACCGCTGACCTTGCTGAAAGTCACAGGGTATCCAATCCGGTTCAACGGTGGCTGGGCTCACTTCCTATTCCAAAACAGACGGCGCGCCCAGTCGGGATTACAAACGCGATTTTTCGTTGGCTAACCGGAACTGTCCCTAATTCGACCACAATTTCGCTTGACTCTGGACTGTACTCAAGATTTTAGAATAGCCTTGATACCGAAGGAGCAGTGTGGAGTCTAACGCCACAACCTGCAAATCGCGTGACATCCTATCAAGCCGCAAGCGTGTTTTCATCCTATATTGGCTTCCGGCTATTGCGATTGTCGTGGCCGGGGCTCCTGCCATCAGCAGCGGTTGGCGAACAGTCGTCTGGACTGTCGCGCTCGCCACAATGAGCGGCGCGTGTATTGTGAACGCAGTCCGCTGTGGGCGCGTGCACTGTTATCTCACCGGCCCCTTCTTCCTCCTGATGGCCCTCGTCGCATTGTCGTACGGTCTAGGCATCCTGCATCTTGGGTGGAACGGTTGGAACCTGCTTGGCCTAGTAACCCTGATCGGTGCTATCACCCTGTGGTTCCTGCCCGAGATGTTTTTGGGAAAATATTGGCAACGAAACGGACGGTAAACTGGCTCATCCAGTCGCAGTTGACGACGGCCAATGTTTGGGATGGATCGGCCACTCGGACGTAATCCGCCGCTGCCGTAAAAACCCTCGATCTTCGCATATCGGTTTTGCGGATTCTTACAGATATTGACGCACGTCGTTCGCTACGTTGAGAATTGCGCCGCCGAAGTATTTCGGGGCAGCCGCGCCCCACTCAACTCCAGCAGGGTAAACAGCGGCGACGTCCCAGAGCACCCCGTTGCGTTGGCAACACAGGTTGCGTGAACTTGGAAACTGCTGCTTTAGTTCCTTGGCGACAAGATGGTCTTTGTCCCAGAACTGAACGACCCGAGAGTCCGAGATTCGTGACTGCACCATGCCGCTCGGCGCAGCCCAATCAGTCGGCAACATCGGTTCCCAAACGACTAGCACTCGCACTGCCATTGATCGATTCTGCTTCAATATGTTTTCAATTGCAGAAGACCCCCGCAGACAATCGGGTCAAGTCGGTGAGACAAGGAGCACCAAGCGAGTTCGGTCTGCTGTGTCGTTGAAAGCCTCCTTGAACTGGTTGAGATTGTTCGCAGTCAAGGACGCGAGCGGTGGCTGGCCGGAAGGCGTCCGATAGTGGCCCCAGAGGTACCTGTAAGCGACGAATCCCAGAACAATGAGCAACAACAGCACGGCTTGTTTCGGTTTGACCATGCTCAACCTGCGAGAAGGCTTGCAATGACTTGGGGAAAAAGCATGATGAGGATCACGACGGTGACTGAGCACCAGAACAAAGCCACGCTAAGCGGGCTGCGTTTCCTGCACTGATTGCGACGGTACAACTGAACGAATCCTAGGACGAGCAAGACGAGAGAGGAGCCAAGGAGCCATGGCCGAGCCGTTTGCAACCAAAAGCTCATTCCAGCCAGGCCAACCCCTCCTAGAAGACCGAGAGGCAAGCAACAACCCAATGTTGAGAAAGCTGCAATGACCGCTGCAACCGGGGTCGCTCGTTCCGTTACTGCCATGTGTTACTCCAATTTCATAGCTTTTGTGACAGCGAATCGAAGTACCTCACTACTGTCCGGTTAACTGACAAGTTGCTGCCTGCAAGTATTGGCTGCGCAAGAAGTTGAAGCCATTTTTTGCTTGCCGCGATTTGAATGCGAGGAGAGCAGACAATGGCTCATGAATCAGGGGCGCACCGTCTTCTCGCAATTGATCAGCTTTCTTCCCGACCGGGAGTTCCGTCGTTGCGTCCAGTGTTATCACGGCGACCAGCGGCTGCGAAATTTCACCTGTTGGAATCAGTATCTGGCGATGGCCTTCGCCCAGCTGACCTATCGCGAGAGTCTGCGCGACATTGAGGCTTGCTTGCGAGCGATGGGCGGCAAGCTGTACCACATGGGTTTTCGCAGTAATGTGGCACGCTCCACGCTGGCCGACGCGAACGAGTCGCGCGACTGGCGCATCTTTGCCGACTTCGCCCACAGACTGATTGCGACCGCACGAAGGCTCTACCTCAGTGAGCCGATGGGCGTCGAGCTGGACGAGAGCCTGTACGCACTAGATTCGACAACCATCGATCTGTGTCTGGCATTGTTTCCGTGGGCTCAGTTCCGGCGACGCAAGGCTGCCGTCAAGTTGCACAGGTTGTTGGATCTGCGCGGCAACATTCCCACGTTTATTCGCATTACTGATGGCAAGGTGCATGATGTCAACATCCTCGACGAGATTATGCCGGAAGCCGGGGCCTTCTATGTGATGGATCGCGGCTACATTGATTTCCAGCGGCTGTTCGTGCTGACGCTCAGCTCGGCATTCTTCGTGGTGCGTACCAAGTCGAATCTATTGCTCCAGCGCCGTTACTCCCATCCGGTGGAAGAGCACGGGTGTACGCTCGGACCAGACCGTGATTCTCTCCTCGTACGAGTCGGCATCGGCGTATCCGGACCCGTTGCGGCGCGTGAGCTACTTCGATGTTGAAACCGGCAAGCGGCTGAAGTTTCTGACCAACAATTTCACCCTTCCGGCACTGACCATCGCCAGCATCTAACAACCAACGCTGGCAAGTGGAGCTGTTCTTCAAATGGATCAAGCAGCACCTGCGCATTAAGGCTTTTTACGGCACCAGCGAGAACGCGGTAAAAACGCAAATCTGGATTGCGGTGTCGGTGTATGTGCTCGTGGCCATCGTGCGCAAGCGGCTGGGATTGGAGGCCAGCTTGTACCAGATTCTACAGATTCTCAGCCTCACCCTGTTTGAGAAAACGCCCATTTTACGGGCTCTTCAGGCATCCGACTTGGATGAGGATTCAGCTGAAAACCGCAATCAACTGATTCTCTTCGACTTTTAACCGGACAATAGTGATGCAGAGCAAACCGTGGCAAATCTGAAAGCTGCTCACATTCCCATCCTTGCAGGCACCGATGCGCCCAATCCCGGTACGTCTCACGGCGCCAGCATCCACCGCGGACTCCAGTTATTGGTTCTTTGTGCTGCCGTTCGCGAGCGCCACTCTTTTGCTCGGTTCACCTGTTTTCCGATCGGTAATGTTATAGCCGAATCTTTCGCCGATGTTGGCAGGTGTAACACAGGTATGGGGGCCCGAAAATAAGTGCTCACCACAATCCAACTGTGTCGTCTCTAACACCTAGGTGGTGTGCAATGTGCACGTCTGCAGCGCCATGCCATTTTGGTTTTGAGTTTCTAGTGATCCGACTCGAATCAATGCGTGCAGTGAGGTTCTCATGCAGGGGCGGAGAACGGGACTAATCATTTTGCTGCTCACTTTTGCCATGCAGGTCTTGCGCCTCCAAGCACAAGTCGAATCAGGGCAAGTTACTAAAATGCCTTATCGGGTTGTTCCGAACTTCCTCAAGCTTCCGTCCGATCTATATTTCTCCGAGGTTTCTGGCGTAGCGCTGAACTCGAAAGGGCACATTTTCGTTTTCCAGCGGGGATCACATCCATTGGTCGAGTTCGATGAAAATGGAAATTTCGTTCGAACCATGGGAGAGGGGTTGTTCACGCGACCGCACGGGTTGAGGATCGACAGTGTCGACAATATCTGGGTGACAGACAATGGTGCTCACTTCGTGCTGAAGCTTAGCCCAGAAGGTCGTATCAGTATGGTGCTTGGGCAGAAGGACCATCCTGGAAACGACCACTCGCATTTTGATGGTCCTGACGACGTGGCATTCGGAAAATCTGGTGAGATTTATGTAGCAGATGGGGAAGGCAGTTCCAGAATCGTGGAGTTCGACCGCGACGGACATTTCATAAGAGATTGGGGAACAAAAGGTTCCAATGAAGGCGAGTTCCGACTGCCGCACACCATCGCTACCGATTCACAAGGCTTGGTGTACGTAGGGGACCGGGAGAATGAGCGGATTCAGGTGTTTGATGCCCAAGGAAAGTTCCTGATGCAGTGGCGAGGGGTTGGGCACCCGTATGGGATCTTTGTCACTCCCGATCAGCATATCTGGATGGCCGACGCGGAAGCTTCTCGTGTCTTGGAGATCGATCATAGCGGAAAGGTGCTGAGCAGTTTCGGAAATTACGGTCGAGGAGCAGGGCAGTTTGCTGGCGTGCACGCGCTTGTAGTCACGGCCAAGAAGGAGATTTTCGTGGCAGAGGTCTTCAATTGGCGCGTGGAGAAGTTTGTTCTTGCTCAGTAAAGTGCGGGTCGCTTTCAGCGGCGTTCTGGGAGATTACCTATGCCCACAGTTGTCGGAAGTGCGCGTTGGGTTGCTGCGCAGCGTGCGAAGGAATCGGAGCGTACTGATCGTCTCATTTTCGATCCATTGGCTCCTGCTTTATCGGGACAGGAGGGCATGGCCGCGCTCCAGTTGTCGGAGAAATACAACCCGCGACACGAGGACACTGCCAACTACATTGCGCTCCGCACCCGCTTCTTCGACGATGTCGCCCAGGGTGACGGCACAGTGGGCATTCGACAAATTGTTCTACCTGCTGCCGGTATGGATGCACGAGCCTATCGTATCTCTTGGCCGGACGGCACCACGTTGTACGAAATTGATCATCCCGAGCTGCTGGCCGCCAAGGAGGAAATCCTGCAAGCCCAACCTCGAGCACCGAAATGCAGGCGAATCACCATAGACGCTGATCTAACACAGGACTGGGTTCACCGGCTTGTCGATTCGGGATTCAACTCCAACGAGCGGTCGACATGGCTTATCGAGGGACTCTTTTACTATCTCGATGAGTCTGCGGTAAACCGCATATTGGTGGATGTTTCTCGTCTTGCCGCCCCTGGCAGCGTGCTTGTAACGGACCTTGTGAGCCGATCGTTGCTCACTAGTCCGTGGATGCAGCAAGGGCTCAAAGCGATGGAAGAACAGGGGATGGGCTGGCGATTTGGCACGGACGATCCTCTCGGGCTTTTCGCTGTACATGGTTGGGATGTTGCGATTAAAAACCCCGACGAGGAAGGCGCCAAGTATGATTCCCAACGCTTTCCTGTCCAGCCACGAAGCTCATGGAGTTTTTTCGTTGTAGCGCGGCGAATATAACGCTTCCTCGTCGCTTGCACGCGTATCCAGTAACCGATTGCTAGCGCGAAATCGCCTGATCATCTGCTCATTCTAAGCGACCTATCCATCACCGACGTTTGCATGGCCAACGGTTTCTCCAGCCTCGCAGCTTCAGCGCGCTTTTTTCGCGTCGTGTTGGTATGTCGCCGTCAGAATTTCAACGACGGTACCGGGCGACATCACCATCGGCGCGGCAGCTGCCCGCGAGCTTGATCCCCGGCTGCCTTTCGCTCATGGCCGGAATTTCGGACGAAAGAGCAATTTTCGAGAAGCAGCCCGGAGGCTGATAGCGTTTGAGGCTATGAAAATCAAACTCAGCAGCATCATGGTCGAGAATCAGGCAACTGCCCTCGTGTTCTATACCGACGTACTGGGCTTTAAGAAGTCCAAGGACATTCCTGTTGGGGAATTCCGCTTCTCACCGTTATTTCGCCGGATGGGTACCCAGATCTGGAGTTGGTGCTTGAACCCAATGCGAACCCTGTCGCACGCCTCGCTCTCACCGGGAACAAAGATAACGTTGTCTTGGCGCTCATCGGTCGACCGGCGAGCACCGAATGCGATCTCAGGTTCTTCTCGGCGGCGGCTGGTTATCTGGATCAGGTTGCCGCAGGTATCGGAAAAAATCGCAAGCTGTCAATCCGTCCGTTCGAGTCCATCTTCACAACATAGAATCCCGGGCCTCCGTTGGTTGGACTGCCGACATAGGAGGAGCCTGCCGGGGCATATCCGCCATCGGAGGTCTGGATGACATCATTGAATTGCTGGCCGTAGGGGGTCGTTCCAGTGTACGCATTCTGCCATCGGACATTGCCAGAACCATCGGTCTTCTTCATACTTCCTGTATAGACGGCAGACGTGACATCTGAGCCGGCGGGCCAACAGCAATGGCCGGATGCGCTGGCTGCCATCAAAGAAGAACTTGATCGCCGTAATACAGGCGCCACCAACAGTTCCGTGTCCGGTGGGGTAACAGGGGTGGGTTGGGGCGCAGATCGTCGCGGTCCTGCGGCAGATCGAAGTTGAGTTAGCCAACCACAAGAACCTCACACCTCCCAAGCGTCGTGGGAAAGGCTGCATCCCGAGCGCGCGACTGGCTGGTATCTATCGATTTTGTGGAGAAGCACGTAGTGCGTACCCGTTAAGCTATCCGAAACCGGCCAGTAATGTCAGGAGACCATGAAGCGTTCTACGAATTGGTAAAGCCGTGTAAACGCATGAACGCAGGCTTCAGCTCTTGGGGGTCACCGCATAGCGCTTCAGATGCATCAAGGCTTCTCGAAAAGCGATTTCGACGGTCTGGCCGTCTCTCTCTATCTTGCCCATGAGCATGGCCCCTTGTATGGTGGCGATGCAGAAGGCAGCCAAGTGCTCCTCGTTCGCGTCCTTGACAAGCCGTCCTTGGGCTTTCTCACGCACAAAGAACATAGCTAACTTATGCTTTACCACTTCAAAGAGGTGGCCGAGGTCCTGGCGGATAAGTCCGTCGTTCTCTGTCAACTCGTTGCCCACGGTCCCGAACGGGCAGCCACGGGTCATTTTGTATCTCTTCTGCAGCTCGAGGTGAGCCTGAAACCATTGTTCCAGATCCTGCCAAGAATTGATTTCGTAGTTGACGGGAGCGGAGCCGTTCTTAATGGCTGCCAGGTGGCTCTGCAGCACCTCGTGGACCAGGCCCTCTTTGCTCTTGAAGTAGTAATAGAACTGGCCTTTTCCGGTGGCGGAAGCCTCAATGATTTCGTCCGAGCTGGTAGCGCGAACTCCCTGCTTATGGAACAGATCGGCGGCAACCTGAATAATGCGGAGTTTTGTTTCTGCACCTTTAGGGTATTGGGATTTCGTTTTGCCTCCCTTAATTTGTACTACCCGGTCAAATAAACAAGTTAGCCGGCAGGAAATCAGCGCGCGGCGATTCTCTTGATCTGTACTTGATTTTTGTTAAGCATTTCTCTACAAGTATCAGACGACGCGGCATTGAAAAGGCCTTCCCTATTCAAATTATCGATCACTTAAGCAAGGTTGAGATGCAAAGAATTGTACCAGAGCGTATAGCCGAATAGAAAAAACGTTTGAAAGGGGTAGGGGGTCATGAATTAACGAAAGGAGACACGCTATGCCGGTTGTGTTTATCGAAGCTCCTCCTGGCATTAAGCCCGAGGCTAAGAAACAGATGGTCCAGAAAATCACGGCTGCAGTCGATGATGCCTACTACATAGGCGACACGCTGATCTTTCTTCGCGAATACTCTGCGGAAAATGTAGCCATGGACGGCCGTCTCCAGTCCGAGAATCCAAAGATCTTGGAGGTGCTCAAGAAGATCAGCGCTTGAGACCGGCTCAGCGTCGGCATACGTCTCAAGCGTGGCGGTCAACTGACGAGTTTTGCGTGCGGCAGCAAACGTTCACGAATTGTTCAAATTGGTCGGCGATAGGTTGTTGATGAGAACGCTTCCAGTAGCCAACAACCCACTTACGCCATGCACGACACGTAGGGATGGAGATTGAGATCGTGAATTTGGACAAAACAGTGCTGGTCACCGGCGCGACGGGCCGGCAGGGGGGCGCCGTGATCCGACATATGCGCCCCAAGGGGTGGAAACTGCGCGCGCTGACCCGTAACCCGAACAGTTACGCCGCCAAGGAATTGGCAAAACAAGGAGTGGAGTTGGTGCAAGGAGACCTGGATGACCCGGGATCGCTAGAGCGCGCCGCCCGCGGCGTTTATGGAATCTACAGCGTTCAGGATTTCTGGACGGTCGGCGCCCGCCGGGAAGTCCAGCAGGGCAAGAACCTGGCCGACGTCGCGAAGAAGGCGGGCGTTGAGCATTTCGTGTACAGCTCGGTCGGTGGGGCTGAGCGCAACACCGGCATCACGCATTGGGAAACGAAGTGGGTCGTCGAAAAACACATTCGCAGCCTCAAGCTGCCCGTTACCGTCCTGCGGCCCGCTTCCTTCATGGAAACGTACCACATATTGGAAGTTGAAATCGGACTCTTGAAAGGAAAGCTGGCGGACCCTGTCCGCGCCGATAAGCCCTATCAGACTATTGCCACCGATGACATCGGCGGCTTTGTGGCTTTGGCGTTTGAGCGGCCGAAGGATTTCATCGGAATGGAACTGGAAATCGCAGCAAGCGAGCTGACCAACATCGAGGCGGCGAAGGTCTTCAGCAGGGTCATGAACAGGCCGGTCAGATTCCAGAAGCTACCTCTTCCGATCGTCAGACTCATTCTTGGCAAAGAGTTCTATCAGATGTTCCATTGGTTCAACAACAAGGGGTATCAGGCGAATATCCCCGAGCTGCGCCACAAATACCCTGAAGTGCATCTTCACACTCTGGAAGAATGGCTGCGCAAAGACGGATGGGATAGGCGCGGCTTGCGTTTCCGAGCTCCAAAGGACTAGCTCGTTGATGCTCATCACGCCTACTCGCCTTGCGTCAGCAACAGCAATAGCCCCATTTCACCCGTGCTCTTGCCGAGTGTGCGCCGGCCTTCCCGTTCTGTCATCACGATTTCGTTTTGATGGATGTCCAGGTCCAACCTGCGCGGATACCCAGACTTCTTGATTTCTTCTTTCCGGGGCAAAACATTGATGCCCAAACCAGGCCAGACATTCCGGCACCAGGATCGTCCGCCATATGTGTGTCCGACAGCGATGTAAGCTGGTATCCGAGGCTATCTTTTCGCATGATGTGGAACAGCAGGTGGCAATGGAAGAGCCAGTGCCCGGGATGCTGTGGAACCCATGTTATCGTCCGGGTTCCCGCCCCGAGTTGCTCCGTTACCTCGTACCGCTGCTGTGATGCGGAAAAGATCGTGTCCTTGTCGCCATCACCTACGCTATCAATCCGGGAAATTTCGTCCTGCACCCGAAGTTTAAGCGTAGACGGAAAATGGCGCCCGTTGCAGGGTCAGTCATCGCCGCCATGAACATCCAGCGCCCGCATACTAGTATTATCGCTCCAAAAACAAGCGACCGGTAGCGCGGTATTTGTAGAAGGATTGACACAAACGTCCCCTCAGCCTTTCTGCCAGATTACGCGTGTGGTTCGTCAAAACTAGACGACGCGGGGATTCCTAGACACAAGGCGTTTCTTCAACCTTCAACCGCAGCGCATTCAAAAAAGTAGGGCTTTGAGCGAGCGCGCGTCGCACTCGGCGTCAATTGCACCAGGAAAACGTGAAAACAACACGCACCCGAGTTGTCTGCAACAGCCATCGTGTGTCCCGACCCGAAGGCCGTCTACCCTGCAGTGATGCTGACGGACATCAGTTTGACAAACGCCGCTGTGAAGCAGAGTTTGCCGCATTCCGTTCACACCAGCTGCAAACCGCCATTCGATACGGTGTGACGTATCAAGCATCTTTGTTTCTCATTGCGAGCCAGGAGGATCGAGACGAGCCTCTGAGACAAGAGGTTCGAAGAGTTCAACGGGATTACCTGAAGGGTCCTCAACAAGAATCTGCTTGCCGCCAACCCCAGTTACGAGTTCGTTGCGGAACCGGATTCCGGCCTTGCGCAGGTTTTCGACGGTGCCCGTGAGATCCGATACTTGGAGGGCGAATCGGTTCCAGCCACCTGGTTCTTGTTGCTTGCCATCGGCCATCGGTTGTCCTCCTCCTGCCGACGGATTTGGTGCGCTCAGCACTAGCCGTAGGTCGCCGCGCGTTAGCATGGCAAAAACGGGGGCCGGATGCATCACTTCCTTGAAGCCAAGATGCTGGCAATAGAATGCGATGGCGGCATCCACGTCATTTACGATGTAGCGGACTTGCACAGTGGCCATTGGAAGTTCCTTACATGGTACTTATCTCGAAAATCAAGATACTATACATTAGAGCAATATGCAAACCGCAAAAAGAGCCAAAGCCGGCAAGCGAGAGTTGGTCACGCAGGTAGTTCGCGATGCGCGAGAATACAGCATAGGCATGGTCAGCTTTCACCAGGCAGTTGGACGGATTTTGGGCCTGAATGTCACGGACATGAAATGTCTCGACGTGATGACCATGCGGGGGGCGGCTACGCCTTCCCAGTTGGCGGAACACACAGGCCTCAGTAGCGGAGCGACTACTGCCATGATTGATCGTTTGGAGAAAGCTGGCCTTGTCGAGCGACATCCTCATCCCAAAGATCGGCGCGGCACGATCCTGGTTCTGACAAAGCAGGCAATGCAGAAGCTGCCGTTGCTTTTTCAATCGCTCAGTCGCGGTATGCACACGTTGATTTCAGGTTACTCGCAAAAAGAACTGGCAGTCTTGACTGATTTTTTCGCTAGGGCCAGCGCTCTATGGCAAAAGGAGCGCGAGAAACTCCAGTCACGGTCTGATGATATTACATGTTGAGTTGTCAACGTAGCTGATCTCAATCATTAAGGTGTCACTCGGCCCCAGTACTTCCTGGCCAGTCTCCACCCGATCTCCACGCACGGAGTGAATGCGGCATGGAATGTCGGAACGCTGAGACCGATGAAGCCGGTGAGATTAGGTTGTTAAAGGCGATTGGCGGCCCAATCGCCTGATCATCCTAAGATTTCCCGATAAGGCGTCTGTTCGTGCCTACATGAATGATCCAGTGTTCCATGAATTAAGCGAGTTGCGACAGCGCGCCATCGACAGCCACATTGTGATGGTGGAAGGAATCGATGCCGAAGGCGCGAGCATGGATTCATGAGCAGGCGATTGTTGCGACAGCCCTTTATAAATGGCCCTCGTTTCCGGGTGCGGGTTCGCCGACTGGCGGGTGTAAGCCTTACGGTTGACCAACAGGGCCCACCAGTCGCGGACGTTGTCGTGCGTGACCGGAACGATGCGCGGTTTTGGCCTGGGGAGGTTCATTCTCCGAGGTTGGTTGGTGGTGACGCTCATCGCTCCGCAGCACCTCCTTTCTGAGCGAAGTGGGAAGCAGTTTCGTCGTAATGACGATTCCCGTCAAATCAGGCGGGCACCTACTTGTAATCTCCTGATTTGTGAGGGCTTACGGCGGAGAAACATATCCTGCTTTTAACCGTAGGCGAAGCCAAGTGTCCAAGTGTCGACGGTTGCGTACTCGGCATGAGAAGTGTCTAATCCCTAGTCAACTGCCTTGGACTAACGAATCGGAAGACGATGTCGCGCCACGAACGCGGGCATCTGAGACCGTTTTTCCGGAATGGCAGAGG
>Ga0306926_10005451_pt1 | contig 13532 bp, 12 predicted proteins | sample flu12Cox44000178_FD_203759 | JGI IMG/M metagenome (GOLD analysis project Ga0306926, IMG submission 203759) | Lab enrichment of tropical soil microbial communities from Luquillo Experimental Forest, Puerto Rico - flux8day.12C.oxic.44.000.178 (v2)... | ecosystem: Environmental > Terrestrial >... | reverse complement strand
CATGAGGCGCGGAGCGATCTGGTCGGCGTAGAGCGTCGGGCTGTTCGCCTCGCGCATGCGCGTCGCGCCCGGCTCGTGGCCGAACACCGGCGACATGCCGATGTCGTGCTTGAGATTGTACTGGCCGCTGTGCCCGCCGCATGCCCCGAACACCTCCGGGTGCTGGAACGTGATGTTGAGCGCGGCCGTTCCGCCCTCGGAGAGTCCGATGATCGCGCGGTGCGTGGAATCGGCAAGGGTGCGGAACGAGCCGTCCACCCAGCCCACGAGATCGTGCACGATGAAGCTCATCATGCGCGAGCGGCCGTCGTACGAGTCGATGTACAGCGAGCGGCCCCACAGCCCGATGCCGTTCCCTTTCGGCATCACCGCGATCACGGGGGGAATGCGTCCCGCTGCGGTGAGTGAATCCAGCGTCTGGACCGCGCGTCCGCGGCCCGCCCAGTTCCCGTCGCCGCCCGGCCAGCCGTGCAGCAGGTAGACCACCGGATAGCGCCGCGTGCGCGAAGCCGGGTTCCGGTAGTCCGGCGGAAGGAACACGCGCACGCTGCGCGCGGTGTCCCTGATCGAGGGCGCATCGATCCGGTAGAGCAGCACGCGACCGTGATTCGTCGATTCGACCGCGGGCGGGGGGGCGGCCGGGCCAGGCTCCGCCGGCGTCGTGGTGTTGGCGGAAGCGGCCGGTGCGGGCGGCGGCCCCGCGCCGGCTCGCAGCGCGGGCGCGAGCAGCGCGGCGAGCACGAGCGCGGCCGCGCATGCGGCGCGGGTCCGCCACGACGCGCCGCCCGTGTTCGCGGCGGGCGCTGGCCGGAGTGCGTCGAGGGAGCTGCGTTGGATCATGCAGCATGCATCCTGCCACAGCCGCCGCGCCTCTGCTCGCGCCGCGCCGCCGGGCCAATTGACCGTGTTCCGCGGCCACTCCTATACTCGCCCGTCGACTTTTCGCCCGCCTCACGGCCCGCCCCGCCACCGCCCTTCAGGAGACCTGATCATGGAAGCCACCAAGACCAAGCTCGTCGAGTACCGGGTCAAGAACGGTGTCGCGTGGCTCGAGCTCACCGATCCGCCGGCGAACACCTATACGCACGAGATGATGCGCGACCTGGACGACGCGATCCTGCAGGCGCGGTTCGACGAGAACGTGCACGTGCTCGTGCTGCGCGGGGCGGGGGACAAGTTCTTCTGCGCCGGCGCGAATATCAACATGCTGAAGGCGGTCAATCCGACCTTCAAATACTACTTTTGCCTGCACGCGAACGAGACTTTGAATCGCCTCGAGCACACGCCGAAACTCGTGATCGCGGCGCTGAACGGCCACACTGTCGGCGGCGGGCTCGAGATCGCGATGGCCGCCGACCTCCGGATCGCGCGCCGCGGCGCCGGCAAGACCGGCCTGCCCGAGGTGTCGCTCGGCGTGCTGCCCGGCACCGGCGGAACGCAGCGCCTCGCGCGGCTCATCAACAAGGGAACGGCGATCGAGCTGATGGTCGCGGGCGAGACGTTCGACTTCGAGCGGGGCCAGCAGATCGGCATCATCAACCAGATCTGGGACGCCGCGACCACCGACGAGTTCATGGAGAAGATCCAGAAGTACGCCGAGAGCTTCTGCCCGCCGAACCGCGCCGCGAAGGCGGTGGGCCGCATCAAGCGCTCGGTGCAGAGTGGCATCGAGGTGCCGTTCGAGAGCGCGCTCGCGATCGAGCGCGAGCTGCAGCAGCAGCTGTTCCAGAGCGAGGACGCGAAGGAAGGTCTCGCCGCCTACGTCGAGAAGCGCAAGGCGAACTTCACCGCGCGCTGATCCGATCCGGCTCCGTCGCGCAGCTCACGCCGCGCGGCGGAGGTACGACATCAGGCCCGCCGGGGTCTGGGCGCGCAGCAGGGCGCGCGCCACGCGCGGGAGCGCGAGCGGATCGGGATACACCAGGTAGCGGTCCTCGAACACCGGGTTGAACTTCCGTTTCCACCGGAACAGTCCGCGGAAATCGTAGTAGCGCGCCAGCGTCTCCATCAGGAATTCGCGCGCGCGATCGTCGCCGGCGGGATTCAGCGGCGTGACGTTCGCCGTCACCGGCTCCGCGCCCGGCTCGGGCTCGCCCTCGTCCGGCACCTTCGCGAGACCGGCGAGCGACAGCGACATCAGGCGGTCGCCGCGCTGCCGCGCCCGCTCGACGCACTTCACGACCAGGAATTCGGTCGAGCCGGTCGGCGAGTCGGAGCGCCGGCGCATCATGTCGATCGCCCAGCCCTCGCGTGCCGGGATCGGCACCCAGGTGCAGAACGCCTCGGCGCGGTTCGTCGCGGGGTTCCAGGCCACCGCGAGCCACTGGTGCCGCAGCGCCGGCGGATCGAAGCGCCCCATGCAGAAGCCCTTCTCGCCGCCGTGCCGCGAGCCCATCCACTGGTTCGAGATCTCGCGCAGCTGTTCGAGCACCTGCGGCTCGTGGTGGGCGTCGAACGGGTTCTCGCCCGGAATGAACATGCGCGCCTCGAGCCCCTGGCGGTCGAGCTTGCGCACCATGCGCCTGAGCTCGCCGACCGCGGAGCCCTCGAGCGTGAACCGGTCGGTCCACAGGAGCGGGTCCTCGCCGATGTGGATCGCGCGCCAGCCCAGCCGCCGGTATTCCGCGAGACGCTCGGGTCGCGCCTGGAAGAACGCGAACTGCCAGTCGCGCTCGCGGCAGTATTCCGAGAAGTCTCGCAGCAGCGGTTGGATCTCCTCCGCCGGTCCGATCGGATCGCCGATCACGAGCAGCGTGTCGGCTTCGAAGCGGTAGGCGATCACGGCGCGGCCGTTGCGGCTGAAGAAATAATCCGTGTCGGGCTCGAGCGCGAACGATGCGACCGAGTTGTCCCCGTACTGGTTCACGAGCTCCGCCACGCGATGCACCTCGTGACGATGGCGCCCGCGATGCGCGACCGGCCGCAGCGCGGCGAGCGCGAGGCCGATGAGCAGCGTGAACCCGAGCAGGCTCACGGAGTCGAAGTACCATTCGACCACGCGCCGCTCGAGCAGCGTGAGGTGCGTCCTCAGCACCACTGCCGGATCGCCGACCCCGATCAGGAGGTAGCCGGCCTGCCGCAGCGCGACGCTGAACGATCCGCCGGCGCCGAACTGATCCGCCACGATCCAGCACCCCGCGAACGCGTAGATCAGGAGGAGGACCAGCGCGAGCAGCGCGCCGGAGCGCACCGCGTCGAGCGACATCTCGCGGCTCTTCACGCGGAACGCGTCCGCGCTCGCGCCCAGCACGAACATCAGCGCGGCGGCGACCGTGGCCTCCTCGAAATCGAACGCCTTGAGGAGGTTCATTGGCACCGAGACCGCACACAAAAAGAGCGCGACCACGAACGCACGCCGCTTGCCGCGGCGCAGGCCCCAGGCGGTGACGAGCAGCAGCGCACCGGCGAGCAGCGTGAACGTGCGGCTGGTGTCGAGCACGTCGGTCGGGATGACGTGACGGATCGCCAGGATGCGCTCCGGCACTCGCGACAGGAGGGCGGACCAGAGGTCGATCACTCCCATGGTCGCGACAGCCAGCGAGAGAATCACGCGGGTCAGGGTTCGATTCATGAGAGGGCGCGAGAATACCACGAGCGCGTCGTGGTTCGCGGCTGCCGGCGAACGTGCGGTATCCTTCGCGCGTGCGCATCCCGTGTACGCGAGCGCCGGCGCGCTCCGCGCTCCGCGCCGCGGTTTTCCCGGCTCTCATCGCCCTCTGCCTCGCGCGGGGGAGCGCGGCCGCGCCCGCGGCCGACAGCGCCGGCAGCTCGATCTTCTTTCCCAAACCACGGCCGAACGCCGATACCACGGTGGCCGCGCGCCGCGCGCACGCGCAGGAGAAATACAAGATGGGCCGCGCGCTCGAGAGCGCACACGAGCCCGCGGCGGCGATCGTCGCGTACCGGACCGCGGTCCAGCTCGACTCCATGATCGCGGACGCGAACTACCGCATGGGCATGCTGTTCCTGACCGTGAACCAGCTGCGCCCGGCGGCGCGCTGTTTCAACCAGGAAGTCCGCCACCATCCCGAGAACATCGAGGCCGCCCGCCAGCTCGGGTTCGCGCTCGCGCGCCTCGGCATGGGGGCGGCCGCGGTAGAGCGGCTCGAGCCCATCACGCGCCGCGCTCCGCGGGACGCCGAGAGCTGGGCGGCGCTCGGATTCGCCTACATGACCGCGCAGCGACCCGGCGCCGCGGACAGCGCGCTGCGCCGCGCGATCGCGCTCAACCCGAAGAACGCGACCTGGCATCGCGACCTCGGCGTCGTGCTCGCGGCGCGCGGCATGAGCGACGAGGCGCGGCGCGAGTATCGGCGCGCCGCGCAGCTCGATCCGAAGGACGCAAGCCCATGGATCGACCTCGGGAATCTCGAGTCGCGCGAGGGCCGGCTCGATGCGGCGCTCGCCGCGTATCGCGAGGCGGCGAAGCGCGATTCGCTCTCGCCGCTCGCGGTCGAGGGCGAGGCGAAGACGCTGAGCGACATGAAGCGTCCCGCCGATGCGGGCGAAGTCTACCGGCGCTGGCTGGCGCGCAGGCCCGACGATCACAACGCGCGGCTCGAGGCGATCCGGCTCTACGACGACATGGGCCGCAGCGACATCTCGCTCGAGATCGCACGCGACGGCGTGCGCGCGCTGCCGGACTCGCCGGATGCGCACCTGCTGCTCGGCATGGCGCTCCAGTCCGCGGGCGACTGGCGCGGCGGGGTCGCCGAGATGCGCACGGCGGAGGCGCGCTTCACGACGCCCGACGAGCGCGCGCGGGTGCGCGCGTTGATCGGATCGATGCGCGGCCAGGCGCCCGACTCGCTGCGCGCGTTCTTCGCGGCGGACAGCGTCGCGCATCCCGTGATGGCGGAGCGCCCGGCGAAGAAGCCGGAGGACGTCCGATGAGCGGGCGGGCGGCGCGCGCCGCGGGCCGCCGGTGAGCGGCGTCCAGGTCGAGCGCGCCGGCGCGGTGGCGCGCGTCCGGCTCGACCGGCCGCCGCTCAACGTGCTGGATCGCCCGACGAGCCGCGGGCTTGCGGAAGCGCTGGACGGGCTCGCGGGAGCGGACGCGATCGCCGCGGTCGTGATCTCGGGCGGTTCGGCGCGCGCGTTTTCGGCCGGCGTCGAGATCGCCGATCACGTGCCGGAGTCCGCGCCGGGCATGCTCGAGGACTTTCACGCCGCGATCCGCGCGGTCGCGCGCTGCGAGAGCGTGACGATCGCCGCAATCCGCGGCCTCGCGCTCGGCGGCGGCTTCGAGCTCGCGCTCGCCTGCGACCTGCTCGTCGCCGAGGAGGACGCGAAGCTCGGGCTGCCGGAGATCCAGCTCGGCTGCTACCCGCCAGTCGCCGCGGCGCTGCTGCCTATGCGCGCCGGCTGGGCGGTCGCGTGCGAGCTCGCGCTGCTCGGCGAGCCGATGACGCCGGCCCGCGCGCATGCGCTCGGCCTCGTGAACCGCGTGTGCCCGCCCGGAGCGCTCGATCCGGCCGTCGACGAGCTGATGCGGCCGCTGCTCCGGCTCAGCCCCGCGGTGCTGCGCGAGGCGAAGCGGGCGCTGCGCGAGGGTGCGGGGCGTGCGTTCCCCGCCGCGCTGCGCGCGGTCGAGCGGCGCTTCCTCGGCGATCTCCTGCGGCTCTCGGACGCGGAGGAGGGCATTCGCGCGTTCCTCGAGAAGCGCGCGCCGGAGTGGCGCAATCGCTAGGTTGTGCCCCGCTTCGGCGATCCGGTAAGGTCTTCGGTCGCTCGTTCCATCGGCCGCGGACCAGGACGAAACGCCCATGCCGGATTCCCGCCACACGCTCTTCCTCGCGGCCCCGCGCGGCTTTTGCGCCGGCGTGGATCGCGCCATCGACATCGTGGACATGGCGCTCCAGGTCTACGGGGCGCCGGTCTACGTGCGGCACGAGATCGTCCACAACCGTCACGTGGTGGAGGATCTGCGCCAGCGCGGGGCGATCTTCACCGACGATCTCGCCGACGTGCCGTCCGGCGCGGTGGTGATCTTCTCCGCGCACGGCGTCTCGCCGGCGGTGCGTGCGGAGGCGGCCGCGCGCGGGCTGCGCGCGCTGGATGCCACGTGCCCGCTCGTCACGAAAGTGCATCTCGAGGCGCTGCGCTATGCGAAGCAGGGATTCAGCATCGTGCTGATCGGCCATCGCCATCACGTGGAGGTGCAGGGCACGCTCGGCGAGGCGCCGGATGCGATCAAAATCTGCGAGTCCGTGGGCGACGTCGAGGCGCTCGATCTGCCGGACCCCTCGAAGGTCGCGTACATCACGCAGACCACGCTCTCGATGGACGATTGCCGCACGGTGGTGGACGCGCTGCGCCGCCGCTATCCCGAGGTGCGCGAGCCGGCGAAGGACGACATCTGTTACGCGACCCAGAACCGGCAGAACGCGGTGAAGCAGCTCGCGGCCCGCTGCGGCATCGTGCTGGTGGTCGGGGCCCCGGCGAGCAGCAATGCGAACCGGCTCGTGGAAGTGGCCGCGCAGCTCGGCGCACGCGCATTCCTGATCGAGTCGGCCGCCGACATCGATCCGGCCTGGATCCGCGGCGACATCGGCGTGACCGCCGGGGCTTCGACGCCGGAGGCGATCGTGCAGGCGTGCGTCGAGCGCGTGTGCGGGCTCGGGGAGTATCGTGTCGAGGAGTTCCGCCTGGTCGAGGAGCGGGTGATGTTCCCGCTGCCCGGCGAGCTGCTGTCGGTCGCCCGGCAGAAGGGCGTGAGCGTCGGGGCCGGCAACGAGCGCGCCGCGGCGCGCGCCGTCGAGGAGTTCAGGATCCGGCATCACTGAAGCCCGGCGCTCCGCGGCGTGCGCCGCGGGCGCCGGCGCTCGGGCCCTCCGCCATGCTCATCCAGCCGATCTATCTCGCCCCGCACCGTCCGACGCTGCTGCTCGATCAGCATCGCGGCCACCGCACGCCGATGCTCGAAGCGCTCGCACGCGCCGCGAGCGATCTCGCCGCCGCGGAGCCGCGCGCGATCGTCGTGCTGAGCGCGCGCTGGAACGCGCGCGGCCCGTTTCGCGTGGACGTGGGAACGCGCCATCGCACGCTCACGGATTACGGCGGACTCGGCGTCGAGCTGCGCTACGACTGCGACGGCCACCCGGCGCTCGCGCACCGGCTCGTCCAGGCCGGCCAGCAGGCGAAGCTCCGCGTCGCGGGGGTGACGCGCGGCGTGGACAGCGGCGCCACGGTGCCGCTGCACTTCCTCGCGCCCGGCCACGGGCTCGCCGTGGTCCCGCTCTCGCTTCCGCCGCAGGATCCGGAGGCCTGCCGCGCGTGGGGCGCGACGCTGCGCGACGCGCTCGAGAACTGGAGCGAACGGGTCGCGTTCATCGCGGGCGGGGTGCTGTCGTGCAACGAGCACGCGTGGAGCCTGAGGCGCGAGGTTCCGGAGGCGCGCTCGTTCGACGAGGCGACGCTCGCGGCCATAGAGCGCGGCGACTGGGATCACGTCGGCGCCGGCGGCCGCGGCGTGCTCGGCCGCGCGCGGCCCGAGGCGGGCCTGCGCCATCTCGCGGTGCTGCGCGGCCTGCTCGGGGACGATGCGCGCGGCCTGCTGCGATGCTACGAGGCGGGACCCGGCGTTGGCGCCGCGCTGATCGAGTTTCCGCTCGGCGTCAGTGCGCCAGGCGCACCACGCTCCGCGTGAGCGGCCCGGCGTCGGTCTCGGCGCGCACCAGGTAGACGCCGGCGGGCAGCGCCCGGCCGCTCTCGTCCCGCCCGTCCCACTCGGCGGTGGGCGGGATCGGGCCGTCGAACGAGCGCACCCGGCGCCCGGTCAGATCCAGCACCTCGACGCGGCGCAGGTGCTCGCCGCCGCGCGGCGCGAGCATCAGGTGGGAGGCGAACGGCGAGGGGCCCGGCCGCCAGGCGGCGACCGGCGCCGCGCGCGAGTCCGTCCCCACGACCGGCAGGCTGACACGCCAGATTCCGCTCACGGTCGAGACCCAGAGATCCTGCTGCGGACCTTCGCACACGTCGAGCGCGGCTTCGTAAAAATCCACCAGCGGCCGAACGTCACTGGCCTGGTCGGGCTCGTCCGGCACCGGAATGCAACGCCACAGATTCCCCTGGTTGTAGCTCGTGAAGAAGATGTTCCCGTTGTACGGGTAGAGGAAGCTGCCGCGGTAGACGCAGCACCCGGTCGGGGCGATCGTGGGAGTGACGGTCCACATCGGCAACATCGTCCCGTCGGGCTGGGAGCCGCAGAGGTCGTTCGGTCCCCAGCCGTAGTTTGCGCCGAACTGGAGGAAGTTCAGCTCGTCATCGCAATCCGGCCCGTTCTCCGTGAAGTAGCCGTAGCCGTTGAGCGGATCGAAACAGATGCCATACGAATTGCGCGAGCCATAGCAGATCACCGGATTCTTGAGCCCGAACGGATTCCCGGGCGCGGGCTTCCCCATGGTGGTCAGGCGCAGGATCTTGCCGAGCGGCGTCGTGACGTCCTGCGAGTTCGCGGAAATACCCTGGTCCCCGACCGTGACGTACAGCATGCCATCCGGGCCGAACGCCAGCCGGCCGCCCTCGTGCGATTCGGATCCCGCCGCGAGGCTGTCGAAGAGCACGCAATAGTGGGTGCCGACGCCCGAGGAGTCCGTCATGCGCACCACGCGATTGAAGATCGGGGCGGGATTCGTGTGGTAGAAGTAGATATAGGGCGAGTCCGGGAACAGTGGGTGGAATGCCATTCCGAGCAGGCCGTGTTCGACTGTATTGAACACGGGAATGTTCCCCCACTGATTCGCATAGAACGACACCGTGTCGGTGAATACCATGATATTGCCGGTGAACGTCTCGAGATAGAAGAGACGGCCGTCCGGCGACCACTTCAGCGTGCTCGGAAAGTTGAGGAAGTCGTGCACCTTCCGGGCGACGACCGTCCCCCCCTGGGCGTAGCCCTGGCGGGCGGGGACGAGGAGGGCAAGCGCGAACAGCGCGGCCAGGATGCGATGGCGGGGGAGCGGGAGCACACCATAAGGCTACCTCAACCCGCGCGCAGGACGAAGTTGAACTTCGCCTCCCGGCCCGGGCTGCCGCTCCGGGTCCACATCAGCAGATCGGGCCGGAATATGAAATCGGTCTGATTCCGCGGCTCGCCCGGGAAGAAGAGCTGGGTGGTCAGGATGCGTCCACGCGGGGCCTGGACCCGGACGTGGAAGTGGCGGGTACGGCCGGGATAGAGCCCGGGGACCACGGTCTCGAGACGGTAGCGGCCCTCGGCATCGGCGAACTGATGTCCGCGGAGCCGGAATCCCGCATTGTCATACGCGCCATTGGGATCGGCGTGCCAGAAGTCGAGCAGCGCCCCCGCAACCGGCCGGCATCCGCGCGTGAATACGATGCCCGTGAGCGCGATCCGCTCGCCCTCCATGCCGGATTCGACCAGGGAATTGCGCAGCGGGGAGTCGGGCTTGTAGAACGGCCCCGCGGTCGTCGTGGGCGTAGGCTCGTCGTCGCCGCAGTCGGGCGTGGGCGGCAGCGGCGTCGAGGCGCCGGCGGAGGAGGACGCCAGCACCGTGGCCGCGGCGGCCGCATCGCTGACCCCGATCCATCGCCCGCGCGCGAGCAGCATCCCGGGAACGCCGGCCAGCAGGGCCAGGAAGCCGCGCCGGCTGACGTCGGAAACGTCTCGCTTCATGGGCGAAGAGTACGCCTTCGTGCGTTCGGCGTCGATTCAGGGCGGTCCGGACGCGTGCGCGCGGTGTGCTACTGTGCGCGCCGGTCGCGCGCGACGGCGCGCCAACCCGTTGGCAGCGCACGCGAGGAAACCGGTGCGGATCCTGCTGGTCAACGCGTTCCACTACCTGAGAGGCGGCGTCGAGCGCACCTACCTCGATGAATCGCGCTGGCTGAGCGCCGCAGGTCACGAGGTGGCGCACCTCGCGATCCAGGATCCGCGCAACGTCGCGAGCCCCGGCGCGTCGCACTTCGCGCCGGCCGCCGAGTTCGGCGAGGCCGCGCCGGCCGCGCGCCAGATCGTCCAGATACCGCGCGTGATCTGGTCCGCCGCGGCGGAGCGCGCCATGGACGCGCTGCTCGGCGAGTTCCACCCGGACATCGCGCATCTGCACGCGCCGAGCCGTTATCTCACGCCCTCGATCCTGCGCCCGCTCGAGCGCGAGCGCGTCCCGACCGTGATGACGCTGCACGATTTCAAGCCATGGTGCACGAATCGGATCCTGTTCGCGCACGGGGAGCCGTGCGAGCGCTGCAAGGGCGGGCATCACTGGCATGCGCTCGCGACCAGCTGCGTGCAGGATTCGCGCGCGAAGAGCGCGGTCGGAATGATCGAAGCGTACGTGCACCAGTCGGCCGGCGCGTATCGTCACGTGAAGCTCTGGATCGCGCCGTCGCGGTTCGTGTACGACAAGGCGGTGGAGTTCGGCGTTCTGCCGGCGGCGCTGCGCGTGCTTCCGCACGGCGTCGAGCCGCCGCCCGCGGACCCCGAGCCGGGGACGTTCGCGCCGGAGGAGGAACCGGGGCCGGCCCGGGCAGGCACGCGCTCGTCCGGGAGTGGCGCACCGTACGCGCTGTTCACGGGGCGGCTCTCGATCGAGAAAGGCGTGCGCCTGCTCCCCGAGATCGCGCGCGCGATCGCGCCGACCCGGCTCGTGGTCGCGGGCGAGGGCCCGCTCGCCGGCGTGCTCGCGGACGCGCGGGAGCGGGCGCCGAATCTCGAGCCGCTCGGGCACGTCGATGATGACGAGCTCGCCGCATATCGTCGCTCCGCCGCAGCGGTAGTCGTGCCGTCGCTGTTCTACGAGCATTTCTGCTACGTGGCGGCCGAGGCGCTGCTCGATGAGCGCCCGGTCGTCGCGGCGCGGATCGGCGCGATCCCGGAGCTGATCGAGCACGAGGTCACGGGGCTGCTCGTCCGGCCGGGCGATGCGGGAGCGATCGCGGCCGCGCTGCGGCGCGCGCTCGACGACGCGGCGGCGCTGCGCTGGGCGAAGGCCGGAGCGCGGCGCGTGCGCGAGAAGTCGAATCCCGCGGCCCACCTCGCGGGGCTCTTGAACATCTATCGGGAGACGATCGGGCGGAACTGACCGCGGGGGACTCGCATGAAGATCGCGGCGATGAACTGGATGCAGATCGAGAAGTACCTCGAACGGGACGATCGCGCGGTGGTCCCGGTCGGCAGCACGGAGCAGCACGCGTACTTGAGCCTCGCGACCGACAACCTCCTTGCCGAGCGCGTCGCGACCGAAGCGGCCGAGCCGCTCGGCATTCCGGTGTTCCCGGTGATGGCGTACGGCATCGCGCCGGTGTTCCGCGCCTATCCCGGCTCGATCTCGCTGCGCGTCGAGACGCTGCTCGCCGTGATGCGGGACGTGCTCGACAGCCTCGAGCGCCACGGCTTCAAGCGCCTGCTGATCGTGAACGGCCACGGCGGCAATTCGCCGCTCCAGCAGCTCGTGAACGAGTGGATCGCGGACCATCCCCACGTGAGGCTGCGCCTGCACAACTGGTGGAACGCGCCGCAGGTGTTGAAGAAGGTGCAGGAGATCGATCCGGTCGCGAGCCACGCGTCGTGGATGGAGAACTTCCCCTGGACCCGGCTCGAGGGCGTGCGGATGCCGGACGAACAGAAGCCGATGGTGGATTTCGCGAAGCTCGCGGCCGGCAACCCCGAGAGCGGCCGCGCGCTGCTCGGCGACGGCAACTTCGGCGGCCGCTACTTCCGGAGCGACGACGACATGTTCGCGATGTGGCGCGTCGCGGTCGAGGAAGCGCGCGAGCTGATGGAGAAAGGCTGGGGGTAGGAGCGAACGTCGGGGGCGATCTCGACCCCGGCTCTGGCGCGAACGGTCCCCGGGGACCGTTGATCCGCCAACGCCGGTGACAAACCAGACAACGCCGTAGTCACTTGAACTGGCCGCGCGGCCGACAGCGTGCCCCGCCGGCTATCGCTGCGCGCGGAACTCCCACGCGGCGAGCCCCGGTTCCAGCTCGATGCCGAGCGCGCAGACGATCCGATTGATGAGGTTGTACAGCGCCGCGATCTCGGTGGCCTTGAGGATCGCGAGGTCGTCGAATCCGTACTCGCGCAGCCGCTCGACGTCCTCCTGCTTGCGCTCCGCGGGCTCGCACGTCAGCGCCACCGCGCAATCCAGCAGCACGCGGTCGCGCGCGGGAAGGTTCGCTTCGCGGTAGTCCAGCGCGACGGCGCGCGCGAGCGGCTCGTCGCCGCACGCCTTCGCGTAGCGCGGACCGTGATGCGCCACGCAGTACGCGCAGCCGTTCGTCGCCGAGACCACGAGCGCGATCGCCTCGGCCTGGGCGGCGGAGAGCGGCGCCGGATCGGCCATCAGCGCCTCGTAATGCGCGTACAGCGTCGCGAGGCCGGCGGGATCGGGCGCGCACGCCTGCCAGAGATTCGACACCTGCCCGCGCGAGGAGCGCGCGCGCATCCGTGCATAGAGCGGTTCCAGCTCCGCGCCGGCTTTTTCGGGTGCGACCATCCGAGTCCAGGCCACGAACGCTCCTTTCGCGCGTATCCGAATTGCGGGGAATGCTAGGAGGCGGTCAAACGTGGGTCAATCGGGCGGCGAATCGTGGCGAATGGCGTAGACTTCACGCATGCCACGCACGCAACCGGACGCCGCGCGGCCCAAGTCGCGGGCCGCGGGCCGGATTTCGCCGGCCGCGCTCGCGATCCTCGCCGTCCTGATTGCCGGGCTCGCGATGTGGGCGCAATCGTGGCATCGCCTGCCGGGCTGGCCGTCCGGCGCGCCGCGGCCGGCGCCGCCGGCGCCCGCCGACACGGCGGTCGACGACGACGCGATCAATCGCGCACTCGTCATCGCGCGGCTCGACTCAGTCGCGTTCAAGAGCCGCTGGCACGACGACGTGCGCGGCATTCCGCTCGAGCAGCTCACGACACCACAGCGCGAGATCTTCCTGCAGTTCGCGAACGCGGAGCGCTGCACGTGCGGATGCGGCTACACGCTCGCCGGTTGCCGCGCGACGGATATGAATTGCGACATCAGTGGTCCGCATCTCGAGGCCCTGTTCGATTCGGTGCGCACCCGCCGCATCTCGAGCGCTCACGGATTGCGCCAGCGGCCCCGTCCGGGCGGTTGACACTGCGTCCGGGGCGGGACTAACGTCCCTGCGTTCCCGCCAGAAGATCTTCCGGGTGGCTGTCCGCCCGCCCTACCGAAGGAGGCTTTCCATGCCGTTCCCCAAGCTCGAACCACGAAAGTTCGCCTCGATCCGTGAATTGAACGGGATCTCGGCGCGGACCATGGAGGAGCATTACGAGCTGTACAAGGGCTACATCGCGAAGACGAACGAGATCCAGGAGAAGCTCGGCGCCGTGGATCGCGCCAGCGCGAACCAGATCTTCAGCGACCTGCGCGCGCTGCGCGTGGACCTGTCGTTCGCGCTCGGCGGCGTGAAGAAACACGAGATCTACTTCGCCCACCTGGGTGGCAAGGGCGGCGCCCCGGGCGGCAAGGTCGCCGAGCTGATCAGGCGCGACTTCCCCTCGTACGATGCGTGGCTCGCGGACTTCAAGGCTTCCGGCATCG
>Ga0306926_10005450_pt1 | contig 13532 bp, 8 predicted proteins | sample flu12Cox44000178_FD_203759 | JGI IMG/M metagenome (GOLD analysis project Ga0306926, IMG submission 203759) | Lab enrichment of tropical soil microbial communities from Luquillo Experimental Forest, Puerto Rico - flux8day.12C.oxic.44.000.178 (v2)... | ecosystem: Environmental > Terrestrial > Soil... | reverse complement strand
CCTGCATTATTCACCAGGATGTCAATCCGGCCGAGTCGCTTGTGCGCCGCATCCACAAAGGCCTCCACCTGCTTCTCATTAGTAAGATCCGCAAGGAAGGAAGAAACGCGCGCTCCGCATGCATCGAGTTCCTTGGCCCGTTCATAGATGCGTTCCGTCGTCGCCGTGATGGCAACCGTCGCGCCATCCCGCAGAAGGCGGCGCGCAATGGCAAAGCCTATGCCCTCGGCGCTTCCCGCGCCCGTCACAATCGCTTTCTGTCCTTGGAGATCAACTGTCATTCAAGATTTCCTGGAATATTCCTTCGCAGTGGACGTTTCCTTTAGCATTAGCCAACTAAGCCAAAAATGGCATTCTGAGGACATCCGAAAGGATGCCCGAAGAACCTCAACTTAAAATGTCACAATAACGTGCTTCTCGCCAACAAAACTCCGCATCCATCATTACTTCATTCCTTCGTTACGTCGTTGCTTCTCTGCTTCTCACAATCCCGGCGGGTGAATCGCCAGCAACCGCGGCTCCGTCATCTCTTCAATCGCGTAGCGCAAACCTTCGCGCCCGATTCCCGAATCCTTCACGCCGCCGTAGGGCATGTGATCAATGCGCCAGCTTGGCACTTCGCCGAGCATGAGCCCGCCCACTTCCAGCGATTCAAAAGCCCTCATAATGCGCGCGAAATCGCGTGTGAACAGTCCCGCCTGTAAACCGAATTCCGACCGGTTAATCGAGGCTATCGCTTCTTCAAAATCGTGGAATTTCTCCACCGTTACAACCGGCCCGAAAATCTCCTTGCAGTTCACACGCATCTCCGGCTTCGTGTGAGTCAGCACCGTCGGCGTAACGCTCGCGCCATGCCGCTTCCCTCCACAGAGCACCTTGGCTCCGCCGTGGACGGCTTCCTCAATCCACTCGATCACGCGTTTCGCCGCATTTTCGTTAATCAGCGGTTCCACATCCGTATGCTCATCGAGGACGTCGCCTACCTTGAGCCGTTGTACGCGATGTACCAGGGTCTCGGTAAATTTCTCAAAAACGTTATCCTCCACAAGAATCCGCTGCACCGAGATGCACGTTTGACCCGCGTAAGTAAAGCCACCCAGCACGCAGCGATCCGAAGCGTACTCCAGGTTTGTATCCGCACAAACAAGCACGCCTGCATTTCCACCCAGCTCCAGAATAACTTTCTTCTTCCCTGCTCGCTGCTTCAGCGCCCACCCGACGGCGCTACTTCCCGTAAAGCTCAGCAGCTTCAGCCGGTCATCTGAAACAATTTTCCCCGCATCTTCATTCGAGAGGGGCAAAACATTCAATGCGCCTGCCGCCCACCCAGCTGCTTCAATGATTTGCGCTAGCCGCAGCGAAGAAAGCGGCGTCTGCGGCGCCGGTTTCAGCACAAATCGGGCATCCCGCCGCGATCGCCGGAGCAAGTTTATGCACCGCCAGGTTCACTGGAAAGTTGAAGGGCGTAATCGCTGCAATCGGTCCCAACGGAAAACGCCGCACAACACCCCAGCGGCCGGCCGCCGAGGCCTGCCAGTCCAAGGGTAGATACTCGCCGCCGATGCGCGTCGCTTCTTCCGCTGCAATGGAAAACACAAACGCGGCCCGCTCCACTTCCACTCGTGCCGCCTTGATCGGCTTGCCGGCTTCTAAGGCAACAATACGTGCTAATTCCTCTTTTTGCTTTTCAATTGCGTGGGAAATGTTGCGCAAGATGCGTTGCCGCTCGTAACCGCCCATATGCCGAGTGGTTTCAAACGCCTTTACCGAGCCGCGAATCGCTTCCTCGACATGGGCGCCATTGGCGCGATGCGTCGTTCCAACAAGCTGGCCAGTCCCGGGAGCATGGATGTCGATATGCTCGCCATCGGTATGCCACTTTCCATTCAGCAAGAATCCAAATTCCAGAGCCGCTGTTGTCGATGCCGTGCTCATCGCTTTTCCTCTTTTTCTCTCGCCTGCTCCAAAGACACGAAGGCGGCCCCGAAAGGCCGCCTCAATTTTCAAAACCGGCTACTCCCCGTCAGGCGTGCGAGACGACCACCTGTTTGGTCTCCACTACCTGGGCCAGCCCCGCTTCGAGCACGTCCAGCGCCTCGTCCATCTGTTCATCTGTAATCACCAGCGGCACCAGAATGCGCATGATGTTATTGAACGTACCCGCGGTGATGGTGATGACGCCGTGATCGTAGCAATAATGCGCGAGTTCCTTGGTCTCTGTATCTGCCGGCTCGCGCGTCTCACGGCTACGCACCAGTTCAATGGCGCACATACCGCCGAGCCCGCGAACGTCGCCGATCAACGGCCACTTCGTCTGCCAGCCCTTGGCGCGCTCTTCAAAACGCTTTCCGATTGCTGTGGACCGCGCCAGCAGGCCGTCCTTTTCGATGGTTTCCAGCGCCGCCAGAGCGGCAACGCAAGAGAGCGGGTTACCCGCAAACGTGCTGCCGAGGCCGCCAGGTTGCGGCGTATCCATGATCTCCGCGCGTCCCGTTACCGCCGCAATCGGCAGGCCGCCTCCCAACGATTTCGCCGATGTAATCAGGTCCGGCTCCACGCCGTAGTGTTCGATCGCAAAATATTTCCCGGTGCGGCCGATTCCGGATTGCACTTCATCCGCGATGAAAACGATTCCGTACTTCTTGCAGATGCTATGAACAATGCTGAAAAATTCCTTGGGAGGCGCGACGAATCCGCCTTCGCCAAGCACCGGCTCCGCAATCACTGCGGCGACGGAATCGGGTGAAACGATCCGACGGAACGTGTCTTCTAGATGGTGTGCGCAAGCCGCTCCGCACGAGGGATATGTCAAGCCATACGAGCAGCGATAGCAATAAGCATACGGAATGCGATAAATGTCGCTGGCAAACGGCGCAAACCCGGCCTTATACGGATTCGTCTTGCTCGTCAAAGACATGGCGAGCAACGTGCGCCCGTGAAACGCATCTTCAAAACAAATCACCGCGGGGCGCTTGGTGTACGCGCGTGCAATCTTCACCGCGTTCTCCACCGCCTCGGCGCCGCTGTTGATAAAAATGGTTTTCTTCGCAAAATTCCCAGGAGCCAGTGCATTCAGCTTTTCCGCCAGTGCAATGTACGACTCGTACGGCGTCACGCCGAAACACAGGTGCAGGAATTTGCCAACCTGGTCGCGCAGCGCAGCTTCGACCCGCGGCGCGCGGTGCCCCACATTGAGGCAGCCAATCCCACCGGCGAGATCAATGTAGCGGTTTCCATCCACGTCCTCGATGCACGCGCCTTCGGATTTTGCCGCGAAGATCGGCGTGACGAGATGCGGCCCGCGTGGAATAGCGGCCTCGCGCCGTGCCAGCAGCGCCTTCGATTTTGGCCCGGGTATTTCGGTACTAATCTGAATCGTTTTCATGGCTCCCAATCCTTTTCCAAAATTGCTGCAAAACCACAAAATTTCAGTACCAACCGATCGGCGCTTCGTCCAAATTAACGAACACTTGCTTGGTCTCCAGGTATTCCTCGAGTCCCCACGGACCAAGTTCCCTGCCGAACCCCGACTGCTTGTACCCGCCCCAAGGCGCCTCGACATACGTCGGCTGCATGTGATTGACCCAAATAATCCCTGCACGGAGCGCTTTCACGACCCGGAATGCCTTGTAAATGTCGCGTGTCCAGACTGCACCTGCGAGTCCATACGGCGTGTCGTTTGAAATACGGATGGCGTCAGCCTCGTTCTCAAATGGAATCACGCTCGCAACGGGCCCAAAGATTTCCTCGCGCGCAATGCGGGCATTGTTATCCACGTCATAGAAAATCGTGGGCTCGACGTAGTAACCCTTACCAAACGCCTTCGGCCGTCCGCCGCCAATCGCCGTCTTCGCCTCTTTCTTACCGATTTCGAGATACGACGTGACGCGGTCGTATTGCTCCTTACTGACCAAAGGTCCCATCTTCGTGTCGCGCTCGAGCGGCGGCCCCAGCTTGATGCGCTTGGCCTTTTCCGTCATCGCTTCTACAAACTTGGGATAGATCTTTTTCTCCACAAGAATGCGGCTGCCCGCGGAGCAAACCTCTCCCTGATTGATGAATACGCCAAAGAGCGCGCCATCTACGGCCGCTTCCCAATCCGCATCAGCGAAAAAGACGTTCGGCGACTTGCCGCCCAATTCCAGCGTCACCCGCTTGAGCGTATCCGCCGCGCTCTTCACAATGATCTTTCCAACCGCGGCGCTCCCGGTGAACGCCACTTTGTCCACGCCCGGATGTGCTACCAGCGCCGCGCCCGTCACTTCGCCGACGCCATTTACAACGTTGACTACGCCCGGCGGCAGCCCCACCTCTTCAAACCAGTTCGCCACTTCCAGTGCCGTCAACGGCGTCTGCTCTGCGGGCTTCAGCACGCTGGTGCACCCAGCGGCAATCGCCGGCGCTAACTTCCACGCTGCCATGAGTAACGGATAATTCCACGGGATGATTTGCGCCGCGACGCCGACCGGCTCCCGCATCGTGAAACTCAACGCATTCGCGGGAACGGGATTGACGTGTCCCGTCACCTTATTCGCCAGGCCGCCGTAGTATTCAAAACAGGTGGCTACATCTGCGAGGTCGTATTCCGCTTCGACGATCGGTTTCCCAGTGTTGCGCGCTTCAATCTCCGCAAGCATCGGCGTTTTCTGCCGAATCTTCTCCGCAAACCTGAAGAGGATTCGCCCGCGATCTTGCGCGGTAGTTTGCGGCCAAGGCCCGGAATCAAACGCGGCGCGTGCCGCTTTCACCGCCTTGTCCACATCCGCCGCGGTCGCCGACGCGACGTGCGCGATCACCTCTTCCGTGGAAGGGTCACAAACGGGAAAAGTCTCTCCGGACGAACTGTCAACCCGCTGTCCATTGATATAGTTTTGATAAGTCTTCACCGTCACCTTTGCTGTGGTGGACATCAAACACCTCCGAAATCCAAACTCTTACGCTGCCGGCGCACCGGTTGCCAGCTTGCGCGCCGCCTTGCGGCTTCCATAAACAAAAAAGAAAAATGCCGCGAGCCCGATAAACACCAGCGTCCCGCCAAACATCCAAATTTCATAGCTGAGCAACGAAGTAATCTGTTGCGCCGGGAAAAACGCCAGCGCGATGCCAAGCACCGTGGTTAAGAGCCCGCTAACGCCAGCGAAAATCAGCGTCCCGCGGCCATAGTGTCCGCGAACAAAACCTTCGTCGAGGGCGATCTTGAGCAACCCGCCAAACATGTACAAGAACGGAATCAGTTGCAGGACCACGGCAAGGGACAATAGCCGTTGAAACGATTCCTGCACCCCTGACCCCACAAAAACAAAATTGAGAATCACCAAAATCAGCGAGACCGTGGCATGCACGATCAGCGCGGCATACGGCGTCGCATACTTCGGATGAATCTTCCCCAGCCACGCCGGCATATACGAATCCAGGCCCGCAACAAATGGAATGCGCGCCGATCCGCCCAGCCACGCCGAGCCGATCCCCGCAATGGACAAGCTCAGCAGAAACGCGAACGGCGCCACTATCCATGACACGCCCACGCGGCTCGCCATGTGGCTCACCGCCTGCACAATGCCCTGCAACACGCTGATGCTGTCCTTGCTCACCGCGATCAGCAACGTCAACGTCGCGCCGATGTAAAGGAATCCGGAGAGCACGCCGCCCCACGCCACCGCTCCGGGCAGCGTCTTCCGCGGATTCTCGATCTCATCGCCCATGATCGAAGCTAGCTCCAGGCCTACCAGTCCGAAGCAAATCACGCCGAAGGAATTCAGCACAAACCGGGGATTTGCAGGAATTTTGAAATCTTCCCAGCGAATCGTGGTGCCAAATTTCAGAAAGACGATTGCCCCCAGTCCCATCAGCAAAAATGCGGCAAAAAATGTCCCGATACCGCCCAGGTTGTTAATCCACTTCCCGACACCCAAACCCATGACATTTAGGATCACGAGTATGCTGAGAAGCACCACAGAGGCTGCCAGCGCGAACGATCGGTTGTCCCCCAATCCCTCGTGCCCCGGACCCAGCACAAATACGGACACACCGACGAAATACAGCATGATCGTCGGCACGTACATCATGTTGTTCGTCCAGTAGCACCAGCCGGAAAGAAAACCGTGGAAGTCGCCGAAGATTTCTTTGGCCCACAGGTACACGCCCCCTTCGCCAGGGTAGCGATGCGCCAGCTCAATCACGGCAATGCCTTGCGGCCAGAAAAAAAGCGCCAGCGAAATGAGCCACAGCCAGATGGTTACGCCGCCGTTCGCAGCAATCGAAGGAAGGACATTCAGATTGAAAACCGCGACGACAAAAAGCAGTACGAGGTCCCGCCTCCCGAGCACGCGCTTCAGATGCGGCCGTTCGTCAACCGAAGCCGGAGAAGCGGCGCTGATGGTCGAGACCTCGTTGCTCAAACCTCTTGCTCCTTAGTGGCCCGCGGCACCCACATACTTCGCGCCTCGTTCCTGCTGCGCCTTGGCTAGGCCCGGCGCCATTTCTTCAAACACCGAGAGGTGCTTGTCAATGTCCGCTTCGGTGTGTTGCACGGAGATGGTCCATTGTTCGTCCCACCAATATGGCATCGCCAACACGCCGCGGTTCACCATGCCGAACCAGAACTGCCGCCACAGGTCTACGTCAATGTCCATCCACTCGCGATAGTTGCGAATTTCCTGCGGGTACAGCATGAGCGCGCCGTTGACTCCGGCGCTCGCAACATAGGCCCTCAGGCCGCTCCTTTTCACGATCGAGCGGTAGCCTTCCGTCATTTTCTTGCTGAGCTTGTCCACGTGTGCGTAGTTCTCGCGTGTGAGCACTTCGCGGAAAGTCGCCAACCCCGCCGCCATCGCAAAGCGGTTCGTGTTGTACGTGCCGCCGTGAAAAACCTTGTGCTGCACGATCAGGTCCATCACCTCACGGCTCGCCCCAAACGCCGCCAGCGGCACGCCTCCGCCAATGGACTTGGCCAGCGTGATCAGGTCCGGCTTCACGCCGAAATATTCGCTAGCGCCGCCCCAACAAAGCTTCGCGCCCGTCTTGACTTCGTCGAAAATAAGCAACGCCCCATTTTTCGTGCAGATCTCACGCAAGCCTTCGAGAAATCCAGACTGCGGCATGCACACGCCGACATTCATCATGATGGGCTCGAGAATGATCGCCGCAATCTGTCCGGGGAACTGTTTGAAGCGATTCTCGACGCTGCCAAGATTGTTGAACGTCGCAACCGTCACGTTATCGAGCACGGCCTTGATAACACCCAGCCCTCCCGGCACGGAATTTGGTGCGTTGATGTCCCCGAAATCCTCTGCCTTGGGTTTGACGCTGACAAGCGCCGTGTCGTGCAGTCCGTGGTAAGCGCCTTCGAAGCGCAAAATCTTGTCACGGCCGGTAGCGGCGCGAGCGATACGGCAAGCGTGCATCGTGGCTTCCGTGCCGCTATTGCCAAAGCGCACCATCTCGACCGGATACCGCGCGCAAATTTCTTCGGCAAGCTCCGCTTCCATCCCGTGGGGCATGCCAAACGTCGTGCCGCGATCCGCGATGTCCTTGACGGCCTTCACCACTGCCGGATGACCGTGCCCGGCCATTAACGTGCCAAAGCAGAGGTTGTGATCAATGTATTCGTTGCCGTCGATATCCTTCAGCTTGCTGCCGTGTCCCTCGGAAACAAAAATCGGATAGGGGTCATACGCGCGGTAGTTGCTGGCCACCCCGAGCGGAATCCGTTTCTGCGCCTTCTTGTGCGCTTCCGCCGATTTCGGCGTGCGCTTCTCGTAGAGAGCGATTTCCTTCTGTAGTGCGTCGTGCATTTGAATACTCCGTCCAGGCTGGCCTTCCTAGGGGTCACCTGTGGCAGGTCTGTTCCCTGCGGTCAGTATCAAGCGAGGAAAACTGCGTGGCGTATGGGCCGGACTGCCCCTTTATTTTACGCCATTCTCCACTCTTTTCGCGCGTCTCGGCCTGCGCTTCCACGCGTTGGCCTTTTCGCTTCCTTCCTTCTTCGCATAAAGACGCCCTGACCTGGTCAGGGCGCCTCCGCCTGCCTCTCTTGTTCGAGAGTTAGAAGTTCAGCTTCAGTGCGAATTGGATCAGCCGTGGATCGTGGACATGCTGCACCTGGCCGAACGTAGCACCCTGATTGGATATGTTGCCGTCCACGCTATAGAACTGCGCGTGATTCCAGATGTTGAAAATGTCGGCCCGGAATTGCAGGTTCATTTTTTCGCCGAGCGGCGTGTTTTTCATGAAGCTCATGTCCCAGTTGTTGAGTCCCGGGCCACAGCAGAGGGTCCTTGGTGCGTTGCCGATCTGCCCTGCAGGGACAGTAGAATTAGTGAAAGTGGCAGGATCAAAAGCGAATCCTGAGATCGGGCTGCAGGGTACACCCGTTGTTCCCCCCGTGCCAAAGTTACAGATGGTGGCGCGTGGGTTCAGTCTTTTAAAGGGCATGGCGTAATTGGGTTCGCCCTGAGGCTCAAAAAGGAACCCAGAATCCAACTGCTCGATGTCTGCCGCCGAGGTAATGCGGATCGGGAATCCACTCTGGAAGCTCAATATGCCGGACAGCTCCCAGCCGTTGAGCATCACCCCTTTGAACCCTTCCATCTTCGGCACAGGCAGGTCCCACACGTAGTTAAAGACGAAACGCTGCCTCGCATCGTAGGCGGAGGGTCCATACGTCGCCCGGAAGTTGTAAGGGTTCAAAGCACTCTCAAAACTGGAGGAGTTGTCGAGCGTTTTGCCGAAGGTGTAAGCCGCCTGAAACATCACACCATGCGAAAAATTTTTCTGCAGCATCGCCTGGAACGAATTGTAATTCGACCAGCCAACCGTATCTTCCGCAAAGATCCCCGAAAACGTGGGAATGCCGTTTGCCGGGCAGCCAACACCCGTCAGAGGATCGCACGTCGGCGAAGAATACTTGCGGAGCCCCACCAAGTTGATCGGGACCGGAGTTCCCCCCGTCGGGACGGACACTGTGCAGGCCGCGGGGGCATTGGTTGGCGGGCAAGGAATATTCTGACCGTTTGGCCCACCGGGAGCATAGGGAAGATGCAAGACCTGGCCCGGTTGAAGTGTAAATTGGTATTGCAAGTCTTCGCCAAACGGGCCGCAAGCTATGCTCGGATCGTTATTCGCAGTGGAGATTGCCGCCAGGTCGTTGCAAGTCGTAGGATTGGCCGGGTTCAGCTCATAGCTGGCGAGCAAACGGTGGCCCTGCGAGCCGACGTAACCCAATTGCAACAAGATATCGTTGCTGAGCTGGCGCTTGATGGTCAGGTTGTACTGATCGGAATACTGCATCCGTAGGTTGGCCGGGAATTGCCCAAAGAAAATGCTGCTCTGGAACTTGGTCCAATCAAGTGCTTGTCCGCGGGGCGGATTCAGGATTCCATTGAAAGGGTTGGCATACACGTTGCCGCTTTGATCGATGTAAGGCGTCGAAAGAAGTGGTGCCGTGATGAAATTGCTTCCGCCGAAAGGCGGCTCGGCGCTGAATTGCTCCAACACCAGTTGCTCGATCGGATTGTAGAACATCCCCCAACCCGCGCTGACGCTGGTGCGGCCCGGACCACCGGCAAGCTTGCCCAGCAATCCTTCTGTCCAGCTCGGACTCCAGTTTATCCCAAACCGCGGGGCAAACCCTTTGTAGTATGTGTTGGTCAGCCCGTTCGGGACGCCCTTGTCACCTGGAAAAACCAGACCAACCGGCGTGAAGCCATTCTCGGCACATCCTCCATCGGGCTGGCTTGGATCGTAATAGGCGTTGGTCGGATCAAGCTTACAGGGATAAATCGTCGAAATTTGCCCCGGCCGGAATGTTTGCACCTTCTTGCCGATGTCCGTCAGCGGCGTGTTCATTTCCCATCGCAACCCGTAGTTCAGGGTCACATTGGGCTTGATCTTCCAGCTGTCCTGCGCAAACAGATAAACGGAATTGCTTCTCACCAGTTCGTGTTGGGCAGAACCCTGAATCAGGCTATTCCCCAACCCGAGAAAGTATTCTGCATAGCTCGTAAATTGATAGAGCCCGTTGATATCGAAATACAAGAGTTGGTTAAACTGTTGGTTGCGGAAATCACCGCCAAACTTCAGGCTGTGCTTGCCGATTAGCTTGCTGAAATTGTCGCTGAACTGGTAGGTATTGCCCGTCTGCGGTAATTGCCCCTCGAAATTATTCCCAATAGTAAAGCCACCCAAAACTCCTATGTTCGGCACACCTTCCTTGGAAGCGCCGAGGCCGGAGTGCAAGCCGCAATCTTTGATGCCGTTGGGGGAGTTCACGGTTCCAGCCTGACAGATCGCGTTTACCGTGGCCGAATCGCTCACCCCATTGAAACAATACGGTGTTCCGACGGTCCCCGTCCCGCACGAGTCCTGAATAGCGTTGGTTTTCAACGGCTGATTGAATTGCTGCTGTCCCTCGCGGAAATAGGTGAAGCGCGCCTCGTTGACCATGGTCGAGCCAATCGTGGATGTGTGCGTGACGTTCAACTGCTGGCTGCGGGTCCCAAAGAGTCCGGGGAAGGTACCCAGTGGGTCGCCCGCAGCTTGGAATTTGGCAAGGGGGTCTTGCAGATTGTCTTGGTCATAGTAATAGTAAACTGAGGTTTTTTCGTTGTTATTCCAGGAATGGTCAACCCGCACCTGGAACTGGTCCCCCGAATTAATTCTGTTGGGAACTGCGATCACCTGTCCGCTGCTGTTCGTCGTGGTGGGCACGTATAATTGCGATAAGCTTTTGGCAACGGGATCAAAACATGCCGTCGGAATTTGATTGTCAACCCAATTGAGGTGATTTGTTGAACTGTTAGTATTTGTAAAAATTCCGGGAAGAAACATGTTGGGCTGATTGACAGGATCCGGTTGGTAGGTGCCGTACGGCGTGCCTCCTTGAAGAGCTGCCCCTCCCTGCCCGGCGATGCCCGCGGCGCATCCTGCACGCTCCCCCAGAATAGTCGCTACCAGAGAAGTAGGAGCCGCGTCAGTAAGAGGCGCCCCCGAGAAGTCGCCATTATTCAGCATAGCCGAAGTCGGAACACTGACCGGCTGGGAAACAACTCCCTGGATAATCCTGCGGCCTTCGTACGCCCCGAAGAAAAACGTCTTGTCCTTCTTGATCGGTCCGCCAAACGTGCCCCCGAACTGGTTCTGGTGGAAATCCGGCTTGGGCGCGGCAATGAACGTAAATGGCTTGGCATTCAAAACCGTGTTGCGGAAAAACTCATACACGTTGCCGTGAAATTCATTCGTTCCGGACTTGGTAACCACATTGACGACGGCCCCGGAGTTGCGCCCGTATTCTGCATCGAAGGAATTGGTGATCACGCGAAACTCTTCGATGCTGTCCGGAGAGGGCTGTACGGCCGGCAGGTTGGCAAACAAATCGTTGCCGTCACCGCCGTTCACGGAATAATTGTTCGCGCGCCCGCGCCCGCCATTCACGGTCACAACACCAGGGCGATCGCTTCCGTAGAAAGTGTCGTTGCCCAACTGGGACTGCACGCCGGGCTGCAACTGCAGCAACTGATAAACATCGCGTTCGTTCAGTGGCAATTGCGTGGACGCGCGCTCGTTCACCACCGCGCCGAGCTGAGAAGAAGATGTGTCCACTACCGGCGGCTGGCCCGTCACTTCCACGGTTTCCGTCGATCCGCCCACTTGCAGCGCGATGTCCACGCTCACCACTTGGTTCAAGTCCACGCCGACATCTTTCCGCACAAACTTCTTGAAGCCTGCCTGGTTGACGTCCACCTCGTACGTCCCAATGGGCACCTCTAGAAATAGATATTCTCCCGTGGCGCTGCTAGTGGTGTCGCGCGTTACGTTCGTCGCCGTATTGATCAGCGTAACGGTCGCGCCCGCCACCGCCCCGCCGCTCGCATCCGTTAGCGTGCCGCGTACGCGGCCGCCCGTGCTCTGCGCACGGCTATGCGGAGCCACGAGCAAACAGGCTGTCGCCAGAATGGCTGCCCAAAGAATGCTATGAGAACAAACAGATCTCAATTGCTGAAACTTGGCTTGCATCATTGACTCACCCCTGTCACTCGAAGACCGGTTTCCCCGACGGACCGATTCTTCGTGGTTGCTACTAACCCACGAACCTTACTATAATCCAGCAAAGTTAGAGAAAGCCGGGACCCGTGTCAAGCAGAAAGAATTTGTCCAAGCCATCGGATTCTTTGACCGCCCCGCGTGCGCTGCGCATCAGCGAAGTCGCGCGTCGTCTGGGCATCTCCTCCTCCGCATTGCGCGCCTGGGAGGCCCTGGGACTCGTCGCGCCCCAGCGAACACAGAGCCGTTACCGCATGTACAACGAGGCGGATGTGCGTCTCTTGCAGCGCGCCATTTTCTTGCGCCGTGCCCGTGGCCTAAATCCTGCCGCTATCGTCCACGTGCTCAAGAAACAGGGTGTCGTCTCCGCTCCCGCCGATGCGCCGCAGGTACCCGGTCAACGGTTTCGCCGCTTGCGCACTCGCCGCGGCCTCTCTCTTTCTCAAGTAGCCAAGGCCACGGGTGTTTCTGTCGGTTTCCTCAGCGCGCTCGAACGCGGCCAGATGCGTTCTTCCGTTTCCACCCTTCGCCGCATCGCGCGTTTTTACAAAACCAATATCATGTCTCTCTTCGAAACCAATGGCGACGCGCAGCGCCTCGTCCGCCCGCAGCATCGCAAAATCCTTGAAACCTCGCCCGGCGTCCGTATGGAGCTCCTCGCCTGGGGCAACACCGCCATGGAGCCTCACCTCTTTCGCATCCAGCCTGGCGGAAACAGCGGCGAGTCTTACGCTCACGAGGGCGAGGAGTTTCTCCACGTCCTTCGCGGCGAATTCGAAATTTGGCTGAACAACAAGGAGCATTACGTTCTCCGCTCTGGTGACAGCCTCTACTTCGAGAGTCCCACTCCTCACCGCTGGAATAACCCGGGGCGTTCCGAAGCTTGGATTTTGTGGGTAAACACGCCGCCCACTTTCTAACGCTCTTTGCTGGACCCGCGGGGGTGGTCGCCGCCGAGGTGCAAATGTCCGCTTACTGTATCCTTACCTTAGGGCGCGCTGTTTTAGCAGTACTGGCCGCCATGGCCATCGTCGGAGGCAAGATCGTCAATCTCCGCAAACAGATGCAGGGCGAGTTGAAATCCTTGCAGCGCGAAGTCGGCATCACTTTCTTGTTCGTCACTCACGATCAGGAAGAAGCCATGGCGCTCTCCGACCGCATTGCTTTATTGAAAGACGGCGCGCTCGAACAAGTTGCTTCCCCGCGGGAGATTTACGCCCATCCCGCAACCGCCTACGCTGCCCAGTTCATTGGCCAGACCAATCTTCTGCGCGCGGAAATTCATGGTGGCCTCGCTTCGTGCGGTGCGCTCCAATGGCCAGCAGCCTTGGCAGGCAATGGCACCGCTTTTTTTTCTCTTCGCCCCGAAGCCATTCGCCTCGCATCAGAAGGGACGCTTGCACCGGACGCCGTGCGCTTCCGCGCTCTCATCCGCCAGCAGATTTTTTCCGGCTCCAGCGAACAGCTCGAAGTGGATTGCGCCGGCCAATCGT
>Ga0306926_10005448_pt1 | contig 13537 bp, 17 predicted proteins | sample flu12Cox44000178_FD_203759 | JGI IMG/M metagenome (GOLD analysis project Ga0306926, IMG submission 203759) | Lab enrichment of tropical soil microbial communities from Luquillo Experimental Forest, Puerto Rico - flux8day.12C.oxic.44.000.178 (v2)... | ecosystem: Environmental > Terrestrial >... | reverse complement strand
AGCCGCCGCGTTCGCTCTCACGACAGGGGAAGGCGGGGCGCAGGAGATCGGACAAGCAAGCCGCGGCTTCGTCCTGGCGCAGCGGCTCTGCGCGGAATGTCATGCCGTGCAAAAAGAATACGCGCAGTCCCCGAACGTGAATGCGCCTCGGTTTCAGGCGATTGCGTCCACGCCGGGCATGACCGCCATCGCGTTATCAGCGGCGCTCAATACATCACATCATTCGATGCCCAATATATTGCTCCGGGCCGACGAACAGGCGGACATCACCGCCTATATTTTGAGTCTCAAATGACCTCTCGAGCCGTGCTACTCGTCAATGGCAGACGAGAACCGGAATTTTCGTGTGCGTGAGCACCTTGGTGGTCACGCTGCCGAGCACGATCGCCGTAAGCCCGCTCCTGCCGTGCGAGGCCATGACGATGAGATCGCAGCCTCTCTGCGCGGCAACGTCGATGATGCCTTGGTAAGGCTGATCTTGTTCGGCTTGCACGGTTTCGCAGATGACACCCGCCGTGCGAGCGTCTTCGGCAATCGCATCCAATACGCCCCGCGCGTGCGCTTTGGCGCGCTCGGTGTGCTCGGCAAAAGCGCCCGACATTTCATAGACTCTCGAAGCAGGCACCGTGTAGACGTCGAACGACGGTTCTACCGTCAGTGCGGTGACTTTTGCTCCCACGGCTTTGGCAAGGGCCAACCCATGGCGCACCGCGCTGCGGGCAAGCTGCGACCCGTCGGTTGAGATCAAAATATGCCGGTACATGGCGCTCCTTTCAATGCGGCCTTCACCTCTGCGTTTCGTCTCGTCGGCTCCTCCATTCATTAATGGCTCGGCCGGTGCTGCATCCCGGAATCCTCCCTGATGTAGCCCGACAGACCGCGCTGTGCTTATCATTCCATCACGTGCAAGAGGAGAACCTGTTCTTCGGGGGTCATCCGGGCGATGTCTTCTTTGTCGTTGCGGCGAGGATCGAGCGCCCGGTAGAGCGCTTTGGCCCCCTCCCGCAGCTCGTCGCGGTGGGCGGCATCGGCCGGCGGCACGGACGAGACCGTTTTTGCCAGATCGCGCAGGATCTCGGCAAAGAGGCCGTAGTGGAAATGCATGCGCACGGTTTTGCGCGCGTCGGCTGCGCCGGTGCGGTGCAGGCTGAGCGAAATCCCGGTCCCGTCGAGATGCGCGTCGAAGCGGGCCGTGCGCTCAAACGTCCCGATATAGAGCTTGTCCGGATATTCGAGCGCGACTTCAGCTTTGTCGGGGATTGGCTTGGTCATGGTCGATCGCCTCCTGCGAGAGCAATGATGGACTGATAGAGCACCCTCCCCAAGCCGTTTATGATCTAGATCAATTCCACACGACGAATGCACGTCTACAAGCGCGCCCAAGCCCCGCAACAGGACGGTCAGGCGGTACCCCGATGCTACGGCCGAAGGAAAAGCCTGCGAGCCGGCAACTGCGCATTTACTGTGGGCCGGAGCGATGCAGCGATGATGCGCAGCGCGACTTCGGCCTGCGGCGCTTTGCGCTAGGGTCGAACCGCTACCGAAACGGCTAAACACATTTCGCCCGACCACCTTATGGCAATTGGCAACGGGAGAAGCCGATGTCATTCAAAGACGTGTTGCTAGCGCTCACTACCTACCCAGAACCCACGCCTGTATCGGCTGTAGATGACGCAGTTGACGTTGCCGTGGCATTGGGAGCCAAGGTCTCCGCTATTGCATGCGAGGTGAAAATAAGCGTGCCGGGCAACCTGCTCGGTAATTATGTTCTGGACATTCCGGCGATGGTTGCTGCCGAGATAAAAAAAAGTGCAACGAATGCGCAGCAACTGTTGGCGTCCTTCCAAGAAACAGCCGAGAAAAGAGGGGTCTTCCAGGAGCGAATTTCGGAGCACTGCCTGACCTCCGAGGTGCCTGAGATTTTCATCGAGTATGCTCGACTGCGGGACCTTACGATCGTGCCAGTTCCTGAAGGGGACTACGTCGATCAATGGTACGCAGAATCCATCATCTTCGGCTCCGGGCGCCCGACGCTCGTTTTGCCACACACGCGAAAGCGAACCGGGTCATTCGCGCTGGACACCGTGATCGTCGCTTGGGACTTCAGCCGGCCTGCCACGCGAGCGATCGCAGATGCGATGCCGATTTTGGAGAAAGCGAAACGCGTCTGTGTTCTCACCGTGACCAAAGAAAAGGCTATCGACACCCGGAGGTCTGGTGCGGAGCTTGCCAAGCACTTGGCGCGACACGGTGTCGACGTGGTCCTCGACGAAGTCGATGCCAAAGGACGCGGCATCGGCGACGTGCTTGAAGCTCACGTGACGTATCGGAACGCCAATCTTCTGGTGATGGGCGCGTACGGCCACTCTCGGATCCGAGAATTTATCCTCGGGGGGGCCACCAAGAGGGTGCTTGCACGTCCGCCCATGCCGACTTTGCTATCGCATTGATGAGACCGCGATTGAAGCTGGAACGCTCTCTGCTCATCATTGCTTGCTCGCCAAGGGACATATTGCGATGCTGCTGAAGCCAGTCCTTGGTGCCGTGCAGCTGGTCTTCTACAGCGTGGGAGCTATCATCGGCGCCGGCGTCTATTCCGTCATTGGCGTTGCCGCCGGTTTAGCGCAACAGAGTTTGTGGGCAAGCTTTGTCATTGCAGCTGTTGTAGCTTTGTTGACGGGTCTTTCATACGCGGAAATGACGACTTCCTTCCCACGAGCCGGTGCCGAATATCTTTATCTTAAACGTGCACTGCCAGAGGTGAGTTGGGCTGCCTTTGGTGTAGGCCTTCTCATACTTGTGGGAGCTGCAGCGACGGTCTCCACTGTCGCGGTAGCATTCGGAGGCTATTTCGGAACGTTCGTCGATGTGCCTCCATGGTTTAGCGCGCTAGTTCTCCTGATGGCTTGTACATCGTTGAACGTTTGGGGCTTGCGGGAAGCGGGCTGGGTGAACGCCGTGTTCACCATGGTTGAGGTCTCCGGGCTTCTTCTTGTGATCGCCGCCGGCCTCACGAAGGGAAATATCTCAGAACCGTTGCTGGTTGGGCCCGGCGCCGGGGTACTTCCCGCAGCAGCGATCGTGTTTTTCGTCTATCTCGGATTTGAGGGCATAGCCAACTTGACCGAGGAAGTTCGTGACGCAGCGCGTGATCTTCCTCGAGCCATCTTCTACAGCATTGGCCTTACCACACTTCTCTATGTGCTGGTGTCGTTGGCCGTCATCGTTCTAGCTTCTCCGAGCGAACTGGCGTCGAGCGAAGCTCCTTTGGCCCTAGCGATACAAAAAATGTGGCCAGGTGCAAAGAACACGCTGAGTGTCATCGCGATCTTTGCTACAGCGAATACTGTGCTTATTTCGATGATCACGAGCTCGCGACTCGCGTTTTCCATGGCGCGAGAGCGAGAATTTCCTGCGATTTTTGCAGCACTGATGCCAGTGCGAGAGACGCCTTGGATGGCCGCACTTCTGATGTTGGCACTGTCGACAATGCTTGCGGCGGTCGGAGATCTGAAAGTTTTGGCGGAACTGTCTTCATTTGCGGCGCTTCTGGCTTTCCTGGCCGTCAATCTCGCGCTCATTGTTATCCGATTTCGAATGCCCGAACTTCCGAGGCCTTTCCGCGTTCCGTTTGCTATCGGGCGAATGCCGCTACCCCCGTTAGCGGCGACTGCTTCAATCTGTGTGCTCTTGGCCAATTTTGACCAAGACATTTACTTCATTGGAATTGGCCTGCTATTGCTCAGCGCGCTGGCGTATTTGATGCGAAGACGCTTGATATAAATTGTACGAATCCTGTAGCGAGCCTGCAGCTGTTAAATCGATGGGCCGCGCAGAGCTCGCAGCGCATTGAGAATGACCGCGACATCAATCACCTCTTGGAAGATCGCCCCCTGCACAGGCGTGATCAGACCTAGCGCCGCCGCGATCATGCCGGCGATCGAGAGGCCCAAACCGGCATAGACGCTCTCGAGCGCAATAAAGCGGGATCGACGGGCGATGCGAATTGCCGGTAATACTCGATCGAGTTGATCCACCAGCAGGACGACATCGGCGGCTTCGGCGGACGCTGCCGCACCTTTGGCGCCCATGGCCACCCCCAAATCGGCCGCAGCCAGGGCGGGTGCGTCATTGACCCCGTCCCCGATCATCATGACCGGGCCATTCTTTCGCTCGGACAATACGACCAGGGTTTTTTGGTCCGGGCTTAGCTCGGATCTGACCGCATCGATCGGCAGACCTTTGGCCACCGTCTCGGCGACGTCGCGCCGGTCGCCAGTGGCGAGAACGATCCGCGCGACCCCAAGCGACTTGAGATCGCGGAGCAAGGCTTCCGTTCCCGCACGCAGCCGATCGGCGAGGATTAAAAGCCCGACAAGCCTTTTATCGACGCCCACTGCCACTGCGACACTTCCCGGAGGGCGCCGTGCGCGCAATTGGGAAAGGCGCGTTTCGGCGAGCTTCCCCGTAGCAAATCGAAGCCCGCCGACGATCACATGGTGGCTATCGACGCAGCCTTCGACCCCTTCACCCGGTGTTTCAACGATGTCGTGGGGGACTGCGAGCTCGAGTCCCTTGTCTCTCGCGGCCTCTACGATCGTCTGCGCCACGATGTGCTTCGAGGCTTGATCGAGCGAGGCTGCAAGTCTCAGCAACTCCTCGGCAGGCTGATTGGAAAGGGCATGGATGGAAACGATCCGTGCTTGGCCGTGGGTCAGAGTTCCGGTCTTGTCGATCACAAGCGAGCGCACGCCCGCCAAAGTCTCGAGCGCAAGGCCGCCCTTGATCAGAATGCCGTGCTTGGCTGCCTGCGAGACCCCCGCCATGATCGCGACCGGCACCGCGAGAATGAGGGGGCACGGCGTCGCCACAACGAGTACGGCGACGGCACGGATGGGATCGGCGCTTCCCGCCCACGCTGCTGCCGCGAGCGCGATGGTCGCTGCCAGGAATACCATCGCGTATCGGTCTGCCAGGCGCGACATCGGCGCGCGCGACCTCTGCGCGGCCTCGACCAGACGGACGATGCCCGCATAGGTGCTCTCGGCCGCCCGTCGCGTCGTCAGCAGGTGGAAAGCCTCGCCGACGTTGGTCGAGCCGCTCATGACGCTATCGCCGACCTTGAATTGGATCGGCATGGATTCGCCGGTCAGAGCCGACTGATCGAGAACGGCCACGCCTTCTATGACTGCGCCGTCGACGGGGACCACATCGCCCTTGCGAATGACGAGGCGATCGCCCGGGTCGATGGCGTCCAAGCTTATGTCTTCGAGCCGCCCGTTGCGGTATCGCACGGCGCTGCGGGGTACGCGCGCGAGAAGGGCGGTCATCTCCCGGCTTGCACGGCGCTCGGCAAAGCTCTCGAGGTACTGCCCGCCCGCGTACATCAAGGCGACTACGACGGCGGCGAGGTATTCGGCAAAAACGAGCGCCGCGAACATCGACAGCGCGGCTACTATATCCAGGCCGATATCGCCGCGGCGCAAACTGACAATAATCTCCGCCACGAGAGCGATCAGGACCGGGATCGTAGCTGCGGCCCATACGGGACCCGCCCAGTCGCTTTGTCCGAAAAACTGCGCCAACAGGCCGAGAGCAAGGCCCGTTGCAGGCAGTGCGACCATGATGGGTCGAAGATAGTTTCGAAGATTAGCTGCCGAACGAACTCTCTCCAGTTGTCCGGGTGCGTCGGCGCGCTTCAACATCGCTTATGGCACCTGGATCGACCTGAGGTACATGAGGAGCGCACGCGCATCTTCGCGCGTGAAGCGAAACGTCGGCATATCCGGGTGACCAGACGTCAGGCCTTCGCGCAACCGCTCTGTAAACGAATCAAGCTCCACCCGGCGATCGAGCGCGCGGAACGGAGGCGCGCCAACGTGCGGACTCTCGCCGCTCTTCCCGACCGCATGGCACGTCGAACACATTCTTTCTGCCAGGGCCCGACCATGCTCCTCCAACGAGCCGGTCTTGCGCTCTTGAGCCCATCCGCCCGATGTTGCGAGCAGCAGAAAGATGACGACGAGCTGCTGTATCACTTGGACGCTTGCTCTATTCGCGCTGCTGCTTCATCGGAGGCGTCAACTAGCGCGGCCGCGCGGAGTCGCTGCTCAATGCGCTTGATTTCCCGCTCAGCGTCTACGACATGGTGTCCGATCTCTGCGCAGACCTGGGCGCCCTTGCGCAGCAATGAACGAAGTTTGTCGACGTTCGTCCGGAGGTCACGAGTTGCGTTCATAAATATTAAGATAGAGGGCAGCGCTCATCGGAACTTGATCTGAATCAAGAAAGCACACTAATCGTCCCAAACCGTCGACAGGGACAGCGAGTGGCCGATTTGCCCCGTGTTTTCAATGCGACATCGCGCAAACCGCAGCTCTTTTGGATCAACTTGTCGGGACTTGATGTAGATCAAAGTTGCGCTCGCGCTTGGTTCTTAGGTTCACATCAAATGAGGCTAACAACGAAAAACGTGATTGCTCGAGACGTGGAGCAGGCCCGTCAAGATGTGGCCGGGGCTAATACTTACAGTAAAAAAGCTTCGGATCGATCTGATGCACTTTCGGCGATTGACAAAGATTTGCTTGGTCGCTCACGCAGACGGATCGCAAGCTTCCGCTTTCGTTTGCAGCAGAAACAAGGAAATGCGTTTCGTCCTTATCCGGTTGATTCGAAGATACTGGAGCGGCATCTGCAACGAGCAGAAAGGCATGTTGCGGTAGCTCAAGAACACGTAAGACGTCAGCGTGAGCGGGTAGCGAAACTCGAACGGGACGGTCACGACGCCTCTGCCGCCGGAACGCTGCTAGCGCAATTCGAAGAATTAGAGATCATGCACATTGCTCATAGGGATCGCCTGGCACGTCAGCTTGGCAAGGTGGCTTGACGGCTAGAGACCGGGTCTTGCTGACGTCGGCCGCTGCCGAATTCGATGTTCGGAAATCGGTCGCTGACGGCATCGCGCGCTCTTCTGGGTGAGTTGCATGGTCGCCTTTGCAATAAGGTTATCGGCGCCGGAAATGGATCATTGGATTTTGATGTAGATCAAAGTCGCGCTCGCACGTGGGACGCATTTTAGCCCATTGAAAATTTCGCCATGGGTTCAAAATCAATGACGCCAGCAATCAAAAACGCCGTCTTTGCGCTAGACTTAGAGCAAACTCGTCGACATGCGCACCGGACGCTCGTTTCCATCAAAAAAGCTTCCTCTCAATCTGAGGAACTCTTGAAGGTTGACATGGACTTGCTAGCCAGCTCAGACGGGCAGATCGCTAATGCGGGCGATCGTTCAAAGCGAAAGCAAGGAAATACGCCCTAAGCGGTATTGTGATTGCGCATAACTCTCTTCGGCATGCGATAAACGATCGGCTGGCATCTCGGCAGCCAGAGCCGTCCGCGGAAATTGCGCGCGAACGGCGGTGGAGCATTGCTGCGGAAGTGATGCCGGCTCTAGGTATTCGACGGAGGAACCTGTGCGGCTGATTGGTTTTTCCTTTATTGTTGCCGCTAGCCTCGTGGTGTCAGCGGCGGCTGCGGCAGATGCCGATAACGGCAAACGTCTCGCGGAAGCCCGATGCATCAGCTGCCATATCGTGTCGCCCACGCAGCGCAGAGACATCGCTGATGCCCCGCCGTTTGACGTGATCGCGCGGAAATTCGCGACGAGTCCGGAAACGCTGGCATTTTCGCTGCTCGATCCGCACCCGCGCATGAACGTGCCGTTGACGCGCCGGGAGGCGCAAGACATCGCGGCCTATATCAACACGCTCGCAAAGTAGTCGATCTCGCACTAGGCCTTGAATTGAGCCCCAAGCCGCGCTCATTGCTGCGGCTTGGGACTCTTCGGCGGGGGAGTCAAAGAAATGACGGTGTTACAATTGAAGCACGCAAACGTATCGAAATTCGCGCTCTTTTCATCCGACTTGCTGCTGATCATTGCAAGCCCGCACAGCGGACAAGACCGAACCGGTGGCCGCGGCGAAACGGACATTTAGGCGGCTCTCAGATTGCGATACGGCCTACTTGCCTGGCTCTCGCGTCTGCATATCAGCCCAGCACAAAGTGACAGCAAAAATGCCGAAAGCAGCCGCCATGAGCAGAGCCACGATAATCTCTGTTGGCATCGGATATGCTCCCTTCGTGTTGGGAGCATGATGCCGAAAAATCAGGTATCGTTTTTGATCTCGATCAAATTTCGTCCGCCGGGCCCGTTTAATTCCTTGCTTTGCTTTCCAAAGGTGCTCTTCTAGCTCCGGCAATGCCGAACGGGCGGAAAACCCGATCCCCTTGAACGGCGAGAGAGAGGCGACGATGTGGGCGCGAATCCGCGAGACGCTGGCTGACTGGTCCATCCTTATCGTTGCAATCTGCCTCATTGCTGGAGGCCTGTTTGCCGCCGCGCATCAGGCGCCGGCGCCGACCACCATGGAGCAAAGCACAACGCAGCCGCCTCCGGGTCCAGCGCCGACAAACGTCGCGAAGTCGCAGCCGCCGCAACGGGCACCATCCGCAACACCGCCTGCACCATCCCAGCCTTCGGCACAACCACCGCCCGCGAGTCCGGCGCCCTCGCCCGCAGCTCCTGTTGCCGCCGCCAAGCAGCCTTCTGCGCCTGCGTCGCACGATCATGGCACGCAAACAACGGCTGCGACCGCGCCGCCGCCTGCCGCCGCGAGCGAAAAGGCCCCGGTCGCGACAGCCGCCGCCGCTACCCCTGGCGGCGGCGACGCCGCAGCCGGCCGCCTTGTCTACCGAAAATGCCAAGCATGCCATTCAATGGATGCCGGCAAGAACATGCTGGGTCCTTCGCTCGCGGGCATCAGAGGCCGTAAGGCGGGCGCCGAGCCGGGCTACAATTACTCTGCGGCGATGAAGCAGAGCGGCCTCGTCTGGGACGACAAGACTCTGGACGCGTATCTCGCCGATCCACAAAAGCTTGTTCCCGGCAACAAGATGCCGTTCCCCGGGCTGAAAACCGATCACGATCGCGCCGACATCATCGCTTACCTGGCCGCAAGCGCCCAACCGGCACCGGCGGCTCCCAGCTCAGCCGGTCAGCCGGCACCGGGCGCAACCGCGCAGACCACACCTGCGCCCGCGAGCCCAGGGCCGCAAAGCGCGCCCGGAGCGGACATCACCTACATACCGGACGCCAAATACACATTGCGGTCGGGAATCGCCGAAGGCCGCATGGTCTATATCGGCGTCGGCGGAGCGATCGACGGCAAGGTCAATCCGGTCCTGACCGCGTCCGAGGGCCAGGTCGTGCAAGTCACGCTGATCAATGGCGAAGGGGCAGAACACGACATCGTCTTTCCCGATCAGGATGCCAAATCGCCCCGTGTCACCGGCAAGGGAGCGAGCACGACGATCGCTTTCCGTGCGACGAAATCCGGCGACTTCATCTATCTCTGCAGCGTGCCGGGTCATCAGTTGGCGGGCATGCAAGGACAATTCCTGGTCACGCCGCGCCCGGCGCCGCAAACCGTCGTCGAAGCGGACATCTCCCGGGAGGCGACCGACCTACCGCCACCCATCGGCAAACGCGAGCCGCAAACCGTTCGCGTCGACCTGTTCAGCGTCGAGGTCGAAGGTCGCCTCGCGGAAGGCACCACGTTCGGATACTGGACTTTCAACGGCAAGGTGCCGGGACCGTTCATCCGGGTGCGTGTCGGCGACACCATCGACATCCACCTCAAGAATTCGGCCGACAGCTCGATGATCCATTCGGTCGATTTCCATGCGACCACCGGACCAGGCGGCGGCGCAGCGGCGCTCCAGGTCGATCCGGGAAAAGAAAAATCGATGACCTGGAAGGCATTGGTGCCGGGACTTTATGTCTACCACTGCGCCACGCCGATGGTCGCCGAACACATCGCCAACGGCATGTACGGGCTCATCCTCGTCGAGCCCGAAGGCGGTCTGCCGCCCGTCGATCACGAGTTTTATGTGATGCAGGGCGAGATCTACACCGACATCCCGCACGGCCAACGCGGCAGCGCCGAGTTCAGCGTCGAGAAGCTTCTGAACGAGCGCCCGGAGTACTTCGTCCTGAACGGCTCGGTCGGCGCCTTGACCAAGCTGCATCCGCTCCAGGCCAAGGTCGGCGAGACGGTGCGGATCTTCTTCGGCGTCGGTGGGCCGAACTACACGTCTTCCTTCCATGTCATCGGCGAAATCTTCGACAAGGTCTACACCCTGGGCGGCGCCCACACCGCGCCGCTGGAAGGCATCCAGACCGTCACGGTGCCCGCCGGTGGCGCCGTCATCGTGGATTTCAAGCTTGAGGTGCCGGGCAACTACACCTTGGTCGACCATGCTCTGTCTCGCATGGAACGCGGGCTGGTCGGCATCCTCAGCGTCGAGGGTCAGCCCAATCCTGAGATTTACAATGGCCAGGTCATGCCGGGCATGGGGCATTGAACCTAGATAAGCTGCTTGTAGCGGCCGACGAAGTGATCGAGCAAATCATTGCAGCTCATGCACACCGCATGCCGCGCCGCGGGCGTCGCTTATGGCACCAAGCGGACGTGCTCGTCGCATCGGTCGATGTCCGCTTATCGGGGCAAGGCGGACATCGAGCAGCCATCGCCGAATGTCCGTAGCCGGCGCGCCAATGCCAGCGGCGGAGTTGATTTGAGCTATTTACGCGGCGGCAGGCCTGCAAAGGCGCGCACGCCGTCCGCGATGAGATGGAAAGGCTGACCTTCCGCCGTGAAGATCGCCATTTGCGCGCCGCCATAGACCGAAGGATCGTCCAGCGTTCCGATCTTCAGAACCACCGGTGGCAGGCCGGGCCGCCGCGAGATCAGGTGTGTACCGCATGCCGCGCAGAATTCCCGCGTTACGGCGTCGGCCTTATCGGGCCGCGTGTAGGTCGCCGGCGCGCCTTTCGTATAGGCGAATCCCTGTGCCGGCATGAGCATGAACAGATTAGGCGCTCCACCCGAGATATGCTGACACGCGCGGCAGTGGCATTGCGCGCTTAAGACTGGCTCACCCTCCGCCACGTACCGCACCGCGCCGCAATAGCACCCGCCTTCGAGCCGCATCGTACTTCTCCTCAAATCGCCGACGAACATGTGGCCATTAGGGAGGACACGTTTGGGTGTGCAGTGCAAGCCGCAAGGTGGCGTCGCCGCTGGCCGAGCTTTGCGAAATGGATATCCTGCACGACGAGAGCCAATCTGAGTTACTCAGTCGCGCCGACAGGGAGGAGATCATGACACTTCGGACCACTGGGCGGGTTCTTGGTGCTTTAGGGGTTTGCGCCGCTCTCACCGTTTGCACTCTGTACGTCACGAAATCCACGGCACAGCGCGCCGAGGAGAGCCAGCGACAGGCCGGAGCAATGCCTCCCCGATCTACGGCGTCACAATTCCGGCCGGATACCGCGATTGGCGGTTAATCTCCGTCGCCCACTTGGTAGGAAACAACTTGAAACAGTTGCGCGCCCAATTGGGCAACGACATTGCGATAAAGGCCTTTCGGGAAGGGACGCTCCCATTCCCGGACGGCACAATCATTGCCGCGCTGCATTGGAAAGAAGCCGCGTCGGAGGAAAACAACAAAGTCTTAGCCAGCGGCTTTCCCGGCGCCGGCCTCCAATCTTCCGTTGCCGCCTCCGCCGAGAACGTTCAGTTCATGGTCAAGGATTCAAAGAAGTACGCCGCGACTGACGGCTGGGGATTCGCCGACTTCAGGAATGGCAAACCTGGCGACGAGGCGCTGCACAAAACTTGCTTCCCCTGCCACCAGCCGGCGAAAGATCGCGACTTCGTCTTCACCCGTTACGCGCCGACCCCCTGAACGCACGCGACAAACTCGCAGCCAGCCTTCCGCTTTCAGCGGAAGACCGCGGACATCACCGGAACGACCGATTTTCACCCGCTAGCCGACATCCATCGCTGACCTGCATGTCCGGGAGTGCTAGTCTCGCAATCGTGGCGCATGAACGCTTTCTCACGGCCCGAATTGACATAACCGGTGGGCCAGACATTCGTGCCGACCGCACGCGCGTTCCTTGGTGGAGCTTCACCAAGACGGCGTTGGCCACTGCCGCTCTCCAACTCGTCGCACGCGGCCAATGCCGCCTCGACGCGCGCATTGACGGCCGCGCATATACGTTGCGCCAATTGCTTCAACACCGCGCCGGCGTTCCCAACTATGGCGGTCTTGCTTCCTACCACGAGGCGGTCCGGCGCGGCGAAAAGCCTTGGACGGTCGGCCAAACGCTCGAACGCGTCGGAGCGGATCGCCTCGACTTCGATCCCGGGAAAGGCTGGCGTTATTCCAATGTCGGATATTTCTTGCCGCCGGCTCATCGAGCGGACGACCGGCCGGGACATCGGCAGTGCCTTGCGGGATCTCGTTTTCGATCCCCTCGGTCTCGGTTCGGTCAGGCTGGCAACGAGCGCTCGGGATCTCGCCGATACCGCGTGGGGCAATGATGCCGCGTATGATCCCGGGTGGGTCTACGACGGCCTGCTGGTTGGGACTCCCGGTGATGCAGTGCAGTTTCTTCACCGCCTGATGTCGGGCGATGTACTGCCAGGGGAACTTTTGACCGAAATGACGAGCCGTCACCCGATCGGTGAGCAATCGTTGCCGGGCCGGCCGTGGGAAACGACCGGCTATGGCCTGGGCTTGATGATCGGGCGAATGGCGTCGGCGGGAATGGCGACGGGTCACTCGGGTGGGGGCCCGGGGAGCGTCAGCGCGGTCTATCACTTCGCCGACCGAGCTTCGCCCTGCACCGTGGCGGCCTTTGCGCGAGGTGACGAAGAAGGCGCCGCCGAAAACGAAGTGGCGCGTCTTGCGCTGTTGGCGTGAAACGTTTGACTGTCGGCTCGATGGATGGGTTAGGCCGCGTTGAGCGCACTGATGGTGACGTAGTACCCGTCAGGATCTCGGAGCGAAAACTCCGCGGTTCCAGTGTTGGGATTCACGTGCGGCTCTTCTTCCAGCCGGCTGACGAGAGCGCGCGCCCTTGGCAAAGCTACGTCAAAGTCGTCGATCCGGAAGAACAAGAGGAGGCCGTTTCCAGGCTTGGCGTAGGAGGGGCTTGTCAACGACGGATGCTCGTGGGCGCCCCACTTGTGGAGACAGAGCAATACCGTTCCATCCTGATCGACGATCTGCCCGAAGTAGTCGTGGGCAGGAGCCGTTTCCGGCAGGCCAAGGAGCGACTGGTACCACTTGAAGCTCTGGGGCACGTCAGCCACGCCAATGATCGTCCACGTGCGCTTCATCGGTCCCTCCGCGGCTAACGTTCGACATGCGCGGCGGCTGGAGGCGAGGTCCGTTTCTTTCCCCGCTTCTCGGTTTCCTCGGCGATGAGGTGACCGAACTCGCAGCGCGAGCCGGCAAGCGGCTCGCCGCCTATTTCGGCAAACTTTGCCCGCATCGCACGATCGCGGAGAGCTACTTCTTCTTCGCGTCAGCGTATGGGTAAATCAGATTTCCCGTCTTGGCATCTGCGGGCCAGATGATCGGCTGCACCTTGCCGTCGCGGAACTGATCGAGGTTGTTCGGCTGC
>Ga0306926_10005447_pt1 | contig 13539 bp, 16 predicted proteins | sample flu12Cox44000178_FD_203759 | JGI IMG/M metagenome (GOLD analysis project Ga0306926, IMG submission 203759) | Lab enrichment of tropical soil microbial communities from Luquillo Experimental Forest, Puerto Rico - flux8day.12C.oxic.44.000.178 (v2)... | ecosystem: Environmental > Terrestrial >... | reverse complement strand
TTTAACGGCTCTTCCTGACTGCCGCAAGCGTACAAAATAAATAAACGTTCGTTTCGACTTTCTTCGGGCTAAAGCCGCACGCGCTTTCTCCTAAGTTGTTGCACACCCCCCCCGCTTAAGTTTTATAAGCGCGGTTGCCAGAGTGCGCGCGCATAGAGCTGCAAGATTCAGCTAACAACTTTTTGCGCTGGCGACTAATTGCGTCGCTTTGCATTACGGACGCGCGAAACGCAGGGTCAAAAGCGCGTAAGAGAGCGTTCAGGCGAGCGGTAAACGTGCATGTGGCGATGTGGCGCGACGTTGATTTCTGGTGTAAATGTGGGCGCATTATGGGGCAACCAAATCTGATCGGCACAACGCAACTGGCCAAGCTAATCGATGTCACTCCGGCGTGGGTGCGCAAGCTGACCAATGACGGCGTGCTTAACCGTGCCCGTGACGCTGATGGCAAGGAACTCCAGGGCCGCTACAATCTACTCGCCATCCGCGATTACTGCCGCTACCTGCGCTCTGTGGCCAAGCTCGATGACGCCAGCCAGTCTCGCTACTCGGCGTTGCGCAACGAAAAACTGGCCGCCGAAAGCGAGCGCACCAGGCTGGAGCTGCGCGAGTACAAGGGAGAATTGCACAATGCGCGGGACGTTGAGTTCATCATGAACAACATGCTCACCTATTTCAAGGGGCGCGTGCTGGCTATCCCGGCGCGCGTGGCGCGGTTGTGCGTGGGCAAAAAGTTCCGCGAAATTTACGACCTGATAATGTGCGAGATTGAACTGGCCTTGCGGGAACTGTCCGGCTACGACCGTGCGCATTTTGCCGCTCAACGCGCATCATTTCTGGCCAGCCACGGAGTTGACCTAGATAGTCTGAATGGCGACGAACAACCAAACGCCGCGAAAGCTGAGCGAGAGTGAGAGCGCTGAGCGCGCTCGCTGGTACGACAATACCGACGCTTACCTTGAATCGTTCGCGGCGCTCCTACGGCCGCCGAGCAAACTGACCTTAAGCGAGTGGGCTGATCGCTATCGGATCCTGTCCAGCGAATCCTCGGCTGAACCCGGCCAATGGCTCACGAACAAGGCACCATACGAGCGCGAGATCATGAATTCCATTTCCGATCCGTGGACGTCGCGCGTGGTGGTACAGAAAGCGAGTCAGGTCGGCATCACCGACTCGGCGATTCTTAATCCCGTCGGCTATTACATTGACGAAGATCCCTGTCCGATACTCGTTGTGCAGCCGACGATTGAACTCGCGGAAGCATTCAGCACGGACAGGCTCGCGCCCATGTTGCGCGACTCCCCGCGGTTGCGCGGGCGGGTCGCGGACTCGCGCCGGTCGGATTCGTCTAATACGCTGCGCCGGAAATCATTCAAAGGCGGCTTCGTGGCGTTGGGTGGCGCTAATAGCGCCGCAAGCTTGTCCGGTCGGCCTGTCCGAGTTGTGTTGCTGGATGAAGTTGACCGGTATCCAGCCAGCGCAGGAACAGAAGGGAACCCATTGCAACTGGCAATCGCGCGCACCACGGCCTTCTGGAACCGCAAAATCGTGATCGTATCCAGTCCTGGACTGAAAGGCGTCTCGCATGTTGAACGCGAAATGGCGCAGTCGACGTGCGAACACTGGTATCTCTCGTGCCCGTTCTGCGCGGTCATGCAAATCCTGGACTGGGATAGGATCCGGTTCAGCGACATGACGCACCGCTGCGTGTCCTGTCATGAGCACGCCGAAAAGCATCGGTGGCTTGGTGGGCGCGGCGAATGGCGACCGCATCGGACAACAGACGAACGCGGCTCCAAAGTGCTGACGCGCGGATTCTATTTGTCCGGCCTCTACAACCCGTGGATCGAGTGGGACATCCTGCGGGACGAGTTCGTTCGCGCTGCGAAAGCCAATGAGGAAGGCGACGTCGAACCCTTGAAAGCGTTCCGTAATACGCGGCTTGGGCTACTGCATGAGGACATTGGCGAGAGAGTCGAGATCGACCTTTACAACGAACGTCGCACGCCATACATGGCGGAAGTTCCCGATGGCGTGCTTTGTCTTACGGCTGGCGTTGACGTTGGCGAGTATTCATTGGCTTACGAAATAGTTGGCTGGGGCAAAGGCCGTGAGTGCTGGGCAATCGAATACGGATTCATTGACGGCAACCCGCGTGAAGCGCACGTGTGGGACCAGCTCGACCGCGCCGTGTTTCATCGCCAGTTCAAAACGCATGACAATAAACGGATGCGGATTCGCAAGATGGCTGTGGACTCCGGCTATGCCACCGACTTCGTTTACGTTTATACCAAGCCGCGTCAGCCGCGCGCCGTGGCGACCAAAGGCTACGGCGGCATCGGCAAGCCGCTCATCCTTGGTGCTGGCACGTACACCAAGAACAATCGCGCGCGCCTTCAATTGTTAGGCGTGGACAGCGGCAAGGAGGAAGTTGTCAATCGCCTTACAGTGCCCAAACCCGGCCCGGGCTACTGCCACTTCCCGATGCATCCGAATAAGGAACCCGCGCGCGGCTATGACGAAGAGTATTTCAAAGGCCTGACTGCCGAACGGCGCATTGTGAAAAGTAAAAACGGATTCAAGACCTACATCTGGATCAAGCGGCTAAGCCAGCGCAATGAACCGTTTGACTGCCGCGTGCTGGCACTGGCGGCGCTTACGATGCCATGGAGCGGCATCAACCTGGAAACGATGGGGCGCGACATTCACGAAGATTTGTCGGACGACGTGGAGGTGCCTTACGGCGTGCAACAGCGCAATGAGGAAGGTGAATCGCAGCAGCAATATCCGAGCGACGGGTTCGGCGCACAGAACTTACCGATCTACTAAAGTTGCTTACCAATCGCAGTGACATTCTCATGATTTTCATTAGAAGGTTGGTGAGCGGGCGGGACGCTACCCCCGCTGTCCGCCGGTTGCTGACTCGCGGACATCCGTACCCTTTGATGGCTCAGCTCTTCGGATGCGTGACTGCTCCCTTCACGCCAGCCGCTCAAAAACTCGTTTAAGCCTAACACGTTTCGTCTCGCCTTGCGCGGTCGTTCTTGTAAGTATCACGTTTATGTTGAAACCAACGAGCATCAAAATTTGTCACGAAACCAAACCGATCAGCATTGCGTTAATCCGTGCCGATAATCCTGGCATCGGCGACAATAAGATCGCGACGATTCAAGTCAGGAGATACGAGGATGAGGACGATGACGAAGCGCACGGCTTCACTCACTGGATTCAGTTATGCGCCAAGACAGACGATACCGAGGGCTATGTGTCGATGATTTACAACTATCATCCGCGTAACGGCTGGTCTTTCGATCGTCGCGCCTATCATGCCTGACCTTCGATTTATTGTGACCGGAACGAACCATACGAGCGCACGAGCTTTCCCGTCTCTCTGCTCGCCCACTGGCACAAGACATCCGCAGCGATGCGTGTGCGGTACACGTTGGTGATATTCTCGCGCGCCAGCAATAAATCGAACACGGCGCGCGGCACAGTGATCTCGATTCGCACATCGCCAACACGCGGTCTTCCTTTCCCTTGCATTTAATTCGCAATAAATCCTCGTTTATTATTGGCGCAAGTGTGCCTAGGATGCCGACTCGGAATGGCAGAACAGTTTGATGTCCCGCCGCAACCGCCGGTTGATCCTGTGCCCGAACCGATCGAAGGCGACGTCACGATCCCGTTCACTTGTCCATGGGCGCAGGACAACCTGGCAAAGGCAATGCAGGGAATGGGCGGCGCGAGTGCCGGTGTTTACTCCTACGGTGTCGGCTCGCGGCATCTGCATTACAAGCCAGTGGCAGAACAACTTACGGCCATTAACTACTGGATGAAGATGGTTGAGTATTACTGTGGCGTTGATGCGCTGCCGCCTGCGCTCACCGGGCGCGACACATCTTTCAGGGTGATACCACGTGACGTCTGAACGGCCACTCTTAAACGGAAACGGCAAGCACGACTTGGAGCCGGGCACATTGTTCGACATGGCCGGACAAATCATCACGCCCGACCGCGCACAGGACTTTCAGGATTCATGGTACAGTTCCTACTATGCAGGAGCTTACCATGGGAGCGGAACGGGTTATGGTCATTACGGCGCGAACGTCACCAAGAACGAACTCCGTGGCTGGCTCTGGCGCGGCGGCGACGCAGACGCCGACATTGGCTATAATTCACAGATTCTCCGTGAACGCTCCAGAGATGCTTTCATGGGAATTCCGCTTGCGAGTGCAGCAATTGAGACTCTCGACACCAACGTCATCGGAGAAGGGCTTGTGCCAGCACCGAGCGTTGACGGAGATTTCCTCGGACTGTCCGATGAAGAAACCGCTGCACTTAACAAGGAGATTAGCGACAAGTGGGATTGGTGGGCTGATGATCCGCGCGAGTGCGACTTCGAACAGAAGTATGACTTCTACACGATTCAGCATATCGCTTACCAATCAATGCTGCTCTCGGGCGATTGCCCGGTGCTCTATCCGCTGACTACGCGCCCGAACTCGATGTTCGATTTGCGGTTGCGCATCCTGGAATCCGATCGCATCCGAAACCCAATGCCGTTCGATGTTTACAAAAACATTTTCAATGGCGTGGAGATGAGCGACGACGGCGAGCTGATTGCTTATCACATCGCCGAGGTTCACCCACTGGCCATACTTCGGTTTCGTTACATGGGGGTTGTCACGGTGCCTGGGCGGACATTCCGTGTAACGCCTTTCGGTGGCGACACAGGCAGACGGAACATGGTGTTGCTTATTCGGCCAGAGCGACCCGAGCAACGTCGCGGAGTGCCGATTTTGTCTGTCTGCCTGGAATTACTGAAGCAACAAGGACGTTATGTTGATGCCACGGTGCTCGGCGCGGTGATACAGAGTTATTTCACGGCCTTCGTCACGAGCGATTTTCCTGATCCGACAATCTTCAACGAACTGTTAAGCGAGCGGCAGAAGCGGCAGATCATTAATTTCAATCCTTACAATATCCAGTTGGGACCCGGCATTGTGAACTTTATGCGCCCCGGTCACGAAGTGAAGTTCTCTAATCCCACGCAACCGCAACACACGTTCGGCGAGTTCACGATTGCGGTTGCCAAGTTTGTTGGCTCTGCGCTCGGCATCCCTTACGAAGTTTTACTGAAACAATACAACGCTTCTTATTCGGCATCGCGCGCTGCGCTTCTGGATTTCTGGAAGCGCGTGCGTAAACACCGCAAACAGGTGATCACGCAACTGTGCCAGCCGACTTACGAGGAATGGCTGACAGACGCTATCAGTCTCGGGCGCATCGAAAAGTTCAAAGGCAACTTTGACGATCCGCTGGTGAAGCGTGCCATGTTGCGTTGTGTCTGGTCGGGTGCAAGCGCAGGCTCGCTCGATCCAAAAAAGGAAGTGGAAGCTGCCGATCAGCGCGTGCGTGCTGGATTCTCCACCATCGAGCGTGAAGCCGCTGAACTCAACGGCAGCGACTATCGTGAAAACATACGGCAACAGTCCATGGAGAAGACCCAGTTCGAGGACGCCGAGCTGGTGTTCCCGCCGTATCGTCCGCTGGCAGGAATGGCAAGCGGCATTACTGCACCGCCAACACCTGAATCAACCAAACCCGGCGAAGCAGTCCAGCAAGAGGGCGCAGGTGGCGCGGAGCAGGAGCCGGTGCCTGGTCAAACACCATCCAAGCCCTCAGCATCGCCAGTGCCTGTCGCGTCACGATCAAAGCGAAAGATCAAGGGAGGGTCCGGCCGCGCGAACAGGATTAGGAATGTTGAACTGGCCGGAAGCACCAGCGGGAGGTTCCACGTATGAATGAGTTCTACCGATTCCGGTGCGAAGCCGATGCGACCGATGCCGAGTTACTGATCTTCGCCCAGATCGGCGACTTTGAAGAGATGGGCGAAGTCAGCGCGAAAGCGTTTGCGCGTTCACTGTCCGATCTGCCGAAGTCAGTGAAGCGACTCGACATTCACATTAACTCCCCAGGAGGTTCGCTGTTTGAAGCGTCTGCCATCTACAGCCGACTCGCGGATCATAGGTCGGAGAAGATTGTTTACATTGATGGTCTTGCTGCGTCGGCTGCGTCGATTGTGGCAATGGTTGGTCATAAGATTTACATGCGCGCGAACTCGACAATGATGATTCATCTGCCGCAGGGCATTTCAATCGGGAACGCCGACGATATGCGCAAGATGGCCGCCGCATTGGACACCGTAAGCGAAGGGATGATGAACGTCTATTGCAAGCGCACCACCATGCCGCGCGACGAACTGCGCGCAATGCTCGCCGCCGAGACGTGGATGAGTCCGGAGCAGGCCGTCGAAAAAGGATTTGCAGATGAAGTGCGCGGCGTAGTGAAAGCCGCGGCCTCATTTGATTTAACAAAGTTCCATTACAAGAACATACCAACCATAGGAGTAACCATGCCAAATATAAACGCAGCAGTAGCAACCGATGACGAGCCGAAACCGATGCCAGCGCCACCGAGTCCCCCGCCACCGAGTCCCCCGCCACCTCGGCCAGTGCCCAGACCAATGGTAGCGAAAAAAGATGACGACGATGACGACGACGATGACGACGATGACGACATGGAAAAAATGGAAAAAAAAATGAAGTCGAAGAAAAAAGCCAAAGCGTCATTCGAGCAAGGCGTGCAGCAGGAGCGCGAGCGTGTGGCGGCGCTGCAAAAGCTCGATCGTCCGGCCACGCACGCGATCATCACGGCTGCGATCACAGAGGGCAAAACGGTTGCGGATATTACCGATCAATTGTTCGACGCAATGGACAAAAGCAGCAAGCAAGCTGCGCGCAGAGTCGATGCGTCAATTCTTAGCGGCATCCCGCCGAGCACGACTGATATTCCCGATCAGGACCGCGGCACGCCCGGATTCGGCGCACTCATCAAGGAGAAAGTTCAGGCGCGCATTAAAAACCGGAGGCTGCCGATTCACAGCCGCAATTAACAACCAACCAACCGAAGGCAAGGAGTAAAAACATATGGGAGTAAGAAGCACATTAGGATACGCCAATCTGCTCGGCTCGACCGAGGATCCGGATTGGAAAATTTACCGTTATCCGTTCACACCTGGTGGCGGCGTCACGCTTGCCACTTTGTTTGCCGGAGCGGTCGTTTATTTCGACGCTACTCGCGCGAACCTATTGCCGGGGCTGGCTGCGAATGACGCGCAGCTAGACGGCATTGTCATTGATCTGCCCGATCAGAGTTCGGAAGGATTCACGGTCGCTAACGCCACCTTTGCTGATGGCGTGTACACAGCTGGCAGTTTAAATCAGCTGACCAGCGCCAGCGCAGCGTTCACCAGCAGCGACGTTGGCAAGGTCGTCACAGCCGGTGGCACAGTTACGCTGCCGCCTAACACGGTCATTCTGTCGGTGCAAAGCGCGACGCAAGTAACGCTGTCAAATGCCGCCAGCGCGGCCGGCACCGCACAATCATTTACGATTGTCGGGCGCACTGTCACGGTCACGCCAACGGATCAGACCATCGGTGTCGCTATCAATGGCACGTTCGACTTCAACCAAATCAAGTATGCGGACGGCAGCGCGACCATTAGTGCAGCTGGCCAGGAGCGGCTGGCTGTCATGGGAATCGTGCTGGACAAGGCAGTAATTTCCGGACCGTTTTCACCCTGATTTCACCCTAAAAACAACACAAAAGGAGATAAGAAAATCCTATGTTACAGAACCCAAATTATGAACCTAGGACGCTGTTGGAAGCGTTCGACGTTGGACCGATCGCGCATACGTTCCTGCGGGACACTTTTTTCGCTGCGCGCGAATATCCGCCCACCTCACTTGTTGAGTTCGACTTCAGACGTGGCCGCCGCAGGATGGCTCCTTTTGTTGCTCCACTTGTCGGTGGCAAAGTGATGGAGCGTATGGGTTACGAGACGCGCTTCTTCAGAGCACCGCGCATTGCGCCTGTGCGCAACCTGCGCACCGCAGACCTTGAGGCGCGTCTGCCCGGCGAGACGATCTACCAGGGTCGTCAGGCAGCCGATCGTGCGGCTGACCTCCTCGCCGAGGACGCAATCTACCTCGATGAAGCTATTACCCGCCGCGAGGAATGGATGTGCCGCAATGTTCTCATCAATGGCAGCATCGCGGTGACAGCCGACAACGGCTACACCGATTACATCACCTACCTGGAATACGCCACGCCGGGGCAGGGCAACATGGGCGTTGGCCCCAGTCCCGCGCCGAACGTGAGCGTGACCAGCAACCATTATGTTCCAGCCACATTCTGGAATGACACCACGAACGCTGATCCACTCAATGATCTGGAGCTGGCAAGGTTGCAGGTCATCAAGCTCTCCGGTATCAGTCCCAACGTTGTGCTGATGAGTCAGGACACGCGACAGGCGTTCCTCAATAACCAAAAAGTTTACAACTTTTTCCACAACCGCAGGTTCGAGTTCGGTTTGATCCAGCCGATCATTCAAGACGAAGCGGTAGTGTTGATCGGCCGTATACCAGGTTTAGAGATCTACACCTATGCGGAATATTTCGAAGACGACTTCGGAAACCTGTTTCCGATGATTCCGCCGGGTCTGGCGATCATGGCGTCGACCAATCATCAGAACAAGATCGTTTACGGTGCGTTCACTCAGCTTGAGGATGCACGCGCGCAGCGCTTCGTCACTTATCAGACGGCCAGGATTCCGTTTGTGTATGGCGATGAACAAAATGGCCATTTGTTTTACAGGCTGACCAGTTGCCCGCTACCGATGCCGCTGGACATTCTCGGCATCTGCATTGTGCAGGCGATGAGTGGCGCGGGTGTTGGCCCATACGACGTCACGGACGCCAAGTTCGCTGAGGACAGTAGCGCGCCCAAAGTTGGTGACGAAGATCGTGGACCACAGAGTGCCGAGCACGAAGCGTCACACAAGTCCTCTCATAAAGGACATAGCAAATGAGCGGATTTAAGATTTTGCTGCTGCTTGGAGCCATCGCGTTCCTGATCGGGGCTTTGCTGCCGGTTCTTCAGACCGGCGGCGGGCCTCGTGCGATTGGCTGGCAAAATCTCGGACTTGGCCTTGTCACGTTGGCATTCTTTATCGGAGCACATTAGCCGTGAGTTTGCGCGACCAGTTCGTTCCCGATCTCGACCGGGTGTTTATGAACATCCTGGAGTTCGCTACGACGCGCGAGTTCCGCATCGGTGACGGGGCAGGCGGCTTTATCATATTCACGGCTCCGGTGGTTTGGGACAAGGATGCAGTGAAAATGCAGCCGGTCGTGACGATTCACGGCGTCTTCATGGGCGATGTCCGCTGTTATATTGAGCACAAGTATCTGCCGCGCGCACCGGTGGCGGGTGAGCTGATTTATTCGCCCGCCAACCAGCCATGGGAAGTGCTCGATTGCACGGACCAGGAATCACTTTACGAACTTTCGCTATACGCTCACCGCTCACAGCCTTCGATGTATGGTCGAAATTGAACTCGATGCCAGCGCAGTCGCAAAATTGATCGGCGTAATCGGCCAAATCAAGAACGGCATTTCACGCGTGATGGTGCCAGCAATCAATACCTCAGTTACGCACGGGCGCACAGTTCTTAAACGCGAGATTCGCAAAGAGTATACAATCAAGGCGCGAGACATTCCGACAGATGTTCACTATGCAACTCCAGAGCATCTCGGCGGCTCGGTTACCGTCAGGTCTGGGATGCTCGGCCTGGAGAAATTCAAATACACACCTAAGAACCCGCCAAAGCATCCGCGCATGGTGCGTGCCGAAGTGCGCATTGGCAAGGGTGGCAATCTGCCGCACGCTTTCGTTGCGAGAATGCCGAACGCGCTCGTCGGTATTTTCACGCGTGTCGGCAAAACGCGATTGCCAATCAGGCGGCGATTGGCAATAGGCGCATCGATCATGGCGAGTCAGCCGCGCGTGCAGGACATAGTCGGCAAAGAAATGGCTTCGACGCTGGTCAAGCGCATCAATAGTCAGGTTGAACGTTTGCTTGGTAGTGTGAAAAAGAAGTAAGCGATATGCCGCCGACCACTCTCTATAAACAACTCGATACGGGCCTGCGCATCCATACGGCGTATGACCTTGAAAACAAGCTGGCTGCTTTCATTACGCAGCTGTTCACGGACACCTACCTGCTTGATAATCCGAAAGTTAATTTCTTCCAGACTTCGGAAGTCAGCGGAGCGCAACCGCCGACTGTTCGCTATGTCGGCGCAAACTCGCGCTTCGTTGATTGCAGCCCCGACTACGGCGTCCGGCTGGAGGTCTTTAATCCCACCACGCAACAGTGGACCGAGATGGTGCGTTATGTTTATCCGCATCCTTAGCGTGCTTATGGCTACTGCGACCATTTCGTTCGGGCAGGGCAAGGTGAGCGTGCCGACCGAATATCACGGCACGCAGACGTTCTATGATACGCTGCTTATGCCCAGAGGTTCGACGCTGGATGTCACAGGCGCGACGGTGATTGGCGGCGGCAGCAGCGCTGTCCAAAGCGTCTTTGGACGCACAGGCGCGGTAACGGCGCAGAGCGGTGATTATCTTGCATCACAGATAACCAATGCCGTCGACAAGACCGCTGCGTATCCCGATCCAGTCTGGATCACTTCACTGTCTTACGCGAAGATTACGGGCATCCCTACTCCGACCCCGACGCCTACACCTACGCCGACCCCTACACCTACGCCGACCCCGACGGCGACCCCGACACCGACGCCGACTCCTGTGGTATTTCCCGTGACAAGCGTATTCACGCGCACCGGCGCTGTCACCGCGCAAGCCGGGGATTACGCTGCGTTCTATGCGCCGTTGCCGCTTCCTACGCCACCGGTAGCAAGCGTGTTCAGTCGGACAGGCACAGTCACTGCGGCTGCGAATGATTACACGTTCGCCCAGATCGGTTCCAAGCCTACTACACTAGCAGGTTACGGTATCACTGATCCGGTTGTGCTGACGAGCGGAAGTTATTCGAACCCGGCGTGGATTACCACGCTTGCATGGGGCAAGATCACCGGAGCACCCAGCTTCATTACCGGCAACCAGACGATCACGCTCACTGGCGATACGACAGGCAGCGGCGCAACGGCGATCACGACTACTACGAGTGCGGTCAACGGCGTCACTTATCCGGCCAATCCATCCGTAGGCACGTATCCGGTTGTGACCAGTACGAACACGGTCACGTATCAGCCGACGCCTGCTCCATCTACCGGCACGGTGTCATGGGTCGCGCTTTCCAGTCCTTTCAACCTGCTTAATCAAGTCGGGCTGCAACCACTCTTTGGCGGGACTGGCGGACCGCTTGCCAACGGCGCGATTACGTTAGCAGCGAACACTACTTATAGATTTAAGTGCGTCGCTAATTTTACTGGTCTAAGCGTCACCACTTCTGGATTACAATTTGGATTTGGTGGTACGGCTACCGTTCAAAATGTTCTCTACGTGTTAAATGGAGCCAAGGCTAATAATACAGTTGGGGGTGCTACAGCTTACTCTACGACTGCCGCTTCAACGCTTATTATGGCGGCAACCACGAATGCCAATTGTGCCTTTGACCTCAATGGCATGATCCGAATTACTACAGGTGGCACTCTTATACCAGAGATAGGCATGCAGAATGCGTCAGCAGGAGTAGTTACTACGGACACGTTTTTTGAAATCTGGCCCATAGGGAGCAACACTGCGACAAGCGTAGGGAACTGGAACTAATAATGAACACGCGCACGACCATACCGCCGGATGGCCCGATCGTTTCGTACGATCCGACTGAGCGGGCGCAGACGCTCACCGGAAAGGTGCCGCCGCAGGTGTTCCGCGGCCGTGTCCCGCGCACTGTGACGGGCGCGGTGGACTTTGACAAGCTGCCAGACTTTCCTTCGATCACCGTGCAATCCATCGAAGCAAAGATCGAACCGCTGGTGACGCACGTAACTGTCCGCATCTTCTTTCACGCTTACGATGAAAACCCAAACAGCCAAGGTTACCTGGACGTCATAAACATGATCGAAGTGGTCTCACAGGCTCTCACCAGCTACGGGCAGAAAGGCATAAATGATGCCTATCCGATCGTGATGCCGATTGAGTGGAAGCTGATCGAAGAGCACACCTTCCCGCATTACATAGGAGAGATGATTACCAGATGGGAGCTGCCAAGCGCGCGCCCGCTGCCGGACTACGATGATCTGTTCCCGATGATTCCGGCAGAACATCTCGATGTTGTAGCATCGGAATCCACGACAGATTTTAGCGCATTATGGAACGGATCATAGGTCAGGTCATTTACGCTGGGCCAACTGTTGGGGCTGAACTGCCCTACGGCAAGATTTACCTCAATGGCGTTGATGAGAGCATTTACAATCTCATTGCAGCCTGTCCGCCAATCGGATCATTGTTTGTTACGCCCGCCGAGTTTCCGTTTGTCAGGCGCGAACTCAATCTGGATTACACGCGAAACATGCGTGGCAGCAGCGGTAGATACGTGCAATTCTATCGTGCTGTGCAGCAGTGGTTAGCTACCAGAGCCAGAGAAACCAAAGCACCTAAACCAAAAGGAGTGAAAGTAAAATCCCATGCCAGCACGAGCCTTGTCCCGATAAAGGCCAGCAATTAAATTGCGCTATGCACCAGCACGATACTAATGGACGATTCGCGGTAATTCATGGTGAAAGCCGAACGGTTCTCGCCGCTGCAAGGGTTGAGTTTAACGCATGGGCAGCGATGCAAGGGCGCTGTTACAATCCGAGTAATGCGAAATTCTCTAGCTACGGCGGCCGCGGTATCAAGGTTTGCGAACGTTGGCATAGATACGAAAATTTTCTCGCTGATATGGGGCGACGACCAGAAGGCAAAACTTCAATCGGTCGCATCGACAATGACGGTAATTACGAGCCATCGAATTGCCGCTGGGAAAACGCAAACCAGCAGGCAATGAATCGGCGATCAACAAAACTTTCTATCGCTCAAGTTCATGAAATTCGGATTCTACGGGCGCGGGGCTATTTGCTGCGCGAACTGGCAGCCGAGTTTAACGTGAGCATCCATGCAGTGCATCACGCAATCAAAAATCAAAACATAGGAGAATAACACAATGCCATCTTTAGGCCCCTTCCCTCACGGAGTATCGTGGCGAGACGTCCCAACTAGCGTAATCAGTCCCGTTGCAGCCTATCCCGGCATGAACGTTGTGGTCGGCAGCGCGCCGCTCTGGATGACCCCAAACGGCAAGCAGTATCTCAACGTGCCACGCATTTACAACAGTTATCAGCAGGCAGTGGCGGAGCAGGGCTACTCGACCGACTGGGTTACGTACGATATCTGCGAGCACATCGACAGCGTATTCGTCGAGTTCGGTGTGTTCCCCGTGACTTACATTGCCGTCAATGACGTGTTCACGGGCGCGACTGCGCATCCGGCATCGCCCTTCACACTCGTAGGCGGTCAGGTCGATACCGGATTGCAACTCATCAATGACGCGACCTTGATTGTGTCAGGCGCGACAGGAACGCCGATCTACGTCAATGGCACGGACTATCTGCTTTCGCTCGCAGG
>Ga0306926_10005446_pt1 | contig 13539 bp, 13 predicted proteins | sample flu12Cox44000178_FD_203759 | JGI IMG/M metagenome (GOLD analysis project Ga0306926, IMG submission 203759) | Lab enrichment of tropical soil microbial communities from Luquillo Experimental Forest, Puerto Rico - flux8day.12C.oxic.44.000.178 (v2)... | ecosystem: Environmental > Terrestrial >... | reverse complement strand
GGCGTTTGCCTTTTTCTCCGGGATTTTGTTCGTGCGCGCGCAGCCCTCGATAAAGTTTCTGCGCTCTTTCGCCATCTTCTCCTTATCTTTCTTGCCCATGGCGCGCCGGAGAAGATCGGCTTGCGCAAGCGAGTAACCCGCAAGTTTGCTCGCGGCAGCCATTACCTGTTCCTGGTAAATCATCACGCCGTAGGTGTCGGCGCAGATATCTTCGAGCAGCGGATGCAAATATTTTATTGGCGTGTCCCCCTTTTTCGCTTTGACGTACTCGGGGATGAGCTCCATCGGGCCGGGTCGGTACAGAGCGATCAATGCGATGATGTCGTCGAGTTTTTTGACGTCGAATTGCTTCGAGAGACTTGTCATGCCGCCGGATTCCATCTGAAACAGGCCGATGGTTTCGCCGCGGTTGTAGAGCGCAAGGGCAGCGGCATCATTCAGCGGAATATTTTTTAACGAAAAGTCTGTGTCGCGTTTCCGAATCAGCGTCAGCGTGTCCTCGATGACCGTTAGCGTTTTTAATCCGAGGAAATCCATCTTCAGCAAACCCAGATCGTTCAGCGGTCCCATGGCGTACTGGCTGATCACGTCGTTGCCTTTCACATCGCGGCAAAGCGGGATGTAATCAGACAAATCCCGATCTGCGATGACCACGCCTGCCGCGTGCACGCCAGCGTTGCGGGACAAGCCCTCGAGGACCTTTGCGTGCTCAAACAGTTGCCGGGTAGCGGGCTCGGTAGCGATCGCTCTTTTTAACTCCGCGTTTTTTCCCACGGCTCCATCAAGCGTGATGTTCAACTCGTTAGGAATCATTTTGGCGATGCGATCAGCATCGCGATAGCTCCACCCCAGCACGCGGCCGACGTCTCGCACCACGCTTTTTGCCTTGAGCTTGCCGAACGTAATGATCTGCGCGACACGGCGCTCGCCGTATTTTTGCCGAACATATTCGAGCACCTCGCCGCGGCGCGATTCGCAGAAATCCACGTCAATATCCGGAGGCGAAACACGATCCGGATTCAAAAACCGCTCGAAAATCAGGCCGAACTGAAGCGGGTCGATGTCCGTGATGCCAAGCACAAACGCAACGATTGAGCCTGCCGCCGAGCCGCGTCCAGGACCAACCGGAATGCCTTTTTCCTTAGCGAAATGAATGAAATCCCAAACGATGAGGAGGTAACTAACAAAGCCTGTTTTTTCGAGAACGCCGAGTTCGTACTCAAGCCGCCGGATTAGTTCCTGATCGACCGTGGCCCGTTCGCCATATCGCGTGCGCAAGCCGTGGTAGCAAAGCTCGCGCAGATATTCTCCCCGCGTTTTGCCAGCCGGCACCGGATACTCGGGATATTTCGAACGCCCAAATTCAACGTCGAGATGGCAGCGTTCGCCAATATGCAATGTGTTCGCAATCGCCTCCGGGAAATCGCAGAACACCTGCCGCATTTCAGCCGGCGATTTAAAATACAATTCCGGCAGATACCGCATCCGGCTTTCGTCCTGCACCATTTTGCCGGTGCCGATACAAAGCATCACGTCGTGCGCCTCGTGATCGCTTCGGCGGAGAAAGTGCACGTCATTCGCCGCCGCGAGGGGAATGCCCAGGTCTCGCGCAATCTGCACCAGCGCGACGTTGCACATCTTTTGTTCTTCCATTCCGTGATCGTGCAATTCCACGAAGAAATTTTCCGCGCCGAGAATATCGCGATATTCCGCGGCGCTCTGTTTTGCTTTCTCGATGTTGTTCGCCTGAATTGCGCTGTTGATTTCCCCCGCAAGACAGCCGCTCAACCCGATCAAACCTTCCGAGCGCGCCGCCAGCATCTCCTTGTCGATTCGCGGCGCGTAATGAAACCCATCCAAATGCGCTGCGGTCACCAGCTTCACGAGGTTGCGATAGCCAGTTTCATTTTCGGCCAGCAACGTGAAGTGATAAGCCGATTCCCGGCGCGACGGCGGCCGGTCCTTGTGCGATCCCGGTGCGACGTAAACCTCACAGCCGATGATCGGTTTGACCCCGGCGCGCTGTGCCTCCTGGTAGAATTCAATCGCGCCAAACAAATTGCCGTGGTCAGTCATCGCCACGGCGGGCATCCCAAATTCCGCGGCTTTTTTCATCAACTCCCTCATTCGGATACTTCCATCCAGCAGCGAATATTCGGTGTGCAGATGAAGGTGAACGAAAGAGTCCCGGGACATTAGGTTTGAGTATTAAACGTCAGAAAAAATTGGCAAATCTGCGACGCATTTGAGCTGTTATTCCCCGCGAAATCGAGAAATTCCGCTGCATCAGCATGAGTCATTCCGCGGGATCTGTCGACTTCGCTGTGCTCCGCTTAAGATGATGCTCACGATTTCAAAAATTCGTGATTGCATTCGAGTCGGGCAATTGCTATGAGAGCGCGTGCTGCGGTTGGCTTTCGATCCGCCTGTATCGGTTTGCAAAGCATTACGTGCAGGTTGCAAAGCGCCGCGGGATGCCAAGGTTACTGCGACATGAAAAAATTGGAGGCCATCATTAAACCGTTCAAGCTCGAAGAGGTGAAAGAAGCGCTCGCAGAGCTCGGCATTGAGGGAATGACCGTTACGGAGGTCAAAGGTTTTGGCCGGCAAAAAGGCCACACTGAAATCTACCGCGGAAGTGAGTACACCGTGGATTTTCTGCCGAAGGTGAAAGTAGAAGTCGTAATGGCCGACGATCTGATTGAGAAGGCGGTCAATGTCGTAGTGGCCGCGGCAAAGACCGGAAAGATAGGTGACGGGAAGGTGTTCGTCCTCCCGGTGGAACACGCGGTGCGCATCCGCACCGAAGAGATCGGCGAAAAAGCGGTGTAGCGTGCTCCGCACGCTAGATTACAACGTTGAACCGTTACAACGTTAAAACGGTTGGCATTTAAGTGCTGCACGATGTAACCATGTAACTTTTTTAACGATTCAACTTTTAACGCTTCAACCATTCAACGCTTCAACGAACCAACATGGCCAAAGACAAAACTCCATCCGACGTCAGCAAAATGATCAAAGACCACGGCGTAAAGCTTGTGGATTTCAAATTCACCGATCTCCCAGGGACATGGCAACATTTCACCACCACACTCACGGAGTATAACGAGGAGATTTTCACCGATGGACTCGGGTTCGACGGCTCGAGCATACGCGGTTGGAAAGTAATCAACGCTTCCGACATGCTGGTCATTCCAGATCCGGCCACGGCGTGGATTGATGTCTTTAACGCCGAACCAACCCTGAGCCTCATCTGCACCATCGTCGATCCCATCACTCGCGAACCCTACGATCGAGATCCGCGCGGTGTAGCCGAAAAAGCAGAGGCTTACCTCAAATCAACAGGAATCGCAGACACCGCGTTCATTGGGCCGGAAGCAGAATTCTTTATTTTCGACGATGTGCGATTTGCCAATACCGGCAACGCAGTGTCATACGCCGTCGACAGCGTCGAAGGACATTGGAACAGCGCGCGCGAGGAATTTCCAAACCTCGGTTACAAAATTCGACCAAAGGAGGGCTACTTCCCCGTCTCGCCGATGGACACTTTGCAGGACATCCGCAACGAAATGTGTTTGGAGCTCGAGAAAGCTGGCGTGCCGATTGAGCGCCAACATCACGAAGTCGCAACTGCCGGGCAGGCAGAGATCGACATTCGTTACGCGCCACTCAAACGCATGGGCGACAACATGCAGTACTACAAATACATCCTGCGGAATGTCGCCAAACGGCACAACAGAACGGTCACTTTTATGCCGAAACCGATCTTTGGCGACAATGGCAGCGGCATGCACACCCACATTTCACTTTGGAAAGACGACAAACCGCTGTTCGCCGGGAACGGCTATGCCGGGCTCAGTGATACTGCTTTGTTTTTCATTGGCGGAATTTTGAAACACGCGCCAGCGCTCACCTGCCTGACGAATCCCACCACCAACAGCTACAAACGGCTCGTCCCCGGATTCGAAGCGCCGGTCAATCTCGCCTACTCTGCCCGTAATCGTTCCGCCGCGATTCGGATTCCAACGTACTCACCGAACCCGAAGGCAAAACGCATCGAGTTCCGCACACCCGACGCCGCTGCAAATCCCTATCTCGCCTTCTCGGCGATGCTTCTGGCGGGGGTCGACGGTATCCAAAACCGCATGGACCCCGGCGATCCGCTCGACAAGAACCTTTACGAATTGCCGCCTGAAGAACTCGCGCAAGTTGCCAGCGTCCCCGATTCACTCCGCGGTGCAATCGAAGCGCTCCAGGCCGATCACTCCTTCCTGCTGCGCGGCGACGTCTTCAACGAAAATTTCATCGCTAACTGGATCGACATGAAACAAAAGGAATACGACGCGCTGCGCTTGAGACCTCACCCCTACGAATTTGCCATGTATTATGACGTTTGATCGTCGCCGTGCTGCCCGCCCTTGTCGCGCCATAGCCTCTCGACGCGCCGTAGCCTTGAGCGAAGGCTAGTTGCCGAAGGCGGATCCTTACTAGTTCGCGATATACTACGACGTGTAATGGTAGGGCGTTGCGCTACCACGCGCGGCTGCCAGGCGGAAACAGTCAGTTGAATAGACGAAGAAATGTTCGCCTTTAATTACGAACCTTCGTCTACTTCTCGTTAGACCGCGCGCAGACCCACACACTTCAGGAGAACTTATGTTTGACCACGTCAAATTCGGCGTCAGCGACTATGCAGCGAGCAAAGCGTTCTTCCTCAAGGCACTCGAACCGCTCGGCGTAGTTGTTGTTCAGGAGGGGCCGCCGACGTACGGTGTCGAGCTTAGCCCAAAGGGTAAGGCTTCGTTGTGCCTGTACCAAACCGAGGAGAAGCCGGCGCATCTTCACCTGGCGTTCAGGGCCGAGAATCGCCAGCAAGTCGAAGCTTTCTATCGCGCGGCTACTGAGGCGGGTGGCAAAGACAATGGTGCGCCTGGTCTGTGCCCGGACTACCACGCGAACTACTACGCAGCTTTCGTCATTGGTCCGGACGGGCACAACATCGAAGTGGTTTGCCACGAATCCGAGGCCTAACCAAGCATTGTCATCGCCGGGCGGCGTTTCGAAGAAACTCACTTACCCGTATTGCTCCCCATCGCGCGGATCAATCCACACTTCTTTTTTCTCGGGCAGGGGTACCCGACAAATCATTTCCGCATAAGCCTTGCCTTTGGCAGTTAGTGCGAAGGTGCGGCCTCCTCCCCATTGACCAACCAGCCCGGCATTCATTAATTGGGTAAGCGCACTCTCCTCATATACCGCTGTTAAATCGGCCTGATTCATCTCCCCGTTGACGGCCAACATCAACAGCATGAGGAGTTCGGACTCCGGCGTTCGATAACCTTGTTTATTCATTTAGTTACTATTAGTTGTTCTTGCACTGTTCGTCATCTGCGCAGTTCATCCCCGCCAATCTACCGCGGCTTCTCCGCCGGAGTAGTTGCCTGCTATTGTGCCGACTACGGCGGGTGACGTAATCGGTAGTATTGTCGAACATAATTCGGGTTGGAGAGAAGATGCCGATACTCACGACGGTGTGGACTTATCGGAGGACGACTTCAACTATGACGAATTCATTAAGCAGGAATTCGGATCCCAAGCAAAACCGGCGGGACTTGAGACAGTCTGGTGGATGCAGCATCCGCACGAGTCAAATGATGAACGAGCGTACATAGCTAAAAACAGCTATGAAAATGCTGGAACGATTTCTCTGGGCATGACTAGCGAGCAGGCCGCCAAACGACGGGGAGAACTCACGAAAAGTCAGCACCCGTTCGCGATCATACTCAGTTGTTCCGATTCGCGTGTGCCGCCCGAAATCGTCTTTGATGAAGGGCGAGGAGATCTGTTCGGCGTTCGAGTCGCGGGCAATGTGCTCAACGATGAAGGCCTGGGAAGCATCGAGTATGCGGTCGATATTTTGGGCGCCAAACTGATTGTCGTGCTCGGGCATCAGAGTTGCGGTGCCGTGGACGCCGCACTGAAAACCGTTGCCGCGAAAGGCAAAGCACCAGGACATATTCAGTCACTGGTTAAGGCGATTAAGCCAGTAGTAGATTCGACGCCCAAAGGTGATTTGGATACAATGATCAAGGCCAACGTGAAACATGTTGTGGACGCTCTCCGCTCATCGACGCCAATTCTAAAAGCTAAAGTTGATGCCGGTGAGGTGCAGGTAATCGGTGGCTATTACACATTGGAAGCCGGGGTCGTTACTTTTCTCGAAGGGAAGTAAGACTTTCACTCAACGAAACAGCTTGGGATTGGGATTCCAAGGAGCATCTTGGTTTTTTTTGTGCGCGTTCGTATCTTAACGTCACAATTCAAAGGAGAGGAGGAAAAGACTATGGCCAAGCCCGAGCAGAATGATGCGCACATTACCCTTACTCCTGCCCAACAACATCTGCTCCGGCTTTGGGAAGAACATGTGCAGCACGAGTTCTCTACGCGTCATACTGGGAACACACTCGCCACTATGGTGGAAGACGCGTACGTCAATCACATACCAGTATTGACCGGCGGTTCGGGTCGGGATGAGCTGCGTGAATTCTACTCGAAACGTTTCATTCCACAGATGCCGCCGGATACGGAGATGACACCCGTCTCGCGAACAATCGGCGAGGACCAACTTGTGGACGAAATGGTCTTCAAGTTTACTCACACAATTTCGATGGACTGGATGTTGCCTGGAATTCCCCCGACCGGAAAACGCGTGGAAGTTCCGCTAGTCGCAATTGTTCGATTCAGGGGCGGAAAGCTGGCCCACGAACACATTTACTGGGACCAGGCAAGCGTACTCGTGCAGATTGGATTGCTCGACCCAGCCAAGCTGCCTGTAGTGGGCATTGACAGCGCGAAGAAAGTTCTTGATCCGAGCCTGCCCGCGAACGAACTGATGCGGCGCGGTGGCCCAACGCAGTCCACCGCAAAGCCCATATGAGCATCGTCGGAAAAGTAGAAAGCCTCTGGCGCTATCCCGTAAAGAGCATGCGCGGCGAGGAATTAGACGAAGCCTTTGCGGGTTACCCCGGAGTTTACGGCGATCGCGTGTTCGCCTTCAAAAGTTCGGCCAGCCCGGCGGGATTTCCATATTTCACGGCGCGCGAACAACGAAGACTTCTGCAGTATCGACCCCTGTTTCGTTATCCCGACAAAGCTGCGCGCCCCGTCAATTTGACCGAAGCGGATAAAATGGGCGCGGGTCCTCTCTCTGCGGATGTTTCGGAACTAATGATCGACATTGCAACTCCAGATGGGAAAACGGTCGCGATCGATGATCCGGTTTTGATCGAAATGCTGCTCAGCGAGATCGACAAGAAGCATCAACTCACGTTGATGCGATCCCACCGGGCGATGACCGATTGCCGCCCCGTATCGCTCTTTAGCGTGCAATCAGCACGGCAACTGTCTCAAGAAACAGAAACGCCGATCGACAAGCGGCGTTTCAGGGCAAACGTGTATCTGGATTTAGCCTCTGATAACGGCTTCGGTGAAAACGAACTTGTCGGCCGTTCGTTAAAGATTGGGCCAAAGGTAATCGTTAAGGTTTTGGAACGTGATCCGCGCTGCGCCATGATCGCCCTGGATCCCGATACGGCAGAGAGAACACCGGCAGTACTGAAAAAAGTAGCTCAAGCACATGAAGGCACGGCTGGAGTGTACTGTGCGGTGATCGTCGAAGGGATGCTGCACAAAGGCGATCCAGTCGAACTGCTCGATTAGCGCGTGATCTTGAGTCGCTCGGAAATTAGGCGCGAACTCTCACTTCAATAGCCTCAGCGTTCTGCCGGGTCGCGATCCCAGGAGGGCACGACATCGCCGGTGAAGGTCCGTCATCGCACAACGATGTCCGATCCCGAGGCAATTCACGCGGCGGCGCGCACGGAGTGACGCGCCCTACTAGAGAGAGCAAACGTGCACGCAAAGGTAGGACGGGCAGTCCTCTGCACGCCGTTGCATCTAAGCGACATCGTATTTTGCCTCGTTCGTTCTTTGAGCGAAGACTCTCATGAATGCCTAACGGCCAAACGATTGAATCATATGTTCCGGCGCGGTTAGATGCCTTGCCGTGGAGCTCGTGGCATTGGCTTATCGTGGTTTCGCTTGGCGCGACGTGGATCTTAGATGGTCTGGAGGTCACACTGGCAGGGGCGTTGGGTGGAGTGTTGACGCGTCCCGAGACGCTTGGATTGAGCGACGCGCAAGTCGGTGCAAGCGCGACATGCTATTTGACGGGCGCAGTAATCGGCGCGCTGCTTTTTGGGTATGGGACCGATCGATTTGGCCGCAAGAAATTGTTCTTCATCACCGTTGCCGTTTATCTGATTGGAACAGCTCTTTCGGGTTTCTCCTGGAATTTCTGGAGTTACGCACTGTTTCGCGCAATCACTGGAGCGGGCATTGGTGGGGAATATGCCGCGATCAATTCGGCAATTGATGAATTGATCCCAGCTCGCGTGCGTGGGCGCGTGGATTTAATCATCAACGGGTCATACTGGGTTGGCGCTGCGATGGGTGCCGCTGCCACACTTGTGTTGCTTGATCCGCGCCACATTCCTCTTTGGCTTGGATGGCGATGCGCATTTGGAATCGGCGCAACGCTGGGATTAATCGTGATTTTCTTTCGGCGCTGGATTCCGGAGAGTCCGCGTTGGTTGATGATTCACGGGCAGAATCAGCAGGCCGAAGAGATTGTTGCCGACGTGGAACAAAAGATTCATGGATCGCGTGCGGCCGCCGTCGGCGCTCGCGGCTACAGCGGAGCGCTTCCCACGCGCATTCGCACCCGCACGCATACGCCCTGGCGCGAAATCTGGAACGCAATTGTGCACGAACATCGGCGACGTTCGTTTCTTGGTTTCGTGCTCATGTCGACGCAGGCATTTTTCTACAACGCAATCTTTTTCACGTACGCGCTTGTATTAATGCGGTTTTACAGCGTGCCGGAGCAGAACGTCGGTGGTTATCTTCTGCCGTTCGCGCTTGGAAATGTGCTCGGGCCACTGCTGCTTGGGCATCTATTCGACACGATCGGGCGCAAACAAATGATCACTCTGACGTATGCGCTCGCAGGCGTATTGCTCGCAGTAACTGGCTGGCTTTTTCACGCTGGATCTCTGACCGCACAAACGCAAACGCTGGCCTGGACAATCATCTTTTTTGTCGCTTCGGCGGCCGCCAGTTCTGCGTACCTGACCGTGAGCGAAATTTTTCCGTTGGAGATTCGCGGAATGGCGATCGCAGTTTTCTTCGCTGTCGGAACCCTGGTCGGCGGCGTCGGCGCGCCGCTGCTGTTCGGTTGGATCATTGGCACTGGTTCGAGCACAGCATTGTTTATGGGATATTTGACCGCGGCGGCGTTGATGATTTTTGCAGCGGTCATGGAAGTATCGATCGGCGTGGCCGCGGAACGGCGGTCGCTCGAGCACATTGCCGCACCATTATCGAGCAAGGGCTTGTAGCACGTGAGCAATCCGTCGGTAGGGCGGGCAGTCCTCTGCACGCCGGTTGATCGCGCGCAACGGGCGCCCGGAGCGCGCGCCCTACCAATTAACATCAAATCGACGGCGATCTGCCGGTCAGAGACCGCCGCTACAGGAGACGGTCAGTTCGCGAGTGTGAATCGGTCCCGCAGGCGTCAGTTTGCTCGAATAAAGATGGAAGGCGTCGACACGAATCATTCCAGCGTCGAACTCCGCATTGGTTTGTAAGAATTTCCGCAGAGTTTGAGCGGAAACATCTCGGCAACGCGCGATCGTGATGTGCGGATGCCAGGGACGAAGCTCCGGTTCGATACCGACGGCCAGCGCGGCTTCCTGCACTCGCTTGTGAATTTGGAACAGATGCGGGTGCGCTTTGCCGACGCCGATCCAGATAACTTTCGGCGCGCCTCTCGATGAGAACATGCCGACGCTATTCACAGGTAGAAAAAACGCGCCGAACTCGACTGCACTGAGTTTTTCCCGCAGCTTGAGTTCAACATCTTCCGTTACGTCCCCGAAAAAACCGAGCGTCAGATGCATCTGGTTACTTTGGGTCCAACGCGCGCCGCGAATGTGCGGATCAAGATTGGCGAGCAGTTGGCGCGTTGGATCTGGAAGATCGATTGCGACGAAACGACGCTTGGGCATCAGAGAAGAAAACGTCCAACGCTCAACTACATCCGACCAAACAAGCGATTCCAGGCTACAATGATTTCGTTGTCTCGTTATTACGCGCCACCGCCTGGTCAGCCATACGCGTGAGCCATTCTGGTGCACGCCGTGGGAGATGGCCCCCGGCACAGGACCGATTGCCTTCTTCACCGCCAGCTTCGGGAAGAAACCGATTTACAATTTTCATCGCGTAACCAGTGAGATTTGGAAACAGCCCGTTGCCGGCGATCGCCCCACGGGCAGCAAACGTCAGCGTCAGCGATGGCTGGCCACGGCGGCATGCGGCAAGGATTTTTCGCGCTGCGCGATCGGCGTGCATTGAGATTAGCGGCGCACCCGCGGATGCGGAGAACCAGGCAAATTCAGCGTCATGGTTGCCTTTGAACTTCGCGTTCACATGTGAGCCAGTTCGCATAAGTCCAGGTACCACTGTTGTGACCTGAATATTATCGCGCGCCAACTCCGTCCGAACCGCGTCAGAGAAACCGGTCAGCGCAAACTTGCTGGCGCTGTACGGCGCGAAATGCGGCACGGCAACTTTGCCGCCGATCGAGGAAATGTTTACAATACGTCCCCCACCCCACAGACGCATCTGTGGAACAACCTGCGAAATCAATTCGTACGGGGCCCAAAAATGTAGTCGCATCGCGCGGTCGTAATCCTCGCGCGTCATGTGATCGAGCGGACCGACTTCGATGATGCCGGCATTGTTGATCAGGATGTCGATCCTGTCGAAGTGATCGATGACTTTCCGAACAGCGGCCTGAACCTGATCGCGATCGAGCAGATCGCATTGGACCGTCAGAACGCCTCCGCCGCGCGCAGTGAGATCGGCTTTCGCGCGCGAGAGTTCATCCGGATCACGGGCGAGCAAAGCAACGTTTCCACCTTGCTCGCAAATGTGTCGCGCCAGCACGAGCCCGAGTCCACGCGATCCGCCACTGATCAAGACAACCTTGTCGCGCAAGGTGTATTGCGCCGTCCGAATGACGCGAGACGTTATCCAACCGCCGAGTAGAAGAACACCTGCTCCGAGCCAAACCCGCGTATTCATTTGCACGACCCTATAATCAGATACGAAACGTTCGGAGCAAGCGGCCGTGAATAGAGAGCGACGGCGTCAAGTAATGGACAGTCACGCGTGTTTGCGATTGAAGCGCGCGACCTCACGCGCTGTCTCACGATCAACCTCGCGCTTCTTCAAATCGGCACGCTTGTCGCGCGCAACCTTGCCGATACCCACGCCGACTTCAGCTTTCACTTTCCCGTTCTTCCAATACAACTTCAGCACCACGAGAGCGCGCCCTTTCACTTGCGCTTCGCCGTACAGCCTGTCGATCTCCTCGCGGTGAAGCAACAATTTGCGAATACGTTTTGCAGTTGGAATTTCGTGGCTGGCCCGCTCGTAGGGCTGAATGTCGGCATTGTACAGGAATCCTTCGCCGTTCTCGATTCGCGCGAATGCATCGCTGATATTGGCTTTGCCTGCACGGATCGATTTAACCTCGCTCCCCTTCAACTCGATCCCCGCTTCGTAGCGGTCAACGATATGATAATCCCGCAGCGCCTTACGATTGATGATGGATTGAGCTGCCATGTTGCCAAAGGATTCTGCCCAGCACTGCTGTTCATTGTAGCGTCCGCTGTCCTCAGCGGAAAATCCAGCCCATGGGCGTCGAATTGTAGGGCGTCTGTGCCAAACGCCACGGCCTAATTCGAAGCAGCGTCCGGAAATGTTACGCGCCGTCTGTGGAACCTTCGAGCGACTCGTAAGTCAGTTTGCCGGCGATGATTTCCTTTAGCGCAATATCCGTTAAGGACATTCGCGGTGTCGTCTCTACCAACGGCCGATGTCCTAAGCCAAGCTGACGCACACGCTTGGAGACCACATTAATCAGAAGTTGCTGATTCTGGATAACCTGTGCTGCTTCCTGAAGAAGTTGAGTCGTCATATGGCGCAAGGAACGAACGGGGCGAACCGCCTCGGTCGGGAATTGAAGGATAGTCGACCCGCTGCTTGTAAGCGCGGATGGAACAAGTTGCGGTGCGAGCATGGTAAAAATGAGTGTTGACTTTCCAAACGAAGCGGCTCGTTGTCAACGCTTTTTGTCCGGGCGAGCACAAAGTAGTTTCGCTAGCCGAGGCTAACACGGACCTGTCACGCGCGGTCAGCGAAGTCATTTCACCCGCCACTGGCCCACCCACGTGCCCCATCCGTAATATCCAAACGGAACGAGCCGGGCCTCGCTCACAAGGGCGTCAACCTGTGCGCGAAGCGGCGCAGCTTTCGCTGGCCCAAAATAATCGTCGATCACCACCCAGCAGCCGTCGTTAAGCAGATCACCGTAAGAATCCAAATCCCGTCGCACGGCATTGTCTGCGTCGAAAATAAACAGGCTAACCTCGCGGTTACTCAAACGCTGACGAACTTCAGAAATGATTGCCTTATCCGAGGAGCGCCCGTTGACCAAGGTAACGTCTTCCGCTGCGCCAAACCGGGCGAGATTCTTTTTCAAATCCTTGATGATGTTTCTGCTCGAGAGTCGGAAATGTTTTACACTCCCTCCGGCTTCAATCGTGATGATTTTCTTCTGTGTGCCGGACTGACGCGCACCAAACGCTGCGGCGATCGTGGATCCGCCGACATATGGGCCGATCTCGAGCACATCACCTGCGCTGAAGCGCGCGAAGTGATAGATGAGTAGCAAAACGTCCACGTGCAACATCGACGCTTCGCGTCCGACTTTTTCCAATCGCTGGCGCACTTCGGCACTGCGGTATTCCATCAGGGTCCGAAGCAGCTCCAGCACCTGATTCAAATGAAATGCTGCGTTGGTGAGCGTTGAACTCGAATTGGATAACACGGCGAATTCTACTGGCGTCACTTGGCGAAGCAAGGCAGCGAGCAAGCTCTGTCCTTGCGATTTGCATCAAAATACGCGAAGTAAGGACCGCATCGGCGGGAGAAATTCGGTCATTTCGGGCTGTGGCTCAGCTTGGTAGAGCGCCTGGTTCGGGACGAGCGCCTAACAAATACGCTCATTTATTCCCACGCGCTCTCACCTGATTTTCATAGGTAAATTGATCGAGTCGGGCTTGTCTCAAGTGTTCTCAAATGAGCTCAAAGAAATCCGTCGGTGGATAAAGCAGTGGATAAAAAACGGCCCACCCGCGCAGAGGATCAAAATCCTACGCTATGCTAGGTGAGCCCCGTTGCCGTTTGGTTGCCAATGGCAACCAAGCGCCGCGTTGGCTTGATCATCTTCCCCTGGATTCAGGGCAGCTCAAAGACTCTGCCCGCGACGAGCTATATCAAGGCTGTCCACCGACACCTGGCAGGCTCTGTGGTCCCTGTCCCTGCATTTGTTGTTGTCTGACAGCTTCGGCG
>Ga0306926_10005445_pt1 | contig 13542 bp, 8 predicted proteins | sample flu12Cox44000178_FD_203759 | JGI IMG/M metagenome (GOLD analysis project Ga0306926, IMG submission 203759) | Lab enrichment of tropical soil microbial communities from Luquillo Experimental Forest, Puerto Rico - flux8day.12C.oxic.44.000.178 (v2)... | ecosystem: Environmental > Terrestrial > Soil... | reverse complement strand
GCGCAGCATGATGCGGACGCGGCGGAGGCATCGCGGACCGTACTCGTCGAACACCTGTCGATTCCGCTCGGGGACGCGGTCAAATTGGTCAACAAGATTAGCCAGAACCTGCACAGTGAAGTGTTGGTGCGTACCTCCGCTCGGCCAGGCGGAAGGTGGAACGACCCGGAGGAATTGCTGAAATTCCCGAAGGAGTTCTACTCGAAAGTCGGAATTCCCGACGGTGATGTCCTGCAGACCGACGGCTCGGGACTGTCGCGGCACGATTTGGTGACGCCGCGCGCATTGGTCGCCTTGTTGCGGTATACCGAAAAACAGCAGTGGTTTCCCGAATATTACGCGTCGTTGCCGATTGCCGGAGTGGACGGAACGCTCAACGAGCGCATGAAAGAGACGGCCATTGCCGGCCGCATCCACGCGAAGACCGGCTCCGTGGCGCACGTGCGGGCGCTCAGTGGATTTGCCGAACCCGCGCGGGGAAAAAGGCTAATCTTTTCGTTTATGAGCAACAATCAGGAAGGAAAGAATCATGAAGTGCACGATGTGCTGGACGGATTGTGCCAGGCGATGATGGAAGAGTTTCGCTTGCAGAGCGAGAGTCTGGAGTAAGGCGCTCTAGGGAGCAAGACCGATGGACGAGAGAATTGTGACGGTATTTGGCAGTTCGCGATTGCGCGAAGGCGATGCGGATTATGAACAGGCTCGCGCCTTGGGTGCGCGCCTGGCCGAAAACGGATTTGCGGTGTGTAGCGGCGGCTACGGCGGGGTGATGGAGGCCGTCTCGCGCGGCGCAAAAGAACGCCAGGGCAAGACCTATGGTGTGACCGCGGAGTTCTTCAAGCGCAAGGCCAACGAATGGGTCGACGTGGAGGTCAGGAAGAAGACCTGGGAAGAGAGACTGTTTCTGTTGATTGAGATGGGCGATGGATTCGTGGTGTGCAAGGGTGGGACCGGGACGCTCGTAGAGCTCGCCGTGGTTTGGGAAATGTTGAACAAGTCGGTGATCGAAGCGAAGCCCTGCGTGGTCCTAGGGGAGTTCTGGCAGCCGGTCCTTGAGCGCGTGAGAGAAGTCGAGATGGGATCGGCAGCGCGAACTTGGGGGGAAGCGAATGGGAGACTGCTGCATTCTGCGAAGGGCGTGGAGACGGCGATCGCGTATCTGGCTCGGCAGATGAAGCAAAGAACCAGAGAAGCCCGCAAATAGGAAATGGCCCGATCAGCCGAGGAAGTATTGGAATTCGACAAGCTGCAAGAGTTGTTGCGGCAGCGGACGACGTGTGCGCCGGGACGGCGTGCGGTTGATCAATTGCGGCCCGGCCCTACGCGGGACGCTCTGGGAATTGCGTTTGCGTTGATACGGGAGGCGCGGGAGTGGTTGCGGGCGGGGCGCGACCTGGGTTTCGGGGCCATGTCCGACCCCGCCGGTTGGTTAGCGCGCTTGGATTCGCCGGGGGCGGTGCTCGAAGTGGCAGATTTCCTGGATGCCGGATCGTTGCTGGAAACGACCGCGTGGCTCAAGCAGCAATTTCGAGCGGACGCAGCGGAATTTCCGCTGCTGGCGGCGCGGGCCGCTGCGCTCGCGGAGTCGAAGGAACTGCGCGCAGAGCTTCGGCGCTGCATTTTACCCAATGGAGAGATCCGTGACGACGCTTCGAGCGTTTTGCGCCGCATTCGAGCGAGCATCCAGCAGACGCGAGATTCCATACAAAAGACGCTGAAACAGATCTTGCGTTCGCGTCATGCGGAGAGCGGGGAAGATTACGTAACCTTACGGAACGATCGGTTTGTGATTCCCGTACGGGCGGAGCACCGACGAGATGTTCCGGGAGTGGTGCACGGAGCGAGCGGCACCGGACAGACCGTGTTTCTGGAGCCGTTTGAAACCGTAGAGAGCAACAATCAACTGGTGCAGTTAGCGGAAGACGAGGCTGCGGAAATCCATCGGATTTTGCGGCAGCTGACCGAACGCCTGCGCGCGATGTTGCTGCCGTTGCGGAATGCCGCCGCGACCATCGCGGACCTCGATAGCGTTTTTGCGCGGGGGAGGTTTGCGCGGGATTTCGATGCGTGCATCCCGGAGTTTTCGGAGACGCCGGAGTTGCGATTGGAAGGGGCGCGACATCCGGTGCTCGAAGATCGATTGCGGAAAGAAAATCGAGCGGCGGTACCGATGTCCCTGACGCTCGGCGGCCAGGAGCGGATGCTGGTCATTAGTGGGCCGAACACCGGGGGCAAGACGGTGGCGCTCAAGACGACAGGTCTGGCCACGCTTGCGGCGCAAGCGGGTATCCCGGTGGCGGCACAGCGAGCGGTGCTGTCGATTTTCGCCGAGGTGTTGGTGGACATCGGCGATGATCAGTCGATCGCTGCCGATCTATCGACGTTTTCTTCGCACATGCTGAACCTGAAGAGCATGCTCGAAGAAGCCACCGCGAATTCGCTGGTGTTGGTGGACGAAATGGGAACGGGAACTGCGCCGGAAGAAGGCGCAGCCCTGGCCGTTGCGTTGCTCGAAGAGTTTCGCAAGAAAGATTGCTTCGTGCTGGCAACCACGCACCACGACCGGCTGAAGACATATGCTTCGACGACCCCGGGCGTGGTAAACGCCGCGGTGGAATTTGACGATGTGCATCTGCGGCCAACCTACAGGTTGCTGGTGGGTGTGCCCGGGGGTTCAAGCGGAATTGCCATTGCGAAGCGGCTGGAACTGCCGGAATCGATCATCGAACATGCGCAGGCGCTGCTGGCTCCGGAAGCGCAGGAGGCCGCGGACCTGATTGCCTACCTGCATCGCAGCAGGGATGAGCTGGACCGCTTGCGCGCGCAGATGGCCGACGAGCGCAAGGCACTCGAGGATGAACGGGCCGAGCTGCGAGGTGAGTGGGCCAAGCGGCAAAGGCAGCGCATCACCGAACTGGAGCAGAATTTTCTGGAGATGCAGAAGCGATGGGAAGAGAACGTGACCAACGTCGTGGACGCGGTGAAGGAACGAGAGCTACGCGGGCAACTAGAAAAAACGACACGGCGAAAGATGCACGAGGTACGGCGTAACGCGAAGGAAGAGTTGCACGCGGCGGTGGTCGAGACCATTTCGGAATCGCAGGAGGATTTGGGGATAAAGACCAACGCAGTTGAGAAAGTGAACCTGGCGCAGCTCGAACCAGGGGCGAGAATTCGCGTGCGCGGCTTCACGAGACCGGTGATCTTGCGGCGGCTGGACGGGTCGTCGGCCGATATTGAGGCCGGGCCGTTGCGGATGAGAGTGGCGTTGGACGAGATTACTGGCGTTCAAGCCGAGACGAAGACCGAACCGTTCGAGCGGGAAAATATTACCGTGCATGCCCATGTCAGCGAAGAAAGTACCGCCGGGGAAATCAATGTGATTGGAATGACCGTGGCGGAAGCGAGCGCGCGGGTTGACAAGTTGCTGGACGATGCGGCGCTGACGCACCGGTCACGGATCCGCATCATTCACGGGCATGGGACCGGCGCGTTACGAAAGGGGCTCGCAGAGTTTCTGCGGGCGCATCCCTTGGTCGAACGAGCCGAGTTTGAGACCGAAGAACGGGGAGGAAAGGCGATTACGGTCGTGGATTTGAGAACCTGAAGGAACAACGGAGTTCCATAACGGTGTGGCGGAGCGGCCCACCGTGGCCTAGCCGGAAAGGCGCGAGCGGCTAGCCGGGGGACAGGTTGCAAAAGCGGTGGCGAGCCACCGCACACGAGAGATGGCGGAAGCGGGATCATTCGCGGACCGGGTGAAGCAGCAGGCGGACATTGTCCGCGTGGTGGGCGAATATGTGCGCCTCAAGAAGAGCGGACAGAATTTCACCGGATTGTGCCCGTTTCATGGCGAGAAAACGCCCTCGTTTGCGGTGCATCCCACCAAGCAGATTTTTCACTGCTTTGGTTGCGGGAAGGGCGGGGATGTTTTTGCGTTTGTGATGGAGATGGAGAAGTGCCCGTTCCCGGAAGCGGTGCGGATGGTGGCGGAAAAATGTGGGATTGCGCTGCCGCGGCCGAAGGAGCGCTCGCCCGAGGAGCGCAAAGAGAATCAGCAAAGAACGGTGTTAATCGAAATACACCGCGAAGCGCAGGCTTTCTTTGTAAAGCAGTTGGAAGCGACCGGGGAAGGACGGGCTGCCCGGGCGTATCTCGAGGACCGCGGCCTCGACAAGGACGCCGTGGCGCGTTTTGGGATTGGTTACGCCCCAAGCGGCGGCGACACGCTACTACGGCAGTTCAAACCGAAATACGCGGAGAAGCTGTTGGCCGATTCGGGACTGTTCTCTCGGGAGCAAGGTGCCGGCAGGTTGTTCGACCGATTCCGGCGGCGGATTACATTTCCCATCGCGAACGAGTCCGGAAAAATCGTAGCGTTTGGGTGCCGCGCTTTGGGCGACGAGCAGCCGAAGTATCTGAACTCGCCGGAAACGCCGATCTATTCAAAAAGCAACGTCCTGTATCACTTGGATCGTGCGAAGGACGCACTGCGCCGGCAGGATTTTGCGGTGTTGGTCGAAGGTTACATGGACGCCATCGCTGTGGCGCGAGCGGGAATCAGTAACGTGGTGGCGAGCTGCGGGACGAGTTTGGCGGAGCCGCAAATCCGACTGCTCGGACGATTTACAAAACGCGTGATCGTGAACTTCGACCCGGACAGCGCCGGGCAAGCAGCCGCGGAGCGCTCCGTGTCGTTGCTGCTCGAGCATGACTTTGAGGTAAGGGTGTTGGCGTTGCCGACGATTGGAGAGAAAAAGGCGGACCCTGATTTGTTCATCCGGGAAAAAGGAGTGGACGCGTACCGGAAGGCGTTGAAGGAGGCGGCGCCCTACGTGGACTATCTGATTGGCCGCGCCCGAAACATGGATTTGACCAGCGGAGAGGGGAAGTTGCGGGCCTTGAATTTCCTGATGCCCTATGTGCAGAAAATACCGAACGGGCTGCTGCGATCCGAGTGGGCGACGCGCATCGCGCAGCAACTGCGAATCGATGAACCGGTGCTGCGCGCCGCATTGCACAAAGCGGCGTCGGAACGCCGAAGCGAGGTCAAGAGCAACCCGGAGTTGCTCGGGAAAGTGGGCAAGCCAGCGGAACGACGCTTGATTCGGATGCTGGTGGAAGCCGAACAGTTCCAGCGAGAGCTGGCAGAGCAGCTGAAGCAGCGCAGGCTCTATGAGGGGTTGGAGACGGAGAGAATTTTTGCGGCCTTGATGGTGGCGGTTTTAGGGGATGAGCCAAGACCGGCCACGGAAATTGCGTCCAAGCTCGAGGAACGAGACCGGCGGGTCTTTTTCGAGATTTTGTTCGAAGAAGCGCTGGAGGGCAGCTGGGATGAGGCCGAGAGCTGTATGGAGGCACTGCGCAGCAGGCAGGTGGAGCAGGAGTTGGCGCGCTTGCAGCGGGAGATCGAGAGTAACCCGAGCAGCAACACCTTGCGAGAACTGTTGACCCGGAAGCAGGAGTTGTTGAAGAGCCGGGCGGGGTAAGGGAACCGGGGCCAGCGGCGCCGTTTTTTTTGCTGAGCCCGCGTGCGCGGTAAACTGTAAGGAAGCTGTTGACTTGGATGGACTTAGCCGTGTAACGTAAAAGGGTTGTGCGGGTAACGAATGGGCACTTTTTTGCATCTATTCGGATGTAAACCGATAGAGGCATGAAGGCATACCGGTCGGGATTTCGGGCGGACCAGCGGGCTTGGGTAGTGGCGGGAAAAGGGCGCGCGTCGTAGAGGGCTCAAAAGCAAAATCAAGAGCTTCGCGGAGGGCTTTGTTCCTTCCTATGCAGGGTTCTGGCCGCCTCGGGCCACTTGGTGTCAATGAATTGATGTTTCGAGCGTCAAACGATAGTGCGGCGATCGAGCGATCGAACGCGGGAGGGAAGTTGTGGCGGCTACGGGCTTAGAAGAAAAATATGATGCGGTACGGCAGCTCATCGCGATCGGAAAAGAGCGCGGCTACCTTTTGTACGACGAAGTGAACGATTCGCTTCCCGCCGAAGTGCACTCCTCGGAAGAAATCGACGACCTTCTCACCACATTCGAGCGCAATGGAATCGAGATTTACGAGGATGCGGCGTCCGCGAAGGCGGCGCGCGCGGTAGAAGTTTCTTCCGAGCACGGCGACCACGATGTGGTGAAGGAAGACCTTCACGGAGAAGAAGGCGGCGCGGATCTGGACCTGACGCCGGGCTCGCTCGAAAAGACCAACGACCCGGTACGGATGTACCTGCGGGAGATGGGCACGGTGCCGTTGTTGACGCGCGAAGGCGAAGTGACCATCGCCAAGAGAATTGAGCGCGGGCAGTTGGTCGTGATGAAGGCGATTACGCGTTCGCCCATCGTCATCAAGGAGTTGATCGCGGTCGGCGAAGACCTGCGCAAAGGCGCGCGCTCGATCAAAGAGATTGTTCAGTTTGACGATGAAGAACTGACCGAAGAGAAGATCGCCAATAAGACCAAGCAGACCCTCAAGTACATCGACAAGATCGCCAAGCTCTACGACCAGGCGTTGAAGGAGGCCGTGCGCCTTGATAAGACGCCAAAGGCGAAGAAGCGCCCGTACATTCGGGCGAAATGGGCGGTGGCGCGGACGCGCGTAGAAATTTCACTGGAGATTCGCGGCATCGACTTCAACCCGTTTGAGAAGAAACGGCTGGTTGACAAGATGCGCGGAACGGTCGAGCGGCTGCAATCGCTCGAGCGCGAAGCGGGACGGCTCGAGCGTCGCGCGGACGTGTCCAAAGGCGAGAACGCGGCAGAGGCGCGGCGTGAGTTGCGGACGCGTCGTTCGGAGCTGAAAGACATTGAAGAGGCCAGCGAGGTCGGGCTGACCGAGCTGAAGCGCACACTGACGATCATCCAACGTGGAGAAGCGGAGGCGGAACAGGCGAAGAAGGAATTGATCGAAGCCAACCTGCGTCTAGTCGTTTCCATCGCCAAGAAGTACACCAACCGCGGATTGCAGTTCCTCGATTTGATCCAGGAAGGAAACATCGGCTTGATGAAGGCGGTGGACAAGTTCGAGTGGCGGCGCGGGTATAAATTCTCGACCTATGCCACCTGGTGGATCCGCCAGGCAATTACCCGGGCCATCGCCGATCAGGCGCGCACCATTCGTATTCCGGTACACATGATCGAAACCATTAACAAGCTGGTGCGCACCAGCCGGCAGTTGGTGCAGGAATTGGGCCGTGAACCTACCAGCGAAGAAATTGCCAAGCGCATGGACATCCCGGTGTCCAAGGTGCGGAAGATTCTGAAGATCGCACAAGAGCCGATTTCGCTCGAGACGCCCATCGGCGAGGAGGAAGATTCGCACCTCGGAGATTTCATCGAAGACAAGGCGGTGGTGTCACCTTCCGACGCGGTGATCAACCTGAATTTGAAAGAGCAAACCTCTTCGGTGCTGAAGACTCTGACCCCCCGCGAAGAAAAAGTGATCAAAATGCGCTTCGGGCTGGACGACGGGAGTGAGCACACGCTCGAGGAAGTAGGACAGTCATTCGCGGTGACGCGCGAGCGCATCCGTCAGATTGAGGCGAAGGCGCTGCGCAAGTTGCGGCATCCCTCGCGATCCCGGAAGTTGCGGGCGTTCCTCGAAGGTCCGTCGCGGGATTACCTGTAGGGAAAAGCGAAACATCAAAAACAGCAGTTGGAACGCCCGGCGACCGCCGGGCGTTTCTATTTCGTACCGGTCCGGAGAAGTCGTCCGGAAACCCCGGAAAGCAGGCGAAAAGGTTACCCTTCCGCAGAAGGACTTGCGTTTCAGGAACGATTGAACGAGATTGGAGAGAACCCCAGCCGGACCCGCAGTAGCATGAAAACGGGAAATCGCTATGAAACGCAGACAGCAGATCGCCGCGGTGGTCATCGTCTTACTCGCAGGGTGCACGGTGTACGGGTTTTGGGAAACCCGCAAACCCTTACCCCCGGTCGGGGGTGTGGCCATCACGGAACCGGAAAAGTCGCTGGTGGACCAGAGTCCACTGAAAACCGCGCAACAACTGGCGCAACTGGCATTCACGCACGACGAAAAGACCTTGGCGCAAGAGGCCCTACGACTGGCGGACTTCGACGTGGATCAGGCTTTTGATAATGCGCTGCGGCGCGCGCGCCTACATCCGCCTCCGTTGTCCCTAAAGGCCAAGGAAGCGGAGGCGCGGCTGCAAAAAGCGGAAAAGCTTCTCGCAAGTGATCAGGGTCAAGTGAAACAGCTCGACGACCAAGTTGCGAAAGCCACGGGAGAAAAAAAGGATTTAGTCGAGGCGGACCTGATCCAGGCACAAGCCGACGTTGAGCTTGCGCAGGATGAAGTGAACGATGCCCAAGAGGATCTGATTCGCGCGGGTGGCGATGTAATCGACCGGATTCAGGCGCTCAAGAAGGAACACGAAGAATCGTCCCATGGCACGGCTACCGCGATTCCCGCGGCTGCCGAATCCAGCGATCAACCGGGGATCGTTCATCGCATCGTACAATGGCGGCAACTGCATGAAAAGCAGATGCAGTTGTGGAAGGCGAAATCCGACACAGACGGTGCGGTAGCCGACCTCACCGCAAAGCACGACGCGCTCGATGCCCAAGCGGAGGCGGAAAAGGCAGCCATGCCGGAACTGGCGCATCACGCCAAGACCGCACAAGCCGGGGACCTCGCGGTAAACGTTTCCGCTCGCAATAAAAGCCAGGATGAAACCGCAGAGCTGCTAAGGAAAACGCAACAACTTGCGCTCAATCAGAAAATTCTCGCGGCCTATGACCTGCGCATCGAGACCAAGAAAGGCCTGTCGGGCGTGTATGGACAGTGGATCGATTTACTCGCCGGATATCAGCGCGGAGTCCTGCACCGGGCGCTGTTCGGGATCGCCATCATTCTGTTGATTGCGCTGATCGGGGTGTTCATCAGCTCGTGGATCGATTCGGTCGTCAAGCGCCTGACGATGGACCGCCGACAGATTGAATCGCTGCGCACGGTGACGCGTACATCCTTGCAGGTGCTTGCGTTGTTGCTCATTTTGCTGGTGGTGTTCGGGCCGCCGAGCCAGCTCGGAACGTTCCTGGGACTCGCGGGCGCGGGCTTGACCGTGGCGCTCAAGGATTTCATTGTCGGTTTCATCGGCTGGTTTGTGCTCATGGGCAAGAACGGAATGCGCTTGGGCGACTGGGTGGAGATCAACGGGGTGACCGGCGAGGTGGCGGAGATCGGACCGTTTCACACGGTGTTGCTCGAAACCGGGAATTGGACCGACAGCGGCCACCCCACAGGAAGGCGCGTTACCTTTCCGAATGGTTTTGCGATCGAAGGGCACTACTTCAATTTTTCGACCACCGGGCAGTGGTTGTGGGACGAATTGAAGTTGGTGATTCCTGCGGATAAGGACCCTTATCCGATGATCGATACCATTCACAAGAGTGTGATCGAAGCAACGCGCGAGACGGTAGAGCAAGCGGAACAAGAATGGCGGAGCGCTACGAAATCGCGGGAGCTGGGGGCCTTGTCCGCGGCTCCGGCAATCAACGTGAAGCCGGTCATTGGAGGAGTTGAAGTGGCGGTGAGGTATGTTGCGCGGGCCAACGAGCGGTACGCATTGCGAGCCAAGCTGAATCAGGTGGCGGTGGAAGTGTTGGGAGGGAAGCCCGAGGCGGTCGAAGCGAACGCCAGGAAGTAGGGGCCGCCGAGGAGCAAGGACCGAGAGATCCCGGGTCTCGGCAGGCACTCCGAAGAAAGTGCCGCGTCAGGGCGCCACTGCCGCGTGTTGGCGCTCCAAGCAGTGAAGCAGGCGACGCGCCCGGAAGGCCGTGGCCGTTGCGCCGGCGTAGAGGGTGGCGAGAAGAAAGAAACCGGTAGCAATGGTGAAGCGCTCGGCGATCCAGCCCAGAGAAAAACTCATGGCCAGTTGCAGCACGGTGGCGAGGATCGCGAACGCCGACTGCGTGCGTCCCATAAATTGTTTCGGAACGATGGCCATCAGAGACGACTGTGCGACAATGCCTGCGAGAGCGCGGAAAAAGCCGAAGCAACCCTGAAGAATGGTGGCGCCGAAAAGAAAAACAACGAAGGGCACTGCCACATGGCCCAAGGCCATTCCCGCGACCGCCAGAACGTACAGCGGCAAACGAAGGCGCTGAGGCAATTGGCTGGCTATGATGCCGCCAACAATGGCGCCAATTGCCCAGCCGGCCTCGATGAAGCCGAATCCCCGCGCTCCGGAATGCAGGAGCTGGTCTGCAAGCGCCACGACGACAACGTTCGAACTGACGATGCTGGCCATCAGCATGGCGTGGGTCACACCGAGTGCGACAACCACCGGCTGTTCGCGCAAATAGCCGAAGCCGGCTTTCATATCGGAAAAGATCTCCAGGGACAATCCCGCTTCAGCCACCTCAGGATTCTCGCCCGTTTCGAGCGCCTGAGCGGTTCCTTCCCTAGACTCCGAAAATTCGCGCGGATATTGCCGATGCATGAGCGGAGAGACATAACCACTGCGCAGCGAATATAGACAGTAGGCCGAAACAAAATAAGTCAGACCGTCAATGAAAAGAATTCCGGCGATGCCGACGTGGTCGTAGACGAACCCAACGAAGGTGCCGGCAAGAAGCATACCGGTCTGCACGCCAACCAGCACGGTGGCGTTGGCGCCGGTGAATTGGCTGGGCGGGATTACTTCCTGCACCAGGGCGTTGACGTTGGCCCAATACATGGCCGAGCCGGTGCCGGTGATGAGCGTCATCAGGTACAGGTGCCAAATCTGCAAATCGCGGCGCCAGGCGATGTAGGCGGTGGCAAGGACCGCCACACCACGGGCCAAGTCGAGCAGCACGCCCAGATAGCGGCGATCGTAGCGATCGATCAAAACGCCGCCTAGGAAAGGAACCACCAGACCGGGAAGGGTCACCACGATGACTTGCCAGCTTACCGCCACCGTGGAGTGCGTGGCGGACATGATATACCAGCTCACGCCGATGAAGTTCATGCCGCTGCCGAAAAGGGAGACGAACATCGCCGTAAAGAAAAAGCGGAAGGCGCGCTGTCCCCAGAGCAGCGACCAATCAACACGGTGCGTTCGAGCGGTGGGCATCGAGCCTCATAGTCTACTATCGCTGCCCTTACGGACGAATCTCCGACCGGCTGGGCCTCTCCATGGTCAGCTCGCCCGAAAAAACCGGTGGTCCGGGTAACGTACCGAGCCGACTCCGCGTGGCCACAAACTCTTGAGGTTTCTGGAAAAGTTCTAGGTTCTGCCGTGGATCTAGCGAGTTGGAGCCGTATCATAGGCCTATGGGAGACTTGCTCAAGGTAACGGGGTTGACGGTGGAGTTGCCGACAGCCGCGGGGCGGGTGAAGCCGGTGCATGAGGTGTCGCTGCGGATCGCCACCGGCGAGTCGCTGGGGCTCGTCGGCGAGTCGGGGAGTGGAAAAACGATGCTCTCGCTGGCGCTGATGGGATTGCTGCCGGCCGGGGCCGAAGTGCGCGGGGAGATCTGGTTCGTCGAGCGGAAAGAGAAGGATCACCGAGGTACACCGAGTTTGCCGAGGAAAGTGGAAGGATACCGCAGGAATTTGGCTGAGTTCGGCGAAGTGCAATGGCGGGGAGTGCGCGGGCGAGAGATCGCCATGATCTTTCAGGAGCCCATGACTTCGCTGAATCCGGTGATGCGGGTTGGAGCACAGATTGAAGAGGCAGTTCTCGCGCACGAGCCGAAGCTCGATAAAGAGCTGCTGCACCGACGTCTGCTCACCGCCATGGAGCACGCGGCCATGCCAGAGCCCGCGGTGCGCGCGCAGCAATTCCCGCATCAACTTTCCGGAGGATTGCGGCAGAGAGCGATGATCGCCATGGCCCTGGCGCCGTGGCCCAAACTGCTGATCGCCGACGAGCCGACGACGGCGTTGGACGTGACGGTGCAAAGGCAAATTCTCGACTTGCTCGACCAGCAGCGGCGTGAATTGGAATTAGCGCTTCTTTTTATTACCCATGACTTGGCCGTGGTTGCCAGCGTAGCCGATCGCGTCGCGGTCATGTACGCCGGGAGAATGGTAGAAGAGGGTCCCACGCGCGAGGTGCTCTCGAGGCCGCGACATCCCTATACCCAGGGATTGCTGGCGGCTTCACCCACACTGGCGAAGCGGCAGCTGACCCCGATTCCCGGTAGCGTGCCGCAGCTCACCGAGCTACCGCGGGGATGCGCGTTTGCACCGCGGTGCTCGTTTCGCAGAATCGAATGCGATCGAGCGGTTCCGGAATTGCGCTTGGTCGAGCCGGAGCATTACGCGCGATGTGTGCTGGTATGAGCTATTTGCTCGAAGTGCGCAATCTAGGAAAGAGTTTCATGCGCGCAGGCGGGAGGCTCTTTGGCGAAAAGGAAGACCAGCGGTTCACGGCGGTAGAGGATGTGAGTTTTGAGGTGGCGCCGGGAGGAACGTTCGCGATTGTGGGGGAAAGCGGATGCGGGAAAACCACGCTGGCGCGCATGATCCTGCGGCTGATTGAGCCGGATCACGGTGTCGTCCACTTTGCGGGGCGCGACCTGCTAAGGCTAGAGGGGGAGGAATTGCGGAAGCAGCGGCGCCAGATGCAGATGATCTTTCAGGATCCCTTTGCTTCGCTCAATCCGCGAATGAGGGTTCTAGAAATCGTCGCGGAGCCGCTGGCGATCCACGAACCGCGCCTTTCGGCGAGGGAGCGGGCAAGCCGGGCTCGGGAAATGCTGAAGCGCGTGGGGTTGGATGCGGCTGCAGCAAAAAGGTACCCTCACGAATTTTCTGGTGGACAGCGGCAGAGGATCGGTATTGCGCGGGCTTTGATTCTGCACCCGAAGCTGGTGGTAGCGGATGAGCCGGTGTCCGCGTTGGATGTCTCCGTGGGCGCGCAAGTCCTATTGCTGCTCGAGGAGTTGCAGAAGGAGTTTGCGCTCACCTACGTATTGATTTCGCACAGCTTGCCGGTAGTCCGTCAATTGGCGAGTCACATCGCGGTGATGCGCAGAGGGCAGATGATCGAATATGGTCCGGCCAACTTGATGTTGCACGAACCCACCCACGCCTACACCAAAGAGCTACTCGCCGCGGTACCGGAGATACCACCGTACGGCCAGGTGTGATACTTTCCGTCGAGCGTTTGCGTAGCATCCCTTAGAACCGTTCCGGCAGTCTGTGGTGAAGGAGTCTTCCGATGGCGATAGAACCGACGGCAACCCCTGTGCCCGAAACGCCAGTTTCGGGGAAAATCTCCTCTTGGGGCAGAATCTTCGGAGTGCTGTTCTCTCCGAAGCCGACTTTCGAGGATATTGCGCGCAAGCCCACTTGGCTTCTACCGGTCATCCTGCTGATGGTCTTCAGCGCCGTGGCGGCAGTTGGAATCAATCAAAAAATGAACTGGCGCGAATACGTCAGCCAGCAGATCGAGAAAAATCCAGCGGCGTCGCAACTTTCCAACGACCAAAAAGAGCAACGCATTGAAGCTGGTGCGAAGTTCGCGCCGATGGCCGCCTATATCTTCGGAATTCCTGCGCCGGCCATAATCGTAGTGGTGGCCGCCCTGATTCTG
>Ga0306926_10005444_pt1 | contig 13544 bp, 8 predicted proteins | sample flu12Cox44000178_FD_203759 | JGI IMG/M metagenome (GOLD analysis project Ga0306926, IMG submission 203759) | Lab enrichment of tropical soil microbial communities from Luquillo Experimental Forest, Puerto Rico - flux8day.12C.oxic.44.000.178 (v2)... | ecosystem: Environmental > Terrestrial > Soil... | reverse complement strand
CCTGGCGGAAGAAAACCAGAAGTTGCGCCGGCAGGTGGGCCAATTGACGGAAAAACTCCGCAAAGCGGAAATCATCATCGACGTGCAAAAAAAAGTGGCTGCGCTGTTGGGGAACCCCATTCCCGACGTGGACCCCGAGGAGAAATCTTGAGGTCGGCAGTCAGCGAACTAGCCATCGACGTGGGCACCAGCGCGGCATGTCAGGCTCTGCGGATGCCGCGCGCTTCGTACTACTGGCACCGCCGTATGGTGGCTGCTCCAGTCGAGACGTCCCCGCGGCCCACGCCCCCGCGGGCCCTCGATCCGGCAGAACGAGAAACGGTCCTGGCTCGTCTTCACGAAGAACGCTTCCAGGACCGTTCTCCCGCCGCTGTTTATGCCACGTTGCTCGATGAAGGCGAGTATCACTGCTCGATTCGCACCATGTATCGCTTGCTCACGGAGCACGGTGAGGTGCGCGAGCGTCGTGATCAGCTGACGCATCCGCCGTACCAGAAGCCCGAACTCCTGGCCACAGCTCCGAACCAGCTGTGGAGCTGGGACATCACCAAGCTGCTCGGTCCCGCCAAATGGACGTATTTCTACCTCTACGTGATCCTCGATCTGTTCAGCCGCTACGTCACGGGCTGGATGGTGACGCTGCGGGAAAGCGCCGAACTCGCGAAACGACTGATCGAGGAGAGTTGCCAGAAGCAAGGGATTCGTCCGGGCCAACTCACGTTGCACGCCGATCGTGGCACCTCAATGACCAGCAAACCGGTGGCCTTTTTGCTGGCCGATCTGGGAGTGACCAAGACGCATAGTCGGCCGCACGTCTCGAACGACAACCCGTACTCGGAAAGTCAATTCCGTACGCTGAAGTATCGGCCGGAGTTCCCGGACCGTTTCGGATGTCTGCAAGACAGTCGTGCTTTCTGCCAAGGATTTTTTCGTTGGTATAACCAGGAGCATCGTCATTCCGGCCTGGGTTTGCTCACGCCGGCGATCGTGCACTACGGTCAAGCAGCAAGCGTCTTGCGGCAACGGCAAGCGGTGCTCGATGTGGCGTATCAACTCCACCCGGAGCGCTTCGTGCGCAGCGCTCCGACACCACCCCAACTTCCAAGCGAAGTCTGGATCAACAAGCCGCTCTCATGAAGTGCAGCTCGCAAAAACCAGGATGCTGTGGGCCAAGCGAGTCGGCGATCGTCGATCCTACAGCTTCCTGGCACGAAATTTTCTGGGAAAAACCTGGAATGGGCACCAAAAACAAAAACTCACTAAATTCCGTGAGCACCTGTCTAACCGTCGTTGACACGCGCCGTACAAAGAACAGTCATACATTTTGCTTTTGTTAAAGGTGTTTCCATTCTTTGATCCGATTCGCACCGATCGACGCTTCATTGATCTCCTCCACCGCGTCGGACTTGACCGGCCCAGCTAGTCTGAGCGCAAATCGGAGACGTCATTGTGCTTAGTGCCTGACGTCATTTCACCGCAATATCGCATCAACCAAGGTCATATAGTCCGAGTATGGCGGGCTGTTCACAGACAGTCGTGGACAAGCTATCATGCAAATGGTTCCGTGTTTGATCGGTATTGCAGTTGGAAGACGGCCAATCCTGAAGCTATCGATTCGCAGTTTCTCGTTGCCGACCAATCGACAGCAATGACCCGGTCTCTATTGATTGCACGCACCATAACCTTAGATGTAGATTTTCTCGATGAGAACAATGCTGTTTCTTACCGTCCTCCTCGTATGCGCAGCTGCTGGAGCTCAAAGCAAGGACGCCGGGGCGCGCGAGAGCCGCATTCCGGTTCAAGGGGCAGGATTGTATTGCCGCGAAGTTGGGCGGGGCACGCCCGTGATCGTCCTCCACGGCGGCCCAGACTTCGACATCGCCTATCTTCTGCCCGAACTAGACCGGCTCTCCGAAAAATTCCATCTCATTTATTACGACCAACGCGGGCGCGGCCGCTCGGCCGATCGCGTAAAGCCTGAAGACGTTATGCTCGAATCTGAAATGACCGATCTCGATGAGGTCCGACAGCACTTTCATCTCGACAAGGTGGTGCTGCTCGGGCATTCGTGGGGAACGGTGCTGGCGCTGGAATACGCGCTTCGCCACCCGGAACGCGTCTCGCGTCTGGTGCTGATGGATCCTGCGCCTGCCTCCTCCGCCGACATCAACCGCTTCCGCGAGGAACGGGTCGAGAAATGGCCCGTTCTGATGGAGCTGCGAAAGGCCATCGCAGACACGACCGCTTACAGACAGGGCGATCCCGACGCAGTGGTTGCTTACTATCGCGTTCATTTCAAACCCGCACTGGCCCGATCAGAGGACTACGAAAAGCTCATCACAAGAATGCAGGCGCGCTTCATCGAACAGGGGAAAGAGGGTATTCTCAAATCGAGAGCCGTGGAAGACCGGCTGGTGAACGAAACGTGGGCCTCGCCTAACGGTTACGATCTGACTCCCAAACTCAAAAACCTGACCATCCCGACGCTGATCATCACCGGCGATCACGACTTCTTTCCCTTCGCTGCCGAGCACATTGCGCAGGCTATTCCCGGCGCCCGCCTGGCGACGCTCAAAGACTGCGGCCATTTCCCTTACCTCGAATGCCCCGTTCCTCTGCGAGAGCAAATTGACGCGTTCTTTCGTGACAGGTAGTCGTGCCGATTACGCCGACTCGCGGAGTACTGGCGGACGCGAGCTTGATTCTGTGGTCCATCAGTGCTTTGCGCCGTCAGGAGTTTCAACCCTTAATGATCGAATTGCTGTGTATATGTTGAAGCAATAAGGCGGAGAACCACAGGGTTCGATAGGAATTTGATTGACGGTCGTGGAGAAGAACCTAACCCTTCCAAACGTACTTGCCGCAGGGGCAAGGAACCGTCTCCGTAGGATGTTTCTTGCCATGGGCTGACGACAGACAGGACACTTTCTGTGACTTGGAACCCTTAATTCCTTCTGCTAGCGATTGCAGATTTCGCCATTCAATGCGGAGGTTACGACAACGAGGCTTTTTCTGTCGCTGCTCCAGGACAAATCGGCCCGTCTCTAACAGGGAACGGAGAAAACTCAGGAGTTTACGCTTAGGAGCCCGGAATAGCGTGATGTCGTCCATCCGTGCGACGAAACGACGACAAAGAGCTCAATCAAGAAAATCGAGGGTCATGCCTTCATGCCTGTACAGAAATCCTACAAACTTTCCAAAGTCGGGAGATGCCACGTTATTGTACACAGTACTGTAATTTCCATGATTGGTCACGTTCAGTGTGTAGGCCCCGAGCCGAAAGTGATGTCCTTTCCCGTTTTTGCCTTTGAGGAACGGCATCCGAAACTCGCGATAAGCCTTGAAGTCCAGTGAGAAAAACTCCGGGAAGCGCCGCCCATTCGGCGTGCCCACATACTGCTGCGTGACATCTAACGGTGAATAAGGGAACCCGGAATGAACGTCTACCAGCGGACTAAGCGTCATCTTCCATGGCATGGCGAGAATTGCCCACGCAATCATGCGATTCGGAATATCGGAAGGCAAAATGCCGTAAACGTCCGGCCGAATCACCGGTGCGGCAAAAGGGATCATAACGTTGGAAAGACTGTTCAGGTCGCCGCGCGCCCGGCTCCATAGGTAAGTCGCTTTTAACTGGTCGGTTTGGCGAAACCTGTAATCTACCGACGCTTCCATCTCGTGATACATGGAAGATCCGGTGTTCGTAAGGGCCATAAAAGACTGGTCATTAGCAGCTGCTGCCGTGAAGGGTTCAACCGCGAATAGATAGCTTGTGTGGCTGTTGAGGTAGCTCAGTTCAAGCTGCAAATTCTTTCGAAGTTCCCGCACCACGCCGACATTCCATGTAAAGTTCCTGGGCGTCGTATCGGGCTGCGTGGGCAACCCCGGAGAAACCAGCGGATTCAAGCCTGCCGTGTAAGCGTTCGTGTAGGCGACCGGAGGCGCAATCGGCACGCCCACGGATTTGTACTCGGTGATGGTTTGCGAAGGGTTTGCCGACCAACTCGCCGCCAGCAAGGGTAATACTCCGTAAAAAAAGCCTGCCCCGGCCCGTATCACCGTGTTCTCGTCCGTGCCTCGTGAATATGCCAACCCTAGTCTCGGTGCCAACATTGCTGGCCATCCAGACGTTTCCGTGCTCAACCGTAACCCGAGGTCGAGACTCAGGTTCGGACGCGCCATCCAATGGTCTTGCACAAACTCCGCAAAAATTCTATCCGACGGAATCTGAGTGGTCGCTGGGCTGAAATCGATCGTTTCCACCAGCGAATCATCTTGCCCCAGGATTTGAATCGGGTGCGATCCGGTCGTTCCGAAATAACTACGCCAGTCAATATCCGCTCCCACTCGGATTTCATGTGATCCTAGCCACTGTTTCTTCGAGAGTTCGTAATTTGTTAGAAACTGAAACTCCTTGCCCCGCCGGGACCACGCATTGAAGGAATTGCCGCTCCACCCCTGCGGCGTGATAAGCATGTCCGCAGTGCCCTGCCCCTGGGCGTTGCTGTCAAAGCGCGTGTACTGCGCCATCGTCGAAAGAACGGCTCCGGATTCGAATTGATATCGATCGGACAGTGCAACGGCTACACCGCTTTGATTCAGATTGTTAGATGCGGGCTGGGGAACCAGGGGGCTGATGTCAAAGTGATCCGTTCGTAGCGGAAACGCATTTACCGTCAACGTCAGTATGTGGTTCTTGGCGAGAATTACGTCCGCGGTCGTGAATGAATTAAATCCTTGGCGCTTGCGGATGTCGTTCGGCCATGGCAATCCTTCCACGGTTGTCTTCTTCATTTCGTACTGGAATGATTCCGAGAGCAGCAACTTGTGCGCAATTAAAGGGACGTCGAAAGAGACTGCAGGCGCCGCCCCGCCAAGTCCTGCCATATGCCCGTTTTTCCCCAAAACCGTGATTCCGAGTTTGTTTAGATTGAAATCCAAGCCGTCGCCCGGTGGCTTCGTTTCGATCGTGGTCAACCCTCCCGAAAAACTCCCCAGGCTCGCATCGTATGGCGTCTTGTACACGGCAAAGGACTCGACCGCGTCCGTTGGCACAGTGATCCCGAAGCTCCCTGTCACGGGGTCCGTGTTACGCGTCGAATTAATAATCAGAAGGCTCTGATTTTCGTCCGAGCCTTTGAACACCAGTTTGCTGTCGAGTGTCCGCACCACGCCCGGCGTCACCGGAATAATTTCCTTCACCTTTTCTTCAGAGGTGGGCAGCGTAATCAACTGCGTATTCGTCACAACGGCGACTGGTGCCGACGCGCTTTCCGTGGAGATCATCGTCTCCGATCCGCTCACCTCCACTGTTTGCGAGACGACCTCGATTTTCAGGTTGAAATCTTGAATCTTCTGATCTCCCGCTTTCAGGGGCACCGCTTTTTCAATTTTTCTGAAGCCCTCGCCCTCGACAGAAATCGAGTACCCTCCCGGTTCTAAATTGCGAAATTCATAGTGGCCGTTTTCGTCCGTTTCCGCTGCCGCCGGAGGGTCTGTGGGTGCTGTCGGAACGAGCTTCACCGTGGCTCCCCCTAGGGCAGCACCATTTTGCACGCTGACCGTGCCGCGAAGAGCGGCGGCCGCATCGTTACCGGTTTTCGGTGTCGCCTTCTGGGCACCCACAGAGAAGGGCGCGAACATGAGGACAAGCGCAGCAGCCAATCCCAACAGCCATTGCCAGGACACACCCAACGCGCAGTGGTTTGTAGGGGCAAGCCACGCAAGGCGCGAGCGACCTGGGGACGGATTCATTCTTCGCACCGGTTTACAGAATAATCCAACGCGTACGCATACTCCTTGCATGCGTGATACGAGAACCTTCTACCTAATACGCTAACCCGGAGAATACTCCGCTGCTTTCTGTCCCCGCCGGCATCCATCATCGATGGGCCAAATCCAGGTCCGATATCAGCGCGGCCTGCCATGTGCGGAACTCTTCCGAGGCGGTTGGTACAATTGCCCGACATGGTGGAGGAAGGTGCCTTAGAGTTTTTTTTATATCTCGAAGGCGGTTTAGATTCGAGGTTGTCGCCGCGAAGAAATCAATCAGTACGTTCCCACCGCCTCCATTTGTTCCCGCGGAACGGTCAAAAAGTTCCACATATGCTTGCGGCGAAAAACCAGCCCCCGCCGCGGCATACAGCGCTACGCGATCTGCCTCTTTCTGATAGATCGCCTCGTGCCTCTCGATGATCTGAGCAGCCTTCCTCAACAACTTTGGGTCGCGGTCAATGCAGCCCAACATCAGCCTTAGCTTTTCTGAAATATCTTCACTATCGCTGACGGCGTTAACACCCAGAATTTCGTGGAATAACTGACTCACAATGACGGCGTTCTGATGCCCGAGGATATGACCCACTTCGTGGCCGACTAACCCCGCAAGTTCGTCGTCGTTCCTGAGCAACGCAACCATTTTTCGCGTGATATAGATTCGTTCAGGACCGATACTGAACGACTCGGCCTCAGATGTGTCAATCAAAATGACGCGAACTTGCGCCTGATCACCCGGGAATTGAGATAGAACCCGACTCGCGATAGCGTTGAGATGAGCCGTGAGCTCCTCATCGTGAGTGGCGTGGTAATTCCTTTCTACCCATTTCGATTCGATATCACCGAGTGTCCGTTCCTGCTGAATACTGAAAATATGAGGGGCCGTTGGAATTCTCAATCCCATGGTAACCGAGCACGACTGTTGGGCTGGAACCGTGCCCGCAACAGACACGAAGACGACCAACAGGCAGATGGCTGAGAGGATAGGGATCCAGATATGAACTCTGTGCATGCCTACAAGCCTGCCTTGTTTTGGAAGTCACTACCGACAATGATGCAGGTATGTCACATCACGCAGAACTGGTCCATAGTTCAGGTGTTGCTACGAAGGAACTGGCACTCAGGTCCTGTGGAAGAGTCTGAGGCCCTTGAGAAGCTGTCATCTCTCGCCAAACACGGTCGGTACAAGGATTCCATTATCGAGGACGCGAGACGGCAACTGGAGGCAAAACCATGAGCAAAACGATGAGCGTTCGCATGGATAGCGAGAACTACGATTTCCTTCAAGAGATCACCAAAGAGGAGGGGAGCGATCTGTCCAAAGCGGTTCGCGACATGGTGATGCGCGGAAGAGTCTTGTTCGCGGTCGAGAGATATAAGAAGGGAGTGGCCTCGCTCGGTAGGGCTGCGGAATTGGCCGGGGTTCCCTTGGGACAGATGATGACAATCCTTACGGAATTCGGGGTCGAAAGCAGGCTCGAAAAGGAAGACTATCTCCAGGGGCTAAAGAATCTCCAAAAGGTGTGGTGATGGCGCTAATGCCTCGGCTGTCATAAAAGTGTAATAGTAATTGCGATGAACGGCGGCAAAATGCGAACGAAAGGTGAATAACGAAAGAGAAATTGATTCGTCAGGGTTAATCGCAACTTGCTGAATTCCTTCGATTAGCGCCAACTCCGGCAAGACTTGATTAAATTGGTCAATCGGCTGTTAAGCGAAGGGTTGCTAGTTCGAATCTAGCCCGGGGAGCCAACTTTCTTCTTGCCAATCACTTGCGTTTTTTCAAAGCGCGTATTTTTGCCAAATAACATTCGGTTGCAAGCCGAAGGGTGGTTTTTTTCGTGGCCCGGTCGCTTCTCCGAACAGTACACTTTTGTTCGAATGGATTGCGAAGAGTCCGCGATCAGCGCTGCGACGCACTTTATTGGGTGCATTGGGTGCAGGATGAAGTCCTCACTCGATCTATTGCACCGTTACTGAAATCACCGTCAAGTGCTGGATCGTTCCCGAAGTCGCCGTTACCGTGACGTTGTAGGTCTGTGCGACGGGAGAAGGAGTCACGCTGCTCCCGCCCCCACATGCTGCAGGGAGAATCGCGGCGACTAGCACGAGAAGGCTCAGCGCCCACAGCCTGCGCCGCTTGTGGTCGACTGCCGCCGTCAGAACGCAGCCGAGCAGTCCCAGTGGGAGCCATGTGGCAAGTATCCCACCCCATGCCTCGAACCCACTCGGTTGTCGAAATCCCGCAGCTAAAGCTTGTGCATCAATCGTCAGCGTCGCACTGTTTCCTGGAATCACGGAACTGGGTGAAATTCCGCACGAAGGCATTGGTGCTGGTCCCGTTACCGAACAAGCTAGCGCGATGCTTCCAGAGAACCGTCCCTCAGCAGCGAATGTCAAAACATCGGTCACCTGGCTCCCGCGATTCAACGTTAGGCTGGCGATTTCAGGGTTCAACGAAAAGTCGGACGCAGTCGAGTTCATCAAAACACTGATCGTGTTGTCGCTGTTGAGAATGACCAAATCCGGTAGCTCGTTGCCATCTAGGTCGGCGGCGGCGCCCAAGTCCTGGCCGCTGACCGTAGCGATGGTTGCGGATTCCTGAAGGATTCCTTTCCCATTGTCCTTAAAAATCAGAACGCTGCCGGCACCGAGGAAAAGGCACACACCCTCGTGCCCTCCACCGCCGGCTATGACCGCAAGATCAAGCCTGCCGTCGCCGTCGAAATCCGCCAGGAGTGGCGACCCCGCATGACAGCCTACACTTCCGGTGGCAAGCGTGCTCCCGGCCGAAAAGCTACCATCGCCGTTGCCCGCCAGCACACTCACGCCCGAGGCAGTGCCATTTCCAAAGTTCGCGAAGGTGACTACCAAGTCGAATTTGCCGTCGCCGTTTAAGTCCCCGACAGCCATGGATTTGCCGAACAAGCCCGCGGGATCGTAACCCACAGGGGATTGGAAAGTACCGTCCCCGTTACCCTGTAGAATCCCGACAATCCCCGCGCTAAACCTACCAGCCACTGCCAGGTCAGCCTTGCCGTCCCGGTTGAAATCAGCGACCGTCACCGCCATCGCTCCGCTATCCCCCGCGTTTCCCGCATAATCAACATGCGGTTGGAAAGTACCATCGCCTTTGCCTAAGAGCACACTCACAACGCTGGGCGGATGCGCTTCTACAGCCGCCACTGCCAAGTCGAGATTATTATCACCGTTGAAGTCTCCTACTGCGACGGAAATGGGACCGGCCCCGGTTGCATAATCAACATGCGTCTGGAAAGTGCCGTCACCATTGCCTAACAGGACGCTCACAGTCCCCGGCAGCCAGCCCCCAGCCACGTTGATGCCGTTATTCGCTACGACCAAGTCGAGTCGGCCGTCACGGTTGAAATCGCCCACGGCGATAGACCATGGATTTTTTCCGGCCGTGATGTCATGTGCGGGCTGGAATGTACCATCGCCATTGCCAAGTAAGATGCTCACATTCCCGGCGTCGGCAATCCCTGGATCACCTGAGTTAGCTACTGCGATGTCGAGTTTACGGTCTCCATTGAAGTCAGCGATGACCACCGCTTTCGGGTTTTTGCCCACCGGGTAGTCTTTCGCCGGAGCAAATTCGGTCTTGCCATAGGTTTTCGTGACGCTGATCACGGAGATTAGGACTGCGATGATTTTAAGAATGCGATTCAATGCGCGCATAGCGAAACTCCTTTCACAGAGGCGCACCTTGCACAAATTCAGCACCAAGCTGTTGTGTCCCTTGCGCTGAGAAAGGACCGGTGAACCAGCCACATTTTCCTCAAAGGACGCCAAATCATTCGTGGTTTGTGCTGATCTTAGCTGTATGCTCCGGAGAGTCGCGCTAATCGCCAGTGAGTTCAATAACGGGCCTCTGTCTTATTTCTGTCTTTTCTCGGCGGCTGCTCCTGGCCGTAGACGGACTTGCGAGGTTCTTTCGGCTAGAAGTGATAGACTCGGCTCTCAAGACCTGGTGCTGGCCTCTTATGGGGACCTTCCAACAAGCGCACGGGACACTTCGCTTCGGTGTATTTGAGGTGGATCTGCAGGCTAGCGAACTTCGCCGGCAAGGGGCGAAGGTCAAACTCCAGGAGCAGCCTTTTCAGGTTCTCCAGATGCTCTTAGAACGCCGGGGCGAAGCAGTGACCCGGGAGGAGTTGCAGAAGAGAATCTGGCCTGCAGACACGTTCGTGGACTTCGAGCAGGGGCTCTACAACAGTGTCAAGCGGCTCCGTGAGGCCCTCGGCGATACAGCCGAAACTCCGCGGTACATCGAGACTTTGCCCCGCAAGGGCTACCGTTTCATCGGGGGCGTTGAAACTGGCGCGCCGCACATCGAGTCGATCGCTGTCCTGCCCCTAGACAATCTCTCCGGCGATCCCGAGCAGGAGTACTTCACCGAAGGCATGACCGAAGCTTTGATTACCAGCCTGGCGAAGATCGGCGCCCTGCACGTGACTTCCAGAACTTCAGTCATGCAGTACAAGGGCGCCCATCGGCCGCTCCGCGAGATCGCCCAGGAGCTCCGCGTGGATGGAATCATCGAGGGAACCGTGGTGCGGTCCGGTGATCGTGTGCGCATCTCTGCGCAGTTGGTCGACGCTAAGACGGACACGCAACTTTGGGCTGAGAGCTATGACCGCGACCTGCGCGATATTCTTGCACTTCATTCAGAGGTAGCCCAGGCCATTGCGCGGGAAGTGCAGGTCAAACTGACGCCCCACGACCACGCCCACTTCGCCCGCGTCCACCGCGTTAACCCGCAGGCATACGATGCGTATCTCAAAGGCCGCTACTACTGGAGCCAACGTCCTCTGAGAATGGCGGAAGCTGTCAAATGCTTTGAGGAAGCGATTGCGATAGACTCGACTTACGCCACGGCCTACGCGGGCTTGGCGGATTGCCTTTGCTCGCTTGGTGCGTGGGGTATCGTTTCGGCGAAGGAAGGTTGCAACAAGGCAAGGGTGCTGGCGCTGAAGGCCCTCGAAATCGACGACAGTTTGGCAGAAGCACACGCCTCATTAGCTTGGGCCAGCCTGTATCATTATGAATTCGCAACTGCGGAAAGAGAATTTCAACGTGCAATCGAGCTCAACCCGCGATATCCGCCAGTACACCAACAGTTTGGCTGGTATCTGTGCATAATGGACCGCTACGAGGAAGCCTATACCGAGGTTCAGCGCGCCATCCATCTAGACCCACTCGTGACCCTGAACAATGCCTTTCTCGGGTTCGTTTATTTCTATGCGCGTCGATATGATCAGGCAATCCAGCAATGTCAGAAGGCTCTTGCGCTCGACCCAAGCTACGGTCCAGCTCACGCGTTCCTGGGATGGGCCTATTCTCGCAAGTCGCTTCATGAGCCGGCCATCTCTGCCTTGCGAAGAGCATGTGATTTCTGGCCGGGTTCGAGTCCGATTGGATTGCTCGGTCAGGCCTATGCAACCGCCGGGCGTTTTGGCGAAGCACACAAGGTCCTGGAGCAATTGGATCAGCTCACGAAAAAGCGGTATGTAACGCCCTACGTCGTAGCCCACATCCACGCCGCCCTAGGCCAAAGGGACGAAGCCTTCCATTGGCTGGAAATTTCGTACGAACAGCGCGCCGAGTGGATGGTACTCCTCAAGATTGATCCCTGTCTCGATGCCTTGCGTTCCGACCCGCGGTTTCAGGATCTCCTCCGCCGCATGAATTTCCCAACGTAGGCCTGAGAATCCACTTGGGTGCAGGATCGGGTGCAACTAAAGAAGGTAGAATGGCTCGGAATTGCCGGTAAGCGACACCAGACGCGGCACTTAGAATTTTAATCGCAACGGCTGTTAACCGAAGGGTTGCTAGTTCGAATCTAGCCCGGGGAGCCAAAATTCTTTAGTCTCAATCAGTTACATCGATGGGGTGGAGCATTCGGCTCGCGACCGAATGGGTTTAGTATGTGCTACCAACCGCCGGCCGGGAAGTTGCTGAACCAACAGTTCTTTTTCCATGACCCCTCACACGCGAAGCGGTACCGTCATAAAAATGTAATAGTTAATCGGATCCGGGTGGCCAACTCAAAAAGCTCCGACCGAAGGTTCGATGTCCAGAAATTTTCCATCATCCACATGTTCGCGCAGAGCTTCCAATTAGAGATTGGCGGACCCCGGTGATCGGCCTGCCTGACCCGAGTTCAACGAGACCTCCGGCAAAGGCGGGCCGGATTCACGGTTCCTTATATGTATGTATCCTGCCGCAACAACCGGTCACCTCATGCGCCGCGCGGGGGCTTTGCTGGTTCAATTCGCGCCTGGTATTCAGATGTGCGCGAAGGGAAAAAACGAAATCAAACTGTTTTGGGACGAATGAGAATTTGGCGAGGCAGTGCGTCCAGCGAAGGCGGACGTGTTCAGTAGGGGGGTAGACCTATACGAGCAAAAGTCAGAAGTTCCTTAGCTTGGGTCGTGCCCGCCGAGGATAACGAAGTGGGTGAAGCCGACCGACAAAGCCATTGTAAGGATGGTGAGCGAGTTGCCGGGCCGTAATGAAAGTAAACCCACAGTTGTCAGACAACCAGGCAACGACATATAGACATATAGAGGTTGGGAGTTATGATCCGTGTGCGAGAGATTGAAGCCCTGATGGAATTTTTGCGTAGCACAACGGTGCAGAGAAGTTGGGAAAGGGCGCGCATCAATCTCCATCGCAGGATTCCCGCGGATTTGCCGCTCTGAGGAATGGATGTCCAAGTTCAGTCCCGATCAATGGCAGGCCCTCAGCCCACGGCTCGACGAAGCGCTCGAAATGACAGACGACGAGCGCTCAACTTGGCTCTCCACACTGCGTGCCGAGAACCCCTCTCTGGCACGTCAATTGGAGATACTTCTACAGGAGCACCGCGAGTTGTCCGAGGAAGGTTTTCTCGAGAACCGCGCTATTGAATTGCCGACAGCGCCGGTCATGGCGGGCCAAACTCTTGGTGTGTACACGCTAGTATCCCAAATTGGCCACGGCGGTATGGGCACGGTCTGGTTGGCGGAACGAAGCGACGGACGATTTGAGCGCCGAGTTGCAGTGAAACTTCTCAATGGCGCGCTGATGGGGAAGAGCGGCGAGGAGCGATTCAAACGCGAGGGCAGCATACTGGGCCGCTTGAGGCATCCGCACATTGCGGAACTGATCGACGCGGGCGTGACGCAGACTGGACAGCCTTATTTGGTGCTTGAGTACGTTGACGGCGACCACGTAGACCGCTACTGCGACCGACACAAGCTAGACGTCGGAGCCCGTGTTCGTTTGTTCCTTGATGTTTTGCGGGCTGTAACTCATGCGCATGCCAACCTCATCGTGCACCGTGATCTCAAGCCCTCGAACGTACTGGTGCGAGCTGACGGCCAGGCGAAACTGCTCGACTTCGGTATTGCCAAGCTGCTGGAAAGCGACGGGCAAGCCGGAGGGGCGCCGCTTACGCTCGAAGGCGGCAGGGCAATGACGCCCGAATACGCGGCTCCCGAACAACTGAAGGGCCAAGCCGTTACAACAGCCACGGATGTCTATGCCTCAGGGGTTCTGCTGTATGTATTGTTGACGGGGCAACATCCGGCCGGCTCCGGCCCGCATACGCCCGCGAGCCTGGTCAAGGCTATCTTGGACACCGAGCCTCCTCGTCCTTCGGAGGTCGTAGCTCTAACGCAGACAAATGGAGAGAACGCAGTCACGAATGCCAGGAGCCGCGCCACGACGCCCGACAAGCTGGCCCGGTTGTTGCGCGGCGATCTCGATAC
>Ga0306926_10005440_pt1 | contig 13550 bp, 12 predicted proteins | sample flu12Cox44000178_FD_203759 | JGI IMG/M metagenome (GOLD analysis project Ga0306926, IMG submission 203759) | Lab enrichment of tropical soil microbial communities from Luquillo Experimental Forest, Puerto Rico - flux8day.12C.oxic.44.000.178 (v2)... | ecosystem: Environmental > Terrestrial >... | reverse complement strand
CTTTGCCGGATCGATCCCCGAGGCGATGAAGGCCGCCGTCACTTCCCTGGTGTTGCGGGCAAGTTCGGTCGGTCCGCCCCACACCGATATGGCTTGCGTGATCGCATGTAGATCCACCACGCAATAGAGACAGCTATAGGTCTCCTGCAATTTCACGAAATTGACGATGGCGCCGAGATAATTGCCGAGATGCAGATTGCCCGTCGGCTGCACGCCAGAAAATACCCGTTCAACAATTGCCATGGTCCGTTTTCCGAAGCCTCTATCATCCGTCTGGTCCGCCCCGTCGATCGCCGACAGGCGCAAACAGCCGTCAAATGCCATTTGAACCTCAGTCGCGCAAGCCGGGGGTAGCATTTTGCCGGAACGCGTTAACCACCTCGCCTGAGCTGATCGCGCCGAGCGCCACCAGAAGCAGGCCGTACACCGCGATTCCGCCCGATATCAGCGCTGCGACGAGGAGAGCCTGGACAAGAAAATGGGCAGCTGCGCCTGATGCCTGTACCAAAGGCGCTGCCCACCAGAGCGCGCTGCCCATCGCAAACGCCGCCGCTACAATGCGCGGCAAGCGCCGTCGCGCCGCGGCATCGAGCGAGAAACCAAAGCTCGCCGCACCGCGCCGGATCAAGGACAATGTGCTGCTCCAGGCGCCGAACGCGACGCTCGCCGCAATGCCGCTGGTACCGAACAATTGCCCAAGCACGACGGCCAGGGCGAGGGTGACCACAAATCCTTTCAGGGTTGCCAGCGATGGCGTCGTCGTATCTTCGCGCGCAAAAAACGCCGGCGACAGCGCCTTGATCAGCACATGCGCCGGCAAGCCGAGCGCAAGGAAGACGAGCGCGTGTGCCGTGCCAGCCGTATCGGCGGCGGTGAACGCGCCATGTTCGAACAGCATGCGCACTACGGGTTCGCTGAGTGCGATCAATCCGAGCGTCGCCGGCAAGGCGAGACCCACCGCGAGCTCGAGCCCGCGCGACTCGGCATTCGTCACGGTCATGCGATCGTCGAGACGTACCGCGCGCGTCAGCTCGGGCACCAGCACTGCGCCCATGGCAACGCCGACGATGCCGAGCGGCAATTCGATCAGGCGATTGGCGAAGTAGAGCCAAGACACGCCGGACGGCGAGCCTGACGCAACGATCGCACCGGCAACGACAAGTAATTGCGGTCCGCTGCCTGCGACCATGCCGGGGATTGCCCTCGCAAGAAACCCGCGCATCTCCCGGTCGAAGACGATCCGAAGCGGGGTTGCAAGGCGGCCGCCGCCTGAGCGCAACAGCAAGACAAGCAACTGCAGGAAGCCGGCCGCTCCGACCGTGGCGGCGATTGCAAGCGACGCATCGACCGCGTCCGCCTGCCGGAAGATGAGTATGCCGATGACTGCAATGAGCGCGCCGTTGAACAATAACGGCGAAAACGCAGCGAGCGCGAAGCGGCCTTGCGCATTCAGGAGTGCCATCATCACGGCCGCGGGTCCGGCGAAGGCAAGATAAGGCAGCATCAGCCGGGCATCGGCGACTGCAAGCTGCTGCGTTTGCTCACCCCGGAAGCCCGGGGCGAGCGCGCTGATCACAACGGGCATCACGAGGCCCAGGACGATCGTTGTCACGATGAGTGCCGCGCCGATGCTGCCGAGCACACGCCCGGCAAAGGACGCCGCGGCTAACGAACCTTGCGTATCGCGCACGCGCAGCCAGGCCGGAACGAGCGCCGCGTTCAACGCGCCCTCGGTCAAAAGCCGCCTCACCATGTTGACGAGTTGAAGCGCCATCAGAAGTGCGTCCGCCACCGGACCCGTACCCAGGAGCGCCGCCAGCATGGCGTCGCGCGCGAAGCCCAGCAGGCGCGAGGCCAGCGTTCCCGTCGATACTGTGAGAAAGGAGCGAATCATCGGCACTTCTATAGCAGCTTGCCTGTGTTCCGGCCTTGCTTGCTCGTGGTGGGAAGATCGTGATAGGCCCCAGCACCCGGTTTGGTCCGGTATGGACCTGATTTTTTCACAAGGCGCCATCGCCGCAACAGGACCCGGAACAGGACATCTGGATGAGCTCAGCGAAATACGACGTTCTCGGGATCGGCAATGCGATTTTCGATGTGCTGGTGCAGACCGACGAGGGCTTTCTCGCCAGGCATGGCATGACCAAAGGCGGCATGGCCCTGATCGACGAGGCGCGCGCCGCGGCGATCTATCAGGACATGGGACCTGCGGTGGAGATGTCAGGCGGCTCTGCCGCCAATACCATCGTTGGCGTCGCCAATCTCGGCGCCCGCGCCGCCTATATCGGCAAGGTCAGGGATGACCAGATCGGCCGAATGTACATTCATGACATCCGCGCCGCCGGCGTCGCGTTCGAGACCAAGCCAGCGGCGGACGGGCCCGCGACCGGCTGCTCCTATATTCTGGTGACGCCGGATGGCGAGCGCACCATGAACACCCATCTCGGCGCGGCGCAGGAGTTGACCCCTGCCGATATTGATCCCGCCCAGGTCGCTGCTTCCGCACTTCTCTATCTCGAGGGTTATCTGTGGGACCCGGCAAACGCCAAGGCGGCCTTTGTCAAGGCGGCGACAATCGCGCATGAAGCGGGTCGCCAGGTCGCGCTGACATTGTCGGATGCGTTTTGTGTGGATCGCTACCGCGGCGAATTTCTCGACCTGACGCGCAATGGCACGGTCGATCTCGTGTTCGCCAATGAAGCGGAATTGCGCTCGCTGTATCAAACCTCGGATTTCGACACCGCGCTGACGCAAATACGTGCCGACGCCCGCCTCGCAGTGGTGACGCGCAGTGAGAGGGGATGCGTGGTTGCTTCGAAGGAAGGTGTGACCGCGGTGCCGGCGTTTGCGGTCGACAAGATCGTGGACACTACCGGCGCCGGAGACCTGTTCGCCGCCGGCTTTCTGTTTGGGCTCGCGCGCGGCGTCGGGCACCAAACGGCCGGGCGCCTTGGAGCGCTAGCTGCCGCCGAAGTAATCCAGCACATCGGCGCGCGGCCGCAAGTCTCGCTGAAGCAGATGGCGCAGCAGAACGGGCTGCCGGTGTAGGTTCGGCTGACTGAATCCTCCCCCCGCAAGATGCGGGGAGAGGGGCCTTCAATCCGCTTGTTATGCTGCCTCCTGGGCGGCCGCATCGAGGCCGGCATAGACGCCGCGCTCGAAGCCCGCGAAGGCTTCCAGGCACCTGCCATCGGCAAACGGCAGCACCTGCATCAGAATCACGCCAGCCACGTCGCGTGCCGGATCGATCCAGAAATAGGTGTTCGCAAGGCCTGCCCAGGCAAGGCTGCCAGCGCTGCGACCTTCCGGTGTCTTGTCGGTCGTGATCAGGAAGGAGAGCCCCCATTTCTTGACCATGTCGGGATAGAGATCGACGTCGTTGGTGTACATCAGCGCCACCGAGGTCATCTTGGTCACAGCGAGATCGCCGATGTGATTCTGGCTCATGGTCGCGACGGTTTCGGGCTTGAGCAGCTGGTTGCCGTTGCCGCGGCCCTTGTTGAGGATCATCTGCGTGAACTTGATGTAGTCGCCCGCGGTGCCGTAAAGCCCGCCGCCGCCCATGTGGAATTCCGGATCCTGTTCCATCTCGAAGGGGATTGTCGAAAGCGAGCCGTCGGGTCCGCGCGCGTGCATCCCGACCAGGCGCTTGCGCATGGCGTCGGTCAGCTTGAAGCCGGTGTCGCTCATGCCGAGAGGCGCGAAGATGTGATCACGCAGATAGGCATCGAGCCGCTTGCCGCTTACCGCTTCCACCGCCTTGCCGACGAAATCGATATTGGTCCCGTATTCCCAGCGCGTGCCGGGGTCCGACGCGATCGGGGTTTTCAGCGCGTCGTTCTTGCAGGTAGTGATCCCCGGTAGTCCCGTCTTCTGCAGGTAAGCCGCCTTGTCGCCGTTCCACATCTCGTAGCAGAAGCCGGCGGTGTGGGTCATGAGGTGACGCAGCGTAATTGGGTTGTTTGCGGGCCGCAGCTTCGGTTCGCCTTTGGCGTCGAAGCCTTCGAGCACCTGCGGGGAAGCGAGGTCGGGCAACACCTTGCCGATCGGAGCGTCAAGCGAGAGCTTGCCTTGTTCGACGAGCTGCATGGCGGCCGCAGTCGTGATCGCCTTGGTCATCGAGGCAATCCAGAACACAGTGTCCGGCGTCATCGCCTCGTCTCTGGACAGGTCGCGTTTGCCGAACGCGCCCTGGTAGATCACTTCCTGGTTGTTGGCTGCCACTGCGACCACGCCGGGAATTTCCCTGGACTCGCTTTTCTGGCGCAGCAATTGGTCGATCTGGGCTTTGGTTTGCACGGCGTCACCTCCGGTTGTTTTTTTGGAAGGTGATCTTCCTCCCGGACTTTTCTCCCCGCAAGAGCGGCCGAACCCGGGCAGGCGAAATGGGATCAGGTGACGAAAGTCTGGGGATGAAGGGCCCGATTGCCACATTTGCCATAATTTGCCGTCATTCGCGCCGCATTCTGGGTGGGCTTCTGACGGATTCTTGCCGTCATTGCGACGCCGGATCGGGAGCCAGCTTTCAGTAATGCGTTCAAATCGCTGCAGAAATGCAGGCCGGCGGTTGTGCCGGGCTGTTTGGTTTGCTCAAATCATGGCCAGGGCGGTTGCCGCCCGGAGGATTAGCTGGATGATTTCAACCTGGAGCGAATGGAAACGGTATCCGCGAGCTGGGCGCAGCGAAAATCTCGAGGCGCCGATCACTCCGGGCATTTACGAAGTGCGGTATGCCTCGACCGGCGCACTGCATTCCTTTGGCGCGGTCGAAAACCTCGCCCGGGCGCTGGCGCTTTTGGCAGTTGGTTCCAAATCGTGGTTCGGCAGACGCGAACCGACGCAAACCCCTGAGCTCGAGTACCGCACCTGCGCCACGGCCAGCAAGGCGGATGCCAAGGCGGTTGCGGAACGCATGATAGGCCGGCGCGAAACCTATTTGAGCGGCGCGGCCTGACAAACCGCTCTTTGTTCTTTCAGGCTTTGAGGGCTGCAGCTCCACCGGGGCTGCAGCCTTCAAATTTGTTTCGATCTGCCGTGCTTTGCCGGCGATGCGCCGGGGCTGGTTTGGCCCTATATTCCGACCAATACCGAAAAAAATCCGAGGAGTAACGCCATGACCCCGACCGCTGCCGCACGGGCCTCCCATCCATCCAGAGCGAGCCTTCGCGATCGCCTGAAAGATCCGTCGCTTCTGCGCGAGCACTGCTACATCGACGGCGCCTGGGTCGGCACGCCGGTCTTGCCGGTGACCAATCCCGCTAACGGTGCCGAGCTTGTCAAGGTGCCGCAGATGAGCGCGGCCGAGGCCACCCAAGCGGTGGAGGCGGCCGAGCGCGCGTTTCCGGCCTGGGCAAAACTCACCGCCAAGCAACGCTCCAACATCTTGCGCAAATGGTTCGAGCTGATCGTCGCCAATCGCGAGGATCTTGCGCTGATCCTGACCTCGGAGCAGGGCAAGCCGCTCGCCGAAGCACTCGGCGAAGTCGATATCGGCGGCGCCTATGTCGAGTTCTTCGCCGAGGAGGCACGGCGGGTATATGGCGAGACGATTCCGAGCCAACGGGCGGACGCCCGCCTGCTCGCGATCAAGCAGCCGATCGGTGTCTGTGGCGCGATTACGCCGTGGAATTTCCCCACCGCGATGATCACCCGAAAGGTTTCGCCGGCGCTGGCCGCGGGTTGCACGGTGGTGCTCAAGCCCGCCAATGAGACCCCGCTCAGTGCGCTGGCGCTGGTCGCACTGGCCGAGAAGGCCGGCGTACCCAAAGGCGTATTCAATATCGTCACCGGCCACGCACCGCCGATCGGCAAGGTGTTCTGCGAACACCCGGCAGTTCGATTCGTCGGTTTCACCGGGTCGACCGAGGTCGGCAAGATTCTCTACAAGCAGGCTTCCGTCGGGGTGAAGAAGCTCGGGCTCGAGCTCGGCGGCAACGCGCCGTTTGTGGTGTTCGACGATGCCGACATCGATGCCGCAGTCGATGGCGCGATCGTGTCGAAGTATCGCAATATGGGTCAGACCTGCGTCTGCGCCAACCGCATCTACGCCCAGGACAAGATCTACGACGAATTCGTGCAGAAGCTCTCGAACAAGGTCGCGGCGATGAAAATCGGCGATGGCACCGAGCAGGGCGTAACGCAAGGGCCGCTGATCAACATGGAGGCGGTCGACAAGGTCGAGCGGCACATCGCGGATGCCGTCAAGGGCGGCGCCAAGGTCGTGGTCGGCGGCAAGCGTCATGCGCTCGGCCGCACCTTCTTCGAGCCGACCGTGCTCGTGGACGTGAAGCCGGACGCGCTGGTGTCCCAGGAGGAAACTTTCGGGCCGCTCGCGCCGGTCATCCGCTTCAAGGACGAAGCCGATGTGATCGCGATGTGCAATAAATCGCCGTTCGGGCTTGCGTCCTATTTCTACGCCCGCGATCTCGGACGGGTCTGGCGCGTCGCGGAAGCGCTGGAGTCGGGCATGGTCGGCGTTAATTCGGGTTTGATCACGACCGAAGTGGCGCCGTTTGGCGGCGTCAAGGAATCGGGCCTCGGCCGCGAGGGTTCTCATCACGGCATGGATGAGTTTGTCGAGATCAAATATGTGATGATGGCGGGGGTGTAGCCGGTCGCGCACCTCATCGCGCGCGCTTTTGCGGCCGCGCGCCGCGTCGCAATCCCGGTGAATGAAGCTAAAGACCAAGCGTGACCTCAGCCCAGCGCACGACGACTTCGCTGTTGAGGAAGTCGATCACGCTTGCCTCGACCATCTCCGGCTGGTCATGGCCGACCACGGCGGTAGCGACAATGGCATCGCAACGATCGTTGAAGGCGATGGCCAGCGCCGAGTTCGGCGCCCGATAAGGTTCCATGACTGCGTAGCGCCGGCTACGGCCCTTCATCCACGCGATACTGATCTCGCGGCCTGGTTCCAGCACCGAAATCCGCTCACCCATCATCGTGAAGTCGGTCAGCCGGTCGAGCTCGTTGTCATCCGAAACGCCGGTCAGGCAGTTGCAAAAGCCGATCTTGGCCCGGATGTAGACGCTGACCTCGGTTCCGCAGTCGGCTGCCGAGCAGTGGAACGCTTTGCCCTGGCCCCATTCGTCGGTTGGAAACGGCCACCGCACTTCGCCAAACCTGGGATGGCTCGGCGGTGCGAGCGCCTTGCTCTGGACCAGCGCGGGCCAGCCAAAAAATGCGGACGCGCCGGCAAGCGCGCCGAGCCCGAGCCCGGCGATGACGGCAATGACGGTGCGGCGGTTGGCGATCATGCGCTAATTGCTCGCGACAAAGCTTCGCGCCACAGCAAGCACCGGTCGGTCGGAATCCGGACCGGAAGCCAGCGCCAGAAGCTTTTCGTAATTCGCCTTCGCTTTGGCGGAATCGCCAAGCGCCTGGGCCGCTTTTGCCGCGCCGGCATAACCGTTGAAGCGGTTCGGTTCCTTGGCCTGAGTGGCCTCGAACGCGGCGAGCGCTTGGGCGGCCATGCCGCGATCGAGCAGCATGAAACCGTAGAGTTCGCGGGCCGGCGCCAAAGGCCCGGGGGTGACCGGGGATTTTTCCGTCTTGTCTTCCGCATCCGCCGCGGCACTCATCGCGTTGAGCGCTTCATCATATTTGCCGTCGGCGTAGAGCACCCAGGCGTTTGCCACCTGCGCTTCGACATCGGCCTGCGTTGCCCAATAATCGCTTTTCGCCTCTCGCAGGTTGTCGCGAATTTGCACGAGCTTGCCGGCCTCGGCCCTCGCGGCGGACGCATCGCCGGATCGCGCCGCACCCAGCGCGCGGGCGAAATGCGAGATCGCCATCACCTGCGGGAATTTGCTCGGCTTGACCTCGAGATTGGCTGCGCCCTTCCAATCGCCGCGTTCGACCATGTAGCGCGCCGGGGATGCAGCCCTTGCAAAGGCGCCACCGTAGGAATCTGGATCGGACTTGGTGGCCTCGATTTCGTCGATGACGCGTCGGGCCGGCGCATCCTGCGCCAGTTGCAGATAGGCATAGACCATATAATCCTGGCCGTGCAGTTGGTCGCCGCTTTCGCCGTGAGCCTTTGCCGCCTGCACCGAAGCCTGATTCGCTGCGATGGATTCCTTCCAATAGCCGACGCGGGTGAAAATATGCGACGGCATATGCTGCGCATGCGGCGAATTCGGCGCGATCTTCGAATAGCGCAGCGCCGCGGGCAAGCCCTTGGCCGCGATCGGCGGATAATCGTAGAGGTGTATGAGATAATGGGCGACGCCGGGATGCTGCGGTTGCCGCTGCCAGATCGGTTCGAGGATCGCGGCGCCCTTGAGCTGGTTGGCGTAGGTCTTGTCGGCCGGTGAGGCGGCCACGTTCAAGGTGATCGCGTAGAAGATCTGCGCCTCGTCGTCATCGGGGTATTTCGCAGCAAGCGCTTCCATCTTTTTCAGGTACGACTGCACGCGCGCCTGATGCGGGATCTTGTCGTAATCGACATACATGACGGAGAGCGCGTCGATGTAGTCGCGCTCGCGTTCGGTTTTGGCACCGACCGTCTTCGCCTTTTCGATCGCGGTACGCCCTGGCGCAAGATTGGGCGCCGGGATCGCACTGTGCGGATTGCTCAGAAGCGACAGCGCAATTCCCCAGTAGGCGATGCCGCATTCCGGGTCGGCCTTGATCGCCTCTTCGTAAATTTCCTTTGAGCCGGCGTACCAGAACGAATGCTGGTAGCGCATGGCGCGATCGAACCGGCGCTGCGCGGTTTCGTTGCAGGAGGTGGCAAAATGCACCTTGCCGAGCTTTTGGTCGGTATCGTCCTGGGCCACGGCCGGAGAGCAAGGCGCGAGGCCCAGCACGGTCGCAGCGACTGCCGCCAACAGAAACTCACGCATGAGGCTCTCCCGGTCGCCGATATGGAATGATCGTTGCCCGCAATCATAAGCGGTCGGGCGAATGTTCTCAACGCGCTCGTGTCGGCTCTGCTTCATCAGAAAACGCACACAAAACTGTCGCTCGATCCAATGGCTGACCCTCGCCCACCGGGGGATGGGTCTCCCGACTTCGAGTGTCTCGATCTGGCAGGAAACCACAACATCAAGAGCCGAGTTCGGTGCCGGTGATCCGCCGATAGGCTTCGAGATAGCGCCGGCTCGTGGCGTCCACCACGCTTGCCGGTAACGGCGGCGGCGGAGCCTCGCCATTCCAGCGGCCGGCGCGGCGTTCGGCGTCGAGATAGTCGCGCAATGGCTGCTTGTCGAAGCTCGGTTGCGGCCGGCCCGGGATGTAGGCATCGGTTGCCCAGAATCGCGAACTGTCGGGGGTCATCACCTCGTCGATCAGGATGATGCGGCCGTCACTGTCCCGGCCGAACTCGAACTTGGTATCGGCAATGATGATGCCCTGGTCGTGGGCCAGTCTTTCGCCGAGCGCATAGACCGCGCGGGTCATGCTCTCGAGCGTATAAGCAACTTCATCGCCGACAATCTCGCGCATCCGCGCAATCGTGATATTTTCGTCGTGACCGGTCTCCGCCTTGGTCGCCGGGCTGAAGATTGCTTCCTCCAGCCTGGCGCTTTCGACGAGGTTGGGCACGAGTTTTTCGCCCGCGAGCGTGCCGTGCGCGGCATATTCTTTCCAGGCCGAGCCTGAGAGATAGCCGCGGATCACGCATTCGATCGGAAATACCTTTGTGCGCCGGCACAACATCGCCCGTCCCGCAAGCGAGGCACGATGGTCCTTCAAGACAGGCACTTCGCCGATGATGGTATCTGCATTGGCGCTGATCATGTGATGCGGCACCACGCCTTCGAGCTCGCCGAACCAGAAGGCGCTGATCTGGGTCAGCACTGCGCCCTTCTTCGGGATCGTTTCGGCCATCACCACATCGAAGGCGCTGATGCGGTCGGTGGCGAGCAGCAGCACCCGGTCGTCGCCAACTGCATAGATGTCGCGAACCTTGCCACGCCCGATCCGCGGAAGGGGCAGGTCGCTTGCAAGCATGGCGGTCATGGACAGACTTTCAAAGCCGGCGGCATTCACTCCGGAAGCGGAATGAATTCATGCTCGTTGGGCACGGGAGAGAAGCGGCCGGTCTTCCAGTCCTGCTTGGCCTGCTCGATCCGTTCCTTGCTGGATGAAACGAAATTCCACCAGATATGGCGTGGGCCTTCCAGCGCGTCTCCACCGAGAAACATCATTCGCGTCGGCTTGACCGCTTTCACGGTGATGCGGTCGCCGGGACGAAATACCAGAAGGCGCGGAGCTTCGTAGCGTTCATTCGATATCTCGACCTCGCCGTCGACCAGATAAATACCGCGTTCCTCGTGATCGGCATCGAGCGGCACGCTGATGCCTTCATCCGCGGTCACCTCGACATAGAACCACGGCGACACCATCGCGACCGACGACTTGGCGCCGAAAGCCTTACCCGCAATCACGCGCGCGGAGACACCGCGATCCCTCACGAGCGGCAGATCATCGGCCGCGTAGTGCTGGAACGACGGCGCGATTTCCTCGCTTCCCGCGGGACGCGCGATCCAGCTTTGCAGGCCGAGCATCTTCTGGCCTTCTCTTCGCTGCAGGTCCGGCGTTCGTTCCGAATGAGCAATGCCGCGACCCGCGGTCATCAAATTCATCGCGCCCGGCTGGATCTCCCGGACGTTGCCTTCGCTGTCGCGATGCATGATGCTGCCGTCGAACAGATAGGTGACGGTGGCAAGTCCGATATGAGGATGCGGGCGCACGTCCATGCCCTTGCCGGACATGAACTGAACGGGGCCGAAATGATCAAAAAAGATGAACGGGCCGACCATCTGGCGCCGGCCGTGCGGCAGCGCGCGCCGTACCGCAAATCCGTCGCCGAGGTCGCGGGTGCGCGGCACGATGACGAGTTCCAGCGCGTCGCAGGATTTGGTGTCGCCGAGTACCGGATCTTTGTCGGGAAGCCAGCTCATGGTCTGCCTCATTTCGATGGCTTTGAACTTCGATGGCTTTGAACGAGCTTGGCGCAGGCGGCGCGGGGCGTCAATGCGTGCCGTCAAGGCGACTTGTTCCCACAGCGCCGCGCTCCCGAATTCTGCCATGTTCCGGTACACCCAAAAGAGGGCGCGAAGGAACGAGTGAATTTGGCCGTGTCACTGCCGGTCACTGCGAGGAGCGTTAGCGACGAACCAATCCAGAAAGACTGGATTGCTTCGCTGCGCTCGCAATGACGTAACTGGACATTCCCGCGGCACCTTCGTACCCGAGTTTTTTACAAAATATCGCCCACTGAAGCAGAGGGCGTGGGGAATGCCGGGTGCCGGTTGCACCCGCAGCCTCGCGTGGAAAAGATAAAAACCACACGAGTTAGTCCACCGCAGGTCGCGCCGGTTGAGCCGGCATTCCCGCACGCGAATGGTTTTCACGGTTTCCTTCGTGCTCTCCCTGGTGATCGGGCTTTGTTGTCACCATCGCCAGCGGATCATCCCGCCAACTTGACGCCAGCGTCGAGGCATCAGGACCACACGACTTTGCCGTCCGTGAGAGCGTCATTCGTCTGGTGACGCCAACCACGGCCATCGCATCCCGCACCCAACGTCCGTGACGATCGCGAAACGCCCCTCATGTGGGCATGGGACGGCTGATGATATGCAGGTGATTTGCGCAATCGATCAACGACGCGGGCTGCGGCCAATTGGCACGACGGGCAAATCACCCCGTTTGGGCGAAATGCTGTCAAGCAATTTTCTCGTGTCCCGGCCACGCCGCGGCGTGAGGATGACGCGACGCAGATCCGGGACCGTTGATCATGCAAGAACGATCGGTCGGCCCCCGATTAGCAGCGCATTACCGCTTGGGACGCTGCGCAGCATCCGGGACAAGATTGATACAGCCGCGCTCTCGTTTACGCCGTGGCGGATGCGGTGCCGTAGTGCGGCGAAACCGTGGTCGTGCCTTGTTTTGCGAAAGAGGCCGATCAGCGAGTAGGAGTGGACGAGAAAGCCACGCGGCACGGCGTAGACCGGGATCAGCACGATCGGAAAGACGATTCCGCCAGCGCCACCTCCGGTGAGCGTTCCGATCGCGACGGCGTTGACGAAATCGGCCATGCCGAACAGGTTCCACGCGATGGCGGCGGTGCGGGCATACGGCTTGCCGGCATACCACCAATAGGCCACCAGCGGCGCAAAAATTCCGGTCAGGACGTCGCCCACGCCAGCCGGAATCGCAAACACGCCCGGCAACTCCCCCTGGTAATAGCGGACGAGGAACACAGCTCCCAGAATCCGCCCCGTCTGTATGGCGATCAGCCAGTGCTGCGGGATCGCGACAATGATCTCGCGGAAGGACCGCGAGAGGAGGAACAGGTACCCGACCCCAAGCGTGAGCACCAACGCAACCGGTATGCCTAGCGGCCGGATGTCGAAGCGGAAAAAGTCGTTTCCACCGAGCAGCACGACGCCGACGAGCCAGGCGGCAAAGATGATTGCCGAGCCGATCGCCCAGCCCAGGCGGCGCCGGGGCTCGCCCGGCAGCGCGCGGATTCCCGCGTAGAACCCGACCCAGACAAGGGTCGAGGAAATCGACTGGATCATTGCCTGCAAGAGAATGAGTGTCATCGCACGGTCTCCTCGATAGCCATCTGGCGGGCGGTGGCGGTTGCGGCTCGCCGGCGCAGCCGGAGCGCACCGAACAACGTCAAGATCACCGAGATGAGCATCATCGGACTTGCTCCTTTTACGATCTCGGCAACTGTGGTACTTGTAGGTACCAAATTGCGCGTGGTTGGTACCAGTTGGTACCAATGCCGCACGTATAAGGTACTGCTTGGTACCAATGCAAGGGACTCGATCGGATGAGGGGTAAAAACGCTGTGATCGCGCCGGACGCCGCAGGGCCGGACGCCGCCGAACGCTCGCTTCGCGAGCGTGTGCTCAAGGCAGCATTCGAGGTGTTCCGCAAGCGCGGTTTTAGTGGTGCCAGCACGCTGGAGATCGCGACGCGCGCCAAGGTGTCGAAGCGCGACCTCTACGCGCTGTTCGGCAGCAAGCAGGCGATGCTGGGTGCGTGTATCAAAGAGGGCGCAGGGCGCATGCGCCAGCCGCTCGAATTGATGGCGTCGGTACCGGCGAACGGCCCGGCCGTGGCCGCCACGCTGGTGGAATTTGGCGCGTCTGTCCTGCGGTTTGTTTCTCGCCCCGACGTGTTGACGGTCCATCGTCTGGCGATTGCAGAGTCGGACCGCGCGCCCGAGATCGCACGCGCTCTCGACCGCAATGGCCGCGAAGCGAACCACGCGGCGCTTGCCGCCTGGCTCGCCAAGGCGCAGGCGCAAGGGTTCGTCGGCGGCGGCGATCCCGCGGTCATGGCGGCGAACTTCATCGCGATTCTGTGGGGCGGTGGCCTGCTGACGCAGTTGCTGTTGCGGATGCGGGCGGCGCCGGGCGAGGACGAAATCAAAGCGCGCGCGCAGGCCGCCACGCGGGCGCTACTGACGCTTCATGCTCCACCTCGCGCGACGCCGTAAGGTGTCAGCCATTCGGCTGTTGCCGACCTGGTTCATTACATGCCGAGTTCGGACGCACGTCGCGCAATCACGAACAGCTATGATG
>Ga0306926_10005439_pt1 | contig 13551 bp, 17 predicted proteins | sample flu12Cox44000178_FD_203759 | JGI IMG/M metagenome (GOLD analysis project Ga0306926, IMG submission 203759) | Lab enrichment of tropical soil microbial communities from Luquillo Experimental Forest, Puerto Rico - flux8day.12C.oxic.44.000.178 (v2)... | ecosystem: Environmental > Terrestrial >... | reverse complement strand
CGGAGGAATTTTCTGCGAACGCCAAAACCGTTCCTTGAAGAAGAGTCTCTCGCACCGGGTTATAGGCAACGGTACGTGGCGTTACTGCTGGCCGTGCCTGCTGCGCTCTGAGACTGACCGATAGAGTCAAAAACATACCCAGGGTGGTACAACAGGAAAGGAATTGAGTTCGGAGATTCATCTCGAGCTGCCTTTGATGTCTGTGCAAACTACTAACCAGATACGAACGGGAGACAGTAACCGCAGCCATCTCGTAACTCCTTCCGTCATCACACAATAGTCGGCCGTCAGTTTGAATATCGTTTGGAACGCAGAAGGCTCTTCCTCGCCGTCAAGTTTTTTGAACTTCACAGCCGGATTCTGTTCAATTGTTTGTACCTTTTTGGTTTCTGAGGCGCGCCTCCCGTGTAATCACAACAAACGCACGGAGTTCTGATCCTGTTCCGGTTGGAGTGTCAGTTGCCTGAACTCAGAGTGGAGGAGTCTTCGCCTCAGCACCACGGGGTTCTGTCAGTGATTCGTTGTCTTACTGACCGCAGAATTTCGGGAGAACCTTTCGCACCGGCGGAGATCTCCTCCAGTCGAAAGGAGCCAATCGATGAAAGTGAAAGACATAATGACAGATACACCGTGCTACTGCCTGCCGGAAACTAACCTGGCCTCCGCAACGGAGCTGATGTGGAATGCGAACTGTGGATGCCTCCCTGTCTTATCAGCTGATGGAAAAGTCAGCGGCGTGATCACCGACCGCGACATCTGTGTTGCTCTCGGGACCCGGAACCGGGTTGCTGGTGATGTAACGGTGTGTGAGGTCATGTCGGACAAGCTCTACTGCTGCGCACCAGAGGACGAAATTCATCTGGCCCTTCAAACATTTAGAGATGCAAAAGTGCGCCGGCTTCTGGTCGTCGGGCGGGATGGTTCACTTGTCGGGGTGCTTTCGATGGACGACATCCTTTTGCGAGCCGAACCCCTGAGACTCGGAAAGGAGCCTGAGCTATCAACTGATGAGGTCATTCGAACATTCCGCTGGGTCACGCAACGGCGAACTCCCAAAATCGCGATGACGAGCACCGCCACAGCCTGACCGCCACGTACCGTTGTCACCAATGCGCGTGCCTTGTGTCACATGGCTACGTTTATGCTGGATCCATAATCAAGACGTCTGACAAGGCCCTCGAAGAGGAGGCCATGATGGAGAGTGTCTTGACCAAGCCTAACTTTGCGGAAACAAAGGTCACAGATCTAGTTTCTGCACCTGCTCCGAGACGATCATCCAAGGCATTCAATTCCTTCCAAATCGCTCAAACACAGTTCGACAAGGTGGCGGAGTACTTGGGACTTGATCCCGTCCTCCCGCAATCGATGTGCCCTCGTCGAAGCAAAACCTCTCGAGCACTGGAAAGGCGTGCGGCCAGACTCTCGAAGACGCAGTGCCGCAAGTAGGCCCGGCATGACAGAAAACAGGATTTCCTACCCCTTCCTACTATTCCTAACGCTGGTGGCAGCCTATGGCTGTTGCAAGCTGATTGCGCCGTTCCTGAAGCCGATCTTGTTTGCAGCTTTGGTAGCCATACTGTTCTATCCGATGTACTCGAGAATTCGGCGCACTGTGAACAATCGTAATATCGCCTCTCTGCTCGTAACCGTTATCGTGGCGGTCTTGCTTGTCATTTCCTTTGCACTTCTAGCGCGGGCTCTGGCAGCCGGAATCCACGAAACCTACGATTCCTTGAATGCCGGCAGTAATGGGCGAGAACGGCTTGGAGCCTGCATCGTACGGGTGTCGGAACAGGTCGTCGCAGCTGTGGCTAACTACGTTCCCATTTCCATTCCCGACTTACGCGCGACGGTCAACGGCCACGCGCAAAGAGCTGTTGCGGGATTCCTTAGCTCCGTCGCCGGAGTGCTTAGTGGAATCGCGTCCGTCATCATGAACACATTGATTTGCTTTTTTGTTTTGTTCTTCTTTTTCAGAGATGGCAGAGGAATCGTGCGCCGGATCTACGTTTTGCTCCCGCTACGGATCGATCAAGCAAAGAGGTTGGTGGTGCGTGTCAAAGAGACGCTGGGGGCGATTGTCTGGGGAACGCTGGCCATTGCCATCTTGCAGGGGACTCTAACAGGGTTGGCTTTCTGGGTTTTGGGGGTTAGCTCCCCCGTACTTTGGGCCGCCGTTACTGCCCTGTGTGCTCTAGTTCCGGTCATCGGCACCGGGTTTGTCTTGATTCCGGCGATTGCCATGCTCTTATTCAGCGGGCACTGGATCAAAGCTATGATTCTTCTCGCCTGGGGAATCGCCTTCGTCCACCCGATCGATAATCTACTGCGTCCGTATTTGATCGGGGAACGAACTAAACTGTCCACTCTTTTCGTGTTTTTCTCGCTGATCGGCGGTTTCGAAGCGTTCGGTACATCGGGCATATTCCTTGGGCCTGTCATACTTTCGGCTGCTATGGCTTTATTTGGATTTCTTCGAGAAGAAGTTCGTCGGGGAGCATTGGTTGTCGAACTTCCAATCGAGCGCTTTTCGTTTGCCGGCTCTCCGCATCATCGCAATTCCAACTAAGTTCCCTAAGGGCGTCGTGTCCCTGCAGATCAATGCTCACGTTCTCCGACATTTTTGAACAAAACACCAGCACTTCGTTCAAAGATTTGGACATCCTGTCTGTCGAAGCGAGGATCGTCGAACTAAAATCTTTCACTTCAAACGTTTATGCCAGCATGGAGCGATGGTATCGCGCTTGCACTGACAGCGGGCGATCTGAAGAAGATCAGAATTATGGGAGGAACGTGAAAATGCCAAGTCTTCGTACGATGCTTTACCAAACGAGTCGACAAGCGCTCGCCCTCGCCCTAACTGTCGGCCTAAGCAGTTGGGCTCTGCCGGCACGATCGGCAGAAGCGGAGTCCACGCAAACGATGAAGGACCTGAATACCGCCTTAAATGGGGAAAAGAATGCTCACGCACGGTATTTGGAGTTTGCGAAGAAAGCGGACGAAGAGGGTTATGGCGCCGTCGCGAGTTTGTTCCGTGCCGCGGCTGCTGCTGAGGGTGTCCACGGCAACAACCACGAGAAGGCCATGCGGAAACTGGGCGGGAATCCAGACGTAAAGATGGAAACGCCCGCCGTGAGTTCGACTCGCGAAAATCTGGAGGCTGCCATCGCAGGCGAGTCTCATGAGTATAAAAGCATGTATCCCGATTTCGTCCGTCAGGCCCGGCAGGACCTACTGGTTCCAGCGATTATTACGTTTGAACAGGCCATGAGAACCGAAGAGGTGCACGCCAGGTTGTTCGAGCAAACTCTTCGTGACCTTGACAAGCTGAAGGCCTCCGGTCCACGAACCTACTATGTATGCACTGTGTGCGGTTTTACGACGACAGACCTCAACTTTGAAAAATGCCTGAATTGCCTTAAGCCAAAGGATCGGTACAAGCCGGTCAGCTAGTGCCCCAACACGAGAAGACTGCTCGCCCGTAGGCGAGCAGCCTTCGGCTCGAACCCTTGAGAGGAGAATCGAAATGACAGAACTAATTGCCATGCAAGCTCTACCGCCGATCCCAAACTGGACCGAGCTTCATCCCCTTGTTATTCATTTCCCGATCGCGTTGCTCTTGGTCGCTCCGCTCTTCATCATTGCCGGGATTGTCATGAATCCTTCGAAGGGAAGGCCCTTCTTCGTGACCGCGCTCTCGCTGATGGTTCTCGGAACCGTAGGCACTGTCGTGGCGGTCATCACCGGAGAAGCAGCTGCGGAGGTGGCCCACCGCACGGCAGCGATGTCCGCTGTTCTTGAGCGGCACGAGGAACTGGCGGAGACCACTCGTGACATCTTCGGTCTGCTGAGTGCGATCTTCGCAAGTATCCTGTTTGTACCGCGTTTTCTAAGGCGGGAGACGATTACGACAGCGCGAATCCTGCCGCTTGCGTTCCTACTCTTCTACGGTGCCGGAACTGTGGTTCTTGTAAACACAGCCCACAATGGCGGCAGGTTGGTGCACGAGTTTGGTGTCCACTCCGTACTTGCTCCAACGAATGAAGCCATCAATAGTGCAAACCCTGGAGCAGCTAGCTCGGAGCTAGCAGAGAGTGACCGCTGAGCGGCGTTGGCGGTGCTAGTCGTCCTCTGGCGTTGGCTTCAAGTGATATTTGGAGATCTTGTAGGCAAGGTGACTACGGGAGATGCCCAGGCGACGTGCTGTTTCAGCCTGGGCGCCTGATGTTTCCTTTAATGTCCGCTCGATGAGTGTCTTTTCGGCCTCGGAAAGAAATTCCGGAAGATTCAGAATACCGGGAACAAGATCGATCCAGTTTTGTGAGGCTCCACTTTGCACGGCCTCTGCGTCCGCCGCAATAGGGAAGCTTTCTGGCCCAATCATGGCGGATCCCGACAGAATGCATGCGCGCTCAATCAAATTACGCAACTCGCGAATATTTCCGGGAAAGGAGTACTTCATCAACCGCTCCAAGCCTTCGCGGCTGAGTTCGTGTTTTGACACCTTTAAATCCCGGGACGCCTGTTGCAGGAAAAGTTGGCAAAGAACGGGCAGATCTTCGCGGCGTTCCCTTAAGGGCGGTATAGGAATCGGGACCACAGCCAGCCGGTAGTACAAATCCTCGCGGAATAGGCGATCTCGGATATGCTGCGTGAGTTCGCGGTGTGTGGCGGCGATTACTCGGACGTCGACCTGACGCGGTTTCGTCGAGCCGATCCGAACCACTTGGCCGTCGGTAAGAACACGCAAAAGTTTTGCCTGCGCTTCCAGGGGCATCTCGCCAATCTCATCGAGAAACAGCGTGCCCTCGTGCGCCGCTTCGAACAGCCCGCCGCGGCTCCGGTCCGCGCCCGTGAAAGCTCCTCGTTCATGGCCAAACAGCTCGCTTTCGAGCAACGTCGGTGGCAACCCCGCGCAATTGACTGCCACAAACGGGTTTTTCGAGCGCGGGCTGGTTCGATGGATAGCTCTGGCAACGAGTTCCTTCCCTGTTCCCGTTTCGCCAAAAATCAATACGGGCGCATTTGTTGGGGCAACACGTGCGATGAGGTCGCGCACGGCTTTGATTGCTTCCGAATTACCGTAGATTTCTGAAGACCCTTCCAGTCGGCCCACCGTCTCCCGCAGCTTATCGTTTTCGCGCAGCAGGGCGGTTCGCTCGCACGCACGTTTGGCTGTCGCCCGAACGGCCTGCGGCTGAAAGGGTTTCGTAACGAAATCGAAGGCTCCTTGCCTCATGCTTTCAACCGCAAGCTCGATTGTCGCAAAGGCGGTTATGAGTACCACGGACAGGGTAGGGTCAAGCTCACGGATCGCGGCCAGCAGGTCGAGCCCTTGCCCGTCCGCCATCTTCTGGTCGGTGAACACAGCATCGAAGTCTCCGGCATGGAGTTGTGCTATTGCCTCCTTAACACCGCTTGCTTCCGATGTGACATGGCGATCGAGGGCAAGGGCCGAAGCCAGAACCCTTCTCATGTGCGGCTCATCATCGACAATTAGGATCCGGCCCATTTTCGTTCCTCATCCTGTTTCATTGACTGAACCGCCACCGGCAATTCGAGCGTGAAGCATACACGGCCGGGTTCGTTCACGCGCAAAAACAGGTCACCTCCATGAGCCCGTGCGATGTTTCGGGCGATGGCCAGTCCCAACCCCGTGCCGTGGCTCTTCGTTGTGAAAAATGGCTCGAAGATTTGGCGCAATGTCTCCTTAGGGATGGGAGCTCCAGCATTGTGAACCTCGAGCCAGACGGTTCCGTCACTGGTCAGTAAGCCTCGCAAGGTCACGGTTTGCTCCGATTCCGAAGCTTCAATCGCATTTTTCACGAGATTTATCAAAGCCTGCTGCACTTTGCCGGCATCCATGCGAACGTTCAGATCTGGCGGCGAGTCCACCTCCAGACGCACCCCCGTTTCAGACGCATAGGCCTTGCACGCGCTGGCCACGTAGAGGAGCGTGTCAGAAGCTGAACTATCTACTCCTTCCAACAGTTGCGGCCTGGCATACTCCAGGAAATCGCCTGTCAACCGCTCCAGCCGTTTTGCTTCCTTCGTCGCGATGTCGAGCATTTCTTTGCGCCCCGCTTCGGTGACTCCGTTTTCATCCGCCATGCTCAGCGAGCTCGATATCATCGCGACCGGATTACGGATCTCATGCGCGATGGCGCTCGACAAACGGCCCACGGCGGCGAGCTTCTCTTCCTCCAGAAGGTGCTTCCTAGTCTTTGCGAGTTCCTCAGCGTTACGAGCCAGACTGAGCTCTTTCTGCTTAAGCCGCCTCACGAGCAACCACACAATCACCCCGACGAGCGTGAAGATCAAGGAGACAGTGCCAGCTTCGATATATTCGTTAAATTGCGGGGATGGGTGAATTCGATAGTACTCCCAGACCCAATAGAAATTGAGAGCATCGGCGACAGCCACGACTAAAAGGGTGTCAAAAAGGGAAAATCGGAAAGCTGCCTCGAGGATAGGGATGATCATCAACGCGAAGTACTGGCTGTCTTCGTGGTTGGTCGCTGCGGCAACAAATGTCAGCACGGAATTAACCATGATGGAAGAAACGGTCAGCCACACAACCAGGGTCCGCGTAATCTGGGCCGGCCGCGCCTGAATCCACATGAAAACGGCTGCATGGAAGAAGAAACCGACGCCGAGAGCGACAAGTAACGCGGAGGAGAGACGCCCCCAGTACGGCGTCAGCAGCGCGTGAGCAAACAGAAGTCCTGCAATGACGAACAGGTTGAGAATACTGAAGATGCTCGTCTGTTGACGAAAAGAGGTAATCGCCGTGTCTGGTGGTTCTTTGAAGCCAATCGCCATGTTCCTCTGCCAGGGCTTGCACTTCCTTGTAGCAATGTCTCACATTCCTGGCGTGCCCGGCATGTCGTGCGTCACACTGGAGCTCGTCGTTTCGTACTAGCTGGAGTCGGTGTGATTCTTGAGAACTTGTCTCGATTGTCAGGTCACGGCGACCAAGTGTGGCGGCACGGTTGCGCCGCTCCCAACGAAAGTGCTAAGTAATATGCCCCTACTTGGCTCGTATTCGAGGCGATAAATCCTGGCGCAGCTGCCACAGAGCCAGAGATGGCGAAGAGGATGGTTATGGGCAGGCTGTCCGTCTTTCAGCTGTTGTCTAGGAAAGCGGAAGATTGCCCCTTGGCGCCAATTGAATTTGGCTCGGCAGTCCGGATTCGCACATTCGGAAAACATGTTGCACCGCTACAAAATGTTGCTCGAGCGCTTGGGTCCGAGTGTTCCCCACGCTTGGGCTTCCCCAAAGGCACCGTACTCAAACTTGGCTTCGCCCAAGCCCAAAGCAAATTCCCTTGCGCAGCATTTTTGAGACTCGACAGATGCAGGTCTTCTTCTTATGCAGCGCGAATCAGCCAAGGCAAGCTCAAGAACTCTGCTCACTTCTTCACGCCGTGGCGGTAAGACTAAGTAATCAAACGCTCCTTGCCGCAGAGCCCTCAGAAACTCCCCCCACTCTCCCGTGCGCGAGGTGATAATCACGGGAATGGGTCTCCTTCGGTGCTTTGCGAGCTTGAAAATGGCTTCCAGCGCGCCGGCCGGCAAATGATCTTCACAGATGATGATCTGAATGTGCTCGTACTTCATAATCTCCTGAGCTTTTTCGAAGGAGTGGCAAGGCAATGCTGCCTTTCCTGTATCAGCAATTGCATTTAGCAGACTATCCAGATTCTCGTTGCTAGGGAAAACAACCAGGACATATGGATGTCGAACCAGTTGCTGTAGAGTCATAGCGCGAATGTCCCCTTGGTGTCGCCTAAAGAGCTGGCAGAGTGTGCCAAGAGCTCAGCTGCAGCTATCGTGCCGATCTCCCCGGGATTCATAAGCCATTGCATTGAGAGGCTTTGCGCGTCCGGATGTATTTTCGATGTTCAGCTTGGGTTCAAAAACCTGAACAGCTCGACGCAAAACGTTCAAAACCCTTGACGCCAACAACGCCAGCCGCAGCACACCGCAGGGGATCGAGTCTCTTTCAGATCTGAGAACATTACACTAAGTTCTTGCAAGAACAGAGTTCAATCACGACCCAAGATCAGGATCACCAATCGAAGTCTTGCCGGCACCCCAATTGCAGTTGAACTAAAGCAGCATGGTCTCTCGAAGACCATTTCATTTCGAGCAATTCGCCAGAGGACGGCTATGCACACCTTGGAAATCACGCCTGTTCTTTCAATCAAGAACATACTGTATCCGACCGATTTTTCTCCGGCAGCCGAATCGGCTTTGCCGTTTGTGATCGATCTCGCCAGAATGTTCGGATCCCGTGTGACAGCGGTTCACGTTCGCACACCGGATGTTGTCCCCTTGATGCCCCCTCTTTCCTCTCCCTATCAAGCGGAATCAACAGGAGATTCTGTCCAGGAGCTCGCTGAACCGCTCGATCGCAAGCTCGCAGTCGTGAAGCACGAATGCGTGATTGGCGAGGGAGAAGTATGGGACTTTGTTGCGAAGGCTATCGACGAGCGTGAGATCGATCTGGTCGTAGTTGGTACGCAAGGCAGAACTGGAGTGGGGAAGTTTATGCTTGGCTCGGTTGCTGAACTGATTTTCCGGCAAGCTGATTGCCCGGTTCTCACTATCGGTCCACACGTCTCGAATAGTAGTCACAGCGTGTGGGAAATGAAGAACATTCTATGGGCCACCGATTTTACGCCGACGTCTTTGGCTTCTGCACCGCTCGCCTTCTCGCTAGCACGGGAGCGGCACGCCCGATTGACTCTCCTGAATATATTGGAAAGGCCCTCAGCGGAAGATCTCGTTGATCCCCGGCGTTATATCGATTCTACGGTACGCATGCTTCAGCATCAGGTACCGAAGGGCATGAACGAGCATTGCCAAATGGAGTATGAAGTGAGCCAAGGCATTCCGTCGGACGAGATTCTCAAAGCTGCGAAGGGCTCCGGTTCCGATCTAATCGTGCTGGGCGTACGCTCGGCTTCGGGCCGGCTGGGTCTTGCAACGCACTTAGCTCGTCCAACGGCCCACAGGGTGGTCTGTAGAGCGACTTGTCCAGTCCTGACAGTTCGGGGGTGAGTTATGAAGAAATAGGGCAGGAACCTCGGCCGTACTGGAGACGATATGAAAATCCTAATTGCTGTTGATGGCTCGGAGTTTTCCCAAGGGGCAGTTCAAAACGTTGTTGACCTGTTCAATCCACAAACAACAGAAGTAATGCTGCTAACTGTTCTCGTCCCGACCTATCATTCGATTCCTCCTCAGATGTCGCGTTTTTATGAACCCGAAATGGAACAGCGAGAGAAAGAAGCGCGCGCTTTGTTGAACTGCTATTCGACGAAACTTCGGGCTGCTCGCTTTGTGGTAGATGCCGCCCTGGAGAACGGTGACGCTCGCTCAACCATTGTCGACTTCGCCAGGCAGTGGGGGGCTGACCTAATTGTGATTGGTTCCCACGGCCAAAAGGGATGGGAGCGTCTCCTGCTCGGCAGCGTCGCTGAATCGGTGGTCCGACATGCAACGTGCTCGGTCTTGGTTGTACGCCACCTGCACAGAGGAGGCTAAAATGCTTTCCCTACATCTGATCAAATTGATCGAAGCCCACGCAGAATCTTTGACGCGTGAGGTGATCGAAGATCTGCTAACCAACGAACACACTCCCTCGCAGAAACGTATTCCTAAAGAGGAGCTTGGGTCGCGGATTTTCGCGCTTTACAAGAACCTCGGCAATTGGATTGGCGATCCAAAAGACGATGCGATCCGCAGTGAGTACGAAAAATGGGGAAGCATTCGTCGCCACCAAGGAATTCCCCCGAGTGAACTTGCATACAGTCTGGTCCTGACAAAAAAGCACCTCCGGCGATACATCCGCGAACATTGGTCAGTCGTATTCTCAGGCGACCGAATTGCGACTGGTGAACTGGCTCCTCTGGAACTCTACAGTATTCAGGAGCTTAACTATCTCGTTGGCGATTTCTTTGACAGGGCCTTGTATTACCTGCTGCGAGGATACGAGAAACAAGCCAAAGCCAAGGAAAGTGGCGCGTAAGGTATGCGGAAAAAGCCAGAAGTGCTGCCTGCGGCGGGCCCGATGGCCTGCAAGTCGTGCGGGTTGGTTCACAGACAGAAGTTCATCTCTGAAGTTACGATTCATTTTGAGGGTCTGAGAAATATAAACAAGGAACCGGTGCTGGTGTTTCCCGAACTCTTGGTGTGCCTCAATTGTGGCAACGCGGAGTTTGTCATTCACAGAGATGATTTGGTCCTGCTTGCGAGGGAGATGCTATAGAGAACATTTGAGTCCGGGCCGGCTCGTTTTGAAAGGACAGTCGATTCGCGCTAGAGTTCGGCATGATTTCAGCTTTAAGTCGACCCCACGAGTACCTCGTCGGGTATCGCAGACAGAATCACGTCTCATCCAATTTTGTTTGGAGTTCTGATAGGTCGATATCAGGAACTTTGGGTAAGTGAACACATCAACGTGTGATCAGTCGCATCGGCAGCCTTGTGCCGTGGAGATAGCATGGGTTTGCGGATGTTCATCGGGAATCTGCAGATTGGGCGGATCGAGATTCCCGGCGATCAGTCCGTGAGAGAGGCGTTTCACTTGGCGGTGAAGCGCCTCTTTTCTTTTGAGTCTAGAACCGTCCACGTAGAAGAAGTGTAGTCTGACGCCCCCTTAATGTGCCCGTGGAAATCCGACGGAGATGGCGTAGGGTGGTTGTCTCAAGTCAGGAAGTGTTCTGCCGGAATCATGAGCGCGGAGGTCACGAAGGCCTTCTCATGGGGCGACTTGAGAGGTTTTGCTTTTGCGCGTGAGCTTTCGCTGCAGATCAGGTCCAAACTCATCAACCAGGTGGTCGATCACACTAAAGGGAATGCCCATCCCTACACGGGAAAAGGTCTTGCCCGCCCCGCGCTCCTCTTCCGGGTAATAGGCGTTGGCCAAGGCACTGGCCGCAAGTCCTCCAAGCAGACCCGACCAGTTAAATGCCTTCCGCTGGGTGTCGGTATTCGTTACTACAGGTCGGATGAGGGCGTGCGCGAAGCGGAGTTTCCAAGGTCCCGAACCTTTGCGAAAATACCGGGGATCCTGGTGCAGGAGGGAAGGGAAGAGAAACGTTCTAAAGAAACTGCTCGCTGATTCATCAGCCATCCCTGCACTAAATCGCTTGGCGTAGCCTGCTGCACCTTGTCCGTATCCCGCCAAGTCATTATTTGCCTGCGCCAGGCCCGCGCCGAACGCAATCGAGCTGATGGTGAATGGATCCGTGCTGTTGTCGAAAAACATGCGGAACTTTTCTCGCGATGACAGCGCGGTGGGAGCCTTGCTGTCTGAAACGGTGAACGTGGGAATGATCCAGAACAGACGCGGCAGTTTTTCATCAGGCTCAGAGGTCTTTGGGATTGGAGCTTCCGGGAGAAGTGACTCGGGTGTTGCCTCTGGCTGGACTTGCGGAACTCCCTGCGCCCAGGAAGCACTCAGTTGGAGCCATGCAAGAACAATCCAATGGGACAGCCGGAACCGCATAGTACTTCGCGCTCGCCACGCTGTCATCCGCGTCATTCATCGGTCTTGACGCTGACACGACTACTCTTGACCTAAATGCTGGCCACGTTCTCGAGCATTCACAACCCACTAGATCACATCCCAATGTGACTAGCGACAGCTCACGTCGGATTCTCGTGAACTTAGTTGCGCTGATTCAGGAGAGAGCGCATGCCTCTTCATTATCAAGCACTTACAGATATGGGTAAGCATGCTGTTCAGTATAGACAATATACTGGACATATAGAACTGTATCCTGTACTCTTGACGCCCCTGTCCGCGGAGGTATCTGACATGCATCCCGAGTCCAGCGCAATTGATGAGAAACAGCGAAACCCTCTTCTCGCTTTCTATCTTTCGGCTTTGGCCTTCGTAGGCGCCTTCATTTTGATGGAGTATTCCATCTCTCCCTGGCGAGAAATGCTCCGCATCGCAATGATCGCCATCGCAGGTTTTGCCCTGTGGGCTGTGCTTCGTTTCCTTGGGGTAGTCGACGAACGCCAACGGTGGACCAATTTTCGAGCTCTGCGTTTCGCCTTCGTCGTTTGTTTGGTTCTGAGTCTCGTTGGGGGCTTTGTGCAGGGTTTCGGCGTTCTTCGCGTTTCCTGGATTGATGTTCTCGGGCTCGAACTCATACCGTGGAGTTTTGGTTTGATGTTCTATTCCTGGCGGCACCAATGAAGACCCGACTTCGCGTACTGCGTGCCGAGCGGGAATGGCCTCAAGCGGAACTGGCGACGGCGGTAGGGGTAACGCGACCATCAACTCGATTGAGACCGGTCGCTACGACCCGAGCCTTCCCTTGGCGATCAAAATCGCACGACTTTTCGGGAAACACGTCGAGGAAGTATTTCTTTATGACGAAAGCGAGCTGGCAGCACCGGCAGACACTGACTATTAGTTGAATTTAAACAGATGATGTACGGCAGTGCACTCCAGCGGGTCGAAATGCTAAGGCAGACAAAGGAAACAACTGGGGAAGGGAATTGAGCCTACCGTCTGCCACAGACTCACGTATGAGCAACTCCGGCAAATCCTACTCGACGACTACAGGGATAAAGGCAAGCTGGTCATGGACGGGGAGGACCCCGTCATCACGGGCCGCAAGGGACATCTGAGAGCGCTCGACGACTATTTCAGAGGGATGCCGGTCACAGCCGTTGGCTCCTTGATTCGGAAATTTGTGGACGATCGGAAGGCTCGGGGAATTGCCGGGCCCACCATCAACCGTAACCTCGCTTATCTGCGCCGGATGTTCAAGCTCGCGGAGCGCCAAGGGAAGGTTCCGCACGTCCCGTATTTTCCAATGCAAAGAGAGTCAGAACCACGCCAAGGATTCTTGGAGCGTCCGGACTTCGAACGCCTCCGTGCTGCCATGCCCGAACACCTTCATCCAGGCCTGACGTTTTGTTATGAAAACGGGTGTCGCACCGGGGCCATGCAGAAGATCCTATGGCCATGGGCGGACCTCGCCAAGCGAGAAGTGACCCTACCTCCGGGTATTGTCAAGAACCGGAAGCCACTGATACTTCCCCTGTCCAGCGAACTCGTCGTGATGCTCAAGAAGAAATTCCAGACGAGCGGTCCGGTATTCAACATGACGAATTTCAAGCGTGAGTGGATTAAGGGGTGTGTTAAAATCGGGGTTGGAGAGAAGACGGGGCCGGAGTGGTATCAGTACAAAGGTCTCACTCCTCACGATTTGCGTCGCTCCGCAGTTCGGAACCTGACGAACGCAGGTGTGGATCAGGCTACAGCCATGAAGATAACCGGACATCGCACGGTGAGTGTGTTCGAGCGCTACAACATTGTGAGCACCGAGCAGCTTCATGCGGCGATAGAAATGGTTTCGAACAACGCAAGAACGACGCAAAATGCCGGCAGTGCTTCCCGTAAGTTGTTGAAAAGCCGAGGTAGCTCAGTGGTAGAGCAGCCGATTCGTAATCGGCAGGTCGCGAGTTCAACTCTCGCCCTCGGCTCCATTTATCTCCCATAGAATCAATCCTCAATTTACC
>Ga0306926_10005438_pt1 | contig 13552 bp, 9 predicted proteins | sample flu12Cox44000178_FD_203759 | JGI IMG/M metagenome (GOLD analysis project Ga0306926, IMG submission 203759) | Lab enrichment of tropical soil microbial communities from Luquillo Experimental Forest, Puerto Rico - flux8day.12C.oxic.44.000.178 (v2)... | ecosystem: Environmental > Terrestrial > Soil... | reverse complement strand
CGGCGCCGGCGGTGGAGTCGGCGACGGCGGCGGCGGCGGCCGAGCCGGTGGGCGTCACCGCGCCGGCCCCCGCGGTCACCAGCAGCGCCACGAGCGGTGCGAGCATGGGCAGCGCCCGCGGGCCGCATCGACGCGTCGGACCCGCGCCGGAGCCCGCCCTCACCACGTCAGCCCGACCGCGAGGCGCGCCGAGAGCGCGGGCACCAGCAGCCGGGGATCGTGCGCCGCGATCCAGCCCGGGAGCCCGTCACCGTCCTGATCGTTCCAGTACGCCCCGCCCGAGACCCCGCTGATGTTGCGCCACGCCCCGTAGTCGTCGTACACGGTGTTGATCAGTGGATTCGGGAAGCCGCTCAGCGTGGCCGCCCTCTCGGTGCGCTCGTCGAACAGGTTGCGCACCTCGAGCCCCAGGGTCAGCCGTCCCCCGGTGTGCGGCGCGCTCCAGTCGATCCGCAGCGACGTCGTTTCGCTCCACGGGAAGCGCCGGCTGTTGATGAACGACAGGTCGGGGGGCAGGGAACGCGGCGGCGACGGCGACCACGGCCGCCCCGAGGCCGCGGTCGTCGTCCATGCGAGGTGCAGGCCAAACGGCGCCGCGAACGACAGCAGCAGCGAGATGGTGTGGCGCTGGTCCCACGACAGCGGGTGCTCGCCGATCGGGGTGGGGCGTGGGCCGAGCGGCGACCCGAACGGGTAACCCGCGGGGTCGGACTCGGTGCCGAACGCATCGAGGTAGGTGTAGTGCAGCTCGGCGCTGCGGCCGCGCTCGGCGACGTAGAGCAGGCTCAGCTCGAAGCCCTCGGCATGCCCGCTGTCCTCGTTCTCGTAGCGCAGCCGCGGCGGCACGAACGGGGCGACGAACTCGCGGGCGCCGATCTGCCCGAACAGGTCGCGGTAGAACACCGCGCCCTGCATCGACCATTCGGCGTTGAGCAGGTGCTTGACCGCGGCCTGGTACGAGACGACGGTTGAGGGGACCAGCGCGGGGTTGCCGAGCGGCTCGCGGTTGTTGATGTCCTGGCGGCTGTCGTAGAGCTGGTCGCGCTGCGGATTCTGCTGGATGCGGACGTAGGCGAACGAGAACACGTCGCGGGTCGAGATCGGGTAGGCTAGGCCGAGCCGTGGCGAGAGGCTCCAGGCCGCGCCCGGCGTCGAGGTCGCGAGCGGGTTGAACGAGGCCGAGCCGGGGCTGAAGTACTCGAGGCGCAACCCGCCGTTCAGCACCATGCCCTGGTAGCGCCAGCGGGTCTGCCCGTAGGCGTAGCCGCCCGGGGCGTGTGCCACGAAGGTGCGCAACGAGTCGATCCCGAGCATGGGGGCGCTGATGTCGATCTGGCGCAGGTCGACCGACTCGCGGGTGAGGCCGATTCCGGCTTTTGCGCCCAGCCCGTGCTCGGAGAGGCGCTCGTAGTCGGCCCGCGCGGTGAGCGTGGTGCTGAGCGCGCGGCGGAAGTACGGCTCCTCGCCGTAATAGGCGTAGAATGGCTGGCTGGTCGGGCTGTCGGAAAGCCCCCACGCGGCCCAGCGATCTTTGGTGAGGTAGGATTCGTCGTCGCTTCCCCCCACCGAGGTCAGCGTGCGTGCGTGGGTGAGGCCGAGCGCCGCGCTCCAGCGGTCGTGGGTGCGGTTGCCATGGGCCGACAGCACCGCGGCGAGCCGCTGATCATCGGTGAGAACCAGGTGATCGGCGGCGCGATAACGGCCCCATCCCGGGACCGAGTCGGGGCTGAACCCGGGGCCGGTCCCGATCGGCCCCAGCGACAGCGTGGTCCAGCCGTCGAGCGACCACATCGGGCTGTAGGGCGCCACCACGTTCCGGTTGACCACCACCTCGAGCGCGTACGGTGCGCTGGCACCCGTCGGCGCCAGCTTGAAGTAGCCCAGGATGTGATTGTCCGCCCGCCACCCGAACGAGCCCCCCAGGATCGACGTGCGCCCATAGCTGCGCAGCGACGGCAGCCACCCGTCGTCCAGCGTCGCCTCCCCGCTCGCCAGCAGCCCCAGCCCCGTCCCCGCCACCGGCACGTCCAGCCGCCCGCTCACCCGGTCGTAGCGCGGACTGGTCGGCTGCCCGTTCTGCCACCGCAGCTCGCCCCCAAAGCGCCCCTGCGTCTCCCGCCCCACCAGGTTCACCACCCCCGCCAGCGCGCCCCCAAACTCCGCGTCCGGCGCCCCCGTCACCACCTCCGCCGAGCGCAGCGCCGCCAGCGGCAGCTCGATCGCCTGCCCCCGCATCGCATCGCTCATCTCCACCCCGCTCAGGTACGTGCGCACCTCCCCCGCACGCCCCCCCCGCACGTGCAGCTCCTGACCGTCCGCCACCACCCCGGCCTTGAGCCCCACCACCTCCGACAGCCGGTCCACCGGCAGCTCGCGCAGCGTCGCGCTCGAAACGATCTGCACCGTCTCGCTCGAGCGCATGTCGTGGAGCGGGGCGCGCACCGACACGGTGGGGAACTGGCGCACGATCCGGTGCGGGCCGCTCGCCGCCGCGGCCGAATCGGCGCGCGCCACCGAGACCGAGTCGGCGCCGGCGGTGGAGTCGGCGACGGCGGCGGCGGCGGCCGAGCCGGTGGGCGTCACCGCGCCGGCCCCCGCGGTGACCAGCAGCGCCACGAGCGATGTGAGCATGGGCAGCGCCCGCATGCGCGGCCTCGGGCCTCGGATCTTCCTGGGCACGCCGCGTTGCCCGGGCGCGGCGCGCGTCAGGCCGGGCCTAGGCCTTCTCCTCCCAGATGCGCGCCAGCTGCACGATCACCTCGACCGCCTTCTCCATGTCCTGGGCCGACACCCATTCGAGCTTCGAGTGGAAATTGTTCTCGCCCGCGAAGATGTTGGGCGTGGGCAGGCCCATGAAGCTCAGTCGCGAGCCGTCGGTGCCGCCGCGGATCGCGGTCTCGCGCACCTCGAGCCCGGCGCGCCGGATCGCCTCGCGCCCGTACTCGGCAACCTGGGGGAAGCGGTCGAGGATCTCCTTCATGTTCCTGTACGACTCGTCGACCTGGAACGACACCGCGGCGCCCGGCCAGGCCGCCACGGTCTCGCGCGCGGTGCGCTCGATGAACGACTCCTTCTCGGCCAGCCCGGCGGTCACGAAGTCGCGGATGATGAACTTGACCGAGGTGCGATCGACCGAGGCGTTCACGATGTAGGGGTGCACGAACCCCTCGCGCCCGGCGGTGGTCTCGGGCGAGAGCCGGTCCTTGGGCAGGCGCTGGATGAAGTCGGCGGCGACCTTGATGGCGTTGATCATCCGCCCCCGGGCCTGTCCGGGATGGGTATTGAAGCCCTGGAACGTGACCGTCATCGCGTCGCCCGAGAAGGTCTCGATCTCGAACTCGCCGCGCCCGGAGCCATCCATGGTGTAGGCGCAGAAGGCGCCGAACCTCTTGACGTCGAACTTGTCGGCGCCGCGTCCGATCTCCTCGTCGGGCGTGAAGCCGATGCGCACCGTCCCGTGCGGGATCTCGGGATGGGCCACGAAGTACTCGGCCGCGGCGACGATCTCGGCCACCCCCGCCTTGTTGTCGGCCCCCAGCAGCGTCCGGCCGGACGCGGTGATGACGTCGTTGCCGATCTGCTCCCGCAGCTCCGGGATCTCGCGCAGCCGCAGCACCTGGCTGGGGTCGTCGGGGAGCACGATGTCCTCGCCCTTCCAGCCCGTGTGGACGATCGGCTTGACCCCGGCGCCGCTCGACTCCGGCGAGGTGTCGACGTGGGCGACGAAGCCGATCACCGGAACATCCTTCTTCCTGGTGGTGGCCGGGATGGTCGCCATGACGTAGCCGTTCTCGTCCCGAGTCGCGTCCTTGAGCCCGATCGTGCGCAGCTCGCTGACCAGCTGATCGAGCAGCTTGAGCTGCTTCGCGGTGCTGGGGCAGGTGGTCGAGGTCTCGTCGGACTGGGTGTCGTACGTGACGTAGCGCAGGAAGCGCTCGACCACGCTGGTCTTCATGGTCGCGGTTTCGGGCATGGCCTCTCCTCGCGCGGGAAGGCTCCCGCGTCAGTCGCTCTCGGGTGTGCGTTCGCCCAGCTGGTGGTCCAGGAACAGCAGCGCCGCGCTCTCGTCGCCCGCCCGCTTGAGCTGCTCGGCGATCAGCGCGGCGGTCTTCTCCTCCTCGATCTGCTCCGAGACGAACTCCTGGAGCAGCGGCAGGCTGGCGTAGTCGTTCTCGCCCGCCGCCAGGGCGTAGAGCTGATGGATGCTCTCGCTCACCTTGCGCTCGTGGGCCAGCGCCTGATCGAAGATGTCGCGCAGCGACACGAAGTCGCCCGCCGGCTTCTCGATCGCGGCCAGCACGACCCGGCCGCCGCGATCGTTCAGGAACTCGAAGAACTTCATGCCGTGGCCGACCTCTTCGCGGCCCTGTTGGCGCAGCCACTTCGCCGCCCCCGGCAGGTTCTGCGCCTCGCACCAGGCCGACATCGAGAGATAGAGATAAGCCGAGAACAGTTCCTTGTTGATCTGGTCGTTGACCGCCGTCTCGACCTTCTTGCCGATCACCTCAACCTCCGCCTCGCGGTCCGCGCGGCCGGGGCCGGCCGCGCGCCCGGAATCATCCCCGGGGCAGTGTAGGCGATTGGTGTCGCGCCCGCGAGCGGGAGATCAGTGCAGGCGCTTGCGCCGGTTCCTCACGAAGTCACGGAACACGTAGGCGCCGAGGTTGTTGGGATCGGTCTCGTAGATGCGCCCGTGGTTCAGCACGGTCAGCTTGCGCACGAACTCCAGCAGCGGCGCATCGGTCGCCAGCATGAAGGTGGTGATCGTGATGCGCTTCTTGCGGCAGTAGGTCGCCTCTTCGAGCGTCTTGTTCACGATCTTGGGATCGAGACCGAAGGGGTTCTTGTACAGCCGCCCGAACTCGCGGATCGCCGAGGGCTTGCCGTCGGTGACCATGAAGATCTGCTTGTTGACCCCCTTGCGCGAGGCCAGGATGCGCTGCGCCATCTGGAGCCCGGCCTTGGTGTTGGTGTGGAAGGGACCGGCCTGGATCTTCATCAGGTCCTTGAGCGGCACCTGCACGGCGTCATCCCCGAACAGCACCACGTCGAGCGTGTCCTTGGGATAGCGGGTCTGGATCAGCTGCGTGAGCGCGAGCGCGATCTTCTTGGCGGGCGTGATGCGGTCCTCGCCGTACAGCACCATGCTGTGGCTGACGTCGACCATCAGCACGGTCGCGCACGCCGACAGGTGCTCGGTGTCGAACACCTCGAGGTCCTCCTCGGTGAGCATCAGCTCGTCGACGCCATGGTTGCGTACCGCGTTGCTCATCGAGGTCAGCGCATCGAGGTCGGAGAGGTTGTCGCCGAACTGGTAGGGGCGGGTCTCGGACAGCCGCTCGCCGCCCTTGCCGGCCACCGGGGTGCGATGGTCGCCGGTGCCGCCCTTGTCGAGGGTGGCGAAGATCTCGTTGAGCGAGTCCTGGCGGATGCGGCGCTCGCCCTTGGGCGTCACCTGGTAGCCGCGCGGGGTGCGCTCGACCTCGCCCGACTTCTCGAGCAGCTTCTTGAAGTCATCGAAGCTGAACTTGTCGTTGAAGAACCCGTACTGCTCGCCGAAGTGCTCCATCCAGCGCAGCGCCTCGTCGGCGTCCCCGCCAGTCTGCAGCATCAGGTTGCGGTAGATCTCCATCAGCTGCTTGATGAAGGTCAGATCATCGGGGCGCGGGCCCTGCCACTTCGAGTAATTGATGCGCATCGCGAGGGAATTCTAGCACCGCGCCGGGGGGCGCGGAAACAGCGGCGAGCGCGCCAGTCCGAGGCGTGCGAGCCGGTAGCGCACCCCGGTCCACAGGCAGCCGAAGCCGTAGACGATGCTGCGCTGGAAGCTGATCCCGGAGGCCTCCTCGAAGTAGCGCGTCGGGCACGACACCTCGGCGATGGTCTCGCCGATCCACAGGATCTCGGCCAGGATCTGGTTGTCGAACACGAAGTCGTTGGAGTTGCGCTCCAGCGGCAGGCGCTCGAGCAGGGTGCGCGCGTAGGCGCGGTAGCCGGTGTGGAACTCCGAGAGCTTGGAACCGAGCAGCAGGTTCTCGGCCAGCGTCAGGGCGCGGTTGCCGAGGTAGCGCCACCACGGCATCCCGCCGCGGCGCGCGTATCCGCCCAGGATGCGCGAGCCCAGCACGCACGGGTAGAGCCCGTCGCCGATCAGGCACACCATCGCCGGGATGAGCCGCGGTGTGTACTGGTAGTCGGGATGCACCATGATGACGATGTCGGCCCCGGCGGCGAGCGCCAGCCGGTAGGCGGTCTTCTGGTTGGCGCCGTAGCCCAGGTTGCGGGGGTGGATCTCGACCTGGGTGCGCGCCAGGGTGCGGGCGATGGCCACGGTGTCGTCGTGGCTGCCATCGTCGACCACGATCACCAGATCGACCACCGGCTGGGCGATGACCTCGTCGTAGGTGCGCCGCAGGGTCTTCGCCGCGTTGTAGGCCGGCATCACCACCACCACCTTGCGGTCGCGGTACATCGTCACAACACTCCGCCGGCCGGCAGCAGGATCGGCACGATGAGGTCGCGGTGGCGGTCGACCAGCGGGGTGTAGAGCCCCTGCGCCACCTCGAGGGCGAGCCCGGCGATCAGGCACCCGACCAGCACGGTCGCCAGGCGCCGCGCCCGTGGCGTGGCCTGCGGGTCGCGCATCCGCCGCCACGCCTCGCCGGCGGTGAGCCCGCACAGCAGCACCGTCGCCGGCGTCACCAGCACCGCATAGCGCAGCAGCTTCGAGTAGCCGATCGCGCCCAGGCCGATGACCACCGCCAGCACCACGCCGATCCACAGCAGCAGCGCGAGCCCGATGCGCCGCGCCCGCGCATCGAGCCGCGGCAGCGCCAGGCCGGCGATCGAGGGCAGCAGCGTCCAGGCGGCGCGCGGCAGCAGCGTCAGGTACATCCACGGCGGGCGCGTCACGGTGAGCGCGTAGACGTACTGGTTGTTCGCCATCAGCTCGGGCGAGGGCTTGCCGGCCCAGGCCGGGAACGGGTTGCCCACCACCCGCCATTGCCACAGCTCCCACGGCAGCTGGACCGCGATCGCGATCAACGCGAACGCCAGCGCGAGGCGCGGTGCCGAAGCGCGCGCGGCGGTGTCCTCATGAGCTTCCGGCGGGGCCGCGCGAGGCGATGCGGGACGCGAACCCCAGCCTCCCCCAGCGTCTCGCGCGCTCCCACCGGGAGCGAACCTGGGCAACGCCGCACCGAGCGCCAGCAGCCCGGGCAGCATCACCAGCGCCGCGGTCTTGATCCAGCTCGCGTAGCCCATGACCAGCGCCGCCAGCACGACGCCGCCGCGACTCCGCACCCTCAGCCCGCGCACGTAGAGCGCCGCCGCCAGAGTCGCGAACGCGAGCATCGGGCCATCGATCCAGAAGCGCGAGACCACGTGGGTCATGATGGGCGTGAAGGCGGCGAGCAGCGCCACGGCGTGGAGCCTCAAGCCCTCGAGGCGCCCGAACACACCGCGCGCCAGGCTCATCATGCTCCAGAAGAACAGGGCGTAGACCAGCACCTGGGCGACCGGGAAGGCCAGGTCTCCGATCACGCGGTGGAGCAGCCAGAACAGGGCGATCCCGCCCGGCGGATGGAAGAACAGCGCCTTGCCGTACTGGTCGGCGGGCCAGCCGCGATCCATCAGCGGTGAGCCGATCAGCGTGTAGCCGAACCCGTACTCGAGCTGCAGCACCAGCGCCTGGTAGACGAGCTCGTCGCCCTCGGTGTGGCCGCCGGTGAACACCACCAGCCGGCACAGCAGGCCGAGCGTGAAGTAGAGGGCGGGGACTACTACGGAGCGCGCCGGCGGCGCGCGGCGGCCGTGCGGGGCTCGCAAGGCGGGGCTAGTCCTCGGTGCCCAGCCCCGACAGCATGCTCTTCAGCATGTCCTTGTAGGCGGTGCCGGCGCCGTCGGTGCGCTCGCGCGACAGCATCGAGTTCTGGTGCAGGCCCTCGAGCACCAGCTCCATCGCCACCGCATGCTCCTCGCCGCTGCGCGGCTCGAGGTACTTGGTCGCCAGCTCCCGGAGCCCGCGCACCGCCGCCAGGCGCCGGGCGTACTCGGCGTGGCCGAGGTCGTCCGACACCATGACCGTGTTGCCGCTCGCGAACCACTCGAGCAGCGGCCGGTACTCCGAGGCCGCGAGCTCGCTCTCGTTCTGGGCCTGCGCGGCGGCGGAGCGGCCGCGGCGCGGCTTGTAGGCGTCGGGGAAGCGCTGCGAGAACAGCGCCTTGACCCCGCGCCCCAGCAGCGCGCGCGCGACGTTGAGCGCGCCCTCCTGCTCGCCCTCCAGCACCAGCTCGACCTTGCCGCTCACCGCCGAGACCGCGTTCTGCAGATCGCACACCCGCGTCACCACCCGGCTCTCGCCGGTCGCCAGCGCGCGGCGCTCGGCGTTCGACACCAGGTTCTCGATCAGCGCGATCGGCAGCCGCGCCGACACCCCCGAGTTCTGGTCGACGTACTCGCTGCGGCGCGCCTGGATCGCCACCTCCTCGACCAGCTCGCGCATGAACGACGGCACCGACACCTCGATCCCGCTGTCGCGCTCCAGCCACGACTCCTGCGCGGTGATCTCGATCCCCTGCTCGCGGCTCAGCGGGTAGTGGGTCATGATCTGCGAATTGATGCGGTCGCGCAGCGGGGTGATGATGTTGCCGCGGTTGGTGTAATCCTCGGGGTTGGCCGAGAACACCATCACCACGTCGAGCGGCATGCGCACCGGGAAGCCGCGGATCTGGAAATCCTTCTCCTCGAGGATGTTGAGCAGGCCCACCTGGATGCGCGGCTGGAGGTCGGGCAGCTCGTTGATCGCGAAGATCCCGCGGTTGGTGCGCGGGATGATGCCGTAGTGGATGACGCGCTCGTCCGAATAGTCGAGCTTGAGGGTCGCCGCCTTGATGGGGTCGATGTCTCCGATCAGGTCGGCGATCGTCACGTCGGGGGTGGCGAGCTTCTCCTGGTAGCGCAGCTCGCGGTGGATCCAGACGATCGGGGTGTCGTCACCGTGGGTCTCGACCAGCGCGCGTGCATGGTGGCTGGTGGGCTGGAGCGGGTCGCTGTTGAGCGGGCAGCCCTCGATCGCGGGCGTGAACTCGTCGAGGAACTGGCACAGCGAGCGCAGCAGCCGGGTCTTGGCCTGGCCGCGCAGCCCGAGCAGGATGAAGTTGTGCCGCGACAGCAGGGCGTTGACGATCTGCGGCTCGACGGTGTTCTCGTAGCCGATCACACCCGGGAACAGGGGCGTGCGCTGGCGCAGGCGCTCGATGACGCTGGCGCGCATCTCGTCCTTGACCGAGCGCGAGCGGTAGCCGGAGCGCTTGAGCTCCCCGAGGGTCCGGGGTCGGGACATGCGATGATTCTCCTTGCGGCGGTCGAGGTGGCGGTCGGGTGAGCACGCCGGCGGCCCGGGCGGGTCATCCTTGATTGACGACTGGGGACGCCCCAATTGTAGGGGTTCGGCCCCCCGCCGCGCAACGCGCCGGCCGGCCGCGGAGGCCCCGCTCCTGCTATCCTGCGCCGGTGAGCCGCGATCCCCTCCTGCTCGCCGAGTGCGCCGACCTGAAGCACGCGGTCGCGCGCTTCCCGACCCTGGATGAGCTGCGCCGCGCGCCCGAATGGCCGGCGCTCGAGGCGCGGCTGTGGCGGGTGCTGACCACGGTGCGGCGCAACGCGCCCGGCGCGCCGCCCGGGCCGCCGCGCGACCCGGCGCGGCTGCGGCTGGTGCAGTGGAACATCGAGCACGGCAACCGCTACGAGGTGATCGAGACCGCGCTGCGCGAGCACCCGCTGCTCCGCGACCCCGACATCGTGTCGCTCAACGAGGTCGACCTCGGCATGGCGCGCGCCGGCAACCGCGACGTGGCCGGCGATCTCGCGGCGGCGCTCGGGCTCCACGGGGTGTGGACCGCGCTGTTCCTCGAGACCACCGCCGGCCGCGACGACGATCCGCTCCACGCCGGCGGGCGCGCCAACGACGAGGGCCTGTTCGGCATCGCGCTGCTGTCGCGCTGGCCGATCGCCGGCGTGCGCCGCGTCGAGCTGCCGAGCCCGGAGCAGGTCCAGTTCGACCTCGAGCGCATGCTCGGCCGCCACGTGGCGCTGATCGCGGAGATCGAGCGCCCCGGGGCCCCGTTCGTCATGGTGACCGTCCACCTCGAGGTGCACCGCACCCGCGCCTACCGCGCGGCGCAGATGCGCATCCTGCTCGAAGCGCTGGCCGGCGAGCGGCGCCCGATCGTGCTGGCCGGCGATCTCAACAGCCACACCTTCGACCGCGGCCGCCCCTGGGACGCCCTGTTCGGGGCAGCCGTGCTGACGCTCACGCCCGCGGCGGCGCTCAAGCGGCGGCTGCTCCACCCCGACAAGGGAGCGACGCGTGAGCCGGTCTTCGACGCGCTGCGCGAGGCGGGATTCGCGTGGGAGCCGTTCGTGGATCACACCCCGACCCTCGCGTTGAGGTTGGTTCGTTTGGGCGAGACCCGCGCGCTGTTCGGGCCCCTCGCCGCCCCGGCCGGCCGGGCGCTGGCGTGGGCCGAGAGCCGCGCGGGGCTGCGGCTCGACTGGGTCGCGGCGCGCGGCTTCAGGAACGGCTCGGGCTGGACGGTCACCGAGCACGGCGGGCCCGGCCTCGCCTCGGACCACGCTCCGATCGTGAGCGAGCTGTGGTGAGGGCGTCATTGACCTGAGTCGGCGGAATTTTTGCCCTAGGGTCATTCCGGCAACAAAATGTCACGGTTTTGGCGCTTGAATGGCGCTTCAAAGCGGGCCTATCCTCGGAGGTCATTGATGTAGTCGGGAATGCGGGCCCGGTTCACAACCGTCCAGGGACGGGCGAACCAGCGAGCGCCCGATGGTCGTCAGGACCTCCCTCATTGCCGGTATCGCGCTCGCCGCTCTGGTGGCGGCGGGCTGCGGCGGCAAGCTGAGCGTCGCCGTCAAGCCGAACCAGCCTCCGGTCGCGACGCTGATCGTCACGCGGCTCAACACCGCCTCGGCCGACTCCGCGGCCTTCGAGCTCAAGTGGTCCGCAACCGTCGCGCGCGGGCGGATCGACCACTACCTGATCGCGATCGATCCGCATTCGCTCGCCGCGACCGATCCCGCCTGGCAGGCGACGCGCGAGACCCGCCGCACCTTCGGCTTCAGCGCGGCGCACGGCCGAAGCGGACCCGCGGGCGCGGCGCTCGCGGCCCCGGTCCGGCACGTGGTGGGGCTGCGCGCGATCGATGACACGGGCCAGGAATCGCCCGTGGTGTGGCGCACGCTCGCCCTTGCCAACATCCCGCCCACGGTGCAGATCCTTCAGCCCGTTCCCTCGGCGCTTCTCTACCAGATCATCCCGGACGCCGTGCACATCGTCTGGACCGGCAACGATCCGGACGGCTTCATCACGCAGCAGCCTGTCAAGTACAAGTACCGGCTGTTCAAGGATACCGACGACGTCTTCGGGGTCCCCGCCAACGGCACCACGTGGCAGTTCGACCTCGCGCGCTCCAACCCGGACTCGCTGCGGCGCTACTACGCCCCCAGCTTCGCGGGCTTCGACTCGGTGCCGGGTACGACCAAATCTGTCGACTACTCGAACCTCGTTACCGACAGCCGTTACCTGTTCGTGCTGGTCGGCTTCGACGAAGCGGGGGCCTACAACGGCCAGGACTCTACATCGGGCGGGTGGTCGCGCTGGACCAACATGCTCCAGATGCTGGCCTCTCTGGCGGGGTCCCAGGGTCCGATCCTCACCATGTTCAACGAGTACTTCAACTACACCTACCCCAACGGCGGGTTCCACAACGATCCGTCGCGCTACGTGGACGCTCAGGTGCCGGGCGGCCTCCCCCTCACGTTCCACTGGTCGGGCCGGCCACCCGCGGGCGGCACCATCTGCTGGTACCGCTGGGTGCTCGACCTCGCGGACCTGAGCGACGAAACGCCGCGCACGAACGAGCAGACCGACTGGTACCACTGGAGCCAGAAGAACAGCGCCACCACCAGCGCCACGATCGGGCCCCTCCAGGCTCCCTCGGGGCAGTGGCGCAACCATCTCTTCTACATCGAAGCCGCGGATTGCAACGGCAACGTGAGCCTCGGGATCGTGCGCTTCACGGTCATTCCGCGTGAGTTCACGGACGAGAACTCGCTGCTGATCGTTGACGACACGCGCATGCAGCAGGACCAACTGGTGGTGCCGCCCGATCCCGCGCATCCCGACAGCATCGACCGGCCGCAGGGTCCGTGGCCGACCGCTGCTGAGCTCGACACCTTCCTGCTCGCGCACGGCGGCGTGCGCTACCGTATGACGCCCGACGGAACGTTGAGCCCGCCCGGGATCTTCGCCGGCTATCACTTCGACACAGTGTCAACTCGATTCATCCCGGGCAACATCTTCCCGCTTGCCTTGCTCGAGCAGTACCGTCACGTCGTGTGGTTCGTGGATTGGAATTCCGCCACAGGGATCAACTCGGCGCTCGGCGCGGGGATGCTGCTGCGGATGAGCCAGGCCGGGGCCACGAACATCCTCGCGGCGTACGTCAAACAGGGGGGGCAACTCTGGCTCGCCGGCGGTTCGGCGGGCGCCGCGACCATGTTCCCCTGGAACCGGCGTCAGAACGACTACCCCCAGCAGGGCGTCTTCAACTTCTCGAGCACGCCCGTGCCTGGATATCCTCCCGAGCTCCAGCTCGGCCGCTTCATGTTCGACATCGTGCACTGGGAGTCCGGCTTTTTCATGACCTCCGGCCAGACCGGGCCGATCCGGCTCCCGAGCGCCGGCGGTTGGCCGGGCGCTCCGGACTATGGGGCGCTGCCCCTTCAGCTGGGCCAGAAAAGCATTCCCAATGATCCGGTGCCGCCGTTCCGCACCATTTCGGGATTCCTCAACGACGCTCACGTCCACAACTTCGAGTATCTGAGCGAGCCCAACTCGATCATCGGCGACCCCGGCGCCGTTCAGGTGCTCGACACGCTGATGGTGGCCCAGGGCGTGTTTTCGCCGCCGTCGCCACCCAATCCCTACGTCCCCGCGTGCATGACCTACTACCACGGCGCGGACAGTGGCGGGCTCATCTTCTCGGGCTTCGATCTGTGGACCTTCACGCGGCCCGACCTCATCACGCTCGCCGACTTCGTGCTCCAGCGCGCGTGGGGGTTGGAGCGCGACAATGTCCCGCGCACCCCCTCGCTCGCACCCCGGGTCACACCCCACCCGCGCGGGACGTAGTCTCGATCCCGCCATCCCGCGATCATCGTGCGGGTTAGGTTTCACGGGCCCGGCGGCATCGGTTTCTGCCCGCGTTCGGCGGTTTCCCTTGCCAGACCCCCGCGTTCGGGTCTAGGCTTCCCGCGCTGGTAGACATTCTCGGGATTGGGGCTGGGCCACATTCCCTCCTGGGACCGGGCGGAAAGCGAGTTCGTGTTGAGATCGCTCCGCGTTCGATCGATGCCCGGATGATGCGACGCGCTGGCTACCGTCGTGTCGGCCGCTACCTGCGGCGCAAAGCCGGGCCGTCCCCTCTCGCCGGCGCCCCTCACCGATCGCCGCCCTCGCAGCAGTCCGCCCCCG
>Ga0306926_10005436_pt1 | contig 13553 bp, 10 predicted proteins | sample flu12Cox44000178_FD_203759 | JGI IMG/M metagenome (GOLD analysis project Ga0306926, IMG submission 203759) | Lab enrichment of tropical soil microbial communities from Luquillo Experimental Forest, Puerto Rico - flux8day.12C.oxic.44.000.178 (v2)... | ecosystem: Environmental > Terrestrial >... | reverse complement strand
CAGGCTACGGGCCAGCGGACCTTCCGGGGTGCCTCCCGCCTGCCTGATCCGCTGCGAGACGACGCACGCGGCCAGCGCAGCATTTAGGTACCGACCAGGGTCATGGTGGTTGTGCGCCGATCCGCGCAACGCACGAGCTTCCTCCGCGGACCGCTCACAGCTGGCAGGAGCTTGCCGAGGGGTGCTATCTCAAGCAGCGCACATATGAGCTTGATCTGACTGCCGATCAGCGACTCCGCACACTTACTTATCTGGCGCTCCGAGTCGGTCTGCGCATCGCCGCCCAGCCTCAACGTCACTTTCTGTAATTACTCCTGCTCCTGGCTCACACGCGAACAGCTGCCTAATTGGGCGCTGGATCAGGCCGGTCGGAATGCCGGGCAACGCGATCCCGAAGCGGTCATTCTGAGTTCGCTCGCTGGCGGGCGGGTTTCGCGCGCCGCTGTCAGCGGCAGCATGGTTGGCCCGGGTTGAGTCCCGGCGCCCAGGAGTCCTATTCTTCGATGGCCCCGCCGATGCTGCGCAGATGCCGCCGGAAGGTGTATGACGGGTCAGCGGCCTGCCGGGCCAGGTAGTCGTCGAAAGCGGTCTGCTGGCGCAGTGTCTGACCCTCCCGGATCAAGCGGGCCTGATCCCGCTCGGTCTGCCAGATCTGGCGCGCGGTGACCAGCACCTGCGCGGCGCGCTCCGCCGCCACGAACAACACGCCGTCGTCATCGGCGAAGACGACGTCCCCGGCGCTGACCAGGTGCGACCCGAACCGCGCGGTGACCAGCGCCTCAGGCTCCCGCTCGTCCAGCCGCACCGGTCCGGCTGGGTAGCTGCCGTAGCTAAACACCGGAAGGCCGATCGCGGCGAGTTCCGGTGTGTCGCGGTGCAGGCCCCACACCACCAGGGCCGCCACGCTCGCGGCCTCGGCCTCCAGTACCACCAGGTCGCCGACGCAGGCCTCGTCCAGGCGGCCGCCGTTGTCGATGACCAGGACGTCGCCGGCTGCGGCCCGGCCGAATGCCTCCAGGAACACATCCACACTGCCGTAGTGCCGCACGGGCAGAGCCCGCCCAGCGATCCGCTTCCCGGCCACGACCGCCCGGATTCCTGGATGGGCAGCACGCAACGGAACACCACAGCGCAAGCAGGCATCGGCCACCAAAGGCGTAGACAGATCCGCGAACGCCTCCGGCATGGCGACCTCCCCAGTCCAGCACCCGGTACCCGCCTGGCTGGCGCGTGTGGGCGCGCGGGCCCCATGATCCTACTGCCGCCCGGATAGCGGCTATCTATGCCAGCCGACGGCGGGGAGTCGGCTCTGGGTCGCTTCCGCGCACCCGGATCAACCTGATATGTACGCTGCTTGAGACAGCATCCGTTGGGGATGGTCCGGGGGGTCCCGCGGGCCTTTCGGTTGGTCTGCGACACCGCGTCTTGCTCCGGGTCGCCGTCTGGTGCGTGTGATCGTCGTGGCGGCCTTGCTGCGGGGTAGCGTGTGGGTGATGTCCGGGCCAGAGGTGATCCGCACGCCTGATCAGCGGGTGCGGGTGTTCGTGAGCTCGACGCTGGGCGAGCTGGCCGCTGAGCGGCAGGCGGTGCGGGATGCGGTGAGCGGGCTGCGGCTGGTGCCGGTGATGTTCGAGCTGGGCGCCCGGCCGCACCCGCCGCGGAACGTGTACCGGGCCTACCTGGCGCAAAGCCAGGTGTTCGTGGGGATCTACTGGCAGAGCTACGGGTGGGTCGCGCCGGGTGAGGCGGTTTCCGGGCTGGAGGACGAGTACCAGCTGTCGGCCGGGCTGCCGCGGCTAATCTACGTCAAGACCCCGGCGCCGGACCGCGAGCCGCGGCTGGCGGCGCTGCTGGTCCGGATCCGGGACGAGGGCGGGGTCTCGTATAAGGCCTTCGCCGACCCGGCTGAGCTGCAGCAGCTGGTCGAGGACGACTTGGCGGTGCTGTTGAGCGAGCGGTTCGAAATGACCCAGCCTGGTGCCGACGGCGGGGATGACGCTCAGCTGACCGCGGCGCTTCCCGTGTCGGCCACGCCGCTGCTGGGCCGCGAGCAGGAGGCCGCCGCGGTCGAGGACCTGGTCACCGGGGAAGGCGCGCGGCTGGTGACCTTGACCGGTCCGGGCGGGGTGGGGAAGAGCCGGCTGATGGTGGAGGCGGCGCGGCAGCTGGGCCCGGGCTTTGCCGACGGGGTGCGGTTTGTCGAGCTGGCCGCGGTGCCGGCGGCGGACCTGGTGGCGTCGGCGATCGCCACCGGGCTGGGGTTGATCACGTCGGCCTTCCATCTGATCAGCGACCTGCAAGCGTACCTGCGGCCCCGGCGGCTGCTGCTGGCGCTGGACAACTTCGAGCAGGTGATCGGGGCGGCGCCGCTGCTGGCCGGGCTTTTGGCGGCCGCGCCCGGCCTGGTGGTGCTGGTGAGCAGTCGGGCGGTGCTGCGCCTGTCGGGCGAGCACGAGTTCCCCGTCCCGCCGCTGCCGGTCCCGCCGAGCGGCTCGGCCCCCGACCCCGGACAGCTGGGCCGGTACGCGTCGGTGGCCTTGTTTAGCGAGCGCGCGCGCGCCGCGGACCCGGGGTTCGAGCTGACCGCCGGGAACGCGGGAGCGGTGGCGGAGATCTGCCGCCGGCTGGACGGGCTGCCGCTGGCCATCGAGCTGGCGGCGGCGCGGGTGCGGCTGCTGCCGCCGCCGACCCTGCTGGCGCGGCTGGATGAGCGGTTTAGCCTGCTGACCGGCGGGGCCCGGGACCTGCCGGCGCGGCAGCAGACCCTGCGCAACACCCTGGAGTGGAGCTTCGGCCTGCTGACCGCCGGAGAGCAGGCACTGTTTACCCGGCTGGGCGTGTTCGCCGGCTCGTTCAGCCTGCCCGCGGCCGAAGCCATCGGCGCCGATGCCCCGCAGCAAGACCAGGCCGGGCCGGTGATGGACACGCTGGGCACGCTGGTGGACAGCAGCCTGGTCCACCCGCAAACCCGCCACGACCAGCCGAGGTTCGCGCTGCTGGAGACCATCCGGGAGTACGCGCTGGACCGGCTGCGCGAGGACGGCGACTGGGTCCAGGCCCACGACCGGCACGCCGCCTACTTCCAGGCCCTGGCCGAGCCGGCCGACGCCGACCTGGCCGGCCCGGGGCAGCTGGCGTGGCTGGACCGGCTGGAGGCCGAGCACGACAACCTGTTCGCGGCGATCTCCTGGCTGGCCGGCCACGGCCCGCTGGAACAGGCCGTGCACCTGAGCCTGGTCACCGGGAGGTACTGGTTGCTGCGCGGCCACGCCGCGGAACTGGCCCGCCCGGGCGACGACATCGTGGCCGGCAGCAAGGACCTGCCGCCCGGCCAGCGTGCCATGGCGCTCACCGAAGCCGGCTTCATCCTGATCACCACCGGAGATCTGGACCGGGCGCAGCGGCTGTTCGAGCAGGCGCTGCCGTTGTACCAGCAGGACAACGAAAGGCCGCCGCTGTCGGTGGCGACGAACGCGCTGGTCCTGGCCGTCCTGGGCGAGCTCGCCGCACTGCGCGGCGATTACGCCGCCGCCAGCAAACTCCTCGATGCGGGCCGGGCCCTGCTGGGAGAGCGGCGCGACGACGACCTCACCGGCTACAACCGGCTAATGCAGCCGCTGGCCCTCGGCTACCTGGATAGCGTCCGCGGCCAGATCGGGCTGGCCCAGGGCGACAACGACGCCGCGGCGCGGCTGTTCACCGACGGCCTGGCCGTGGCCCGCCGTTCCCAGGACTGGATCCCCCTGCTCGGCGGGCTGTACGAACTGGCGCTGGCCAGGCAAGCCCAAGGCGACCTGGCCGCCGCGGCGGGACACCTGCACGAGGGGCTGGCGCTGGCAGCCCAGGCCGGCGACGAAACCAGCGCCGCCTACTACCTGGAGGTCCTGGCGGGCATCGCCGGGCAGCAGGACAACCCGCAGCGGGCCGTGCGCCTGTTCGCCGCCGCCCGCTCGATCCTGGACGCCCGCGGCAGCGGCTGGCTGAACGCCTTCGTGCCCCGCGTCCCGCCCGACGATGCGATCCTCACCGCCTTGCGCTCCCACATCGGCGATGCGGCCTTCGAGCAGGCCCAGGCGTGGGGCTGGTCCGCTGGAACCAAACATGCGGTGGAATACGCACTCCAGGAAGCATGATCCCGCCGCAGCCGCGTCGGTCCATGGCAGGTGCAGCGGGCCCGCGCTGACCATGATCAGGTAGCCGGGTGATCTCGGCGGGTTGGCCGCCGCCTTCGATGAACAGCACGCCGCTGGTCTCGATCGCGCGGTTGTCGTTCAGGTCGGGTGCTCCGGCGAAGGGGCTCGCAACCGGTTCCGCGGCGGGCTGGACACGAGTCCACCGTTCCGCAAGGGCGATCAGTGTGCGGGCTGTGCACGGAGCGAGACGGCGTCGGTAAGCGGGGCCTCGGAGTAGTACTTCTCGTGCTCGCGGTGGTATTGGGAAAGGTTCTTCACCACCGCCAGCAGCCTGTCGTTCTCGGCACTGGGCTGGTGGCCGTCTTGCGTATGACCAGTCATGTCTCGCTGCCCTAGGTCAGAGTCTGGAGCCGGACGGGGATATGGCACAAACTCCCGAGGTGATTCAGGGACCGAAGAGGCGGGAAACCACCGACACCAGCGGTCATGCACGGGCAACCGGGTTAGCTACTCGCTGCCTATCGCGCGCAGGATGTTGAGCTTCGCTGCCCGGTGGCTGGGCAGGATCGCTGCCGCGACACCGGCCAGGCCGGCCAGTAGCACCATGATCACGAGGCTCACCAGCGGGAGGCTGAACACGGTGATGCCCTGGTTCTTCATGGCTGTCACGAGGGCCCAGCCGAAGAACACGCCGATGAGCAGGCCGAGGATCGTGCCCTGCAACGCGATGATGACCGGCTCCCAGCGGATCGTCGCCCGCAGTTGGCGTCTGGTCATCCCGATCGCGCGCAGCAGACCGAGTTCGCGAGTTCGTTCGAAGATCGACAGTGCCAGCGTGTTGCCGATGCCGAGCAAAGCGATGAGGATCGCCAGCGCGAGCAACACGTACATGAGCGTGACCATTTGCTGGACCGACTTGGCCTTTTCGGCCTTGAACGCTGCCTGATCCATCACCGTGGTTCCGGAGTAATGGGTCGCGACGGCCCGGACCGCCTTCAGCGCGGCAGCAGTGCTGACCCCCGGCGCCTTCTGCGCCACCACCGAGCTGTCGTAATGCTGCGCGAAGTAGGGGCCTTCGGGCCTTGGGCTAGGTCAGTTCGATGGCTACGTCGGGGGGCTGGCGAAGTGTGTTGTGCACCGTGCAATGTGATGCGACCGCGAGGAGGGCGGCCTGGCGGGCGGGCGGGACGCCGCCGGGGACCCGGATCGCTAGCCTGACCCCGGCGACCCGGGCGGGCCGGTCGGTGGCGGTGGTGAAGGTGGCGGTGACGCGCAGCCCGTCGCGGTTCAGCCCGTGGCGGGCCAGGTAGCGGCCCGCGTAGAAGGCGACGCAGGAGCTGAGCGATGCGATGAGTAGTTCGGTTGGAGTCATGGCGGTGTCCGCGCCGCCTGCGTTGGCGGGCTGGTCGGTCAGCTGCATATGGCCGCGCGTGGCTACCGCGTACGATTCGCCGCCGAGGTAGCTGACCTCCACCTGGCCCGCCGGGCCGTCCGCGGTTCCGCCTTCGGCGGCGGCGGCCTGCAGGAGCAGCGCGGCGGCGAGTTGCCTGGCTTGGCCCGGCGTCACGGAAACCTTGACGGCATTCTCGCCGCCGGGTGGGTGGCCGATGTGGAGGCTGACTCGCGGGCCGGGCTCTTCGGTTTCGCCGGGGGCAGTCCGGCCGATCCGCACGTCCCTGCTGTCTGTGGTCCAGAGAAGCGGTGCGTCATCGCCCTGTAGCTCGTCACAACCGAGTGGGCGCATTGAGATCCTCCTGCGTCGCAGGCTGCGCTGTGCATGCCCTGCATCGGTGGCGGGTGTCAGGGGAGCGTGACGTATCCGTGGCGGGTCTTCCACAGGAAGTACTTCTCGAAGCCGAGTTTCATCGCGTGGGCCTGCGGTCCGGGGATGAGCAGGCCGTGCTTGCGCGGGGGGAGCATCTTGTCGGCCAGGATGATCACGCCGTTGTTGCCGGCGTCCATTACGCAGATCGCGGGGATGTCGCCGAACGCCTTACGGGAGGCCGGCACTTCGCCGCGGATCTGGGCCGCGATGTTGCGGGCGGCCACGTGGGCCATCCGTTCGGCGGGGAACCCGGTCTTGGGGATGCCGACGGGGGTGGGGGTCTGCCAGGGCACGTCCACGGCGACCGCGATGCCCACCGCGTAGACCTCGTCCCGGGTGTGGGTCTGGTAGGTGTCGCGGACCTTCACATACCCCTTGGCGTCGGCGATCTCGCCGGCCTCCTTGATCACCTGCTGGCCGAGGAACGGCGGCACGATCATGGCGTACTTGAAGTCCAGCCGGGTGCCGTCGGCGAGCACCAGACGGCCCTCGTCAACGTGGTCCATGGCGGCGTTCATCACCGGGGTGATGTGCTCCTTCTTCAGGAACATCGACAGCAGCGCCTCGCCGTGCGGCAGCCCGCCGATGCCGAAGTGCCCCAGGAACGGCTCGGAGGACACCCAGCTCAGCTTGACCTGCCGTTTCAGGCCCGCCTTGCGTAGCTGGTGGGAGAGGTTGAACAGGTATTCGTAGGCGGCGCCGAAGCACCCGGCGCCCTGGGTCGCGCCGACCACGATGTCGCCGGGGGCTTCGAGGAACCGCCGCCACTCCTCGCCGGCCTTGATCGCGTTGTCCAGGGTGGTGATCGTGCAGGCGTTGCCGCCAGGCCCCAGCCCGGGCACCACGTCGAAGTCGTTGCGGTAGCCGGTCGCGATGACCAGGTAGTCGTACCCGTAGACGCCGCCGGTGGTGGTCACCTTGCGGCCGTCCAGGTCCAGCGCCGTGGCCTCGGCGTGCACGAAGTCGATCCCGTGGGACTCGAACGTGGGCGCCAGCGGGAAGGTGATATCGGCCGGGCTGCGCTTGCCGAACGGCAGCCAGATCAGCGACGGGTTGAACAGGAAGTGGTCCGAGGCCGAGACCACGCGCACATCCACGTCCCCGTGCAGCTCGTGGCGCACCGCCAGAGCCGCGGTTAGCCCGGCGAAGTTCCCGCCCAGAACCAGTACCCTCTTGCGGCTCATGACGCCACCTCCTGTTCGGCTTCAGCGCGCCTGCCGGAGACCGGCCGGGTCAGAATCCCTAGCTACCTGGCAACATACCCCGTGGGGTATAGGTTGCTTAGGGCCATTAGTCCCAACCGGGCGGGACTGCGGGCTCTGACGGCGGCTGACGCCCGGGCCCAGCCCGGGCTTGACGCCGTCACAGCCTTGTCCGACCTCCTCACGAGCGCGTGGGAGCGGGCGGCGCCGATGGCCAGTAGCCGGTGCCCATGGGGTGCGGCCCAGGATCAGCCGCCGCGGGCCTGGATGCCGGACAGGTCGCCGCCAATGGCCCGGCCTCACCCAGCCGCGCCGCGGCTTCCCGACCCAGCCCCGTATACCCTGGCGGGTATACCGAAGCGAGAGGGGGCCACGGGTGCAGATGGATGACAAGGCGATGGCTCCGGTGCTCAACCGGCTCCGCCGAGCCCAGGGCCAGCTGGCCGGGGTCATTGCCATGATCGAAAACGGGCGGGACTGCGCGGACGTGGTCACCCAGCTCGCCGCGGTCTCGCGGGCCCTGGACCGGGCCGGGTTCAAAATCGTGGCCAGCGGGCTGCGGCAGTGCCTGACCAGCGACGGTGAGTCCCCCATGACTGAGGAGCAGATGGAAAAGCTGTTCCTCTCCCTCGCCTGAGGCCGCAGGAGTTCGGCGTCCTCACCGAGATCGACGTCCGCGCCACCATGCGCGACAAGCTCGGCGAAGACATGGAGCATTACACCCGCCTGGCCAAGATGGAGACCGAGGCGGAGGCGGCGGGGAACAGGGCTGCCCAGGGCGACGTGTAATCGCAGATATCGCGGCCATTGAGCTGCGTAGTCCGTCTTGCGGCCAGCAGCGTTCCGGCCGGGCAGCAGTCCGGTTCCGGGCATCGGAGCACGGCGACGGGCGGACTGTGGTCGTTGGTCGGGTGCACCGGGGACGTTGGGCACTACATGTCGGCGCCCGGGTGAGTGACCGTTGAATCGGCAGGTGATCGGGATGCTCGACTTTGACAGGGCGACGAAGCGGTTCGGGTCGGTGACGGCTCTGGACCGGTGTACATTCGCCGCCCGGCCGGGTCGGCTGACCGGTTTTCTGGGTCCCAACGGGGCTGGTAAGACGACCGCGATGCGTGCGGTGTTCGGGCTGGTGGAGCTGGACGCCGGGACGGTCCGGTGGCAGGGCAGGCCGGTGGGTGCCGGGGACCGGGCGCGATTCGGGTACATGCCCGAGGAGCGGGGCCTGTACCCGCAGATGCGGGTGCGGGATCAGCTGGTGTACCTGGGCCAGCTCTGCGGGCGCGGGGCCAAGGACGCGGGCCGCAGCGTGGATGGCTGGCTGGAGCGGCTTGGCCTGGCCGGGCGGGCCGGCGACCGGCTGGATGCGCTGTCGCACGGCAACCAGCAGCGGGTCCAGCTGATCGCCGCGCTGGCCGGCGAGCCGGACCTGCTGGTGCTCGATGAGCCGTTCTCGGGCCTGGACCCGATCGCCATGGACGCCATGGGCGGGCTGCTGGCCGAGCTGGCGGCCGGGGGCGTGACGGTGCTGTTTTCCAGCCATCAGCTCGACCTGGTCGAGGACCTGTGCCAGGACGTGGTGATCATCGAGCGCGGCCAGGTGGTGCTGGCCGGCGAACTGGCCGATTTGCGGGCCAAGGTGCCGCAACGGTTCGTCGACGTCCGCTACCGGGGACAGACACCCGACTGGTCCCAGATGGCCTCGGTGACCCTCATCGAGGCCAAGGACGGGCGGGCCCGGCTACGGGTCAGCTGCGACACCGACCCGGCCGCGCTGCTGGCCACCGTGCGGGACCGCGCCGACGTCGTCTCGTTCGCCTACCAGCCTCCGACGCTGTCGGAGCTGTTCCGTCAGGCGGTGGCGGCATGAATGGCGTGCGGCAGGGCTGGCTGGTGGCCAGGCGGGAGATGCGCGAGCGGAGCCGGTCGCGCGCCTTCCGGGTCTCACTGGTCTTGATGGTCGTGACCGTGGCCGCCACGCTGATCCTGCCCGCCCTGCTGCGGCCCGACAGCGGCACCAGGGACGTCGGCCTGACCGGTGCCGCTCCCCCGGCGCTGGCCGCCGCCATCGGCGAACAAGCCCAGGCCGCCGGGATCACGGCCCGGGTGCACCGTTACGCCAGCCTCGCCGCCGGCGAGCAGGCCACCCGCCAAGGCCGCGTCGACGTGCTCGTCGCCGGCGCGCAGCGGCTGGAATGGCCAGGCCAGGCCGACCAGCAGCTCCGAGCCGTCGTGACCGGAGCCATCCAGCTGGTCACCGTGCGCGAGCGCGCCACCGCCGCGGGCCTGCGCCCAGGAGCCGCGGCGGCCCTGCTGGCACCGGTGCCGGTCACCAACGCCGAACTCGGCCACGTGGCGGGCCGAAGCCCCGGCGACGAGACCGCTGTCATGGTCATGACCCTGGTGCTGTTCTTCGGTATCAGCCTGTTCGGCGCGATGGTGCTGACCGGCGTGCTGGAGGAAAAGGCCAGCCGCGTCGTCGAGGTGCTTCTCGCCCGTATCCCGGCCCGCACTCTGCTGGCCGGCAAGATCACCGGCATCGGGCTGCTCGGGCTGGCGCAGATCGCCGCCACCGCGCTAGCCGCGCTGGCCGCAGTCGCCGCCGTGCCCTCCATCCACCTCCCCGCGGTTCGCGGCGCCGTGCTGGCCTGGGCCGTTGTCTGGTTCATGCTGGGCTACGCTCTGTACGCCACCGTGTACGGCGCCCTCGGATCGCTCGGGTCCCGGGCCGAGGACGCCCAGGCCGTCGCCGGGCCGGTGATGGTCATCCTGCCGGTGGCCTACTTCGCCTCCTTCCTGATGATCGCACAGCCCACCAGCGCCACTGCCCGGGCGATCTCGTACTTCCCGCTGACCGCGCCCATGGCCATGCCCGGGCGCATCGCCATGGGCGGCGCCGCCTGGTGGGAGCCGGCTATCGCCGCCGTCCTCACCCTTGCCACCACCATCGGGCTGGTCCTGCTGGCCGGGCGCATCTACGCCAACGCCATCCTCCACGGCGGGCCCAGGCTCAGCCTGCGAGACGCCTGGCCCAGGGCAGCCGCACCCGCTCTCAGCACTACGAAGGCACGCACGCGTGCCGCCACGACCACGCGGCACAAGGCTCGCGCCATGACAGGAGGGAGGACGATAGTGACAAAGACCGACCTGGGTAGTCACCGTTGGCTGATCACCGTGCTCACCGGCGTCGGAGTCGTGCTCGGCGTGGCGGTGGGCGTGCTCACCAGCGATGTCATCATCGGCGTCATCGCCGGAGCGGGATTCATCGCGATAACCATCCAGATGGTCAAGCTATGGACCGGTCGCAGCGGGCCGCCCATCGCTCATCAATGAAGTCCCCGCAGAGCGCTGCAATCAATGGGCAGCGTCTGGTCCTGATGCTGTGTTGCAACGGCATGGAGGGTTGGCGAATCTCGAGTTCGGCTAGCCAGGGGGCGCCTGCTTGGGCATCGGCAATCACCGCCCGAGGCGATCGGGTGCGAACGTTAGTGCCTCGGCCGCCGCCTGTTCCCTGGTCAGTGTGGCGGAGGATAGGAGATTCGAACTCCTGAGGCTTGCCCCCAACGCGCTTTCCGACAATGCTGGCCAGCGTTCACCAGCGTCCGCCACCGTCCGCGAACTGCGCAAACACGATCCGCGTGACCACCGGTGAACAGTGGCGGACGGCGATGAATGAGACGCAAACTGAGACAAGCAGCCTTCGGCCTGGACGCTGGCGCTGGCGCTGGGGGAAGCTTTGGGCGTGGGGGAGGCTTTGAGGGTGTCCTCGGCGGAGGGGCTCTTGGGGCGGGAGGCCGAGCTCGCGGTGGCTGCGGCCGCAGTCCGCCAGCTCAGCGAAGGGCGGGCGTCGGCGCTGGCCATCGAGGGGGAAGCCGGCATCGGCAAGACCCGCCTGGTGCAGAGCATCGTCGCTGATGCGCGTTCTCGTGACGCGGCCGTGTTCTGCGGCCAGGCTCATCCCTTTGAGCGCACCCGTCCGTTCGGTGTGGTCGCCGCGGCGCTGGATCTGAGCCGGCGGTCACCGGACCCGCGCAGGGCTGCGATCGGCGCGCTGCTGGCCGGCCAGGGCACTGGGGCGTCGGAGCGGGCCGCTGGCAACATCCAGTACCGGGTCGTCGAGGAGATCGTGGACCTGGTAGATAAGTCGTGCGCCGAGCGCTCGGTACTGCTGGTGGCCGAAGATATCCACTGGGCGGACAGCGCAAGCCTGTTGGCGATCTTGTCGGTGGCACGGCAGCTGCCGCTTGCGGCATTGCTTCTCGTGGTGACATCCCGGCCGTCGCCGCAGTCGGCCGAGGTGGTCCGGCTGCTCGATGATCTGGCGGCCGGGGGCGCGCGCACCCTGCGACTCCAGCCGCTGAAGCCCGACGACGTGGCCGTGCTTGCCGGTCACGTGCTCGGGGCGTCTCCTGGTCCCACCCTGATCGCCATGCTGGCCAAGGCCGGCGGGAACCCGTTGTGGGCCAGGGCCATACTGCGCTCGCTGGCCGATGAAGGAATGCTGCGCCGCGCGGGGGACAGCGTCGAGGCGACAACCTCGGAGCTGCCGGCCTCGCTCAGTGACCTGGTGGTTCGCCGGCTGCGGCACCTGCCGAGGGCAACGCTGGAGCTGCTGCAGGTCACGGCGGTGCTCGGCGATGCCGTGTCGCTTCGCGATGTCGCCGCTGTCGCCCGCCAGCCGCCGGCCGAGGTCGTCGGGCAGCTCAGCGACGCGTTCGATGCTCAGCTTCTCGACGAGGCTGACGACCGGATTGTGTTCCGGCACCAGCTCGTGCACGACGCGATCTATCAGCACCTGCCGCCGCCGGCCCGCCGTCTTCTGCACCGTGAGGCCGCGGTCGCGCTGATGGCCGCGGGCGCGGACCAGCTGGACGTGGCGGATCACCTGATGCTCGGAGCGGAGCGGGGTGACGAGCAGGCGGTCGCATGGTTGCGGGACGCCGCCCGGGAGGCGTCGGCACGGGCGCCGTTGGTCTCCGTCGACCTCCTTCGCCGGGCCGAGGCGCTGCTGCCAGGCGGTCACCGCGACGCGGATCTGGTGTCGTCGGAGGTGGTCCAGGCGCTGCTGCGCGCCGGGAAGGTGGCCGAGGCGTCCGCCCGTGCCGAAGCGGTTCTCGCCCGGCAGCACGCCGCCGAGGTGGACACCCCGTTGCGCGTTGCGCTTGTTGCCGCGCTGGCTCTGCAGAACCGCGCCGCCGAGGTCATCACCGTGGTGCAAGCCAGCCTGGCCGGCCCGGCCCCGCTTCGGCCCTCCGATCAGGTGCTGATGCTGGTCCAGCAAAGCTGGGCTTTGGTGTATACGGGCGATCCCCGCGCGGGCGAATCGGCCGCCGGCCGGGCGCTGGTCATCGCCGAGCAGGCGGGCGATGCGGCGATGATGGTGTGGGCCCTGACGGCGTTGATGGTGGCGGTGGGGCGGCAAGGCCGCTACGGCGAGGCACTGGCCCACGCCCGGCGGGCCGCCGCCCTGGCGGCTGGCTCGCACGACATGAGATCGCTGCCGCTCCACCCGAAGTTCTTCCTCGGCCTGGCCCTGTTTGACTGCGACCTGGTCGGCGAGGCGCGAGCCGCATACCGGGAGGCTCTCGACGACGAGTTCAGTTCGGGGTTTTTGCTCTCCGAGACCCTGACGAACGACGCTCAGGCGGCATTCGTCATCGGGGAGTGGGAGGACGCGGTTCCCGGTCTGATCGCCGGCGGGCAAGCCGCGCAGGAGAAGGGCAACCAGATTCTGGTGGCACAATCGCTCGCCTACCGGACCATCATCGCAACGGCCACGGGAGATCACCGGGCCGCGAGCGAGCTGGCCGCCGGGCTCGCCGGCTCGCTGGAGGGCGACCAGCTGAGCTACAACGCGGGAATCCTCGCGCTCGCGGTGGCAGGGCTGAAGGCGGCCGAGGGCGACCGGCAGGGCGCCTATGACCTGTTGCTGCGGTGCTGGCGGTTCGACGCCGCACGGGAGTGCCGCTTCTACCACCGCGCTCTGGCCCCTGACCTGGTGCGCCTGGCTTTGGCGCTGGGTCATCGCGACGTGGCTGCCGAGGTGGCCAGCACCGTCGCTGCTGGAGTTGCCCTGGCGCCGGAGGTGCCGACGGTGCGCAGCCTGGCGCTGCGCTGCCAGGGACTGGTCGACGGCGAGGCCGAGCCGGTGATCGAGGCGGTCGCGCACGCCCGCCGGGCGCCGCTGCTGGTCGAGCACGCCGGCGCCTGCGAGGACGCGGCGAGGCTGCTGGCCCAAGGCGGGCGGCGGGATGAGGCAGCGGCGCTGCTGGCGGAGGCGCTGGAACGTTACGAGCAGGCGGGCGCCGGCGCCTGGGCGGGCCGGGTCCGGGCGCAGTTGCGGACCCTCGGCGTCCGTCCTGGCCCGCGCGGGCCCAGGCACCGGCTGGCGGG
>Ga0306926_10005426_pt1 | contig 13562 bp, 11 predicted proteins | sample flu12Cox44000178_FD_203759 | JGI IMG/M metagenome (GOLD analysis project Ga0306926, IMG submission 203759) | Lab enrichment of tropical soil microbial communities from Luquillo Experimental Forest, Puerto Rico - flux8day.12C.oxic.44.000.178 (v2)... | ecosystem: Environmental > Terrestrial >... | reverse complement strand
AGAGTGCCGTAGCAGCCGCTGATGTACCCCTGAAGCTTCACCTTGACGTCGTCCGGCAGGTCGGCGCTGTTGACGTGCTGCTCCAGCGTCCGTAGTCGGTTCCGCAGCATCACGACCTTGTGAAAGAACGTTTCGATCGGCCACGACTTCTCCTGAAGGCCGGCGGTGCCGGGTCGCAGGACGAGCGTGCCGCCGCGCCATTTTTCCGCGGGCGTCACGGGCGAGATACCGGCCTCCTCGCGGATGACGCGGCGGAGCAGCAGCTCGAGGTCGATTTCCCGGTCCGGCGTCATCTGGGGGCCTGTCCTTTCGCGTTCGCTGACGATGGGAAAAGCCGCCTTCGCGCCTGCGGCGCTTCGGCGGGCGGAGCGGTCTGATGGCCCGGAGTCCGCGGGCGGACTGTTGCCAACCGCGCCGAAGCCAATCCGCCCCCCTCCTCGATAGTTGTGCTCGCTGTGACAGTACCCACAGTCGACGCGGATCGGCCGTCCGTCGCTGTCGGCCGCAACCACCGTATGCATGCGGTCGGTCTTGCAGGCTCGACAGAAATCCTCGATCGTTTCGCCGGCGCGGTAACGTCGCAGCTCCATGACGGATGCTATGATCGCACGACTCTGGAGACCATTCATGAATCGTGACGAAGGCATTCTGTTCAGCGGAGGCGCGGCCGGCGCCGAGGCGGAGTTCGGCGCTTGTGCGGAGCGGCACGGCATCGAGGAAGTGAACTTCACGTTCGAGGGACACCCGATCGTCCGGCACCGCGGCGTCCGCGTGCTGAATCACGAAGAGCTCCAGTCGGGCGACGTCAGCCTCGCCTATGTCTCCCGGCTGATGCATCGCCGCTATGCCGACGCCCCCACGATTCGCAAGGTGCTCCAGACGCTGTGGTACCAGGTCAACAACGGGCAGGAGATCTACGTCATCGGCACGATTCTCGATGATGGAACCGTTCGCGGCGGGACCGGATGGGGCGCGGAGTTCGCGAAGTTGTGCAATAAGCCGCTTCATGTCTTCGACCAGGCGAAGGACGGCTGGTTCACCTGGTCGGGGGAAGACTGGACGCCGAGGGCGCCGGGCGACGGGCCGGTGATCACGCACGCACATTTCACGGGTACCGGCACACGGAAGATGCAAGCCAACGGCAGCCGCGCCATCGAGGAACTCTTCACGCGATCGTTCGGAGCCTGATGGCCGACGAAGGCCTTCGCGCGACCGGCGTCCGCCTGACGATCCTTCAGCACGCGACGATCGCGATCTTCGTCGTGCTCGGAGCCGGATTCTGGGTGTTGCAGGTCGTCGAGCACGCGAAGTTCGACGAGATGGCCGAGAACAACCATCAGCGGACGCTCGCCTTGCGCGCGCCGCGCGGCATCGTGTTCGACCGGAACCAGCGCGTGCTTGTGGTCAACCGCCGGTCCTACAGCATCTCGATCATGCGCGAGCACACGAAGGATCTCAACCGGACCATCCGGATGTTGTCCGCGGTGCTCGGCATCGACGAAGAATCGATCCGGCAGACCGTCGATCGGCATCGTCGCGAGCCAACCTATCGGCCGATCACGATCGTCCAGGACGCGACGCTGGCGCAGGTGGCGGCCATCAGGGCGCGCCGCCTCGACTTCGAGCTGCCCGATGTCGTCGTCGAACAGGTGCCCACGCGTCAGTATCCGGACGCGATGGCCGCGCACTTGTTCGGCTACGTCGGCGAGGTGACCGACGCCCAGGTCACCGGAAGCGACACGCTCAAGAGCGGCGACATCGTCGGACAGGCGGGCATCGAGAAGGTCTACAACGAGATGCTCATGGGCGAGGACGGCGCGAAACGGGTCGTCGTCAACAGCGTGGGCCGGGAAATCCGGACGCTCGAGGAGAGCCCGCCCAACGAGGGCAAGCGTGTCGAGCTCACCGTGGACTACGATCTGCAGAAGGCGCTGGAGGACGGCTTCAAGGTCTCCGGCTTCAACGGCGCCGCGGTGATCATGGATCCGAAGACGGGTGAGGTCCTGGCGTTCACGAGCGTACCGAGCTACGACCCGAATGCGTTTGCCGGCGGGATTGATCGCGCGACGTGGGCATCGCTGAACACCGACGACCTGAAACCGCTTCAGGACCGGGCCATCCAGGGCAGGTATTCGCCCGGGTCAACGTTCAAAATGGCGGTCGCGGCCGCCGCGCTCGAAGAAGGCCTCATCACACCGGATTTCAAGGTCGCCTGTCCGGGGCACGCCGTCTTCTTCGGCCGATCGTTCCAGTGTTCGCTCCCCAACGGACGTGGCCACGGGACGATCGATCTGCGTCAGGCAATCGAGCGCTCCTGCAACGTGTATTTCTACACCGTTGGCAACATGCTCGGCATCGACAAGATCCACAAGTGGGCCACGCTGTTCGGGCTCGGCGAGAAGACCGGCATCGATCTGCCGAACGAGCTGGCCGGGCTCGTCCCGTCACCAGAGTGGAAGCGGCAGCGTTTTCACGAGAAGTGGTACGCCGGCGAGACCATCTCGGTGTCGATTGGTCAGGGCGCCGTGTCGCTCACGCCGATTTCGATGGCCGTCTACATTTCAGCCCTCGCGAACGGCGGCACACGCCTGACGCCGCACCTCTTGAAGGCCGTCGACGACGGAACGGGATGGAAGGACGTGCCGCCGCCGGCGCCGAAATCCACGGTGCAGCTGAAGCCCGATACGATTCAGGCGATTCACGAAGGTCTCTGGATGGTCGTCAATGCGAGCGGGACAGGCGGCAAGGCTCGGATTCCCGGTCGAGACGTCTCGGGCAAGACGGGTACGGCGCAGGTGATCTCGCTCCAGGGCGGCAAGGCCGCGAAAGGACGAAGCGACCGGGATCTGCGCGACAACGGCTGGTTCGTGTTCTTCGCGCCTCGCGACAACCCGCAGATTTCAGGCGTCGTCTTCGTCGAGCACGGCGGCCACGGCGGTACGACGGCGGCGCCGATTGCGAAGCATGTGCTGGAGACGTTTTTCGCGAAGCAGGAAGGGAGGCCGCTGCCGGTGCTCAAGGAGCTGTCGACGACGCCGGTCGATGGAGACGAGCCGATTGCACCGCCGACGCTCCTGCCCGAACTCGCCCGTCCCCGCGTGCGCTGAAGGCCCTCGGTTCGAAGTAGTGCAGGCCTTCCCGCCGTCGCTTCGCTTCGGCGAGGCTCGCCGGAGCGCGGAGCGCGAAGGCGGCAGGCCTCCAAGCGCGCCGGACTTAAGTCCGCCCTGCACCAACCAGGAACGCTAGCGCTCCGTCATTTCGACCGCCGCGCACGATCGCAGCGCGAAGCGTCCGCGGCCCGTCGAGACGATCTGCAAGTCCGGACATTTCTCCTGCAGCCGCTGGCGCAGGAGAATGAGCCGGCTTTCGAGGTTGTCCTTCACCGGCGGCAGCCCGAGCGACGTGTCGACGCGAAGCTCGCGGTTGGAGAACTCGGTTCGGCCGGTGCGCGTCGACTCGGCCAGGACCTTCCAGAGAATTCGTGCGGGGATGTTGCGGATCAGGTACTCGTCGTCGACAAAGATCGCATCATCGCTTCGATAGTAAGTCAGCCGCCTGACGCGCCGATCGTCCCCCGGACCCGCGACAAGGGCCGAGATCGAGGACGGGTGCGCGTGCGCCTCGTGCACCGCCGCGTCGGCGTTTTCGTCACACCGCTCGATCATGCGATCGATCCCCAGCGCAATCTGGTTCGCGAGCACATCGAGGTAGGCTTCGTGCCATTCGCTGAACCGCATCGGATCGCGGTCTTCCGCCGCGATGACGCCGACGAGACGGTCGCCAATCGTCAGCGGAATCACCAGCACGCTCTGTGCGTCGGGGAGGCCGGGCAGCGGGATTTCCGCCTGGATCGCGCGTCTCCCGTCTTCTGCTTCGCGGCGGATCGCGCGGCCGTACCGCAGGTCTGCCTCGAGGCTCGTGAGCCGAAGCAGCCGACGCTCCCGAGCGACGGTCCCGATCAATCCTTCACCCATCCCGACTTCGGCGCCCACGCCGCTCTCACCGTAGCCGCGGCTCGCAATCGTCGTCAGCCGGCGATTGGCCTCGTCGTGCAGCAGGATGGCGGTGTGCGAGAAGTTGAAGTACTCCTCGAGGGCCTCGAGGACGCCGCAGAGCAGTGACTCCAGGCCAGCCGCCCTGTTGATGCGTTCGGACACCCACTGCAGTCCCCGCATCTCGGTCCGCATGCCGTCGAGCGACGCCCCGTCGGGCGTGTTGGCCGGCGCCTCGGTGAGGAATCCCGAGACCGCTTCCGCGCACGAAACTTCGAAGACATCGGCCGCTATCAGGCGGAACACGCCGGCCATCCCCGTATGCGACGCGATCGCCTCGATCCGGAGCGACATCGTGTCGAAGAGCGGTCCGCTGCGTTCCGACCGCAGAAACTTCAGGCGCAGCCGGTAGGCCTGCAAGGTGACGGGATCCATCACCTCCGCGCACGCGACCGGATTCTCGTCGAGATTCCGGCGCGTCTTGGTGAAGAACTGACAGGAGAGCGCGACGTGGCGGTCGTCGACGTGATAGACCTGGCTCACGTAGATGATGTTCGGCACGCCCCGACCGTCCGCCGTGGCAATCATGCTCGGGATCACGCCTTGAAAACAGCGCCGGATATCCGACAGGCGAACGCTCATCGTATCCTGCTTCCTGCCTTCGGACCCGGCGTCTGATCGAACACCTGCTCGACCCGCATCGTCAGCGCGAACGCAGGCCAGTGGGCGACGCGATGCGTCAGGCGGCGAGGGACGCCGATTCGTTCGAGCATATTGGCGTGGGCGTCGAGGCGTTGGCGGACGAAGATCGATTCGTCCTCACGCGCGAGCCGCGCGTCGATGGTGATGCCTTTGAACTGCGTCGCGAAGTTGTCGCGTGGATGAGTGGCGACCACGGCCAGCTGCTTCGTCGTGGCCACGTTGTGAATGGTCTCGTGGCTCGTCGCGACGGGCAGGAACACGGTCACCGTTTCGAACTCGTCGAGCGACTGGATGGCGATGCCGCGGCAGCACGAAGGCGTGCCGGCGGCGTCGGCGGTGCCGACCAGAATCGACAGTCCGGGCTCGAGGCACCGGCGGAGACGTGTGGGATCCATGCGTTCGAGCCGAATACCACACATTATGGGCTATTTAAGATTTGTTTAGGAAGCCCGCCCGACGTCTTCGTCGCGATAGCGAATTCTTCCGATGAGCATAGGTAAGTCTTAGCAACGGGCTCGGTGGCGTCCAGCTACATTCGTGAACATCAAACGACGCCACTGAGGAGGGAATGATGAACGCGTTGATGTTTCTCGTGCTGAGAGCGGCGCATGTGCTCTGTGCCGCGGTCTGGATCGGATCGACGTTTTACATTGCGCTGTTGCTGTCACCAGCGGTCGAAGATGCCGGGCCGGCCGGCGGCCAGATCATGATGGGGCTGGACCGGCGCGGCCTGCACCGGTACATGGCGATCGTTTCGATGACGACTATCGTGAGCGGCGTCTACCTTTTGTGGCGGTTTACCGGCGGCTTCGATCCAGGCGTCATCGCGACACACGCCGGCATCGTCTTTGGCGTCGGCGGCAGTTCCGGTTTGCTTGCGGGAATCATCGGCGCCACGGTGGTCGGGCGAAGCGGGTCGCAGGTGATGGCGATCATGAAAGAGGCGGCAGGCACCCCGGACGGGGCGGCGAGAAGTGCGCTCATGCAGCGCGCCGAGGGTCTGCGCCGCCGCATCAAGGGGGGCACGCGAATGATCATGGTGCTCCAGGCGATCGCCCTGATGCTGATGGCGGTTGGGCACTATGTCTGAGTGCGGCGGCATCAGAAAAAACCGGGGAGACCGCCAAGTGCGCAGCGAGAACATTTCTTAGCGGTCTCAGCGCTCTCCGCGGTTTCTTCTTAAGATCTCCGCTGCTTTTTGATCGCCTCCCAGCCGTCGAGGCGGCGTTTGATTTCTTTTTCGAACCCGCGCTCCCTGGGCTCGTAGTACTTGCGCCCTTCGAGCGCGGGTGGCAGGCACGACATGTCGGCGATCGCGTCCGCTTCGTTGTGGGCGTACTTGTAGCCCTTGCCGTACTCGAGGTCCTTCATGAGCCTGGTCGGCGCGTTGCGCAGGTGGAGCGGCACCGGCTGCGCAACATCCCGGTGGGCGTCTTCGGCCGCCCGGGAGTACGCCTCGTACACTGCGTTGCTCTTGGGCGCGGTCGCGAGATAGATCGCCGCCTGCGCCAATGCGGTGTTGCCCTCCGGCATGCCGATGAAATGGACGGCATCCTTCGCGGCCACCGCGACGGTCAGGGCCTGTGGATCCGCGTTGCCGATGTCTTCCGAGGCGAAGCGCACGAGCCGCCGTGCGATGTACAGCGGATCCTCTCCGGCTTCCACCATCCTGGCGAGCCAGTACACGGACGCGTCGGGGTCGCTGTTGCGCATCGATTTGTGAAGCGCGGAGATGATGTTGTAGTGCTCCTCGCCCGTCTTGTCGTAGAGGAGCGCACGCTTCTGAATCGTCTGCTCGACACGGCCGATGTCCACGTGCCGGCGTAGATCGATTGACGGGGCGGCGGCCAGGCTCAGCTCGAGCAGATTCAGTGCCGAGCGTGCGTCGCCGTTCGCGTACAACGCGATCGCGCTCAGCGCATCGTCGTCGATCGTGACCGGCTCGTTGCCCAGGCCGCGCTCGGTGTCCGTGAGCGCGCGACGGAGGATCGTGGCGACCTCGCCGGTCGTCAGCCCGTGCAGGACAAAGACCTTGGATCGCGACAGCAGCGCGGCGTTTACCTCGAAGGACGGATTCTCCGTGGTCGCGCCGATCAGCACGATGTCGCCGGCCTCGACCCTTGGGAGGAACGCATCCTGCTGCGCCTTGTTGAAGCGATGGATCTCGTCGATGAACACGATGGTCCGGCGGCCGGTGGTGCGGCGCAGCCGTTCGGCGTCGCCCATGACCTCGCGGATCTCCTTGATGCCGGCCAGCACCGCGCTGAAGGACACGAAACGCGCCCGCGTCATGTCGGCGATGATGCGGGCGAGCGTCGTCTTGCCGGTGCCGGGTGGTCCCCAGAGGATGATCGACTGCAGCAAATCGCGCTCGATCGCCTCGCGCAGCGGTTTCCCTGCCGCAAGCAAGTCCTGCTGTCCGACGAACTCGTCGAAGGTTCGCGGCCGCATGCGTTCGGCCAGCGGAGCCCGCGACGATGCCGCGGCGGCGTCATCGTGGGGGAAGAGAGAATCCATGTCGTTGGCGATGTGCTTCGTAGACGATCAGGGCCGTCGTGACTGCCGCGTTGAGCGATTCAACCGGCGCTTGCATCGGGATGGTGACGCGCTCGTCGGCAGCCGCGGCGACGGCCGGCGGCAGGCCGCGACCCTCGCTCCCAATCAGGATCTGAAGCGGCCCCGACAGATCCATCTCGAACAGCGGGCTTCCATCGCGCGGAACGGTCGCGACGATCCGGCAGCCGTGCCGCTTCGCCTCGGCAACCGCTTCGTCTGCCATGATCCCGGTGACGACCGGCAGGCGCAGCGCGCTGCCCATCGATCCGCGAAGCGCTTTCCAGCTGAACGGATTGGCGGAATCGCCGGCGGCGACGAACCCCGTGGCGCCGGCAGCTTCCGACACGCGGACGATGGCGCCGAGATTGCCGGGATCCTGCACGTCAACCGCGCACACGACCAGGGCACCGGCGCCAGCGTACATGCTCGCCATCTCAACGGCAGGGCGCTCGGCGAGCGCCACGATCCCGCTGGGAGTTTTGACCGGGCTCACCGCATCCATGACGGACGCAGAAACCGTGATCGTCTCGACGCCGTTCCGTTGAAGCGCGGAAACGATCGTCCTGATGTCAGGCTCCTCGTGTGCGGCGGGTGTGACCGCGGCGAGCTGAAACGTGACCCTGGCCGCGATCGCATCGGACACGAGATGCGCGCCGTCCAGGAGCATGACGCCGCCGACGTCGCCTCGTGCGGCCGTCCGGAATCGCGCCACGTGCGGATTCTGGCGGCTGGTAATGGTCACTCGTGGAAGGATAGCACTGTGGTACGATTGCCCGACCGACTGGGGATGCGATGAAAGATCGGCTGATCAAGAAGTTCGAGGACGAAATCCAGGCGTTGAATCACGAGCTGAAGCTCGAGCTCCCGAAGGAGATCAAGCGGGCCCGCGAGCTTGGCGACCTGCGCGAGAACGCCGAGTACCAGGCGGCCAAGGAGCGGCAGCGCCTCGTCGAGTCGCGGATCAGCATGCTGCAGAAGCGCGTCGCCGAGATTTCGCTCATTCAGGTGGACCGCATCCCCAAGGATCGCGCCGGCTTCGGGTCGACGCTCGACGTCATCGACAGCAACGGCGAGAAGAAGACCTTCCAGCTCGTCATGCCGGAGGACGCGGACGCCGAGAAGGGCATGATCTCCACGACGTCGCCGATCGGCCGCGCGCTCATCAACAAGGAGCCGGGCGACACCGTGAAGGTCGTCACGCCGGGCGGCGCCCGCGAGTTTGAAATCGTGAAGCTCACGACCATTCACGACGAAATCGCCGGATGACGGATCGGCCCGACGCTTCATCAGCGGCCGCCGCTCACGCCCACGAACTGTATTCGCCGCAACGACGCACCGCGCTCGTGTTGACCGGCACGGGCACGGCGGGCGCCTATCATGCCGGCGTGTTGCGCGCACTTCATGAAGCCGGTGTCAAGATCGATATCGTTGCCGGCCGCGGAGCGGGCGTGATCGGCGCCCTGTTCGCCGCCGTCGATGGCGGGCAACGGTTGTGGAACGAGAAGGGCTTCTGGCGCGCCGACGGTGTGGAGCGGCTGTACGAGTGGCGGCTGGTTCCGCGCCTGGTCGTCTGGGCGCTGGCAGCCTCCCTCGCCATCGTCGCGATCCCGATTGCCGCGGTCGCGCTCGGGCTCATCGTGTTTCCCGTCGATTTCCTGTTCAAGCTCGTCGGCGTCAGCGGAGCGTCAGGTCTGGTCAACGCATATGTGCGTCTCGCCCAGGCCGCCTTCGCGCCGGAGGCATTGCCGACCTGGCTGCCGCGTCTCGTGTTTCTCATGCTGGGGGCGGCGGCGGCTGCCGCGGCTGTCGACGGCTGGGTCACCAGCCGCCGCACGATGGCCCGGTCGATCGGAGCGATCTGGTGGGGCGCCGTTCGGGCGCCGATGTCATCGGCCAACGCCATCGATCATTGCTGGCGCGTGATGTGGGATCTCGTGCGCGGTGCGACACAGCTGAAGGAACCGCCTCCCGCCGAGCTTGCGCGGCGGTACGGCGAAATGCTCGCCGAAAGCCTTGGCCAGCCGGGATTCCGCGAGCTGATCGTGACGGTGCACGACGCCGACGCGCATCGCGATCTGCTGTTCGCGCTGGTCAGCGAAAACCGCCGGCGCGATCTCATCCGGCGTCCGACCACCGACGCGGCGGAAGAGCGGCGTGCCGAGGTGTTCGATCTCGCAGGCCTCGCGCGCGACCACCTTCCCGATGCCGTCGCCGGCGCACTCACGATTCCGCTCGCCACGGAATGGCACCATGTCACGTTCGCGCCCGACGGTTATTGGCGCGGCGAAACCCATCGGCTGTGCGATCGGCCCGCCGGGCTGATCCGGCTGATCGACGAGCTGATCGAGTTCGGCGCCGAGCAGATCATCCTGGTCTCGGCCGCGCCGGAGTCGCCGGGACCGCATGCGCTGGCCTCCCCGCGCCTCGACGGCCGGGGCAGGCTCGGCGAGTACCTGCAGTCGGCCGAGGCGACCGTCGTGCGCGATGCCACGACCACAACCGGGGGCGTGCGGATCTTCACGGTGCGTCCGGCGCACAACCCGATTGGGCCGTTCGACTTCTCAGGTGGGTACGACGATCGCTCGCACCGCCGGCAGGGACTCGGTGAGCTGATCAACCGGGGATACGAGGACGCGTATCATCAGTTCGTCGAGCCGGTGGTCGGCGCGTCCGGCGAGAAGATGACATTTCAGAGTTCAGACGTCAGATTTCAGAATCAAAAGCCTGACGTCAATCTGAAATCAATCTGAACTCTTAAATCTGAATTCTGAAATCTCGAGAGGGGTGCGACGATGAAAGGTCCGGCGACGGAGCTGATCCACGCGGGCGAGGTGGATCGCCTTGCGGCGGTGCCGCTGACGACGCCGATCTACGAGACGACCACGTTCGTCTTCGACAACGCGGAGGAGGTCCGCGCGTACAACGAAGGGCGATCGTCCAAGTACCTCTACTCCCGCTATACGAATCCCACGGTCGTCAGCGTCGAACAGAAGCTGGCGGCGATCGACCATGCGGAAGCCTCGTTGACGTTCTCGTCCGGGATGGGCGCCACGGCGACGATTCTGATGGCGCACGTGAAGGCGGGAGACGAGGTCATCTGCGGTGCCGCCATCTACGGCGGGACGCTTCACCTGCTCCAGGATCTGCTCGCGCACTTCGACGTCAAGCCGCGTTTCGTATCGCTGGAGGAGTTGGGCCGCCTCGAACGCGTGTTCAGCGATCGCACGAAGCTGGTGTGGTTCGAGTCGCCGATCAACCCGACCTTGCGCTGCGTGAATATCCGCCGCGTCGCGGAGGCGTGCCGCGCGCGGGGTGTGCTCTCCGTCATCGACAACACCTTCGCGAGCCCGATGAACCAGCAGCCGCTCGCGCTCGGTGTGGATCTCTCCATGCAGAGCGCGACGAAATACCTCAACGGCCACAGCGACGTGACGGGTGGCATGGTGAGCGGCTCGAAGGCGCTCATCGCGCCGATCGAAAAGGCCCGTCGGCTGCTGGGCACCGTCATGGATCCGCATCCCGCGTATGCGCTCGGCCGCGGCCTCAAAACACTTCCGCTGCGCGTCGACCGGCACAATGCGAACGCTCAGGCGGTTGCCGAGTTCCTGGCTGCTGATCGCCGGGTGAGCCGTGTGTACTATCCCGGCCTGCCGTCCCACCCGGATCACGCGACGGCGAAAGCGCAGATGAAGGGGTTCGGCGGCATGGTCTGCTTCGATCTGGGCGGGGAGTACGATCGCGCCGCGCGATGCTACGACCGCCTGAAGGTCGTGAAACGTGCGGCGAGCCTCGGCGGCATTGAGAGTCTCGTCAGCATGCCCGTGCTCACCTCACAGTGGGGCCACACAGACGAGCAGCTCGCGGCGGCCGGTGTGACCAGGGGGATGCTGCGCCTTTCGGTCGGCCTGGAGGATGCGGCGGATCTGATCGCGGATCTCGATCAGGCTCTCGGAAAATAAGAAGTGTGAAGTAAGAAGTAAGAAGTTAGAAGGAAATAGCTATTTCTTCACTTCTACTTCTAACTTCTGACTTTTCCCTTCTAACTTTTCAAGTTTCCCTGAGGGATCGTGCGCGAGGAATTCGTGCACGAATTCCTGGAGCTTCGCGGCCATCTGTTCCATGGGGATCTGGCCGACCTTGTCGCGGAAGGCCTGAAGCGGCACGACGGCCTTGGCCATCGCCCGATGCCCCCCGGCGCTGCCGATATCGGCGAAGAAGCGCCGCACGAACTCACCGGCGTTCTTCGAGTAACCCAGGTTCCTCACCGACACGACCAGCGTGTCGTTGACGATGCCGGCGATCACCGTCCATTTGACGTCTTCGAGCTGCAGGAAGAAGTCGGCGACGTACGGGATGAAGTCTTCGCGCGGCATCACGCCGAGGAACGCGCAGAACACCTGGTCGGACAGGATGCCGCCGACGTGCGCTTTCATCACGTACTCGAGGCGTTCGGAGGTGATTTCCGCGCCCTCCATCTTCCGGATCAGCGCCGCGTCCGCGAGCGGGTAGAGATACGAGAACGCCTCGAGGTCGACGCGATTGGTCGAGCGGTTGAAGAACAGGGTGTCGGACTTGATCGCGTACAGCATCGCCGTCGCCGTCCGCTCCGAGATGTTGACGTCGACGGCCCGCAGGTGCTCGGTGAGAATCGTCGACGTGGAGCCGTAGTCGGGCCGGATGTCCTTGAAGACCGCCGTGTACCCGGGCTGCTCGGGATGGTGATCGATGACCAGGTCGACGCGTTCGATCAAGCCGCCGAAATAGTGCGGCTGGACGTCGACCATCGCCAGGCGATCGTACTCTTTCAACGAGGCGATGGTGATTGGCTCCACGTGAAGATCGAGCAGGTTCACCATTCGCAGGTTCTCGGGCCGCGTCACACCCTGGATGGCGCCGATGATGGCCGTCGTCTTGGTGCGGCGCAGGACGTTGCGCAGCGCCAGCCCGCTCGCCATCGCGTCGGGATCGGGATCGTTGTGCAGCATGATCAGCACGCGATCCGCGTCGCTGAAGTAGCGCTGATACTGCTGGACCTTCGCCCGCGTCAGCGAGCGGCTGAACTCGGTGAGCAGAGGGCCGCCGAACAACTCGGCCATCGAGAGGTACGCAACGTCGGGAAACTCGGCGTGGAATTCCTCGGTGCCCTTCGGCGTCGCCGTCTGGCCGACGCCGAGGACGTAAACGAGTGACCCGCCCGCGTCGCGCACCGCGTCCAGGATCTTCTTCAGGCTGCGTTTGCCGTTGTCCTCGATGATGACGCAGGTGGATGGGCCGATGTCCGCCTTCAGGTAGGTGTCGGTTCGCCTCGGATCGCCGTTGGTCACGGTGACGCCGGCCTCGTGGAGGCGCCGGGCGAGCGGACGGTTCTCGATGATGAACTCGACCTCGAACCCGGGCAGCAGGATCTCGTCGAGCATCCTGATGACCAGTTCGTCCTGGCAGACAGCTAGACACCGCATCAGCGTACCAACCTGCGATTATACGCCTATGCGAACTACCACCTCACCTGCATGTAGCCGCCGAAGGTCACACCCAGGTTGTTGGTCATCTCTCGGAAGCGGGGGGAGCCGATGACCGAGATTACGTCGCGCGGGTTGAAATGGTTCGTGAGGTTGAAGACCTGGATGCCGAGATCCATCTTCTTGCTGAAGACGTCCACCGTCTTGAACGCCGTCAGGTCCACGGCGAAGTAGACGGGCAGCCGCTCGGTGTTGAAGCCGCCGACGTAGTGCCGGTACATGTCCTGGACCGAGTACGGGAAGCCGTTGCGCCATTCCACCGCCGGCGAGATCACAAAGCTGTACGGCAGCCCGAACGTCGACCACGCGCGAAGGCGATGCGGCACGTCGGCGATGGCGGGGGAGGCGGTGTCGTTCGGCTCGAGCAGCGGTGTGTCGAGGTTCGTGAACATCGACCCGAAGTCGTTCGATTCGACGCGCGACGTCGCGTACACGTAGCTCACGAACAACTGCACGTCGGGGCGCCACTCCTGGCGGATGGAGATCTGCGCCTCGCGGTAGACGCTGTCGCCCGTGCTCGCCAGGACCGCATCACCGCCCTCGGAGCCGACCATCACCGTGGGCAGGTCGGTGCTCTTGCGAACGCGGACTGACGCCTGCGCGTCGAGGCCGGGGCGGAGCTTGCGCTCGATCTCCAGCGTGATGCCGTCGGATCGCGGGAGCCGCAGCATCCGTCCGACGAAGCGATAGACGTGTTCCGACTGCAGATCACCAGTCGATGCGACCCAGGATCGATCGAGCCGCGACGGGAACTGGTTGAAGACATGCGCGCCGAGTGGTGGCCGCCCCACGA
>Ga0306926_10005425_pt1 | contig 13563 bp, 15 predicted proteins | sample flu12Cox44000178_FD_203759 | JGI IMG/M metagenome (GOLD analysis project Ga0306926, IMG submission 203759) | Lab enrichment of tropical soil microbial communities from Luquillo Experimental Forest, Puerto Rico - flux8day.12C.oxic.44.000.178 (v2)... | ecosystem: Environmental > Terrestrial >... | reverse complement strand
GCGATTTCCGGCCGCTCAATCCGGTGGAGAAGAGCGACATGATCCGCGCGCTCGTCGGATACGCGCTGGCCGAGGACAGCATCGGCCTGGCGCGCTTCCGCGAAAAATACGGACCGCTGATGAGTAGCGAGCCCGACCGGACCGCGTTCGAGACCGCGAGCAAGCCGGTTGGCTCCTGGGGCGCCGACCTCACCCAGGTCGCCAGAATGGCGGCCAGCGTCGATACGCTTGATGGTTTCCTGCGCGAAATGAAGACACGATTCCCCGACGCCACCGCGCGCGTCATGCCGCCGGGCACGGCGAAGGCCGATCCGCTCCCGACCGGCTCCTTACCCGCGATTGTCGGCGTCAAGCGGGCCGGTGTGGCGAAGTAGCCATCTCCATTATCTGGCAACCCCCTCGACAGATGCCCGCTGAAGCGTCATTTTTGCGACGGGTGGACTGCGCAAGTGGAGCGAACGCCAGAATCGGACCGCTGGAGGAAGGCGTCATCATGAGCAAGCCGACCAGGACCAAAGCCGAACTCGTTGCGATGGCAAGGGCCGAGCTCAAGGTTCACGCCGACTGTCCGGAGGGGATTGCGATTTTGGTTGTCACCACCGATGACGGCTGGGAATTCCGCACCGAGGCCGACGAGGAGACCAGGGCCAGGCCGGGCTATGGCGAATGCGTCGCGATGATCGTCCAGATCGGCGACCACCTCAGCAAGCAATATGATGTGGAGCGGTGAGGGGCTGCCTGCGTCGTGCGATAACTCGCCGGCGAGCGGTTTCACTAGAAATCAGCCGACCGCGGCGCGGAAGACGCGCATATAATTGCCGCCGGCAACTTTGCCGGCTTCCTCGGGTGTGAGACCGCCGCGCAGCATCGCTGCGACGAGTTGCACCCAGCGCGCGTAATCCTGCATCACGCCCGGGTTGACCTGCTGATCGGTGCCGATGCAAACGTGGTCGATTCCGACCACGTCGATCATTTCCTTTAAGCCATCGACATATTTTTCGAGACTTGCGAAGAAGTGCCAGATGCCGATGGCGCCGCCGGTCTCGGCAATCGCGCGGGCGTGGTCCGGGCTGATTTGCCTGGCTGCGAGCGGCGTTGGTCCCATCGCGCGGGATCCGGACAGCGCGGTGTGCGACAATAGCAGCGGCCTGGTCGCCACTTTCACCGCCTGCTTGACCATTTCCTCGGTCGCATGTGCGACGTCGCAGACAAATCCGAGCCGGTGGCAGGCGCGAACGACCTCAGCGCCGTAGGAAGTGAGCCCGTGATGGGTGACGATGCCGGTCTGGAAATCGCCGATGTCGTTGGGGGTGTAGTGCACGAGCTGGACGTGCCGGACGCCGCGCTGATGCGCTTCCTCCAGTCGCTCGAGTTTTCCTTCCAGAAAGTCCAGCCCTTCGACGTCGCCCACGATTGCCGGCTGTCCGGCCGCATGCGCTGCTTCGAGATCGGCCGCATTGAGCGCGCGGCGCAGGCCATGATGGGCGACCATCTCATCCACCCAGGCGAGACGCTCCAAATGATACTTGTAGAGTTCGTTCGGCGCCGGCGTTCGCAACGCGGTCAGCACGCCGGCTGCGTTGCGGCCGAGAACGGGAGCATCCGGCACGTCGGCGAGACAGGCCACAGCCAATGATCCGGCCCGCATGCCTTTGGCGAGATCGTCATTGGGCGGCGCCTGCGAGGTAATTCCGCTCGTCCCGCCATGGGTATGAACGTCGACGGAGATGGATTTGCGCAGCACCTCGAGCGCGGCCGTGGCGCCCTCGGCGGTCTGGGCGGCTGCGGTCGAGCCGTGCGGTTCCACGCCACCGGCAAGCAAGGCAGCAATGGAAGTCAGCGCCGAGCGCCACATCCATTGGCGGCGCGTGAACGTGTGGCAATGGCTGCAACAATCCATGAGGTTCAGCCGCCGTAGCTCTGCACGAGGCTTCCCGCCACCAGCGACCAGCCGTCGACCAGCACGAAGAAAATCAGCTTGAACGGCAGCGACACCACCACCGGCGGCAGCATCATCATGCCCATCGACATCAGCACCGAGGCAACGACGAGGTCGATGATCAAGAACGGCAGGAAGAGCAGGAAGCCGATCTCGAAGGCGCGCTTCAATTCGGAGATCATGAAGGCGGGTACGAGGATCCGCAGCGACATATCTTCCGGCGTTGCCGGCGGCGGCTCGCCCGACATGTCCATGAAGAGCTTCACGTCTTTTTCCCGCACGTTCTTCTGCATGAAGCCCCGCAGCGGCACGGCCGCGCGCTGCAGCGCGTCCTCGACGCCGACCTGGTTGGAAACCAGCGGCTTGATGCCGTCGTCGTAGGATTTCTGCAGCACCGGCGCCATCACGAAAGCGGTGAGAAACATCGCGAGCGCAATGATGACGGAGTTCGGCGGCGCGGTCGCGGTGCCGAGTGCGGTGCGCAGCAGCGACAACACCACCACGATGCGGGTGAACGATGTCATCATGATCAGGATCGAGGGTGCGATCGACAGCACCGTCAACAGCGCGATCAGCTGGATCGCGCGCTCGGTCACGCCGCCATTGCCCTGGCCGAGATTGATGCTGATGTCCTGGGCAGCCGCAGGCCCCGCCAGGGTTCCGGCGGCGATCAGGGTGGCAAAAAATAAAACTCTACGCGGGGAGGCGGCCAGCCTCACGAAGGATTCTTTGGACGTCCGAGCAGGGACGCCATCTCGTCTTCAAGGTTGTCGAACCCGCTCTTTGACGGCGGCGCGGCCGGTGGAGGTGTCGGCGGCTCGCTGCGCGCGGCCGGGCGGGCCGCCGGCGGCTCAGGTGCGACGGGAGGGGCGACCGTGTCACCGGCCGGACGGCGAAGCGCTGCCTCCAGACGTTGCGCCATCTCGGCGAGATTTTGATCCGCCGCCGACAGCGGAGGGGACTGTGACGGCGGGGGTGGTGGCGGTGCGGCGGGGCGCTCTGCGCGCGCCGTCGGCTTGGGTGGTTCGTTCATGCGCGGCGGGCGCGGAATCAAGGGCTCGTTGCGCGACATTCGCGGCATCCCTTCGGGGCGAGGCTCGCCACGGCCGCCCGACGGCTCGGGCGTAAATCCCGCCAGCGGATCGCCGCGCTCGAGGCGACGTTCGGATGCCGAGCGGCGTATTTCGTCGGCAAACGGCGGCCGTGAGGGGCGGGGCGGCGGCTCGGGCATCTGCGGTTCGGCATGATCGGAGCCGTCGCTGCGCTGGCCGTCGCCATCGCCCCAGCCTGCAGCTTCAGGGACCGGCGCCGCGCGCAGCTGCGGTTCGGGCAGGCCCGGCCGTGGCGGCAATTGGTCCCGGCCGGGCATGGCGCGCACGATGTTGGGCTCCACGACGATGTCGGTCGGGCCGCCGATCATCAAAAGATGTTCGACGTTGTCGCGACGTACCAGGACAAGCCGCCTGCGTCCGTCCACGGCGGCGGCGTCGATCACCGCCAGGCGGGGCATGCGGCTGCGATTGGTATTGGCGCCGAGCCGATTGCTCGCGAATCGCCGCACCAGCCAGGCCGCGACGCCGATCAGCGCCAGGACCGCCACAAACGCCAAGAAGAATGTAAGTGCCTGCATGCTCCATCCCCGGCAAATCGCGTGTTCTTCGGGCCTCTGTCGGCCGAACGCGGGTCGAAAGCGACACGCCGAACGGCAAACGAAGTCTCAACGTCCAGTGTGGTGATTTGACATTCGCTTCGGTCTTGCCGCGAGTGTCAAACCCAAAACCACACTGGAATCTGATATTTGCCAGTGTCCCTTTGGTTTTGACATTCGTAAACGAACCCGCTGCGACAGGTTACGAATGTCAGAACCGGGACACTAGCCCGAATTCTTAATTCCCTACGGCAGAAACTGCCGTCCCGATAGCTTAATAACCCATGAATCGGCTGGGCCAAAATGACTTCTCGCGGTCCCGATACCGATGAATTCGTTGGTTAACGCAGCTTTCGTGGCGAAAATGCGCTCGGAGCGAGCTTGGCGGCCAAATTCGTCTTCAAGGCCGAAAGCGGCCTCAGGCGGCTCTTTAACCGCCTGTTAACCATACACGCGGCAAATTCTGCCTACTTCGAAGCGGCATCGGGCCGCGGAGGGCTTTGGAAAGAGCGTCGCGATGTCCATCAACGATCTTCCAGCCCTGTCGGCGCTCCGCACCCGGATGCAATGGCACCAGGAACGCCAGCGCGTTCTCGCCGAGAACGTTTCTAACTCCAATACCCCCAATTTCAAGCCGCGCGACCTGGTCGAACTGAAATTCAACGACAAGGGCGGCAATGCCGCGGCACCGGCGGGGTCGCTGGCGATGCTGCGCACGAGCCAGGTCCATCTTTCCGCCTCCGGTGCCGAGCCGACTTTCGATCAGAACCGCCGCGTCGGCTTTCAGACCCGCCCCGCCGGCAACTCCGTCAGCCTGGAAGAGGAAATGCTCAAGGCCTCCGCCAACCAGATGGACTATGCGGCGGCCACTTCCCTCTATGGCAAGAGCCTGCACCTTCTGAAAATGGCGATCGGCAAGGCCTGATGGATTACCGGAAACCGGTTCGAACGGGTGGGATTTTAAGGAAGCGACATGGCAAGCGATGCGAATGATTTTCTCCGCTCGATGGGCATTGCCACCTCCGGCCTGCGCGCGCAGGCGGGGCGGATGCGGGTGATCTCGGAAAACATCGCCAACGCGGATTCCACGGCGCCGACCGCCGGCGGCGATCCCTACCGCCGCAAGGTGCCGACCTTTTCCTCCGCACTCGATCGCACGCTGGATGCAAAGGTGGTTTCGCTCGGCAAGATCCGGAGCGATCAGACGGCGTTCCGCGTCAAGTACGAACCGGGCAATCCGGCGGCGGACGCATCCGGCAACGTCAAATATCCCAACGTCAATCCGCTGATCGAAATGACCGACATGCGCGAGGCGCAGCGGTCCTACGAAGCCAATCTCAACATCATCAGCGCCACACGGCGGATGATCCAACGTACGCTCGACATCCTCAAAGCCTGAACAGAAAGCTTTTAGCCATGGCTTCACCCACCGTTGCTGCAAATGCCTACGCTTCGGCCGCCCGGATCCTGGAAACCGGAGGCGCCGGAAAGGGATCGGAAGCCGATGGAACCTCGTTTGGCGCAGTGCTCAAGGAGGCGCTCAATGGCGTCCTCGACACGGGCCGCAAATCCGACGCCCAAACGGTGGCGATGGCGTCGGGAAAGGCCAATGTGATGGATGTGGTAACCGCGGTCGCGGAAACCGATGTGGCGGTCTCCACGCTGGTGTCGGTGCGCGACAAGGTGATCCAGGCCTACGAAGACATCATGAAAATGGCGATCTGATTTTTTCCTCCGCGTGCACGCACCGTCATTGCGGGCGAAGCGAAGCAATCCATGGCCCGGAAACGCGTCTGGATTGCTTCGGAACTCACGCTCCTCGCAATGACGCCGGAGGGACCAAGGCAGGCAAGGAAACAAAAATGACCGGTCCTGAAACCCTCGACGTGGCGCGCGATGCGATCTGGACCATCGTCGTGGTGTCGTCGCCATTGATGGTCGTCGGACTCGTCGTCGGCGTCGTGGTGTCGTTGTTCCAGGCGCTCACGCAGATCCAGGAGCAGACGCTGATCTTCGTTCCCAAGATCCTTGCCATCTTCGTCACGTTGCTGCTGGCGCTGCCGTTCATGGCGGATTCGCTGCACGGCCACATGATGCGGATATCCTCGCGAATCATAGGCGGTTGATGGCAGAGTCTTGCCGCAAATCTGCGAATGGCAGATTAGCCGTGCCGCGGGTGAGGGATGCGCATCGATATTTCACTGCTGCCGGCGCTTGCCGCCGCCTTCATGCTGGTATTCGCCCGCATCGGCGCCATGGTGATGCTGCTGCCCGGATTGGGCGAGAGCAACATTCCGGTCCGCGTCAAGCTCGCAATCGCGCTTTTGCTGACGCTTGTCATCCTGCCGCTGCACCGCGCCGCCTACCACATCGACACAGGCTCGCTCGCCCCGCTTTTATTCATGATGTTCTACGAAATCATCGTCGGCATCGTTCTCGGCGCGACCGCGCGGGTGACCCTGGCGGCGTTGCAGGTCGCCGGCTCGGTGATTGCCCAGCAGCTTGGGCTGGGATTTGTCACTTCCGTCGATCCGACCACGCAGGGCACGCAGGGCATCCTGATCGGCAACTTCCTCACATTGCTCGGCGTGACGATGCTGTTTGCGACCGACAGCCATCATCTTGTCATCGCCGCGCTCAACGACAGCTACGCAGTCTTTTCGCCGGGGGAGCCGATCCCGAGCGGCGATGTCGCGGCTCTGGCCACGCGGGCGTTCACGGCCGCTTTCAGGATCGGCATGCAACTGGCTGCGCCGTTTCTGGTTTTTGGCCTCGTGTTCAACATCGGGCTGGGGGTGCTGGCGAGGCTGATGCCGCAGATGCAGGTCTATTTCGTCGGCGTGCCGCTTTCGATCCTCGCCGGCTTTTTGATCCTTGCCATCGTCATCGCGGCGATGATGGGGACTTTCCTCGATTACTTCATCTCGGTCATGCACGACATGATACCGCTCAAATGAGGGCATGATCGATGGCCGACGAGGACGACACAACCGAACGCACAGAAGACCCCACGCAAAAACGCCTCGACGACGCCCACGATCGTGGCGACGTCGCCAAGAGCCAGGAGGTCAATACCTGGTTCATGATTTCGGGCGCGACGCTGGTGCTCTCGACGTTTTCCGGATCGATCGGCGGGATCGAAATTCCGCTGCGCAATCTGATCGCCAATTCCTGGATGATTCGCGCCGATGGGCCCGGTCTTCTGGCGCTGGCGAAGAATCTCGAATTTGCAATGATTGCAGCCCTCGGTGTGCCGCTATTGATGCTGCTGATCGCGGCGATCGCGGGCAACATGTTGCAGCACCGGCTGGTCTGGTCGGGTGAGCAGCTCAAACCCAGGCTCAGCAAGATTTCACCGCTCGCCGGAGCCAGGCGGATCTTCGGCAAGCAGGCGGTGGCGAACTTCGCCAAGGGACTGTTCAAGCTGGTGGCGCTGGGAGCCGTGATGACCGCGATTCTCTGGCCGGAGCGGCATCGCCTCGAGGCCATGCTGCGTTTCGATCCGGCCACCATCCCCGGCGTCATCGTCACGCTGACGCTGCAATTGATGGGTGCCGTGGTGGCGATACTCGCGCTCGTCGCGATCGCGGACTACCTCTTCCAGTACCGCCAGTGGTACGAGCGGCAGAAGATGTCTCTGCGGGAGATGAAGGAAGAATTCAAGCAGTCCGAAGGCGACCCGCACATCAAGGGCCGCATGCGGCAATTGCGGCAGGCGCGCATGAAGAAGCGGATGATGGCCGCGGTCCCCAAGGCTTCCGTGATCATCACCAACCCGACGCACTATTCGGTCGCGCTGACTTACGAGCGCGGCATGTCGGCGCCGGTATGCGTGGCCAAGGGTGTCGACAATATCGCATTCAAGATCAGGGAGATCGCGCGCCAGCACGATATCCCGATCGTCGAGAATGTGCCGCTGGCGAGAGCCTTGTATGCCACGGTCGAGATCGACGAGGAGATCCCGGTGGAACACTATCACGCGGTCGCCGAAATCATCGGCTATGTGATGGGTCTCAAGCGGGGTCTTTCCGGGCGGCGGATTTGACGACCGAGACGGTATTTCCCTCAAGGTTCCGAAACGATCGCAAGCGGGGGAATAACGGCTTGATGGACTTGCGCTTGCGGGTCCGATTCAGGCACTTGAGGGGTCGGCGTGCGGACTGCGCGCCAGGAAAACGTGCTCGAATCGCCTATCTCGACAGGCCGCGTCCATCGATATGACTGCCGAACCTGACCATGATCCGTCACGAGAGCCGGTGGCTGCCCACGAGCCGGCGTGGCGGAGCGGCAGCATCCTCCTCGTTCTCGTGGTGGCGGCTGGCATCGTCGCGGTTGCCGTGGCGCTGACGACCATCGGACGCGTCCAGGCGCAGCCTTATATTCTGGGGCTGCTGGCGCTGCTTGCGATGGTCGGCCTGTTCAGTCTGTTCGCTTTCGCCGCCGGCATCATCCGCTTCACCGATCGCTCGATCGACGATCCGGTGGTCCGCCGGATCGCGGATCTCGCCCATGACGGCATCGCGGTCACCGACCCCCGCGGTCACGTGGCCTATTCCAACGCGGCCTATCTCGCGTTCACCGGTGCCGCGGGCCCGCAGGAGGTGCGCCCGGTTGAGCGGGTCTTCATCGGCAATCCCGATGTGTCGGAAGCGGTGTTCCGCCTTCTGAAGGCGGCGCGCGAGGGCAAGCGCCAACAGGAAGAAGTCCGCATCGCCGGTAGCGAGGGTGAGCAAGGCCGCTGGCTCAGACTGCGGGTGCGTCCGCTCGGCAAGGGCAAGCGCGAGGCCAAATACGCGGTGTGGTCGATCGCCGACATCACGCGTGACCGCGAGCGGCAGGAGGACGTGTTCCAGGAACTGCAGCACGCGATCGAATACCTCGATCATGCGCCATGCGGTTTCTTCTCGGTCAATCCCACCGGGGAGCTCGTCTATGTCAACGCGACGCTGGCGAACTGGCTCGACTACGATCTGGCGGAGATCGGGTCGGGCGGATTGAGGCTCGGCGATATCGTTTCAGGCGACGGCGCCTCGCTGCTGACGTCGATCGTTCCCGTGCCCGGCGAGGTCAAGACCGAGGTGTTCGACATCGACCTGCGGATGCGGACCGGCAAGACCATGCCGGCGCGCCTCTATCACAAGCTCGCTTTTGGTGCCGGCGGCGAGGCGGGCGCCTCGCGCACGCTTGTGATCAGTCGCGCCCGTGACGAGCGTTCCGATCCGCAGCGCGCGGCCGAAGTGCGCTTCATGCGCTTCTTTGACCACACCCCGATGGCGATTGCGACGGTGGACCGCGCCGGCGCGGTGGTCCGCGCCAATGCAAGATTTGCCAAACTCGCACAGAGCCTGAGCGCCGACAGCGCGGCCCACAAGTCGATCCTCAATACCGTCAATGCTTCTGGCGGCCATCAATCGCGCGGCAGAGGGGCAGGGCGACATCGCGCCGGTCGAAGTGATGCTCGACAGCGCCAGGGAGCGCTGGGGGCAGTTCTTCGTCACCGCGGTCGAGGAAGACGAGCGCGAGGCCGAGACCGCCATTGTCTACATGCTCGAGACCACCGAGCGGCGCGCGCTGGAAAACCAGATCAACCAGTCGCAGAAGATGGACACGGTGGGACAACTCGCCGGCGGCATCGCGCACGACTTCAACAACGTGCTCTCCGCGATCATGATGGCGAACGACTTCCTGTTGAACGCGCACAAGCCGACCGACCCCTCGTTCCAGGACATCATGCAGATCAAGCAGAACGCAACGCGCGCGGCGACGCTGGTGCGCCAGCTGCTCGCGTTCTCGCGCCGCCAGACGCTGCGCCCCCAGGTGCTCGATCTTGGTGACGCGCTGTCCGACCTGCGGATTCTGTTGCAGCGGCTGATCGGCGAGAAGGTCAGGCTCGATCTCGTGCATGGCCGCGATCTGTGGCCGGTCAAGGCCGACGTCTCCCAGTTCGAGCAGGTGATCGTCAATCTGGCGGTCAATGCCCGCGACGCGATGCCGAACGGCGGCAAGCTCGCGATCAAGACCGGCAACGTCTCGGCGGAGGAATCCGCCCAGCTCGCCTACAAGGGCATGCCAGTGGCCGAATATGTGCGGATCGACCTGTCCGACACCGGCAGTGGAATCCCACTGGACATTCGCGACAAGATTTTCGAGCCGTTCTTCACGACCAAGGACGTGGGCAAGGGCACCGGGCTCGGGCTTTCGACGGTTTACGGCATCGTCAAGCAGACCGGCGGCTTCGTCTACGTCGATTCCGAGGAAGGCAAGGGCACCACCTTCCACATCTTCCTGCCGCGGCATCATCCGGAACCGGAAATCCTGGGCGAGATCGCCGGCGCCAACGGCGCGGCGAGGGAGCCATCCGCCGAAGCACGCCCACGCACCGACCTGACCGGGCAGGGCACCATCCTTTTGGTCGAGGACGAGGAGGGTTTGCGCTCGCTCAATGCGCGCGGCCTTCGCTCGCGCGGCTACAGCGTGATCGAGGCCTCCAACGGCGTCGAGGCACTGGAAGCGCTGGAGCAGAAGAACGGCGCCATCGATCTCGTGGTTTCGGACGTGGTGATGCCGGAAATGGATGGCCCGACCCTTCTCAAGACGATGCGCGGCCGCAATCCGGATCTGAAGATCATCTTCGTGTCGGGCTATGCGGAAGACGCCTTCGACAAGAGCCTGCCGGAGAACCAGCAATTCGCCTTCCTGCCAAAGCCTTTCACGCTGAGCCAACTGGTCGCCGCGGTGAAGGAAACGATGTCGCCGTCGTAGGGGTTATGCGGTCTGTCCGTTTCGCCTCACTGTCCAGTCCCCGGATCAAAAATTTCCGCTTTTCCCGTCGGGCAAAACATCTTTAGAACCTCGCGCCATCCCGCGCTCACAGGAGGGGCGCTTCGCGATCGTCACGAACGTTGGCGCGGGATGCGATGGACGCGCTGGCATCGAAGAGACGAATGGTGCCGGCGCGGACGGCGAAGTCGTGTGGTCCTGATACCCCGACGCTGGTATCAAGTCTGCGGGGTAACCCGCAGGCGACGGAGTCAATAAAGCCTGGTCTCCAGAACACAGAATAAGTCGTAAAACCATCGCGCAGGGAATGTTTTGGCCCAAAAATTCCTTGAATATCAATGTGGTGCGGGTGTTGTGTCGCCGGTTGTGTCGCGATCTGCAGAAGCTGTTGATAGCTGAAAAAAATTCCAGCGCGGGCCGCTGATGCGCGCTGCCAGTGTAGCGGCGACCGGGGGAAAAGCGCACCAGAGCCGCGCGGCAGAGTAGTTCGGCCGCACAAATGACAGCCTAAGCGATGTCCGCTTTAGTCTCAGAAGCGGACATCGCAGAAGCGCGAGAGGATGTCCGCTAAGGGCCACAACCAGACTTGATCCAACTACGAAGTTATCAAATATCACTGGCGACCGACTGTCGCGCTCACCTCTTCGATGTCGTTAAGCTGCCACGACTTGTCGAAGTAAGCCTCCTTCGGACCGTAGAACCGGAAGTACGGGAACCAGCCCTTGCCGGGGATTGTCTTGATCCAGTTTTTCGCTTCGGCGGGCTTGTTCGGACCGAGGTAAATGTCCACCGAGCCATCCGGGTTCGCCGCGAGGTCCTCACGCGACGAAGCGTCTGCCGCGCCTTGATCGGTGACAATCACCCCGCGCGTGGTGTTGTCGTAGAGCGTGATCGACCAGAATTGGATTACGGGCACATTGGCAGGCACCCGGAAACGGTAGGTCTTGCCACCATCGAGCCAGTTGCCGTCCTTGTCCTTTGACGTCTCCAAATAGACTTGGCCGAAACCGAGGATGCGGCCCTGCATGCCGACAGTGTTGCCGATTGCCTCGTAGAACCACGAGCCGCGTTCATCGACCTGCGTGTAGTAATTGTCGTTCTGATTGAGTTCGACCATGTTGGCGTATTCCCAATTCTTGCCGGGCCACACGGTCGCGTTGGCAAAGCGCTTGTCGAAGGCGTTGGTGCGGGCCATCAACTCACCGACCTGCACGGCTTGAGTAAGAATTTTCTTCTGACGTTCATCGGGGTTGAACGGCTTACCCTTCTCGATGCCGAGCGGGACGAGCATCCCGAGCATGACCTTGTCACGGGCCTCGATGGGTTCGGGCTGGATCAAGTCCGAAAGATACTTCCAATAGTCGAGGCTGACCGGATGTGCCGATGACCAAACCTTTCCGCCCACCGGAATGAATTTGGTCTCGGGAGCCTTGTCGCGCTGGTTCCACGCGTAGACCTTGTGCTTTCGTGCGACTTCTTCCGCCATCTTGGGATCACGGTCGAGTGCACGCGCCGCAAACCAGACCTGATTGCTGGGCGAGCGGGCAACGATATAGCCGGACATTTCGCTGACGTCGGAATTGGGCGGCACGATCAGATATTTGCCGCCGCCGCCGCGATCCGGTCCCGTCTGGCCAGTGTCGCTGATTGGTCGTTGCCAGATGTCGAGGAAACCACCGGCGGTCGCGCCAGCGGGCACTTCAACGACCATCGGTCCTTGCTCGGCGAGGTTCCAAAACGTCATTATGTAGAGCGTAGTCAGGTTCGGTGTGAGCATCCCCGCTTTGTCCTTCAGGGTCTCGTAAAGGACAAGGTCACCATCCTTCGCTCCGAACGTCTCGCGCTGTGCGACGTGCAGGCCGTGAAAACCGACCGCAGGAAGCGCCCAAATGAACGCCTGCGTGGCGCGTTGGAAATCCATTTCGTCATAGAGTTTTTCGGCGGTCGCCTTGCTAGGGTAACCTGCTTGCAGTTCGAGCTTGCCGATGCGGGTGTCCACTGTCTCTGCCTGCGTGAGCGAGGATGTCGCAAGTAGCAACGCCAGCGCGGTGGTGCTGGCCAACAGGGCGTGCTTCATCGTCATGAGAGGCTCCTTGATGGTTAGGCGGCATCGCGGAAATGCGCCTCCAGCAATCAGTCGGCCATCGCTTAGGGTGTGGGTTGATCTAGATCAACGGAGGTCCGCTCCGGGTCATAAGCAGAAATTCGCCGGGTCTAAGCGGAGGTCCGCTCTGCCCCCGAAACCGGACATCAGACGTTCCCGATCAGACTTCGGCCGCGCGCTCTCCTGCTACTCCCGCGGTCCCGCCAATAGGCCGTCGAATTTAGTTGGCGGTTGCTCATGGATGCCTTTTGCGATTCTCGTCCTGGCGACCGGCGTCAATCCAAACTCGCCCGCGTAGCGCACCATGTCGGCGGCGGCGTCGCGAACGGTTTTGGTCAGCACGTTGCGGCACTGCCTGCCGTCCGCCGTCTCGGCGGTCAGGCCCTTGGCCTACAACTGTTCGCTCGCCTCTCGCCATATCGCGTAGCTCGCGCAATAGGCGCTGAGGCAGGCGATATCGACCAACGACAGCAATCCGAGAACGTGTAGCTGCGGCGCGACGCGCCACCATTCCGCTTTGGCGTATTCGTGCAGCCACTCCGGCGGCTCGGGACACTTCGGCAAGATGGCAGGCTCGGGCGGTTGGCGCATCGCGCGCTTGCCCGGATTGCCTCGCAACTTGCGGACGATGAATGGAACAGGCGGGTTGCTCATGGGAACCTTACACACGGTCGCGGTAGGTGGTCGATGGGCAGCTCATTCGCGTTGAGACTGGTGACGGCGCTCGTAAGATACCGGATACGTCTTGTTGCGGAAGTGAATCATCGGGTCCGCGGGTTCGATGCCGGCAGGCAAGAGCGCCGGCAAGAACATGAGCGCGCGTTCGGTCGTCTCGCTGTCCGGCACCACCGAAGCGACGGTCAGCGTCCCCAGGGTCGCGATCTTATTGGTGCTCGCCCAAGCCACCGATGGATCGTCGATCTTGTCGCCCGGCGCTGCGAGCTGCAGTGCCACCTTGAATCGGACCGCTCCACGGGCAACGCGCTGGCGAATTTCGTCTTCGAGATAGTTGGTCGCCGCCTTGGCGCTCTCGTCCTTCGACAAGAAATGTCGGCCGGCGTCGGGAAGCAGCTGATAGCGCCCAATCGTCAC
>Ga0306926_10005421_pt1 | contig 13566 bp, 14 predicted proteins | sample flu12Cox44000178_FD_203759 | JGI IMG/M metagenome (GOLD analysis project Ga0306926, IMG submission 203759) | Lab enrichment of tropical soil microbial communities from Luquillo Experimental Forest, Puerto Rico - flux8day.12C.oxic.44.000.178 (v2)... | ecosystem: Environmental > Terrestrial >... | reverse complement strand
AGCCCCTATAACCCTCTAAACCCCTCCCCTATAGGATTCGCGTTTTTCTTGTTTGCTTCCGCTGCGCCAGCCCGGCCGACGCGGTATGCTCTTTCAAAACAATGGCACGAACACACAGTGCGACAAGTCTGGCCAATCTGCGGCCGTTTCAGCCCGGTATTAGCGGCAATCCCGGTGGCCGGCCGTCTGACCGGGATCCGGTCAACTATGCGCTCAAGAAGACCCACGGTGGCCGCGAGATGTTCGACGTGCTGATCTCGATTGCGCTCGACCGCGGTGCGAAAAAGCACGACCGGATAGCGGCTGCAGCGATCGTCCTTGACAGATTGTTTGGTAGGGCCAAGGAGCATGTAGCAGCAGAGAGCGGACGCTTGACTGTGAGTGAACTGACGCAGTCGCCCGATCTGCTCGACACGCACGAGGCCAAGGCGGACAAGCCAGCCGAGCCGATCGTCGAGACGACTGCGACCGATATGGCCGAGGTGGCGGTTGAGCCGAAGCAGCTGGACTTCACGCACCTGGACGCGGCAGTTGACCAGCTTGACACCCCCGAAGACCGGGACGGCTAGCGCTTCCGTTTCCGCCCGCGCTGCATTCGCTCGACTGCCTTTGCTCCTTCCTCGTCGCTGAGATTATCCCACCACCATACCGAACTGGCTGCCGATCGATTCAAGGGGTTTTGAACTATGTTCACATTGCAGTTCGATCCAAGCGAAATCGATTCCGCGCCGCAGGCATTGCTGTCCTATAACCATGGAAGACTACGGTTTCAATGAAGATCTCAACGTTGGGCGGGGTTGGAATCCCAAGCGGAAGGAGAGCTTCCGAAAGCGCGTAGCTCCACTTGGCGCGCCCACGAACACCAGCTAACCCACCGCCAACGACAACCGAAAGCTGCATTGCGGCTAAAGGCACGCAGGGAGAGGAAGCATGATGGTCCCTAACCAGGGCTTACTGCACCAGTGCGCGGCGGAGTCGACCATCTCCGGGATGCGCTTTGAGCGTGCATCTCTCGGAGTGAATCCGTTGGATGAAAGCGAGTACGCTCCGCATAAGCCATGCCGGTTCGCAGCATGGTCGGACCGCGCTGGCGGTCGTGAATGGCCAGTCCATGTACGATTGCGAGCATTTGATTCAGGATGGTCCGCGCCCGCTGCGCGTTCACGATGGCCCCTTGAGGCATGGGTAAACATGGCTGAAATCGGTTGCAAAGACGAACGTTTTTGCTGGAGCAACCGAGTTCCTCATCTAGCGGCGGTCTGCCCGAGCCGATTGAAAGAGCTGTTGTTGGCAAATCGAGGGCCGGCCGCTCCCTCCCCTTTTGCAGTCGAGCTAGTTACAATACTAATGCTGTTTAGTAGCGGAGGGAGAGCCAGATGGACCCCGATAGAGCCGAGATGCGCCGTTTTTCCGACCCTGCGCTGAAAGTGCTGGATGTGTTGAGTAGCGAAGCGGTAGACGGCTACGAACTCATGCGGCGGACTGGACTCTGTGAAGAAGATTTAGTCGAAGCCCTGAAGGAAATTCCCGCCAATTTGGTGACTGTCAAGGGCGAACTGATTCCTCACCGGATCGGGCGCGCTTTCGTCGCAATTGACCCGAACGCACGAGCTTATGCGGAGTTTCTGGTGCGGAATAAGGCCCGCCCGTTATAGAAGTAGGGCCAATGCCTTCCTCCCCGGATATCCCTGCCTGGGCTTCCTATCTGATCGTCCTGACTGTCGGAACGGTTGTCGCAGTTAGCAAAGTCAACGACAACCTCTCTATTCATCATGATCGGTGGTCCTTCCCCGCGACTTGGCAGCTCTTCGCGGCGTATGTTTTCCTGCCTGTGGCGCTCTTTTGGTTCCTCGATTACACGTCGGTAATACGCGATACGTCACTGTTCCCAGCTCTACTGGTAGCCGCGGCTTATCCGGCAGTCTTCGCTGGGAAAGTCGAATCGGTACCATTACCTCCTCAAGTTTCAGCACTATGGCAGCCGCTTCAAGCTTGGGCGAGCAGGCTTTCCGACCGGATTGCCACCATGAAGGACTACTATTCCGACTTATTCGATGAGCGGGTTGAGTCGATGATGGTGGGGCATTCCGATCGCTTAGACCTATTACGCGACGTGAGCCTAGCTCACGCGCAAGCCGCTGAGGCCCGAAACGCCTTAGACCAGCCGCGGGCCGAGCCTCTGCAGCTTCAGCCACCGGCGGAGCCTGTGCAGCTTCAGCCACCGGCGGAGCCTGTGCAGCTTCAGTCACCGGCCGAGCCTGTGCAGCTTCAGTCACCGGCCGAGCCCTCGCTGCCTCAGTCAGCGGCCCAGAGGGAGCAGCTGCAGAAAGGAACTGAGCAGCCGACACAGGTCCAAAAGCTTCCCAGCCGGCGGGCACCGCTTGTGCCGCAAGTCAGCCTTGCTGCTGGCTTGCCTGACGTCGCCAGATTCCGTGCGTTATGGCACGTATTGCGCGCCTCGGAAGCAAATTACGGCTATCTGCTTATGCGCCATGCAAAGCGAAACTGGTGGAGCAACGTTCGCCTGTGGCAGCCATGGCAAGGACTCTGGTGGGTTCGCTTGTGGTGGTACTATTTAGGGCTATTCAAGCGCCGCCGCGCCAGGCTAAGAACTGCTTCATGGATCCTTGCATTTTTTTTCGTCATGGCCTACGCGCTGGCGGAAGCAATGTTTTTAATACCAGTCCATCCAGAAGATGTTAATCTGACGTTTTCCTACTACCAATGGCGTTTGCGCAAGGCTAATACGTCAGATTTGGATCGCTTTCGCAGCGAACGCTACCTCAAAGAAGTTATGCGTTTCGGCCAGCACTGTACTGCGCCGAATTGCGTCGTCACGAAAAATAAGGTGAGCTGCGATGCGGTCTCGGGTCCCGTCACGGTAAACTTGAGACGGTTGTCGCAGGACCCATTCCCGAGAATTGAAGTGTGCAAGAACGATTCATCGGCGAATATGTGTACATTGTTACCTGACAATAATGGGATGATAGACGATCTCGGCCGCTTCACGCTCGCTGTTCCACATGAATGCGCTAGCATGGAACGCGGCATTGCTTACGACGAAAACCAAAAAAAAGTTTTGCCTATTGGCGAGTGATTAAGACAGTCGAAAAGGAGCCGTTCCAAGTAATTTTATCTCCGGTCCTGGCGGATCTCTGCCTTAATGGCGAGCCGGCTCAGCAGGTCGATGCTATCTTGGAGCTTGTTACCGACATTCATTCCAAGTCGGTTGACGATGCTCTCGTCGGACGTCTTTTGGAATGTTTGCACACCCGGGACGCCGACAATCGGATTCGAATTCAACGCGCGCTGGTTGCTCTAGCAGCTGCTGATTTTCCTAGAGCCCAAAAGCCCGAAATGGCTGACTGGGTCCCCGCCAAGGAGGAGCCGGCGGGAACGGCCGATCGCTGCGCCTTGGCTTGGGGAGACTGGTGGGCCAAGCAATTTCAAGATCAGCAGCATGTCGATTCCGGCGTCAGCTGCGCGCCGACACCGGCGCCGGCGAAATCAAATCCATCGCTTTCAGCATCGTCATGAGCGTTTGGTGCTTCTCTCAACCCTGTTCGGCTGGTGGCGGCGCCAGTTATCGAACGGATTTGCCACTAGGAGCGTAACAAGCACGGCATTTTGTCCGCACCCGCTCGCACTTAATAGCCACCTCACCTGCACCTTTTGCTCGTCCGTAACGGCGCCCTGTCCTAACTGGCGCGTTGTGCTATTTTTCGAATTCAAAGGGGGAGAATCCGCACAGATACTAAGGCACTCGTTCATCTGGCGGCTAATCGAGGGTGAGGCAACTTACCAAGTCGGGTCGAAAATCCGAACGCGATCAGAGGGTTGGGGGTTCGAATCCCTCCGGGCGCGCCCGCCTCGATAAACGCCAGTCTATGCGACTGTCCCTGCGCGGCAGTCGCTCCGTTGGCGGCGTCGGGCCGAGGTGAAATTGACGCGCTCGCTCAAATGCCGGACTGTCCTCGCGCTTGGAGGCGGACCGGGCAATGCGGGCGATCGCGCAGCCAAGGCTGTCGAGAATATTGCGCTCGTAAAGTTGCTTGATCGCGACGAACTGTCGCCCGAGTCAGTTCCTCGAAACCGAGCAGCCCTGCAACGAGGATTGGGTTGTCAGCGGGCATCTGTCAGCCTGCGCCGGGGACTTGTCCAACAAGTCCGCTCAGCCCCTCCGAGATGGTTGGATGCGCAAAAATCGCATCGCGGAGGACAGTAAACGGCATCCCCCCGACCATCGCTATCTGCACGGCGGCCATCAATTCGCTTGCTTCAAAACCGAACGCGGTGAATCCGAGGATTTCACCGCTGTTCTTACCGATCAGCATCTTCATGAATCCGCGTGGCTCCGATACGGTCCGCGTCCGCAGCACTTGAGCCATCGGCATCTTAGCGAGCCGATACTCGATCCCGTCGCGCCGAGCCTCGGTTTCGTTTCGTCCGACCCGCGCCAATTCTGGATCGGTAAACATACAGAACGGGATCAACCGATTCCTCGTAGTCCGGTTGCCGCCATTGAGGTTGTCGTGAACGATGCTGAAGTCGTTTTCTGCCACGTGGGTGAACTGCGGGCTGCCCGCGCCGTCGCCCATCGCCCAGATATTCTCGCTCGTCGTCATCAATCGCTCATTGACTCTGATATAGCCATGCTCGTTTAGTTGTACTCCGGTCAGCTCTAGACCGAGTCCGTCAGTGTTCGCCTTGCGGCCCGTCGCCACCAGGAGGTCGGTCGCTTCGATCGCGCGCTGCCCACCACCGCTCTGGACCTGGACTCGGACCCGATTGCCCGAACGTCCCTCGACTTGACGAATCTCGGACCGGAGCAAGACTTCGATTCCTTCGTCATGAAACAAATCCAATAGCGCCGCGCCGATGTCGGGATCTTCCCGGCCGGCGAGCTGCGGGCCCGCTTCGATCAAGGTTACCTGGGAGCCAAACCGCCGCATCGCCTGAGCAAGTTCCAGACCCACGTAGCCGCCGCCGAGTACGATCAGATGTTCGGGCAGTCGATCAAGCTCAAGCAACTCGACGTGGGTCATCGGGTTCGCGGCGACAAGTCCGGGCGTGTCGGGCATGGCCGCGCGCGATCCGACGTCGAGGAACACGCTATCGCCACGGATGGTTCTTTTGCCGCCGCTTTCGAGCTCGACCTCAACTGTGCGTGGGGCTACAAATCGGGCTTTACCCATGATCAGCTCGGCACCGCTGGCCTTGGTGCGATCGAGGTGCATCTGACGGAGTCCGTCGACCATCAGCCGTTTGCGATGCTGAACCATCTTCATATCAACACTCAGCGAGTCGGTTTTGAGGCCGAATTCCGCGCGTCTCGCGAGCGCTGCGACCTTGGCTGAGTAAATGAGGTTTTTGCTGGGAAGACAGGCGACGTTGGGGCACGCTCCGCCAATTGCGCTGCGTTCAATCAGCGCAGTGCGACGACCGGCACCGGTCATGGTCCAGGCGATAAATTTCCCCGCTGCCCCGCTCCCAACAACCAGAATTTCATACGTTTCGGTGTCAGCCATTGGTGTTCTTCCTTCCGCTTCCCGGGACCTTGATCAACTGATCGACGGTCAGCTTTGGGCCTCATCTAAATCAGGGTTTGCTTGGCGTCCGTGGCTTCCCGTTCCTCAGGCGGATCGGAGGCTGGCGGGCGTGATTGCACTTGCTATGCGGAGTTTTCCTGGCGACTCGTCTTCTCCCTCTTTCCGTTTCCCTTATGAGCGGATGAACGCCAGGAGATCTGCGTTGACCTTGTCTTGGTGCGTCGCGAACATGCCATGTGACGCGCCTGGATAGTAGATATCCTTTGCATTTTCGACTATTCGGGCAGTCTTTTGCCCGGAGTCCTTTACCGGAACGATCTGGTCGGCTTCACCATGCAGGACGAGCGTTGGAATATCGAACTTCTTGAGATCGTCGGTGAAATCCGTCTCGGAAAACTGTTTGATGCACTCGTATGCGTTCAGAAGGCCGCATTGCATGCTCCAGAACCAAAACGAATCTAAGATCCCCTGAGAGACCTTGGCGTCTGGCTTGTTGGCGCCATAAAAGAGGATCGCCAGGTTTTTATAAAACTGCGAGCGATCCGCAGTCAGGTCGGCGCGGAGTTTATCGAATACCTCCATCGGCAATCCTTCAGGATTCGAAGCGGTTTTCAGCATGATTGGAGGGACGGCAGACAGCAGCACCACTTTTTTCACCCGCTTCGTACCGTGCCTCCCGATGTAACGAGCGACCTCGCCGCCGCCGGTCGAATGGCCGACAAGGGTGGCGTCCTTGAGATCGAGCACCTCCATAAGTGCGGCGAAATCATCCGCATAGGTGTCCATATCGTTGCCGGTCGCTGATTGAGTTGATCGCCCATGACCACGGCGATCGTGTGCTATGCAGCGGTAGCCGTGGTTCACGAGGAAAAGCATTTGCGGGTCCCAGGCGTCGGCGCATAGCGGCCATCCGTGCGAGAAAGTCACAACTGGTCCCCTACCCCAGTCTTTGTAGTAGATCTCAGTATTATCCCTGGTCTTGATTGTAGGCATGTTCGACTCTCCAATGCGCAGCGTGTCACCGATACACACGCGATCTTCGTCTAAACTGCGGGTCGTCGGGTTCTCGCCAAAGCCAGCGCGCACGAGTATCGCCTCAGCCACGGGGCGCTCCGCTAACCATGTCAACAAAGTTGTCAATTGGATGCGTGCTGTTGGGATCGGTTACACAAAACTTCGGTGGGATCGCCGCGACTCAACTCACCCTTTGGATTTTGGTCAAGTCACGCACCGTCCGCTTTACATGGCAAGCCTAAAAGAGGAAGCGTCGCAAACCTGAAGAATGAAAACGAAAATTTACGAAGATTCTGCGCGACGCTTTTGCGATGCGGGCGCTATAGCAACAGAAGCTTCCGCCGTCAGCATCAAGAATGTCAGGGTCTCTTGCAGGTACAGGCTAACGATTTCCTCCGTGTGGCTTAGGTAACCGATCGATACATCTTGACCGAGATGGAGCTCGAAATCGCCGCCGCGTTTGGTCAGTACGAAAGCACCGTCGATTGCCGGGGCCCAGACGATCTCCTCGTTCACCAGGCGCTGGATGTGCTGAACTACAGGATAGCCGTGATCGCTGGCCTCGCTCAGCGCCGTGTATGCATCCGCCCCTAGCAACACCGAATAGGGCCCGTTGACACCCGCCAATCGCAGTTGATTGAGCGCTTCGGCGATAACATCCGGGTAATGCGCAACGTCCTGGGGCAGCGTCATCGGACGATTGCTCGAGCCTTTGCGGATACCTTCAATCGAAGCGGCCGCGTAGCCCTCGAAAATGGCGTGATCTTCAGCGAACGCGATCTTCTTCGCGGCGTCCTTCAGGGGCTGCCAGTCCGAATCGTTAGCGCCGCGCTCAACATCGTCGATTGCCTGCCGATTCAATTGGAAGGGAACACGGAGTTCGACGAGCGCTTTGACGCCGCGCTGGCGCGCAATGATTCCCTCGGCCGGTGCCTCAACGTTTCTCAGATGACCGGTGCCAACCGCCGCGAGCATCGAACCGGCCGGACCTTTGACGTCGACCACGCGCCGCGCCGCAAGATATCTCTTCAAAGTGCGCGCAGCTTCTTCTTCGATTTTTGACCATGCTAGCTCATTGATCGGCGCCAATTCACGGTAGAGGTTATTCATCGCGAGTCAATCCTTTCAGCGATCCGATACCTAGCGAGCCATCCTTAGTAGCTCCGCCGGAGAGTGGGGATTCGATCGAGGCCCCGACAACCGTCGGCGCGGCGGCTTGGGATGTAACAGCTTCGAGGAATGTCAGCGACGGCACGAAAAAAAGCGTGCCCGTGAGCGCGCGGCTGACGTCAAGCAACCGATCGTAATTGCCGGGCGGCCGTCCGATAAACATGTTTTGCAGCATCTGTTCGATTATGTGCGGCGATCGTGAGTAACCGATGAAGTAAGTTCCGAACTCACCTTTACCCGGTTGGCCGAAAATGCCGTTCGCGCGGTAGATCTTCCGTTCGACACCATTCTCTAAGATGGTTGTCAACGCATTATGCGCTGAGGTCGGCTTCACTGAATCGTCGAGCTCGACATCCGATAGCTTGGTGCGGCCAATAATCTTTTCCTGCGTCTCGGTGGGTAATGCACTCCAAGCTGGGAGATCATGAAGGTATTTCTGCACGATGACGTAACTGCCTCCGGCGAAAGCCTGGTCCTCATCACCGATGAAAACCGCCTCGGTTGCTTCGTTCTCGACCGGATTCTCCGTTCCGTCAACGAAACCTAGCAGGTCTCGATTGTCGAAGTAGCGGAAAGCAGTGACTTCATCAATGGTCGAAACTGCTTCACCCAGATGCATCATGATCTGTGTTTCGAGCTCGAAGCACAGATCCTCGCGTTCGCCTCGGATATGGAAGATCAGATCGCCCGGCGTTGAGACCGCGTGCCGCGGACCGGCGACGATTTCCTGAAAGGGATGAAGTTCCGCGGGTCGCGAGCTTCCAAACAAACGATTCCAAGCCTCGGAGCCGACTCCTAACACACAAGAAAGTTGCGCATCGGGCTCGCGAAATCCCACCGCCCGAACCAGCTTCGACAGGTTGGCACAAATCGATCGCACGGTGTCTTCGCTCGCGGGTTTGGGATTTATCGTCAAAACTAGGAAAATCGACGCCCGAGTAGGCGGCTGGATCACTGGTTGCCGTACAACCAAAGCCTCCGTGCTGGCATTTTGCTTAAGCTCCGCCACCATCGCATTTCAGCAGGGCCGCTGCTCCGAGAAAATAGTTCTGGTCATAATCGGGCCAAACCAACTTGAGCTCGTATCGCACTCTAGCAGAACCTTAAGGGTTTGGGGCTGGGGCGGCAGAAAGCAGCCGCGGGTTGCTGGGTTAATCGATGTGGCGCCGCTGGGGGAATCGCTACACGCAAGCTGGCTGCTCGAATACTGCTAGAAGGGCCTGACGGCTCGTCAGTTGGCGCGCTGCTTACCAATCGGCGAGTGGATTTCGGCGATATAGCCGCCAGGAAATTGCACCATCGCGCCGTTTCGTTGGTCGCTCTTATACGAACCGATAAGGACCGCCACGCCGGCCGCTTTAGCTTTGGAGATGGTGTCCGAGAGTTCGGCGACCTCGTATCCAGTTACCTCTCGTCCGTACGGATACGGGAGATGCCCATCAGTCACGAGCACTGTTATTTTTCCAAATTTCGACTGCAGCCGGATTCGCCGATAAGTATCACTCGGGCGTCCGATTTCGATTCCGGGCGCGTGCGCATCATCCGATACGACTTGTCCGTGAGAGAACATCAGAACGCTGCGAACGAAATCCTTTACCGCGTATGCAGAGACGTAAACACGGTTTTCTGGGATCATCTGAAGGCTCTTATACGACGGTGCGGCCGTGTGCCAATAGAGCTGGGTGTTAACGCCACCCGGAAATTGAATGATCGCATCGCGGCCTATCGGATCGTTAAATGGACTGACGATAATATTGGCACCAGTGAGACGAGCAGCACGAATCCCAGAATCCATGTCCGTCACAAGATAACCTGTACGTTCCGATCCGAATGGATAAGGGATTGGAGTCTCAAACCCGAACACAGAGAAAGTTCCCACAGGTGTGAAAACCAGTTGGGACATTGTCTTACTCGGGGTAGGCGTTACTGTGACCACGCCTTTCTTTGAGGCGGCACCGCCGAAGGTAGCAATAAGGCTTGCGACAAACCGGTCGAAGTCACTTGGCGCGACATAAACGTGCGTCGTGTCGTATTGAGGACCTACCGCGAGGTCTAGAGTAACAGCCGTGGTCTCGGCCAATGTCGCTCCGCCAAAAAACAGCGCGATACACCCGATAACAAGAAGCGCAGTGAAGGCTGCCGCAAAGGCTCTAGTTATTGGCATAAGCTATTTCCTTCTGTGATTGAATATCGAGCGGTTAAAATAGATATTCGATTGACGTTGTCACGAAATCTACATCTTTTCCTATCGGCGCCGTATCCTCTAAATAGCCGCCGACAAAAAAGTGCAAGTAATTGACTTGAAAATGTATGTGGCGATTGAGCTGCCAGTCGAAGGTCACTTGTGCCTGGCTGCCGATGTAGCTATCGCGTGTTGTTCCGACCGGGCGCAAAAGCATACCTGATAAGCCGTAAATTCCGTCGTTGGTACTTTGACGCCAAAACCAGCCCCATTCGCCGTTGAGCGCACTGGTCTGCCCCAGGTGGAACGTCAGATTCGGATGGATGCCCATGACGTTAAGCGGACCATTGAGAATTGCCTGGTTAAAATAGAAACCGGTGGGAAATAGAGGATTGAACGTTTGTAGATTTGGCCCGGTCTTGTCATGGTCACCACTCGCAACCCCTGCTCGCAGTCCGATTCGGGGTTTAAGTGGGACGGGCTCCAGCGTATAGCCGGTGTCGCTGGCGACAGTCCAAGCAAGAATATAACCGGACCCGAATGCTCCAGTCTGACCGATAAATTCTGAATTGGAATCCCAGGGCCCTCTGGCACCCCACAGACGCGCGCCAATCGTTTGCCGGCTTTCTGTGCCAGTCTCCTGCGCGTAGGTGGCCGATTTGTTGTGGATGCCGAGGTAATAGAGGTCAATGTTCGCGCCGTTGACCAGTGACATCGGCCTGACAGCGTAAATCCCCCAAAAAGTCGTCGGTAGATGCGTCTGGTCGTCAAACACCCCCTGGTTGGTCTCGACAGGCTTGACCGCGAACGCATCGACCCGCCACGGAGCCACTTTAAAGATCACACGAAAACCATCGAATGGCAGTGGTACGTTTGGTCCGTAACGATTGGATATCAAACGTTGAGATCCGTAGATCAGCCATTGGCGGCCGGTGCGGAACGTCAGCGAATTATCGGGGCCGAAGGGATGCAGCGTCAGATCGACGAAGAACTGGGAGAAGTCAAGTTGGTCTTCGTCAATTTGGGGGCGCGGCCCACCTACCCGGTAATTTTCCCAATCGCTCATCAATTCAGCAAAAACGCGCACCTTGTCTCCCAGATGAAGATCGCCAAAAAGCAGATAGCGCTGTAGCAGGTATCCGCCCGGGCTTTGGGGCTGTTGCCCCCAGAGCGGATTGTGAAAGCGCTCGTATCGTTCGCGAATTTCTCCGCCGAGTGAAATATACCAACCCTTCTCCACGCGTAGCGGTATATACTTGAGCGGATCCCAAAAATCCGTGCGGCACGAGGGATCGTGTAGGTAACTGAAATCGTCATCGTATCGCGTGTCTGAATAGCGCGGTGCCGGAGGGCACGACGAACCGGCGTAGCAGGGCGCGGTACTCAGTAACAGAAGCAAGATGAGAGCAAGATCTGCGACTCCAGAAAATGATTGAAAATCAGGGTTCGTTATTGAACTGCGAGACACGGAGGTCTTTTCTACCGCGCCGCGAGTTGACGACCGCTTGCGCAACTCAAGGTATTACGACTGCGAGGTCAAAGAGAAGAATCTCGCTGGCGTTGTGAGCTTCAATTCGCAGCTCGAAATTGTCATCAGCTCCTGCACCATCACCCGCCGAGTGAGCATGCTCATTCAGTGCGCAACCAGCACCGATTATAAGGCCAAGAAGAAGTCCTATAATCGCATCGATCATTTTCTTTCCCTCAATATGCGAAACAGTCGCAGCCGAAGTCCCACCAGTGGCGCGGATGCCACAATTTCCACCGCGGCACCGAGGCGAGCTTCATTGATCGTGACTCATGCAGGTGGACAGTAGACGCCTGGAAATAGCCGCCATACTTCTTTACTGGTGACCAATCCGGACTTACTGGCAATGGCGGAGGAGACAGGCTCGCGAAAGGTTCGCTAGCGTATACGATCTTGCCACCTACCATCGTAAGCACCGACTCCAGTCGCTTGATCTCGTCGTCGGGAATCGCAAAATAATCGGCTGACAGCACGCTGAGGTCGGCCAATTGCCCCGGAACTAATGCACCCTTCTTGGAGTTCTCGGAAGAGAACCAACTGCTTCCGACGGTATAGAGCCCCAGGGCTTCACTACGATCGAGACGATTGTCTTCGCGGTAGAGCCCCATTCCGCCTACAGTCCTGCCGGTGATTAGCCAATAGAGCGAGACAAAAGGATTGTAGCTTGATACTCGCGTGGCATCCGTGCCCGCACCTACAGGCACGCCTAAATCGAGCATCCGCCTGATCGGCGGCGTGCGCCGTGCCTGCTCTGCGCCATAGCGATCAACGAAATACTCGCCCTGGAACGCCATGCGGTTCTGAACCGCGATGCCACCACCCAGCGCCTTGATACGTTCGATGTTGCGATCTGAAACGGTTTCGCAATGATCGAAGAACCAGTGAAGCCCGTCGAATGAAACATCGCGATTCACTGACTCGTACACATTCAATGCACGCGTGATGGTTTGGTCATACGTCGTGTGCAGGCGAAACGGCCAACGATTCTCAACCAGATGCCGCACGACCGCCACAAGCTCTTTTTCCATTGCTTCAGGCATTTCAGGCCGCTCCTGGAGAAAGTCCTCGAAATCCGCGGCTGAATAAACCAGCATCTCTCCTCCACCGTTCACTCGGTAGAAATCGTCTCCATCACCCGGCTTTGTGATTCGGGTCCAGGATTGAAAATCGTCGAGCTCATGCTTTGGCCTCTGGGTAAACAGGTTATAAGCCATACGCACCGTCAGTTCGCCTCGCTCATGAAGCTCGCGAACAACTGCGTAGTCATCTGGATAATTTTGAAAGCCGCCACCTGCGTCGACCACGCTCGTGATGCCAAATCGGTTTAGCTCGCGCATGAATAGCCGGGTCGAATTCAACTGATCTTGATGCGAAAGCTTCGGGCCTTTGGCCAGCGTCGCGTAGAGAATCATCGCGTTCGGTTTCGCGATCAGCAACCCTGTCGGATCGCCGTGCCGGTCGAGCTGAATTTCACCGGCAGGAGGCGGAGGCGTGTCTTTTGTGTATCCCACCGCGCGTAGCGCGGCTCGATTGAGAAGCGCGCGATCGTATAGATGAAGCACAAAGACAGGAGTGTCCGGGGCGACCGCATTGATCTCGTCAAGCGTGGGCATCCGGCGTTCGGCGAACTGGAACTCCGTCCAACCGCCGACTACGCGAACCCACTGCGGCGGTGGCGTCCGCGCTGCTTGCTCTTTCAACATCCGCAAGGCGTCGGTCAGCGATGGTACACCATCCCAACGTAACTCCATGTTGTAATTCAGGCCGCCTCTAATAGGATGCATATGCGAATCGTTGAGGCCGGGAATTATGGTTCGGCGCTTGGCATCAATCACTTTCGTATCTGGCCCACGCTGCCGCACTATGTCTTCATCAGTACCGATGGCGCTGATCTTGCCGTCGGTGATGGCGATGGCCTCGACAAACGATGGGGCCCTGTTTGTCGCAATTTTGGCGTTGTGAAGTATGGTGGCGACCGACATAAAATCTCCTGAGCAACCATGATTAAGGACAGCAATCCTCGTCCAGCTTCCGTTTGGGAATCACCCCCTGTTTTTGTGGTTTACTTCTCTTTGACGAGTTGTTGCGCTTTCTGGAAACTCTCGATCACCGCCCGGTAATTC
>Ga0306926_10005420_pt1 | contig 13566 bp, 13 predicted proteins | sample flu12Cox44000178_FD_203759 | JGI IMG/M metagenome (GOLD analysis project Ga0306926, IMG submission 203759) | Lab enrichment of tropical soil microbial communities from Luquillo Experimental Forest, Puerto Rico - flux8day.12C.oxic.44.000.178 (v2)... | ecosystem: Environmental > Terrestrial >... | reverse complement strand
CCTCCGCCTCCATGCGGCGCATCAGCCGCTTTTGGGCGACCAGCCGACGTGCCTCGGAGAGCGCAGCATCACCGCGGAGAAACACCGTCAGCCCGAGCCGCAGGCTTTCGACCAGCTCGGCGTGCATTGCGGCGATCGCTTCGAGCTCCTGCGGAGCGAAACCGCCGCTGCGCCGCACGCGCCGCGCCGCGAACTCCAAAAGATTGTTCGCAACGATATCGCCGGCGTGTTCAAGGTTGATCACCGCCGACAAAATCTCTTGGCCCCGCGCGCCCTCGTCCTCGTCATCGAGCGGCTGCTCGTCCCCGATATCAGCGAGGTAGCGGCGGATTGCGGCGCCGAGCCGGTCCATGATGCGCTCGGTGCGCGAGATGTCCGCCGCGCGCCGGCGGTCGCCCGAACGAAAGACTTCGATCGATCCGCGCAGCATGCCCTCGAACATATCGGCCATGCGCAAGGTCTCACGCGCGGCGTTCGCCAACGCCACACTCGCGCTGTCGAGCGCGGCCGTTTCGAGATGGATGGGCTTTCCAGGATCGGCTGGGCGGGGTGGGTCAGGAAGAAACCGGGTGAGGAGGCCCGCGAGACGATCGGTGAAGGGGAGGGACAACACCGCGAGCGCCAGGTTGAAGGTGGTGTGGAAATTGACGACCAGACGCGCCGGCGCGGGTTCGATATGCGCGAGCAGCCCGGCAATCATTGAAAGAAGCGGCAGTACAACGATGCAGCCTGCCCCGCGGACCAGCAAATTACCGAGCGGGAGACGGCGCGCCACCCCTGTGCCGGCCTCGAACAGCGGCGGCAAGGTGCCGCCGAGATTGGCGCCGAGGACGAGCGCCAGAGACGCCACGGGCGCTATCACACCGGAGGTGGCGAGGGAGGCGATCAACAGGACGACGGCGACGCTCGAGTGGCACGCCCAGGTCAGCGCTCCCGCGATCAGCACCGCCAATACCGGTTCGCCGGTGAGCGCCTCCAGCACGGTTCGCACGGTTGGCGCCGTCTCCACCGGTGCGAGGGTATGCCCCAGGGCGCCCAAAGCCAGGAGCATCAGGCCGAGACCGATGCCCACCCGGCCGAGGTTCTTCGCCCGGCCATCCGCCGATGAGCGGAACAACACCACCCCGATCAGCACCAGAAGCGGTGCGACCGCAGTGATGTCGAAGGCCAAAATCTGGGTGATCAAGGTGCTGCCGAGGTTGGCCCGAGCATGACGGCGAGTGCCGGTGCCAGGTCGAGCGCACCGCGCGCAGCGAATGAGGTCGCTATCAGCCCCGTCACAGTGCTGCTCTGCAGCACCGCGGTCACCGCGAGACCGATCATCACCGCCCGCAGACGAGCCCCTCTTCCCGGCGGTGAAAGGCGGCGGCCGAGCCATCGGCCGAGTTCGGCGCCAAAGCCGCGCTCGACGCCCGTGGTGACCATGTGGGTGCCCCAAAGGAGCAGACCGACATAGCCGCCGAGCTGCAGCAGTATCAGTGTGCCCGACATTTCCGTCCCATCATTCGGCCGCTCCCTGCTCGCCGCCTCCGATTTCCATCGCCCGGGGGCGGACGATGGTCAGTCCGGGGCAGCAGCATGCGGCGCCTATATCACGGTTCTGGCGAACGCGGCATCGCTGGTTCGCCTCACGCAGATGTGCGGCGGTCCTGCGGCGCGACGGCACTTAGGACACGGCACCAGAACCGCGGCCAAGGGAGTCCACCGGTCGAGGATCTAGGCCACACGGTGCCGATGGCCAATCCAACTGCATGAGACAGGCGGCAAACAGCACCGTGTGCAGTGTCATCACGCGCTCGCCGAGGCGGTGCGCGCCTACATCGACGCCAGCGGCATCGCTGAGGATCGCCAGGGCTCACGGTCCGCGGCTGAACACCCGTTAACACCGGTTTGACGCGAGATACGTGGGGTACTCGGTCTCCGCCAAACTGCCGGCGTTGACCAGCCACTGCCGCAAAGCGGTGACCGCAGGAGTCTCGCTACTCGCCTCCGGCGCATAAACAAAGTACCCGCGCGTCCTGATCGCGGGTTCTTTGATCGGCGCCACCAGCCTTCCTTCGCGCAGCTCATCGCCGACGAGCGCCAATGGGCCCATTGCCACACCAAGCCCCTCGATCGCTGCCTGGATCGCGAAGTAGAAATGCTCGAAGATCTGATCGCGCGCCGGCTTCAGATCGGGGACGCCGGCAGCAGTCAGCCATCGCAGCCACATTTGGCGTCGCGTCGCTGCGTGGAGCAGCGTGTGCTGCCCGAGACGCCGGCGCCCGTAATGGGCGCTCCTTCATCAGGCCGGGGCTCAACAGCGGCAAATACGTTTCGCCGAGAAACCGGCTGCCAACCCAACCGGGCTGACGCGCCGGTCCCGAGACGACGACATCGACATCCATGCGGAACTGTTCGGCCGGCGTGCTCGCAGTGACGATCCGCGTTTCCAACGCGGGATGGTCCCGCTGAAGTCCGGGCAGACGCGGGATCAGCCAGCGCATCGCGAAGGTTGGAAGCGCTGATATGTGGAGCACTCCATCGGCCTTACCACCACTTTGGACACGCAGAGAGGCACTCGCCAGCCGGTCCAGCGCAGGTCCGGCCTCGGCCAAGAGATCCCTCCCGGCCCGCGTTGGCACCGCGTTACGGCTCGTGCGCAGGAAGAGCCTGGTGCCTAGCCATTCCTCTAGCAGCCGGATCTGCCGACTCACCGCACCATGGGTAACGCAGAGTTCTCCCGCGGCGCGTGTGAAGCTTCCCAGCCGCGCGGCCGCTTCGAAGGACTTGATTGCATTGAGCGGGGGCAAGCGAGCGCGAGCCATTAGCGTGAGTTTTCCTCACATCTACCTGTCAGGACAAGTCGTTTGTCGTCAAACCGTCATGATGGGAAAAACCGCGTCATGATGGCCACAGCGCTCTCGACCGCGCCCAGCCGTGCGGACCATCCCGATCGCGGCCCAAGGCGCGCGCTCTGGGTCGCCTGCGGCGCCCATGCGCTTCATGATGGCTTGACCGACACGCTCTATCTGCTGCTCCCGATCCTGCAGACGGAGTTCGCGTTGACCTATGCCGCGATAGGCGTCCTGCGCGCGCTCTATGCCGGCGCGATGGCGGGTTTGCAGGTCCCGGCAGCCAAGCTGGCGCAGCGGATAGGCGGGCCGAGTATGCTCGCGGCCGGCACAGCTGTCGCCGGGGCTGGTTATCTGGCGCTTGGCGCAAGCTCAACCTTCGCCATACTGGTCTTCGCGCTTATCCTCGGGGGCGTCGGATCGAGCACCCAACATCCGATTGCATCGAGTCTCGTCGCCGCAGCTTATCAGGGGCCGCGCTCGCGCGGCGCGATTGGCACCTACAATTTTGCCGGAGATCTCGGCAAGATGGCGTTGCCAGCGATCACCGCTGGTATGATTGTGGTGATGTCCTGGCGTTTGGCGGCGGGAGCGGTGGGTATTGCTGCATTGCTGGGCGCCGGTGCCATTCTGCTTGCGCCGTGGAGGGTGCCCGCGGCAGCGGACAAGCGCACTGATGCGCAACCGTCGAAGGGTAAAACCGACGAGCGCATCGATCTGTCGCGCAGCGGCTTCGCCCTGCTTCTCGCCATCGGCGTCATCGATAGTGCGACGCGGATGGGCTTTCTCACCTTTCTGCCGTTTCTATTGCGGGCAAAAGGTGCCGGGCTTCCGGAAATTGGCGTCGCGCTAACACTAGTCTTCGCCGGCGGTGCTGCCGGCAAGCTCGTCTGCGGCTTCGTCGGGGCGCGGCTCGGGGTATTGAAGACGGTACTGATCACCGAAGGGGCCACAGCGGCGGGCATCCTGGCCCTTCTTCCGGTGCCGATCGGTGTCGCGTTGGCGTTGTTGCCGATCATCGGCGTGGCGCTTAATGGCACGTCATCGGTGCTCTACGGCACCGTGCCCGAGCTCGTATCTGCCGAGCGTCGGGAAAGTGCCTTTGGCGTTTTATGGCCATGCAGCTCGTCGCCGCGGTCGTTTTATTAACGCTCCCGCTGGCCTGGCGCTTGCGCCGCGCCCTCGAAGCGCAGAAATGAGATGCCGCGGGTGGTAATGGGGTGAAGACCCACCGCGCGATCGTCGTCGCGGGGCTCGGGACGACGCAGACTATCGCTTGGGCTTCGACTGTTGTTGTCGGTAAAAGCATCCTCCTCCACGGTACCTTGCTACGGGCAAAGACGCCAAAATCGGTGGCGAGCTGCTGTTCGAGATTGAGCCGGACACCGCCCTTGGTGCGAAAACTACGGACCGCGCCGGTCGACGGCGTAGTGCCAGTAGTCCCGCTCAGAGAGATTGCGTCGAGATAGGTTCCGAGATTGCCGCGGGTGAGGCAATAGAGGAGCTTGAGCTTGCCGGGCTGATCCCACAGCGTATGCCTCTCTTCCAGCTCGGTCGCGAATTGCCCCTGGCTGAAGCCCTGGGACAGGGCGATCGTATTCGGCGCTCGCGACAGATCCAACACGCCGGCGCGGACGGTCCACCAGTCCTGGTACCACTCGCCCGCCGCGCCGTACGTGTAGCCCCACACGTTCGCCGTGTAGTCGAATGCGCCTTGATCGATGATCGACCTCGCTTATGAAAGCGAAGTCACCGGCTTTGCAGCATCCTCGCGGGAGGAGCGGCACTCGTGTGCCAAGCCACTGTCATTGCGTGGCGATGATTTGCGGTCCTGCGATGCGGCGACAATCAGGGCGCGACACCAGAGCTCTCGCGCCGATGGAGTCCACAAGCGCGATCGCCGTGCTTGCCGACGGGTAGGGGTCGAGGGCGGGGCCGCCATGGTCAGGTTCCACTCGTAGCGAGCGTAACAATGCGCAAGAGCACGAGCCCCGCCGCGACGATCAGATAGACGCGCAAGACAAACAGCCAGATCCGATTGAGGGCGGTCAGCGGTCGCGGTGGCAGTTCAGGCAGCGGCGGCATCCGCCACGTATTACGCAGTGACCGTCGGACTGGCTCGACGGGTGCTTCGACAGGAAGGCGGATGCGGCCGAAGGCGAGATAAATGACCAGCGCAGCGAGGGTGCCGCCGACCAGTATGGCGACGATGGTTGCCCCACTCATCTCGGGGTAGAGGACCGACGCCGTCAGAATGATAGACAGCATGACCAGGACGGCGATCACCGCCCCGGTGAACAGATTGAGGCCTCGCGTGTTCACCCAAGGGCCGAGTACGGCTTTGTCATTGCATAGCAGCAATAGGAACACAGTCGCGCTCGGCAGCAGAACGCAGGCAAGGGTCTGGACGGCATTGGTCAGCGGACCAAGCGGAGTTCCCGGCGTCAGGACCAGTGCAGCAGCGAGAGTGATGAGACCGCAGTACACCCCATAGAACGCCTTAGCCTCGGTCGGCTTGCGGTGCAGCGAGTGGCGCGGATCGAGCACATCGCCGAACGCGTAGGCGGTCGACAGCGACACTGCGGCGGTCCCGATCATACAGGCATCGAGAAGCGCCAACGCGAACAGCACCGCCGGAACCTTCCCGAAATAACTTTCGAGACCAACGGCGACCCCTCTGGCGTCGCTGAACGCGCCAAATTCTGGTCGTCCGGCAAAGGTGGCAGCAGCCATCGCCATCAGAGCTACTGCGCCAACCGTCACGAACACAATTCCGATCCACAGATTTGCGCGCTCATAAGAGATGAAGCGCGGTGAAATTCGCTTGTCGATGACGTAACTCTGCTGAAAGAACAGCTGCCATGGCGCCACGGTGGTGCCGACAATGGCGATGACCAGCAGCATCACTTCATTCAATCGGCCTCCGTGAAGGCTCTGCTGCGGCAGCTGCGGAACTAGAAAGTCGCCGAGCATCTGACTCACGGGCGGATGCACTATCAGAAACACCGGAACGAGCAGCAGGCTGCCAACGACAAGGAGTAGCGAGAAGCGCTCGAATCGCCGAAAATTAGCGGTGCCGGCCGCAACCATGATCAACACGGCTGCAACTAAGACGCCGAGCGGCTTTGAAACGCCGAGATAGCCGAGCGCCAGGCTGATGCCGATAAACTCGGTGACGATTGTCAATGCGTTGAGCAGAAACAGGTCGATGACGCTGAAAGCGCCCCAGAACTTGCCGAAGCGCTCGAGGATCAGACGGACATGCCCGACCCCAGACACCGCGCCGAGACGCAACACCATCTCTTGGTTGACGTATAGCACCGGGATCAAGAGCGCGAGCGTCCACAACAGCGTCGTGCCGTATTCCTGCCCAGCCTGCGTATAGGTGCTGAAGGCGCCGGCGTCGTTGTCGCCGACCATGACAATGAGCCCCGGCCCGAGGATCGCCAGCAATGTCTTGAGCTTGGCGACCCAACCGATGCGGGGAGCCACATCGCCGTGCAGGATCGTGCCGAGCGCGCCGTTGATGTGGCCGATATGGGCGTCATCGAGCACCGCGGCGCGGGGCGCCGGCGCGACGAATTCGCTGACGGAGGACATCGCTCCCTCCCTCACCGGCCGCATTCGGCCGGCGCGTGGCCGCCGGCCGATTTCGGCAGTTTTTCAGCGATGCCGAGCGTGTCGGCGCGCCGGCGCATCTCGGCCCATACCTCGTCGGGGGTGATCCCGCATTCGTGCCACAGCACAACCAGCTGGTAGATCAAATCGGCGCTCTCGCGGACCACGCTGCGGGAACGGTGGCGCGCGGCGGCGAGAGCGATCTCGCCGGCCTCCTCGATCAATTTTTGCGCGATCTTGCTCCGCCCACCGGCGAGCAGGCGCGCCGTGCGCGGATGGTCTTTTTCGTTGACGCAATCCAGGGCGTCGTAAAGGCGGGCTATTTCTGCCGCGTCCGCTTGGATATCAGTATCATCGCCGGAAAACACCGCCTCGACGGCGGTTTCGTGCCTTACCAGGGCAGCCATGTCTCATCCCTCCATTCCCAGGTTGGTGCTATGCCGACCCGGGTGGAGTGGCGGACTGCCCCTAGCGGCGGACCTCCTTTGCGATCACAGCAATCGGTCCGGCCGAGGGACCCCGACGCATCACCCGGGGCGGGGGGCCCGAAGAGCCTGTCGCGACGAGGCGACTTGGAGGCTCCGCGGACGTGTGGCTAGATCGAGGTTCCATCGTTCCGTTGCTATTGCACGCACATCCTTGGGCGAGACGTCCAAAGATACCGTGCCAGGTATGCTCTTTCGACCCGGTTGTCAATGGCAAAGATTTCGAGATCGGATCGATTCCAAGCCCTTAAGGGTTGATTGAGAGCCGCGGACAGGCGGCTCAGTGTGCGGGGCGTGGAGCGTTCCCTAACCGCGTATAATCTCTTTGCAATCCGATTCAGGCGCAGCGCTCTACTTCGATCGTCACGTGGCTGAGGCCGGCCAAATTGGCCAATCGTCTCTTGTAGAAGCTGGGCGCCCGAGGTTCGTGTGAGACGATTGTCGCCACAACGGCATTGTGTCCGGGCCCCACTCGCCAGAGATGCAGGTCGGCGACACGATCGGAGCCCTGCTCGAGGCATTCCTGGATCGAGCCGACAAGCTCAGTGTTCGGGCGCATATCCAGCAGCACGGCGCCGGTGGCGCGCATTAGAGCAAAGGCCCAGTTCGAGATCACCGCAGCCCCGATGATGCCCATTGCCGCATCGATCCACAGCCACTCAAGTTCACGGGCGATGATTAGCCCGACGACGGCAAGGATCGAAACCGCCGCGTCGGCTAAGACATGGACATACGCCGCACGCAGATTGAGATCCCGGTTATGGCGGTGGTCGTGGCCATGATCATTACTATTGTGAACGTGCTCATCCCTCAGCAACCAGGCGCTTAGCAGATTGACGCCAAGCCCCAGTGCCGCAATCGGGATCGCGTCATTGAAGGCGATTGGTACTGGATGCAACAAACGCGCCACGCTCTTGTATGCGATTAGCAATGCGATCATTGCCAGCACGATTGCGCTCGTGAGCCCCGCCAGATCTCCAAACTTGCCTGTTCCAAAGGTAAAGCGCCGATCGTTGGCGCGCCGGCGGGCAAAAGCATATGCAATCGCGGCGATAAGGAGCGCTGCGGCGTGCGTGGACATGTGAAGACCGTCCGCGACGAGCGCCATCGATCGAAACAGGATCCCCCCGACGATCTCGGCCACCATCATCGCGCAGCACAGCGCGACCACCATTCTCGTGCGACGCTCGTTGCGCGCGTGGTCCGCACCCAGGAAGATGTGGTCATGTTTCCAACTTTCCATCGATTCGGCATGCATCGGCTAGGTCCGCGTGTCGCTTCTAGATACCTCCTTTATAATGCCCTCAGCGGAAAGGGTCGATCAGTGAAGCTGCAGAGCAAAAACCGATACGGGACCGCGGTCACGGTTGTAAGCCGGATGGTTGATAAACTGGTAGCCGGCCCTAAAGTGGGCAAAGCTAGTAATTTCGACCCGGTAGTATGCCTCCAGAATCTGCTCCGGGCCGGCATTTGGCAGTTGGCCGTCGCCAATTATCCCGCCCAGACCACCAGCGGCGAGATACAGCTTGCCCTGATGCGAGATCCGATTGACTGCGCCGGCCAACCCCACAGTGTCATCCGGCCGCCCCCAGCGCGAGCCGGTCAGTGATAGCCCCCCCGAGATTGATTGATTGATATCCGTAAAGGCATCCTCCTCGACGGTGCCTTGGGAAATGCTGGCGCGAGCAAAAACCCCAAAATCAGAGGCTAGCTGCTGCTCCAGATTGAGCCCAAAGCCGTCCTTGGTGCGAAAACTGCGGACGGCGCCGGTTGACGGTATTGTACCGGTAGCCTCTCCGAAGCTGATCGCATCGAGATACGTTCCGAGATTGCCGCGGGTCAGCCAATAGAGGGTTTTGAGCTTGCCAGGTTGACCCCAAAGCGTGTGCCTCTCCTCCAGCTCGGTCACGAACTGCTCTTGGCCGAAGCCATGGGACAGCGCGACCGAGTTCGGTGCTTGCGCTAGGTCGAACACGCCGGCCCTGGCGGTCCAACAATCCTGGTACCATTCGACCGCGCCGCCGTAAGTGTAACCCCATACATTGGCGGCATAGTCGAAGGCACCCAGATCAATGATCGACCAGTTGAGAAAGTCGTTGCGCGGGTCGTGCGCATAGACATTGGTGTCGAAGATGTCGACGATCGAATATTTGCCAATCGCGAAAACCAGGCGATTGGCGGTCTGCGTGCCACCGAGTTGATTGAGGTCGGGTTCGAGCTTTTGAGGCTCGCCGCCCAAATCGATGGTTTGGCGCAGAAACCCGCGCTGGACTAAAACATAGGGTTCCGCCTTACCGAGTTTGTAGGCTTCCCCACTGGGATATCCCGCTACGCCAAAGGTGTTGCTTAAGCCAAATCCTTGGTCGACTTCAGGATTGAACCAGATTTCGGCACCCGACCAAGGCCGCAGACCGGCATAGAGTGTCGCATCGATCGTTTCCCTGCCATTAGCGGCGGGACTCAGGCTCTGGGGTCCCTGATAGGGCGACCGGAAAGCAGGTTGTAACAGCCAAGTAAAAGTGCCCTGGCCGTGAATTGCCCAGGTCTCCGGCTGCACCTGCTCCGCCTGCTCCGGCGTGACCGGTATGCCTTCCGGTTGCGGCGTTGGACCAACCATTTGAGCACTGGCCACCATCGGCCAGCAGAGAAAGCCGATCGACAAGGTGGCGATGGCGGCCCCTGCTCTTAGAAGCATACCGCCCCAGGTATAATCTGCAAAACCACATCCTTGATGGTAGTTTTGTGGAGCAGCTTTCGTGTGGGGCCGGGTCTGTCGGATGCCGTAAGTGGTTATACCCGCACCCGTATCAATCATCGGCCGACCTGTCGATACCAAATTCGACGAAGCGATCCCGATCCATGTAACATCGAGCGAGAAGCGCTTGGTCGGGAGCAGACCCATGAGCCGCGTGAATGACGAGGGTTCGGCAAACCATCCGCTCCGCGACAAGCGCGGGCTGGTTAATCGGGTGCGCCGGCTGCGGGGCCAGGTGGATGCGATCGAACGCGCGCTTGCTGGTGAGGCGAGCTGTTCGGATCTGCTTCAGCGCATCACCGCGGCGCGCGGCGCAATAAACGGCTTGATGGCCGAGGTGCTGGAGGAACACGTGCGGGGGTATCTATCACCCGCCGACAGCGATGCCGACCCGCTTAAGGCGGACGCCGCCGAGGAGCTGATCGAAATCATTCATTCCTATCTGACCTAAAGCGCTTCTTTTATCTGTCGAGCTCTGCTAGAACTCCAGGGTCATTGGGGAGTAGTCGCCCGCGTTAACCGCGGGGCCTGTGTCAACACGCTTGGCCTGCGGCCATGGCACAGGCGGCAAGATCGGCTTGGCGAGACCTTTGGCATTGGTTCCCTGCACCGGGTTGGGCGGAGGGCGCCGTGCCAAGGTTCATTTCCCGCCCAACCCCCGACGGCACCGCCTGTGGAAGCTTTCCTGGTGTCAACCATCGTCGTCGGCCTCGCCGAGATCGGCGACAAGACGCAAATCCTATCGTTGATGCTCGCCGCGCGCTTCCTGCGTCCGGTGCCGATCATTTTCGGGATCTTCTTCGCCACGATCGCCAATCACGCCGCCGCCGGTTTGGCCGGCACCTTTTTCGGTGGCGTGCTGAGCGGACCGTGGATGCGATCGGTACTGGGGCTTTCATTCTTGAGTGTTGCGGTCTGGGCGCTGTTCCCGGACAAGTACGAGGGCGACGATCGGGCTATCAGCCGCTCGGGGGCATTCACCGCGACGCTGTGTGCTTTTTTCATCGCGGAAATCGGTGACAAGACGCAGATCGCCACGGTTGGCCTCGCCGCGCGGTTCGAGCAGTTCCTTCCGGTTGTCGTCGGCACGACACTCGGCATGATGCTGGCCAATATTCCAGCCGTCCTGATCGGAGACAGGATCGCCGACAAGCTCCCGGTAAGAGCGATCCGGATAACGGCCACGGTGGTGTTTGCCGCGCTCGGTATTCTGACCATCGTCGGAGGCGGTGGATGAGTGGATTGATGAGCTACTCCGCCCGTACCAAACGAAATTCCCGTACGGCCGATTTAAATCCCTGTTCGGCCCAATTAGTTCTCTGTTCGGTCGAATGAGTTCCCTGTTCGCTGGTCTAGGGAATTCGCCCTGTGGCGGCACGACAAAACAACGACTTACGGGTAGGATTTCCGGCGCGAAACGGTCGTGAACCCGGTTTTGGCAGTATCTTCCCGTCGAGCACGGAAACGGTGGTCGCGAGTTGACCCGGCATCGGCGAGTCCCTACGATCGAAGGCCGTTGGGTCGGTACGGATTGGGGTTCCCGATGATCAACACGCTCGCCGCTTCGAACAAAGCCGCTCCCGTCACAGATGTCCTTCTCCCGGCTTTGCTCGCCATTCTGCTCGGGGTGGCCGTCGTTTGGGGCGTGGGGTTCGCCAGTCCCACAACCATCCACAACGCGGCCCATGACGCGAGGCATGCCTTCGCCTTCCCCTGCCACTGACCGCCGCGTCCGTGTTTCAACGGATCTTCCTGACCGCCTTGATCGCCGGAGCGGTCGCGGGGTTGTTCGCCGCCGGCGTCCAGCGGATCAAGATCATCCCTCTGATCGAGCGCGCCGAGGTTTATGAGGCGGGCGAAGCGCATGGCGGAGATGCGGGAGCGGGCCTGCCGGAAGCATGGCAGCCCCAAGCCGGCCTCGAACGAGCCGGGTATACGGCGCTGGCCGATGTCCTGGCCGGCATTGGCTTTGCGCTTCTTCTGACCGGCGCGATCGCGCTGGCCGGCCTGCGGGGCTATGCGATCAATGCCAAGTGGGGGCTTTTATGGGGAGCGGCCGGCTTCACAGTGTTTGCGCTCGCACCCGCGCTCGGGCTTCCTCCGTTACCTCCCGGAATGGAAGCTGCCGGCCTCGCCCAGCGTCAGGTGTGGTGGATCGCTACTGCAGCCACAACCGCATTCGGTCTCGTGCTCATTCTTTTTCCGAGGCGGCTCGTCTACCCGGTGATCGGAGTGGGTTTTTTGATACTGCCGCACCTGATTGGCGCGCCCGAGCCGCCCGAGATTGGCGGAAGGGTGCCTTCCGGCATCGTTGCCGAATTCGTTGTCGCGTCATTAGCGGCCGCCGGATTGTTCTGGCTCTTGCTCGGAGCCATAACTGGATGGTTGTACCACCGCCTTGGGCGCGCGTGAGCGCGCGAACGCGCTAAAGCCGAGGTCGAAGAGATAGATCGGCAACAGCAGAGCAACAAAGCCGTCGCCAAAGGCCCGCACGCCGCGCGCGGCCAGAACTCGGATCGCGTCGATCGAGGCTCCCTCCGGCCTCGGCCGCCGCCATTGATCACCCGTCGGCGACGGACCCTGCATGCTCTCAGCGATGACGAGCCCAACTCCGACATCAGCACCGAGCCCGATAACGCGTATGAGGATCAATCATTCAGACTTATCTTGTCATCAGATCAGTACCTGACATGAAGCGGCCTGGCGAGTACACCCGACAAGATATCCGGCCCTTTTGTCACGCCAAAGGCGAAGGTGACTCCGGCGCGAATCTCGCCCGTCGTGTGCTCGTTAACACGCGCGCCGCGTATCGCGAAGTCGACCGCTAGATTGTCCCGGACCTGCCCGATTGCTCCCACGAGGGCGGACCCGGTTCGAACAGGCTAACATCGCTCTCATAAAAGGTTTCGGCGACCGGCCGCACGGGCCAGTCATGCGGACCCTCGATGATGGTGTCGAGAAAGTAATCAGCGTGCCGCTCTCGGGTAAGCTCAATTTGAGCATTGAGGTGGAGCGTTCCCCAGTCCCAGCGTTGGGAGGCGATGCCGGTGAGGATCGCTCCAGTCCCATGTTCGTCATTGATCCCCGGCAATAAGATGCCGAATTCGGTCGCGATACTGGCCCCGGTTTCTCCTGCAGGCTGCCCTCGCGCCACACGCGCTTCAGAAGAGCCTCGGCTTCAATAAGGCTCGTCCCGGGGAAGCCGCCGGTAAGACCATGAGCGACATCGCCCTCAAGCGATGCTTCCCAGTCCGGGGCGAAGCCGTAATTGATCCTGAGATCAGGCGCAAACAGCTCGCGCTCGGGGGCTTCGCAAATGTACTCGACGGGGCCGAGCTCGATTTCTATCTCGCCCGTTTCCGCTACGGTGGCATCGGTGCCGTCGAATGGCTGGTAGGCCTGTGCCGCGCCGTCCCAACAAACAATCATCGCCGCAGCTGTGAACGCCGCTACGGGCTCGACCGCCTTCATGGAGTCGGCTCGAACACCCAAATCGCGGCCGGTTCGACTGACCTCGCCCGCACGGCCACGAAGAGCCGGTCGAGTTCGGGCACAAACAGTGAGGTCCGTGCTCCCGGCACCGTCGGCACGCGCGAAAGCCGCCGATAGCCACCCTCGCCCGGCTCGATCACATCGATCACTCCTTCGCCGCAGCTTACATAGATGCGATGCATAGATGCGATGGCGTCGGGCGTCGACGAAGACGTCATCGGCGTCGCCGCACGTATCAAGCTCGGCGACGGCACTTCCGTCTCGGGTGGACAGTGCCATCAAGATCGGCGGGCTGCGGAAGACGACCAGGACCCGATGCGCCTCGCCGTCGATCGCCATCGGGAAATTCGCTCCCGCATCTCGCATCGGCAAGGATCGATTA
>Ga0306926_10005418_pt1 | contig 13569 bp, 11 predicted proteins | sample flu12Cox44000178_FD_203759 | JGI IMG/M metagenome (GOLD analysis project Ga0306926, IMG submission 203759) | Lab enrichment of tropical soil microbial communities from Luquillo Experimental Forest, Puerto Rico - flux8day.12C.oxic.44.000.178 (v2)... | ecosystem: Environmental > Terrestrial >... | reverse complement strand
CGCGGCCGGCCGTGGCGGCGGAGCCGGTACGTGGCGGCCGGCGCCGCCCGGTCGTTCGGGCCGTGGCACATCCACGAGGTCCGGAACTCCTCCGCCGTGCCCGCCGTCAGCGTGCACGCCTACTCCCCGCCGCTCACCGGCATGCAGCGGTTTGACCTGGTGGCGGGCCGGCTGGTAGCGGGCGCTGCCGAGACGGGGGCGCAGTGGTGACGGCCGCCGGCCAGACTCCAGCCTGCCCGGTCCACGACCGGCTGGCCGCCGCCCGGTGGCGGCCGGCCGTCACAGCAGCGTGAGCTGGACTGGGGCAGCAGCAGCCGGGGCGGCCGGGCGGGCCGTGGCAGCGGTGAACCGGGTCTTCGGTGGCCGCCCGCGGGCCGCGCGCTGGCTGCCCGCCTGCTGGCCGATCCGGTACTGCCGGGCCAGCTCGCGGACCTGCTCAGCCACCTGCTGCTGGTAGGCCCGCGGGGCGTAAGCGCCCTGCCGGTACAGCGCCCGGTAGCGGGGGACCAGATCCGGGTGGTGCTCGCGCAGCCAGCGGCCGAACCATTCCCGCGCCCCGGGCCGCAGGTGCAGCACGATCGGGGTGACAGAGACCGCGCCCGCGGCGGCGATCTGCCGCACGGTGGCGGCCAGCTGGGCGGGGGAGTCGGACAGGTACGGCACCACCGGCCCCATCAGCACCGCGCAGCCCAGGCCGCGGTCGGTGAACCCGGCACACACCTGCAGCCGGCGCTGCGGGCTGGGGGTGCCGGGCTCCAGCAGCCGCCACAGGTCCTGGTCCACGCTGCCGACCGAGACTGCCAGCCCCACGTCGGTCACCTCAGCCGCCTCCGCCAGCAGGTCGATGTCGCGCAGGATCAGCGTGCCCTTGGTCAGGATCGAGAACGGGTTGGCGGCGTCGCGCAGCGCGGCCAGGATGCCCGGCATGAGCCGGTACCGTCCCTCGGCGCGCTGGTAGCAGTCCACGTTGGTGCCCATCGCGATGTGCTCGCCCGGCCAGCCCGGCGCGGCCAGCTCGGCCCGGACCCGCTCCGGCGCGTTGACCTTGACCACGATCTTGGAGTCGAAGTCATGCCCGGCGTCGAGGTCCAGGTAGGTATGCGACTGCCGGGCGAAGCAGTTGTGGCTGATCACGCCATCGGCGATGAAGTCGCCGGTGCCGGTGGTGATGTCGAACATCGGCACCTCCAGCCCGAGTGGCCGCACGGACAGCACGCCGAGCGGCGCGTTACTTTTGATCGCCACCCCCTCGATCGTGCGCTTGCGGGTGATCGCCGGGTCGGTGGTGTGGCAGAACCGGAGCACTTCCCGCAGCCCGCCGCGCAGCCGGATGACCTGCAGGCCGTTCGGCCGCCGGGCCGGCTCAATGACCCCGGCGAAGCCCAGTGCGGCCAGGCAGGTGATGGCCCGGCGGATAATCTCCTGGCCGGTGTTGCTGATCCGCAGGGCGCCACCGCTGTAGCTGCCCTCGGCGTCGAAGATCCCGGCTAGGAAGCCCTTCTGCCAGTCCAGGCTGGGCGACGTGGGCCAGCCGATCAGCCGCTCGATGAACCGGACCTGATCGCGGGCCGCGGTGCGGATCGCCATCATCTCCCGGCGCGAGTCCCGGGCCTGCGAAAACGTGTACGTGGCGGTCCCGGCACCCATCGCCAGCAGGTAGTCCCTTGCCCGGTAGAGGGCCTCGGTATCGGCAAGTGCCAGCCGGAAGGAATAGCTGTTGCCGTAATCGTCGGAGTAAGCACCGAGGCTGCCGTCGCTGCGGATCATCCCGCACAGGTAGCCGCGGCGATAATCGACCGAATCCTTCGGCTGCTCCGCGAAGCCGCCCACGCCCATCAGCTTGTTTCCGGTGGTCAGATGCGGTCGCCGCAATGCCCCCTGGTCCCGGCCGGTGACCCATTTCCAGCCGCGGTCGCTGAGGAAGCGGTGATCCCCGCTGGTGACCAGGCTGGTGCCGTCCGCCAGCGTGATCAGGTAGGCAGGTTTCACCGTCTGCCAGTGAGCCAGCACTGTGGTTCGCGTATACCGACGGTAGGAGCCGCGGCGCACCGTGCCGTAGATGGCATCGCCCACCTGCAGGTCGGCGATTGGCCTGGTGCGGCCGTCGGCCATCAGCACCGGCGTCTCGCCAGCCACGCAGTAGGCGCACGCGTGAGAACAGCCTCGGTAGGGGTTGATAGTCCAGCGGAACGGCACCCGGGAAGCCGCGGGCACCCGGTTGATCACGGACCTGGCATGGACTTCGAAGAAGGTCATGCCGCGGAAGCCGGGGGTGTCGAAGGTGCGGGCTACCGCGTCCCGCTCGAACAGCGCGGGCGCGGCAGACTCACCGGAGACCCGGATGGCATCCCAGCGCACGAGCAGCAAACTAGAACACCAGTTCGCTAGTGTCAAACACCTGTTCGAGCTAAGCTCGGCCCAGAGCCGGTCAGCCGGCTATGGCTAAAATCTCACCGGCTGGGGATAGTAGGTGCATTCACCCCGGCGGGGCCGAGGGGAGGTGGCCCGTGGCGCTGTCAATGGATGAGGAGCGCATCCTCGCCGAGATCGAGCAGCGACTCGCCAAATCCGAGCCGGCTCTCGCGGCAAGGCTGGCTTCGTTCGGCCCGCCTGGCCCGCGTGCCCTGCTCCGCTCGCCCCGGATCCGGATGCTGGCGTCCTGTGCGGTGCTGGTCGCGATCACGGTGGTATCGCTGGCCGTCTATGCGCTGCTGCCGCTGCGGGTCATGCCTGCCCGCGGCGCGGGCGGGCGGTCGACGTCCGCGCCCCGGCATCCCGCCATGAGCGCGGCGCACCGGCAGTCCCCGCCGCGGCTGGCCAGCCCGCAGCCGTCGGTCCCGGCCGCAACCCCGGTCCGGTAGCGTCAGGCTTCCCGCCACAGCTGCAGCAGGTACTGCTCGCGGCCTTCCAGCGCCGTGCGCGCCTGCTGGAATTCGTCACTGAGCGGATCCACCCCGCGCCCGTACAGCTCGGTGTACAGGCGGTCGACCTCGCGCCGGTTGCGGGCGAAGACGCGGATGACATAGTTGCCGACGCCGCCGGCCAGCTGCAGCCGCTCCACCGCCCGGCCGGCCGAGCCCATGTCAATACTGAGCGCACCGCGCAGGTAGATAACGGCTTTGGCCTCGTCTTCCCAGTTCTCCCCGAACGGTGGCGGTGCCATGTCCCATTCTTCCAGGAACAGCCGCACCCCGATGTGCTCCTGGAGGCTGCCCACCCACATCTGCTCACGGTTCACGCTGATGAGCGCGCCGAGCGGCGGCATCGGCCCGCCCGGCGCATCCGGGTCCACGGTGGAATCGTGCACCCGGAACATTCGCCGGTCCGGGAACACCGGGATCTCCAGCCGGATCACCCTGCGGCTCACACGTTCCCCTTAGCTATTGCCTCCGTACCAGGATGCTCCGAGGGGCGACAGATAGCTGAGGATTCGCCGACAAAGCACACACCGGGCACCGCCGGTAAACGCCGGACCGCGGGAATCTGGCCGGCTGGTGTTTCACAGGCCCCGCTGGGCCAGTTCCGCCCACAGCGCCGCATACTGGCGGGCTGCTGTGCTGCGGGGTGCGAAGGCGGTCACCGGGGCGCGTTCCACCGACATCCGCTCGATCAGGGACAGCGCCGGGATGACCGTCCGGGCCACATCGGGCCGCTCGGTGGGCAGCCGCTCGGCTATCTCCAGGTGCAGCCGTTTCCGGCGGTCGATCATGGAGCAGAACGCCAGCACCTTCGGCCGGTGCCCATTGAAGCCGGAGATGAATTCCGACAGCTGGTCGAGCGTACGCACCGACAGCGTGGTCGGGATGAGCGGCACCAGCAGCACATCGGCTGCGTGCAGCACGCTCTCCGACAGCAGCGAGATGCCGGGCGGGCAGTCGAGGACGACCAGATCGTACTCGGCGGCGAGCGGGCGCAGCAGCCGGGCCAGCCGCTGGGTCGGTTTCTTGGTGGCGTCCAGGATCAGGTCCAGGTTCCGGTAGGTGAAATCGGCGGGCAGCAGGTCCAGCCGCTCGAAGTCGGTGCCCTTGATGGCCGCGTCCAGGTCCCGGCTGCCCTTGATCAGGGCTGCCCCGCCGCCCTTGACCCGGGGCCGGACCCGCAGCAGGAAGCTGGCGGCAGCCTGTGGGTCCAGATCCCACAGCAGCACCCGCCGGCCGTCGCGGGCGGCCAGGTGGGCGATGTTGACCGCGGTGGCGGTCTTGCCCACCCCGCCCTTGATGTTGTAGCTGGCGAGGATCTTCATGCCCTCGCTCCCGCGGTGAGCGCCTGGAACCGCTGCTGGTTGGCGGCGCTGGCGAAATCGGCGAACCGGCCCGCGAACTCGCTCCTGGCCTCCGTTTCGCGCTGGCCGAGCTGGCCCGCCAGCTCGCCCATTGCCAGCAGCGCGGTGGCGGGCACCCGCCGGTCGGTCCTCATCTGGCCGGCGAACATCCGCAGCTCGTGCAGCTGCACCTGGCAGTCCTGGTATTCACCCAGACAGTCCTGCAGGCCCTTCAGGTCCCGGACGGCCTGCCGGTGAATCGCCGGGTCGTGCAGGGAGGCGAAGAATTCCAGCAGGTAGCGCAGTTCCTTGCAGCGCTTGCGGAGGTCGTGCAGGCTCTCCGGTGGTGAACCCGGCCCGATCCGTGACCCGGGCCCAAGCACCCGCCGGTAGGCGCGGTGGATCCGCCCGGCCGCCAGCTGCCCGGCGGCCGGCCCCCGGCGGGGAGCGGCCTGGCTCCCGAGATCGCGGCGCCAGGCCGCCATGAGGCCGGCGAACCGGCGGCTGCGCAGCGCGCGCACCAGCGCGGCCCGCTCGGTCTCGCGCTGGCGGCACAGGTGGGCATGGAACGGCGCCAGCTCGGCCGCCGTGGCCGCCAGCAGCCCGTCCGCCGACTGGTCGTAGCCGAGCAGGTAGACGTCCAGGTCGCGGACCGGCGTGGTGATGTCGCCCAGCCACTTGAACTCGCCGGCGTACCGCTGCTGCGTGCCGGCGGTGAGCGCATCGCCGCACAGCTTGAGTGCCGACCGGGTGCGGCGGACGGCCACCCGCAGGTCGTGCAGGAACTCGGTGTCGGTGTCGCGGATGGTGCCGGGCACATTGGCCTGGAGGGTGTCAGCCAGCTGCAGCAGCACCTCGGTCACCGCCCGGCGGGCGGGCATCGCCGCGGTCAGCTGGAGGTCAACCTTCCCGGTGTAGTCACCTGGCCGGCGGCCGGCGGCCGCCAGAGCGGTCTCCAGCGCCGAGCACGTCGCGGGGACCAGGCCGGCTGTTTCGGTCAGCGCCCGGATGATCCAGCCGGTCTGTGCCTGGTAACCCCGGATCGCGGTCACCAGCAGCCGGGCCTGCGGGGGAGCAGCGCCCGGCCCCGGCACGGCCAGCTGGTTGACCGTCAGCAGCGCGATCGTTTTGAGATCATCGTTGAGCACCCGCAGCTGGCGCACGGTGCTGGTGGCCCGGGCAACCGGCAGCAGCGCACGTACCCAGGCCAGGCCCGCCAGCCGGTCCCGCAGCGGGCCGGGCGGCAGCGCGCCGGCCATCCCGGGCCAGCGGACCGACCTGGCCGAGACCGTCAGCTGCTCGCCATTGCCGCTGCTGAGCAGGTAGTCACTGAGCCCGGAGGCGGTGCGGTGCTCGAGCGTGAACCGGGCCTGGTACAGCCGCCAGTCGAAGGTGTCCAGCCAGGTCTGCCGGAGTGTCCGCGACCGCCCGCTCAGGGCCAGAGAAAATCGTGGCGCGAGCCCCGCCCGCACCACATCAACTGAGGACCGGCCGTCTTCACCGGTGAGCACGAATTCTTGCGAGCCAGCCTCCGCGGGTCAGGTCAAGCCGTCATCTGGTAAGGATTCAGCTTAGCCATGGTGCCGGCTCATTTTGTCCGGTTGCGCGGGAGTTGCCCGGTGCCGGCATGCCCTAATGTGATGCGGTGACTGACTCCGCCCCGGCGCTCAATGACCCGTTCGCCGTGCTGGCCGGCCCGCTCGCCGCCACTACCCGGATGCGGCTGGAAGTGGTGTCCTCGGACCGGCTCAGCCCGGCCATGCAGCGGCTGGTGCTGACCGCACCGGACCTGGCCGGCCTGGCGTACCAGCCAGGCCAGGATCTGATGCTGATGGTCGGGGTGGCCGGGGACCGGCCCATCCGCCGCCGTTACACGATCGCCGGCCTTGACCGCGTGCGGCGGCAGGTCACCCTTGACGTGGTCCGGCACAGTGATGGCCCGGGTGAGCGCTGGGTCGCCAGCGCCCGGCCGGGTGACCAGGTGGAGGGCATCGGCCCGCGGGGAAAGATCTTCCTCAACCCAGCCGCGGACTGGCACCTGTTCGCCGGCGACGAGTCGGCGCTGCCGGCGTTCTTCGCCATGGCGGGCGCGCTGCCCGCCGGCACCAGGGCACTGCTGATCATGGAGCTGCCAGGGCCGGCGGATGAGCGGGAACTGGTCACCGCCGCGGACACGGAACTGACCTGGCTGCCCAGGGACGGTGCGCCCGCGGGTGAGCCCGCCCGGCTGGTCGCCGCCGTCACCGCCGCCGGGCGGCCGCCCGGCCGCGGGCATGCCTACCTGGCCGGGGAGGCCCGGGTGGTGCTGGCGCTGCGGGAGGCACTGGCCGCCCGCGGGATGGCAGCCGGGCAGATCTCAGCCAAGGCCTACTGGGGCCGCGGCCGGGCGAACGCGGAACACGGCGAGCCGGCCCGGGACAGCTGACCCTGCCGGTCAGCAGGGAAGCGCCAGTGAGTGGTGCCTGCTCAGCCGCAGCCGCAGGCACCCCCGCAGCAGCCGCCGCCGGCGCCGCGGCCGGGCCCGGCCTGCCCGCTCGCCTCGGCCCGGCCACCGACCGCAACGGTGGACAGCAGCTTGACCGTGTCGTCGTGACCCTGCGGGCACGGGCACGGGTCGGCGGCTTCCGCCATCGGCCGGCTGCGCTCGAAGGTGGACCCGCAGGCCCGGCAGCGGTACTCATAACGTGGCACGGCTGAAGCCTACGCCACGGCCGCGACAGGTGTCAGCGGGTGCCGGGCCAGCCGGTCAGCGGCGCCCGCGCGCCAGTGCCGGGGCGGCCGCCGGTTCCGGTGCGGGGGCGGCGGCTGGGGCCGCCGTGCCCGGGGCAGCCCCGTCCGGCGCGTCGTAGTAGAACTGGCCGCCGCGCAGCAGCGAGACCGCTGCCCCCACCAGGGACATGGCTGCCGCCGCGGTGAACACGATGATCAGCCCGTGATGGAACGGCCCGGCGATCAGCAGCGGGAAGAACTCGTGCCCGGTCAGCACCGCGGCCCGGCCCGCGGGCAGCGATGCCAGCACCCCGGAGGGGCCGAGCAGGTGCTGCACCGGGTTGTAGCCGAGCAGGGCCGCGAACACCGTGCTGACCGGCGGCAGGTGGCTGATCTGGGTAGCCGCCGCCAGCGGCACCCCCTGTGCGTGCAGGCCACGGGCGAGGGTGCGGGGCAGGCTGCTGGCCAGCCCGATGATCAGCAGCGAGAAGAAGATGCCGATGGACAGGGACATGCCCGAGTTCTGGAAGATGGCCCGCATGCCGGACGCGGATCCGCGATGCCGGGCCGGCACACTGCTCATGATCGCGGAGGTGTTCGGTGAGGCGAACAGCCCGGAGCCGATTCCGTTGCCGAAGATGATCAGTGCGAACGCCCAGTACGGGAAGTCGACCGGAAGCAGCAGCAGCGCGATGAAGGCACCGGCGGCGACCAGCAGGCCGGCCGTCGCGAACGGGCGCGGGCCGTACCGGTCCGACAGGTAACCCGATACCGGGCCCGCCAGCAGGAACCCGGTCGTCAGCGGCAGCATGTAGATGCCCGCCCACAGCGGCGTGACCGCGAAGTCATACCCATGCAGCGGCAGCCAGATCCCGGCCAGCCAGATCACCAGCATGAACTGCAGCCCGCCGCGGGCGATCGAGCCGAGCAGGCTGGCCGCGTTGCCGGCCGCGAACGCCCGGATCCGGAACAGCCCCATGCTGAACATCGGTTCGGCGATTTTGGTCTCGATGATGCCAAACACGATCAGCAGCACCGCCCCGGCTGCCAGCCCGCCGGCCACCCACGGATTGGTCCAGCCGGTTGGGTGCCCGCCGTAGGGCTGGATCCCGTGCGTGATGGCGGCCAGCAGTATCCCGGCGCCGAGCGCGAAGGTGATGTTGCCCGCCCAGTCGATCCTGGCGCGCCGGGTGGACGCGATCTCCCACAGGCTCCGGTACGACCAGCCGGTGCCGATCAGCCCGATCGGCACGTTGATCCAGAACACCGCCCGCCAGTCCCAGGCGGCCAGCAGCCCGCCCAGCAGCAGCCCGACGAACTGGCCGGCGATGCCGGCGATCTGGTTGATGCCGAGCGCCATGCCGCGCTGGCGGGCGGGGAAAGCGTCGGTCAGGATGGCGGCCGCGTTGGCCATCAGCATGGCGCCGCCGACGGCCTGTACCAGCCGCCAGGCGATCAGCCAGATGGCCCCCGGCGGGCCGGTGTACGGATCCAGCGAGAGCGCGATCGAGGCCAGCGTGAAAACCACGAAGCCCAGGTTGTAGATCCGCACCCGGCCGAACATGTCGCCCAGCCGCCCTAGGGTGACCACCAGCACCGCCGTCACCAGCAGGTACCCCATGATCATCCAGAGCAGGAAGGTGATGTTGCCCGGGGCGAGCGGGTTCAGGTGGATGCCGCGGAAGATGGCGGGCATGGCGATGATGACGATCGAGGCATCGACGGTCGCCATCGTGATCGACAGCGTGGTGTTGGACAGCGCTACCCATTTGTACCGGCCGCCCGGGGCCGCACGCTGGGCACGCTCTTCCCGCACGGTAACCGAGCCTACCCGATACTTGCTTGATCACAACTACCTAGTCGGGCGCAGCGGTGGCCTCAGATCGTGCCGCGCACCAGCCCGATCAGGCGGTCCAGCACGGCGCCGTCGCTGACGCGCAGCCCGTCGTGCTCGTACTCACTGGTCACCCAGGCCCGCAGCGCACCGATCGCCTGGCTGGTGGGCACCGACAGCTCGGCCGGCACGTACATGTCGTGAAAGTAAACCGCCGCTGCCACCGGCACCTGGTTGGCGGCGAGCCGGGCCGGGTCGTACAGGGCGGGCCAGTCCGCCCGGGCGGCCAGTTCCTCCGCCGCAGCCTGGAGCGGCCGCAGCACCGGGTCCAGCTCGAACAGCCAGGGGTAGATCATCTCCCCGGTGAACATCAGCGGCGCGTCACCGTCCACCGCCGCCGCCGGGTCAAATTCACCGAACTCGGCCCGGACCCGGTGCGCCGCCCAGCGGGTGGCGGCGCCCTGCGCGTAGCACGCCTCATGCAGCACCGCGTACAGCGGGGCAGCGGCGAAGCTGAGCCTGGGCAGCAGCGCGTGCAGGAACGCGTCCGACAGCTCGCCACCCGCGAACGGGTCCTCCAGCAGGTAATGCAGGTCGTCGCTGCCCGTGCTCTGGCCGAGCAGCTGGCCGAGCAGCTGGAACCGCTCGGCCGTGAGCTGCCCACCGCCGGGCAGCACCACCTGGTGGTCCCGCAGGTGCCGGGCTACCCGCTGCGCCTGCCCGGCGTCCCCGGGGTAGCGCCGGTAGTGCTCGCGGACCCGGGCCGCCACCTTGCCGTAGGTGATCCGGTAGAGGTCGTCGGCGGTGCTGGTCAGGCCGGGCAGGCCGCCGGTGATGAAGGCCTCGCGCAGGCCCTCCGGTGCCAGCGACAGGTAGCTCACGGTGCAGAACCCGCCGAAGCTCTGGCCGAGCACGCTCCATGGCTCACCGCCAGTCAGGGCCAGCCGCACCAGCTCGGCGTCGCGCACGATCGCGTCGGCCCGGAAGTGGGCCAGGTAGGCGGCCTGCGCCGCGGGACTGCCGAGGCGGGCCAGCGTCTGCCTGGTGGCCGGGCTGGACCGGCCGGTGCCCCGCTGGTCGAGCAGCAGCACCCGGTAGCCGGCCAGGGCCCGGTCCAGCCAGCTGTCCCGGCCATGCGGCCGCGGGCCGCCGAACCCCGGCCCGCCCTGGAGGAAGACCAGCCAGGGCAGCGGTCCCGCATCCGGCGCGGCCACTTCCCGGCCGAAGATCTGGATCTGGTCGCCGTCCGGGCGGGCGTGGTCGAGCGGGACGGTGAAGACATGGTCGGTGAGCACCGTGCCGCGCTGGCGGTAGCTGGCCATCTCAGTTGAACAAGATAGTGCTGCCGCCGGTCTGCGGGTTGGTCGGCTGGGCCAGCACCGAGACCGGGCCGGCCCGGGCGAAGACCAGGGTAAGCCGGACGTCCCGGCCGCCGTGGATGGGGCCGGTGCTGGTGATCAGCAGGTGATAGCCGTCGGGCTTCAGCGCCACGGTCGAGTGGGCCGGAATGGGGATGGCCGGGATGGTGTGCATGCTGGTGCCGCCCGGCCCGGCCGGGGCCCGCAGCGCGACGTGCCCGCCGACGCTGATCCGTGCCGCCACCAGCCGGTCGGGGGTGCTGCCGCCGTTGCTGATGGTCACGTAGGCAACCGTGGTGCCGGCCTGGGGCACCGGCAGGTAGGCGCTGCTGAGCGTGATCTGGACGGCTGGCGCGGGCCGTGGCGCGCCGCATCCGGCCACTGCCAGCGTGGCGGCCAGGGCGATGCCGGCCGCCACGGCCCAGGCCGTGGCCGGTGCCTGTCGCCGTGCCGTCACCAGCATGGCCCCATGCTAGGCCGTGCCCATGCTGGGCCGTGTCCTAGGAGAAGTCCCGCAGCATCGGCCAGGCGGTCCGCCACGGCAGGCGCAGCCCGGTGGCCTCGTCGAGGACCGCGCCCTGCTCGTCGTCGCTGACCTGCAGGCCGTTGCGGAACACCGCGACCTGGCGGACGTGCCGGAACAGCCGCCGCAGCAGCGCCGGGTCCACGTTCACCGCGATGACCGAGCGGTCCCTGGCCGGGGGCGGGCCCCAGAACCACAGGCTGTTGGCGCCGCTGAAGGCCGGCGGCAGCCCGGCCGCGGGCCCGTACCGGTCGATCGCCCCGGCTTCGCCGTAGTTGCCGGCCAGGATCGCGGTGCTGGCCCGCTGGCCCGGCGGCAGCGCGTGATACAGCCGGGCGACCAGGGCCACCTGCCGGGACCAGCCGATGGTTTCCGCCAGGTCGTAGTTGATCTTCTGGAGCGGGACGGTGGCCAGCACCCTGGCCGGCAGCGCCGGCAGCGCGATGGGCAGTGTCACGGCGGTGGACACGGCCAGCACCGCGGCGGCCGCCACCTGCCGGGGCCGCCGCCCGGCCAGCCAGTGGGCCAGCGGCAGCGACCCGGCCGCGAACAGGAAGGTGAACACCCCGCCGCCGTAGTACGGCTTGCCACCAGCGGCGAAGAACACGGCCAGCACGATCAGGGCGGCGATCCCGGCCGGGCGGTACCGGCGTGCCGCCGGATCGCGCAGGCACCACCACAGCCCGGCCAGCCAGACCGGGGTGAGTGCGAGCCCGGTGTACAGCAGCTGGGCGGGCCAGTACACCGCGATGTTGTGGCCCGCCTGGCCGTGCAGGGCGGCGAACACCGCCAGGTTCGGCCAGCCGTGGACCGCCTGCCAGATCACGTCCGGGCTGGCCAGCGCCGCCGCCAGGATCGCCCCGGCACATGCGTAACGGCTGCGCAGCAGGGCCCTGGCCGGGGTCAGCAGGCAGCCGGCCAGCACCGCCGCCGCCAGCACGCCGATCGTCCATTTCGCGCTGCCCGCCACGCCTGCACAGGTGCCGATGGCCAGCCACCAGCGCGGCTCGCCGGACCGCAGCAGCCGCAGCACCAGGTACCAGGTGAGCGCCCAGAACGCAAAGTCGAGGGTGGTGGTGGTGAACAGGTGGCTGGCTGCCAGGTACTCGCCGCAGCAGGCGGTGGCCAGCGCGGCGATCAGCTGGGCAGGCCTGCCGCCGCCGAGCAGCCTGCTCATGGCGGCGGTCAGGTAGACCATCCCGGCCAGCAGGAGGGCGGGCAGCAGCCGCAGCCCGGCCAGTGTGCCGCCGGTCAGCGCGGCCATCGCCCGCGCGGCCAGCGGGGTGAGGGCCGGCTGGTCCACATAGCCGGCCGCCGGGTGCTGCCCGGCCTGCAGGAAGTACAGCTCGTCGCGGTGGTAGCCGTACCGGGCGCTGACCGCCATCTCCACCGCGAACGCGGCGGTGGCGATGACGGCGATGGCCAGCCAGGGTGGCCGGGTGACCGGGCAGGCAGCGCTGGCGGGTGAGTCGGCCAGCAGCGGGTCAGCAGACATGGGCCGATCGTGCCCCGGCCGGGCCGGCCGCCACATCGGGCGCGGGGACGATGTTGCCGGATCATCCGCGCGGCCGATCCGGCAAGCCGCGGCGTGGTTTTACGATCAGCTGGTGAAGAGGCTGGCGCTGGCGGTGACGCGGCTGCCCGCGTGGGTGCAGGACCTGGTGCTGGCGCTCGCGCTGACCGTGGCCAACGTCGCCACGCTGCTGTTCTACCGCAGCCAGCTGCATCCGTTCTGGCTGGCACTGACCCTGGTGGTGGCCGAGACGCTGCCGCTGGCGCTGCGCCGGCGCTGGCCGGCCGCGACCTTCCTGGCGGTCGGCCTGCCCAGGACCATCTACGACTCGCTCGGCCTGGGTTTCGCGCCGCTGCCGCTGGCGCAGGCGATCGCCTATTTCACCGTGATCGAGCGCAGCCGCCCGGCCGTCCGCCGGATCCTCACCGCCGTGCTGGCACTGGCCATCCTCAGGTCACAGTTCCTGCTGCCCGGGCACACCCAGCCCTATGACTTCACCGTGGTCTCGCTCATCTTCATCACCGCGGGCATGGCCGGGGTGCTCAGCCGCACCCGGCAGGCCTACCTGGCCGAAGTGGAGGCCCGGGCGGCGGCGGCGGAGGCGGAGCGGGACCGGGCCACGGCCCGGGCGGCCGCCGCGGAGCGGACCCGGATCGCCCGGGAACTGCATGATGTGGTCGCCCACCACGTGAGCCTGATGGCGGTGCAGGCGGAAGCGGCCGGCGCGCTGCTGCCGGACCGGCCGGTGGAGGCTGCCCGGTCGGTGGAGGTGATCGGCGCCACCGCCCGTGCCGCGCTGACCGAACTGCGGCGGCTGCTCGGGGTGCTGCGCGGTCCCGCAGGGGACGCCCAGACCGCCCCCTCGGTGTCGCTGGCCGGCCTGGGCACGGTGCTGGACCAGGTGCGGGAGGCGGGCCTGGCGGTCGAGCTGACGGTGACCGGTGCGGCCACCGAGCTCAGTCCCGGCACCGACCTGACCGCCTACCGGATCATCCAGGAGGCACTGACCAACAGCCTGCGCCACGCCCAGGCCTCGCGGGCGGAGGTGACGCTGGCCTACGAGCCGGGCTTTGTCACGGTCCGGGTGACCGACGACGGCTCCGCGCCAGCGGGCGCCGCAGCCGGCGCACCCGCCCCCAATGGCGACGGCGGGTTCGGGCTGGCCGGCATCGCCGAGCGGGTCGCTTCCTGCGGCGGCTCGCTGACGGTGGGCCCGGCCGGCCGCGGCTTCGCGGTGACCGCCCGGCTGCCGGCGTCATGACCGGCCGCGACGGCCCGATCCGGGTGCTGGTGGTGGACGACCAGGACCTGGTCCGGGCCGGGTTCTGCGTCATCCTGGCCGCGGCCGACGGGATCGAGGTGGCGGGGGAG
>Ga0306926_10005417_pt1 | contig 13569 bp, 11 predicted proteins | sample flu12Cox44000178_FD_203759 | JGI IMG/M metagenome (GOLD analysis project Ga0306926, IMG submission 203759) | Lab enrichment of tropical soil microbial communities from Luquillo Experimental Forest, Puerto Rico - flux8day.12C.oxic.44.000.178 (v2)... | ecosystem: Environmental > Terrestrial >... | reverse complement strand
TATTCTCGCTACCCAGTAATCTCGCAAACGTTTTGCGACGCGGAGATGCTGGCGTTGGAGCGGCGAGGGATCGAGCTGGTGATCGGCTCAGTATATCCGCCGCTTTCCAGTCTGCGCCACGAATACATCGCCAGGTTGAGCGCTCCAATTCATTATGCGCCGCCGCAGGAGATTCTAAAGCTCTTTGAGCAGAACGCGAAAAATAATGGCAAATGGCCGCGCCATCTCGTCGAAGAGCACGAAGGCAAATACGGGCCCATGGCGAAGGCAGAACAGCGCGCGCGCAATGCCTTGTACTTCGCCGAGTTCTTTGCCCGCAGCGGCGTAGATCATGTGCACGTGCATTTCGCAAATCGTGCAGCGCACACCGCGGTTTTCCTAAAGGAAATATCAAGGATTCCGTTCAGCGTCACGGCGCACGGGCAGGATTTTATGAAGGATCTCGGCAGCGACGATTTGCTACGCGAGATCTGTGCCGCAGCAGAGTTCGTCGCAGCCGAAACCGATTACAGCCGCGACCTGCTCCGCGAGCGTTGTCCCGATTCCGCGACGAAAATCCACCGGGTGTACAATGGCATCGATCTGAAACGTTTTCCGATGCCGCGCGACGTCACGGAGCGCCCCGCGGTCGCGCCCTACCGGCCGCCGCGGATTGTGAGCGTCGGCCGTCTGGTTGCATTCAAAGGTTTCGATGATCTCATCGACGCTTGCTCCGAACTCGCGCGCCGCCGAATCGAGGTTGTCTGCGACATCATTGGCGACGGTCCACAGCGTGAAACGCTTCAGGCCAAGATTGAGCAACTGGATCTTTCGTCACGAGTGAACTTGCTTGGTTCGCTGTCACAAGGCGCGGTGTTGAAAAAGCTTCAGGCCGCTGACATTTTCGCGTTGCCTTCAACTACCGACGCGCAGGGAGCCACCGATGTTTTTCCCACTGTGATTCTCGAAGCGATGGCTTCGGCGCGGCCTGTCGTTTCAACTCGGTTGGCCGGAATTCCCGAATTAGTCGTTGACGGTCAGACCGGTATCTTAGCTCCGCCGGGCGATTCCATTGCGCTTGCTCACGCACTTCGACAGTTGCTACGCGACCCTGACCTGCGATTGCGCTTCGGGAATGCCGGGCGTGCTCGGATTGAGCAGAATTTCCGGATTGAGGAGACTGTCGCGCCGCTGATCAAACTTTTTCAGAAGAATTCGGCTAAGTCGGTCAAATCCGGTCAGAGTCACGTTTCGCACAGCGAAGCGGTTACAGCAATCGCGTATTTGATAGATCGGTGGCCTGATCACGAATTGCCACTCCTCGAACGCGAGATTGAGGAGATGAAACGGCGAAACGTGCCCATTCTCCCGTTTGTTTGCGAATTGAATTCTAGTGCGAGGCTTAATGGGGCCACGGAACGAGTCGCGCCGTCACTCGAGTTTCTGCCCGATGCGATGGTGTTGGAAGCCGAATGGCGGACATCCCCTGCTCTGACGCAACAATTGGAAGAAGACCGCGCTCAACAGAGCAGTCGCGCCCCAGGTGCAATTTTCCTCAATCAGGCGCGGTTCGCACTCGTGCTGCGGAAACTAATTCAGAAGAAACACGTATCGCATATTCATGCTACGAGTTCCCGTGCGCTGGTTTGTGCCCTCATGTTAAAGAAGGTCCTCGGTGTGACAGTAAGCGCCACGATCGAGCCGCGATCGGAGTTACCGCGAGAGTGGATCCGGAACGCGCTGTGCGAATGTGTCGGGGGTCGCCTAAGCAATCAGAAATTGATCGAGCAACTCGGCGACGCGTTTTTCTTGGACAAAACTACATTCCGCTCTGCTCCGAAGAAGACGCTGGGGCAAATCACCCAAAAAACTCATATCGATTTGACGACAGGCTCGCGTTTTTGGCAGCAATGGGCGGAACTGCTTTTGCGCTGGAGCGGCAGCAATCGAAAATCAAAAATCGAAAATCGAAAATGAAAAAGGCCATTCTGCTCGCCGGCGGTGCTGGGACGCGTCTCTATCCATTGACAAAAATCGTCTGCAAACAGCTGCTCCCGATTTACGACAAACCGATGATTTGCTATCCGTTGGCGACGCTGATGCTCGGCGGTCTGCGCGAGGCGCTGATCATTTCCACGCCAAAAGATTTGCCGATGCTCCAGAATTATCTGGGCAACGGCGCACAGCTCGGAATTCACATCGAATACGCCGCGCAAGCGAAGCCAGAAGGGATCGCCCAAGCTTTTTTGATCGGCGCGAAATTTGTCGGCGACTCCGGCGCGTCGCTAATTTTAGGCGACAATATTTTCTACGGAAAACTCGATTTCTATCGCGATGCGCTCGCGATCGAGCGTGGCGCGTGCATTTTCGGCTATCAAGTTCGCGATCCTGAGCGATATGGCGTGGTCGAGTTCGACAGTAACGGCAGAGTCATCAGCCTCCAGGAAAAACCGAAACAACCGAAAAGCTCTTTCGCAGTGCCGGGTCTTTACGTTTACGACAATCAAGTCGTTAATCTGTGTCGGACATTACGCCCATCAGCGCGTAACGAATTGGAAATTACCGATTTGAACTTGCTGTATCTGAAGCAGGACCAGTTGCACGTGAAACTGCTCAGCCGCGGCATGGCCTGGCTTGATACCGGAACCACAACAACACTACTCGAGGCCAGCAATTACATCGCAACCATCGAGCATCGGCAGGGCTTGAAGATCGCATGCCTGGAGGAAATCGCGTTGCGAATGGGTTTCATTAGCCAATCCGAACTCGAAAAGATCATCGACGGATTACCGAAAAATGAGTACCGGGATTATCTCCGCACAGTTTGTGATGAAGGGCCCGGCGCCGGAGTCGAATCGGTGGGATGAACTGTAGCCTGCGTCGCTGACCCCGCGCCGCGGTCACCGTCTGCGGATACAGCTACTTGGGTTGCTCGCGCAGCAAGTGATTCGTGTCGGCAAGCAGTTTCGTCATCGCCTCGGGTTCTGTAGCGTCGTAATAGCCGCGGATTTGACCATGTCGATCCACGAGCGCCATTCGTGTGCTATGCACAGGAAGGCCCTGCTCATTGCTTCCGTCTGATACCGCAAGTTTGAAACCGTCATGCGAAAGTTTGTAGATCGCGGATTTTGGTCCGGTTAGAAATTCCCAGCGTCCCGGCTCGGCTTGTAGTTTCTCCGCGTAGCCACGCAAGACCGCCGGAGTGTCCTTCTCCGGATCGACACTGAACGAAACTAAACGCACGTCGCTTTTTTCCAGCGGCTTTTGCAATTCGCTCATCCGGCCACTGATCATCGGGCAAGGCCCCGGGCACGTTGTGTAAATAAAATCCGCGATCCAAATTTTCCCGGCTAACTGCCCTGACCCAAACGGCTGTCCGTTTTGATTTGTAAGCTGAAAAGTGGGCACCATGCCGTAGGAGGAAACCGTCCGCTGACGCAGCGCCGACACCTCGAGATTTCGCAACCATAGCAGCACGCCTAGCGTGACAACCGGGATCAGGATCAGCGTCACTTTCCAGGCGATACCGCTGCGTGACGGTACACGATTCATTGGGGCAGAAGTCGTGTTCATAATTTCGTCAGGACCAAAGCCGCCAGTAACAGCGGAAGATACGCTATCGATGCGAAAAACAGCAGACGCGCAGCGCTCGGCGTTCGCAGTCGCAGAAAACGCATCGCGACCGCGACGAATAGTCCACCGAGCAGAAGCTGGATTGGCTGATAGATGTAACTGACGACTCCAACAAATGCGGGCAAGCCGGCGAGGACCAGCAGGAGAATGCAGAAGAACACACTCTGACTGGCGCTGCGTTCGCCGCTGGAATCATCGCTCGAAATCATGCGGAACCCTGCGCGCGAATAATCCTCGCGGCACATCCACGCAATGGCGAAGAAGTGTGGCATCTGCCACAAAAACACGATCACGAAAAGACTCCACGCGCCCACACCGATGTCTCCGCGCGCAGCCGCCCAGCCGATCATCGGCGGGATTGCGCCCGGAATCGCACCGACAGCCGTGTTGGCCGTGCTGGTGCGCTTCAGCGGTGTGTAGGCAAAAATGTAAATCACAATGGTGATTGCCGTCAGCACCGCGCTAAGCGCATTGCGAACAATGGCGAGGTAAACAACGCCGAATATCGATAACGCGGTGCCGACCAATAGCGCTTGAAACGGCGCCATACGCCCTGCCGGAATCGGTCGTGTCCTTGTTCGTTGCATGAGCGCGTCGGCTCGGCGTTCCCACCATTGATTGAGCGCGGCTGCGCCTGCCGCCGCCGCCGCTGTCCCAAGAACCGTGTGAAAGAGCGCCATGTAATCGATCGGCGGTTCTGCTCCGAGATAAAAGCCCACCGCGGTCGTTAGCAGAACAAGTAGCGTGAGTCTCGCTTTGACGAGTTGAGCGACATCACTCACGAAACTGGAGCGCGAGGACGCGAGTGTAGGATTATCGACTATCGCCGATTTCATGCCGGCTGTTGGTTGTGGTATGGACGCCGTGATGCGGCGTCCGGTCGGCGCAGCGTGCCGACCCTGCCAAAAATTTGCCAGCAAATCGCGCTGATGCTCACACCAAAAGATAGCATTACCGCACCAAGCGCGACATGTGCGGTAGCGATATCGGCGGCTTTATTGCTCCAGATGACCCAGGCACCGAGCGTAATTTGCCCAAAGACCAAAATCGCCCAAAGAAGTGATAATCGTTTGAGCGCAGCGAAATCGCGCATTTCTCTCCAAACGCGGGCGCAAAAGGCGACGACTCCAATCGCGACGATCAACGCGAGAAACCGGTGCACCATTTGCAGCCAGATTTGAAACGCGCTCACATCCGATAATGCACGCGCGTCGCGCCACGCATTGATTTTTGCCAAGGCCGCCGCGCTGGTATCCGGAATCCATGCACCGTTTGCGGTCGGAAAATCCAGAATCGCCAAATCGCGATGTTGGTGCCGCATCGTTGCCCCGAGCGCCAGCTGCACGTAAATCGCTACCGTGATTGCTATCGCAATCGCCTTAATTGGCGAAAACTTTCGGAAATCGAAGCGCCGTTCTGCAAGCGACGACCAGAATTTCGTCGTCGCCAGCGCGATGAAAACAAGCAGCCCCAGGAAAGCTTGAGCGACACACGCGTGAAAAATGCCGATTTGATCTTTCATCATCGTGACGCGAAGACCGCCCAGAATTCCCTGTAGAATCACACCGACAACGGCAATCACTCCCAGGTTCCGAAGCCATCGCCGGTCGTCTCCCAGCCAAAGCCACACCGCGAGGATGACCGTGAGAAATCCGACCAGCGAACCCATCAAACGGTGCGTGTGCTCGAACAAGATCCCACCGACCCATTTTGAAATCGGAAACAAAAACATGTTGTAGCCGAAGGTGGTCGGCCAATCCGGAACGGCCAGCCCGACATTTTTACTGGTGACCATTCCTCCGCTGCAAATCAGCAGCAGCGTGGCGACGCATGTAAGCCATGCGAACCGGTTAAGCCATTTTGTCGATCTTCCAGAATTTCTCCAATTCATCTTGGAAAAGATAACCGCGAATAGCGCCGATTTCGCGGATGGATTTCTTGTAGCCGTCGCCCTGTGGGCGACGTGGCACAAGTGCTCTTTTACTTCAGCACGGCGCTTCGCACAGCGAAGCGGCTACAGTTAAGGAGTCGGCGAAGCGGCAGGTGCAGGCGCGTTGCTCTGCGGCTGCTGCGGTGCACCCGGCGATGGCGAAGGAGCAGCGCCTTGCGCGCTTCCGGCAAGCTCGGCGCGTTCTTTCAACCACGCCTGGTAATCCTGCGGCGTGTCGACGACGAGTGTGCTTTTCATTGAGTAATGGCCAAGGCCACACAACTGGCCGCAAATCACTTCGTAGGTTCCGGTCTTAACAGGCGTGAACCAGATTGGAATTAGCGAGCCGGGAATGGCATCTCCCGCAATGCGCATGTCGGTTACGAAGTAATCGTGGATCACATCTTTCGAGGAAAGCTCCGCGATCACAGGGCGACCCACTGGCACATGGAGTTCGCCCGTCGTTACGATGTCGTCTTTGCCGGCCGGGTCATTTGGATCAATGCCGAGCGGGTTTGAGTTGGAAACAAGATTGACGTCGCGCCGGCCAAACTGTCCATCCGGTCCCGGCAGATGGTAGTTGAAGCTGAATTGCTGCGCGACAACGTGCACAAGGAGCGCTTCTTTCCCGGGCGGAAACTGGTTCACGCGCCTTGCCCACAGCGGAATCGCGAAGCCCAGCAGCAGTACCGCTTCAATCATGACAACTGAAAATTCCAGATGCGTCGAGATATGGCTGCGCACGCCGGCATGATCGGCGTGCGGTTGGCGGCGCTTCCGAAACCGAAGCAGGACGTAAATAAAAAACACCGACCAACCGACGAACAACGCCGCCATGAACCAGTGACAAAACTCGAGGATGTGATCGATCTGAAAGCCATGGGCCGAAGCATTGGGCGGCTGACCGAGAAACTCGTTGATCAGCGCAAGGCTATTCATACTTGCTCAAGTCTTCCTCGGTCAGCTCCTGATGCGGCTCGACCGGCATGCGGCCATGACGCCACAAATGAAAACTGAAAGCGCCGATCCCACCGATGACCGACATCACGGCACCAAAAAGAAACCAAATGGCGACGGCCATGTGCTGGGTCGATTTGCCGTCCTTGGCGCCATAGCAAAACGGGCACGCCAACGCCTGCTGTGCGACAAACACAACGGATACCAATAATAACGAGGCGACTCTTTTCATGTGATGATGCGCAGCCGTTTCATTTTCCTGTAGAACCAGACGCCATACACCATCAGCACAATCGCAACCACGAACGAGGCGACCGCGCCGGCAACGTAAATCGGCGCGCCTTCCACAAGGTTGACCCAGAGACACCACACGCCCGTCCCCAACGCAAGCAGCGTCGAGAAGATGATGAACACAATATGGAACGCTTTAAGCGACATTTAGCGAAAGATCGGGTAGTCGAACCACGCAAACAAAGTAAGCCAGAAGAGACCAAGCACAAAAAAGCCGGTAAAAATCAGGATCCGGTAGATCAACCTTTTCTCTGCGGCGAGATGCATAAAAATTGCCGCCACCAGGCCGGCCTTGAACGTAGCGACCAGCATTGCCACGGCGATGTTCGCCTTCTGCGTGCCAAAATGAACGTACGACAACGCGACCGTGACGCCGGTGAATACCAGCAGGGTGGCGCCGACCATCAAGTACCCGCGAACGTGCTTGCGAATGCCGTGCGCGTATTCTTCGTATTCCTTCGAATCTTGGGAAATGTCAGGAGGGTTATTCATAGCGGTAATGTCATTCTGAGCGCAGGCGAAGAATCTCTGATTATTTCTGGCAGCGATCGCAGATCCACGAAACTGAGATGTTTCGCTTCGCTCAACATGACAGCGGTATGAATGGGTTCAAAGCAAGTAAAACAGTGGAAATACGAAAATCCAGATGAGATCGACAAAGTGCCAGAAAAGTCCGCTGACCTCGACACGATTGGCCAGATGCTCGGGATTGCGCTGGTAAAGCCGCTTGCTCACCGGCAACCACATATAAATGAACACCAGCACGCCACCGAGCACGTGCAGACCGTGTAAGCCGGTGATGGTAAAATAGCTGGCAAAATACGCGCTGTGCCTTGGCTCAAACATCGTCGCGTATTGCACGTCCTCTTTTTCAATCGTTGCGATCTTTTCCGTCGCCGAACGTGGCCAGAAATGCGGCCGATCCATCTCGGGGCTCGTTGGGTCTGCGTTGAGCGGATCCAGCGCGACTTCGTATTCCTTAATGTTCGGATCGTGTAACGCCGCGTGATTGTGCAAGTGACCCGTAATCTCGAGGCGCGGCGGCAGACCTTTCTCCGCAGCGTATTCGTTGCCCAGGTATTGTTCATATTTCCCCAGCGCTTCCGTTTTAATGTAAGCGCCAAAGTGATCGAACTTCTGCGGCCATTCGTAACCGAGTTTGACGACCAGGAAAATCACTCCGCATGAAATAGTGGCCAGCATGTACCACCAGTACGCATTATACTTTCGCATCTTCAGAGACGCCCACGCCAGCACAACTGTCACTGACGACAAGATCAGGATCGCGGTGTTCATCGTTCCAACTGGGACATTGAGCAAGCCGTGTGGCCACATGCCCGGCGGTGCGTCGATTCGCAGAAAAATGTAGGCGGAGAATAGGCCGCCAAAGAGCATCACTTCCGACGCAAGAAAAAGCCAGATCCCAACCTTCGCGTTCCAAAGACCGGTGTCGGGACGAGTCGAAATTGTGTACGGAATTTCCATGACTCAGTAATCGAGGACGGTTATGCGTGAACGAGCTCTGCTGGAGGTTTGCGGCGCGTTCGTTCGGCGGGTTCCACCGGCTCATTTTGCATGGTGTAGTCACGTTCGCGACCGGGCAGGCTGTATTCGTAGGGGCCGCGATAGGCAACCGGCGTGGTAACGAAATTTCCGTGTGGCGGCGGTGAAGGCGCAGTCCATTCGAGAGTCGTCGCTTCCCACGGATTGTCGTTCACTTTTTCGCCGTGCTTGATGCTCCAGAAGAAATTGATGATGAAAGGAATCTGAGCGAGCCCCATGATCCACGCTGCCCAGGAGATCGGCACGTTCCATTGGAAGCCGGTCAATCCCCAGATCGTATGGGTCGACACGTTCCATCCCTGCCCGCCGTCATACCAGCGCCGATGCATTCCAGCCATGCCCTGCAAGAACATCGGAAGAAAGATCGCGTTCATGCAGATCAGCGTCGGCCAGAAATGCACTTTCCCCCAGAAATCGCTCATCTTTCGACCGGTCGCTTTCGGGAACCAGAAGTAAACTCCGGCAAACAGTCCGAAGATGGTGCCCGGCGCAACGATGTAATGGAAATGCGCGATGACGTAGTAAGTGTCGTGCAGATAAAGATCGGCGGAGTTGAACGCCAGCGGAATGCCTGTAAGTCCGCCGATTCCAAACATCGGGAGAAATGCAATGGTGAAAAGCATGGGCACCGTGAAGCGAATGGAGCCACCCCAAAGCGAAATGAAAAACGCGCTCAAGATGATGACTGATGGAATCGAGATCAGCAACGTAGTTGTCTGGAAAAATGCGCTCACTGCGCTGCCCATACCGGTTAGCCACATGTGATGCGCCCAAACAATGAACGACAGAAAACCGATTACGAGCACCGAGAAGACCAGCGATTTATAACCCCAGAGCGGTTTCCGCGAATTGTTGGCTAAAACTTCGGCAACAATACCGAATGCAGGCAGAATCAGGACGTAAACTTCCGGGTGCCCAAGAAACCAGAACAGGTGCTGCCACAAAAGTGGGCTGCCGCCGCCGCTGATATATGCCGGCGCGCCATTGATGACCAAGCCGGCCGGCATGAAGAAGCTGGTGTGCGCGACTCGATCCATTAACTGCATGATGATCGCCGCTTCCAGAGGCGGAAAGGCCAGCACCAACAGGAACGCGGTTACAAATTGCGCCCACACGAAGAACGGTAGTCGCATCCATGTCAGTCCCTTCGCGCGCAGTTGAATAATCGTTGTGATGAAATTGATGGCGCCAAGCAGCGACGAGGTGATGAGAAAAATGAATCCGAGCAGCCATAACGTCTGCCCATTGAATACCGGATTATGGCCGGGACCCGAATCGGAGATGACGGCTAACGTCGTATAGGATGTCCAGCCGCTCTTGGCCGGTCCGCCCGGCACGAAGAAACTGATCATCATGATCACTCCGCCCACTGCAAAGGCCCAGAAACTCGCTGCGTTGACCTTTGGAAATGTCATGTCGGGCGCGCCGATTTGCAGTGGCACGACAAAATTGCCGAATGCAGCAAAGGCAAGCGGCACGACGCCGGCGAAAATCATGATCGTGCCGTGCATCGCGCCTAACGAATTGTAGAAATCAGGCGTCATTTTCCCATCGGCGATCCCCGGGCCGAAGATGTATGGCAGCCATTTTCCTATCACGGGCAGCGCTTGACCGGGATAAGCCAGTTGCCAGCGCATCATCATCATCAGACAAAAACCGAAAAACAGGAATGCCAGGCCGCACAGGCCATACTGAATCCCGATCACTTTGTGGTCGGTGGAAAAGATATATTTTCGCCACCACCCGAGCTCGTGATGCTCGTGCGCCGCGTCGTGCGCGTGCGGTTCGTGATGGGTATTAACGGAAGTAGAAGTGTCCATTTCAGGAAAAAAGTTACAGGGACCAATATCGAAAGAGAAGCACTCATTGCAAAGCCAGAAATTTCCAAATCAGGCGAGAAAACGTCCATGGTCTACGTCTTGCTGTGTGCGAAATTTCCAGGTGCAAAATGAACAGAAGGCACGCGCGATCATCCACCTCGATATGGACTGCTTTTACGCAGCGATCGAGGTGCGGGACCGGCCTTCGCTGCGGGGGAAACCTGTCGGCGTGGGCGGCGCGCGCGAGCGACGCGGCGTTTTAACGACGTGCAATTACGAGGCGCGCAAGTTCGGCGTCCGCTCAGCCATGCCGACGTTCATGGCGCTGCAACGCTGCCCGAACTTAATTGTGCTGCCAACGCGGTTCGATATTTACCGGCGCGAAGCCGCAATCATCCGAGGAATTCTTTACCAGTTCACTTCGATTATCGAACCACTGTCGCTCGATGAAGCTTATCTTGATGTCACCTCTAACCCGAGCGCGCCGGCAGCGCTCGCCCAGGAAATCCGCGCCGCAATTTTTCGCACCACAAAACTCACTTCTTCCGCGGGGATTGGTCCAAACAAGCTTATCGCGAAAATCGCGAGCGAAATTAATAAGCCGAACGGCCAGTTCGAGGTGAAGCCGGAACAAGTCGCGGACTTCATGAAAGACTTGCCCGTGCGCAAGATCTGGGGAATCGGCGAGAAGAGCGAACGAAAACTGGAAGAATTGGACGCCAAAACCTGTGGCGAACTCCAGCGATTTTCGCGGCCTGAGCTTGTTAACGTATTCGGCAAATTTGGCCTTGAGCTCTACGACCTTTGCCGCGGCATCGATGATCGGCCGGTCGAACCAGATCGTCCGCGTAAATCGCTGAGCACGGAGGAAACGTTCGCTGTCGATCTCGCCACACTCGAGCAATGCGAAGAAAAACTCGAAGAACTCTTCCAGGATTTGATGGCTGAGCTGGCGCAAAAAGAATTAACGCGCGAGATCACAAAGATTTTCGTGAAACTAAAGTTCAATGATTTCACACGCACTACAGCCGAGCGCGCGGGACTTACACCGAGGCTGGAAACTTTCCGCTCGCTCCTAGCCGAAGCATTCGCTCGAACTGGAAAACCTGTGCGCCTCATTGGGGTCGGCGTTCGTTTCTCAGATCCTGCGCCAGAAAACGCCCAGATGACCCTGCTGTAATGGGGAGCGCGAGCATTCTGCTCGCCGCCGCCTGTGCTATTTTTTGCTCCGTAGAATGACTTCCGCACAGGAAAGAAAAATCAGGCAGACCGGTTGCGATGTGCGCTTCGATAACCTGACGCGTCAACTCTACTCGACTGACGCATCGATCTACCAAATACACCCGGTTGGCGCGGCGTTTCCGAGAACCGCAGAGCAGGCGAGCCTTGTCATTCATGCAACAGCGGACGCAAGTCTTTCCATCACGCCCCGCGGCGCCGGCACGAGTCTGGTGGGCAATGCGATTGGCGATGGACTAATCGTCGACTTTTCGCGGTATAACCGGCAGATCACTGATTTGGATCTTGAAAAGCGCAGCATCCGCGTCGGGGCCGGCGTTGTGCTGGACCAACTCAACGACTCTCTAAAGCCGCGCGGTTTTTGTTTCGGACCGGACGTAGCAACGAGTTCGCGGGCCACCCTCGGCGGAATGATCGCGAACAATTCGTCCGGCGCGCGTTGCCCGATATACGGCACAACATCCGATCACGTGATTTCACTGGAAATCGTGTTGGCTGACGGTCGCGTTGAAAAAATCGGAGCAATCCATGACTCGTTAGGCTACGAGCGAACAAATATTGAGAAGCTCGTTCGCGCGGCGAGCACCGAAATGACCGAGCGCTGGCCGCCGGGTTTGATCAAACGCTGGCCCGGGTACGGCATCGAACGATTCCTGCGCGCGCCGAATGACCTGACGAATATTTTGGCTGGAAGCGAAGGAACGCTGGCGGCCATCTTCTCCGCCGAACTCAAAATTTCTCCCCTGCCCCGCGAAAAAGGTTTGGGCCTGATCTTTTTCGCGTCGGTAGCGGAAGCAATGCAGGCGACTGTTGAACTTCTCGACCTCAAGCCCGCCGCGATCGAACACATCGATCGGCCGTTATTGGATGGAACCAAAGGTCAACTTCACTTTCAGGCGCCGCGCGATCTGCTCGAATTGGAATCGAAACCGTGCGAATCAATTTTGATCGTTGAGTTCTACGAAGACGCCGCGGAAAGGCTGTCGATTCTGCAATCCAGAAAAATTGGGCTGCGCACAAAAATTCTCACCAACTCGGCGCAAATGAACATGGTCTGGGCGGTGCGCAAATCCGGTCTGTCGCTTTTGACCGGATGCATTGGGCCGGCAAAACCGGTGGCGTTCATCGAAGACGCAGCCGTTCGTCCCGCGCAATTACCCGAATACGTGCGTGGATTGCAATCAATCATGAAACCGCTCGGACTGACGGCGAGCTATTACGGGCATGCCGCTAGCGGACTTCTGCATGTGCGACCCGTGCTCGATATGCATAGTGCAGCCGATCTGAAAAAATTCCGGCAAGTCGCAGACGAAACTTCCGCGATGGTGCTCCAGTTCAAAGGTTCGCTTTCCGCCGAGCACGGCGTGGGCATCGCGCGCACCGAGTACATGCGCGACCAACTTGGCAATCAGCTGCTGGAAGTGATGCGCGAAATCAAACGCGCATTCGATCCGAAGAGTGTTTTCAACCCTGGAAAAATTTTCGACTGTAGTCACGGCGCTGCGTCGCCGTGTCCGGGAACTCGCGACGAGCGCCTCGACACAGCGAGGCGGCTACAGTCCCACAAAATCGACGATCATTTGCGAGAGAATTTTACTCGTCCGCTCGAGCTTCCATTTCAGCCGGTGCTGGCGTTTGCGTTCAAAGACCGATCGTTCACAGGCAACCTCGAACAATGCAACGGTTGCGGCGGCTGCCTTAAACAGAGCGGCATTATGTGTCCGACGTTTATCGCCACACATGATGAAGTGATGTCCACACGCGGCCGTGCCAACATCATTCGAGCCGCGCTCGAACTGCGAACAAACGGACACGATCCTCTGAAATCCGCCGAACTCGATGCAGCCCTGAGCAACTGTCTCTCCTGCAAAGGTTGTACGCCGGAATGTCCGTCGAACGTGAACCTGGCGCTGCTCAAAACGGAAATGCTTCACGCGCGATGGCGCCGCGACGGCCTGCCATTGCGTGAGCGAATTTTGAGCAATGTCGATTTGTTAGGCAAAATCGGCTGTTTAATGCCGAGGCTGACAAATCGGCTTCTCGGTTCAAAGCCCGTGCGCGTCGCAATGGAGAAAACAATTGGAATCTCCGCACGACGTTCGCTGCCTCGTTACGCAACTAAACGCTTCGACAAGTGGTTCGCGAAACGTCCGGGGA
>Ga0306926_10005412_pt1 | contig 13574 bp, 17 predicted proteins | sample flu12Cox44000178_FD_203759 | JGI IMG/M metagenome (GOLD analysis project Ga0306926, IMG submission 203759) | Lab enrichment of tropical soil microbial communities from Luquillo Experimental Forest, Puerto Rico - flux8day.12C.oxic.44.000.178 (v2)... | ecosystem: Environmental > Terrestrial >... | reverse complement strand
GGGCGCTCATCGAGCAGCCCGAATTCTGCCCGAGGCACCAGGCGGTGCTGGGATCGGCTCTGGCGATTTCTTCGAGCACCTGGACGTAGGTCAGCGGATCCAGTTCGGCGCCGCCCAGCGAGCGCGGAAGCAGCATGCGGAATAAGCCGCGCTCGATCAGCGCATCGACCACCCGCTCCGGGAGCTCGCGGCGCTCCTCGATCTCGTCCGCAGCGGCCGCCAGCATCGGCGCGATCTCTCGCGCCCTCTCCAGATAATCGAGGGACGGAAGGGAGCGGCGCAGATCGAGCGAGGTCGACGACATTTTGTTCTCCCGCAATACGGGCTCAAGATACATCGAGTGTCGCGGTCGCGGCGACGATTTCCATAGTCACGGTCCGACCGCGCGCCACCACCGCCGGGTCAGCAGCAACGCCACGAGGCCCTGGGCCCCTATCGTCATTATCGCCCAGGTGGCACCAATCATGCCGGCGAGCCAACCAAGATGGAGGAAACCGATCATGCCGACCCCGATACAGACGGAGAGCACGCCAAAGACGCGGCCGCGCATCTCTGGCGGCGCCGCAAGATAGACGAGCGTTGCCTGCATGATGCTGAAGCCTGAATTGGCGAGCCCCGTCAGCAGTAGCACGGAGCCCGCGAGGGGAGGATCGGGCGCCAGCGCAAAGACCGGCAGCAATACGAGATATATCGCGACCCCGCCGCGCGAAATGGGGCGGCTTGGCATAAAGCGGAATCACGATCGCGCCGCAGAAAGCGCCGACCCCGTCCATGCTGGCGAGTAGGCCGATACCGGCGGCACCAAGACCCAGATTATCGTGGCCGATCACCGGGATCATGCTGGTGAACGGCCAGCCGAAAGTATTGTAGATCACGGTGATGACCATGGTTCCGCTCAATCGCGGGTCGCGCCGGACGAGAACGAGACCCTCGATCATCCGCTCGAGCACGCCTGCAGCAGTCGACAGCGCAGCCGTATTGCGATGGCGCACCCGCAGCGCCACTATCGCCGCGACGAGGTAGCCGGCGACGCTGACCGCGAACGCGCCGCCGATGCCAAGGGTCGCGAGCAGGATGCCGCCGACCGTTGGACCAAGCATGCGGCTCGCATTGTTGGCGCCAACATCGATCGACATCGCGGCGCTCATCCGCTCGGGCCCGACGACCTCGCCGATCATCGTGCGGCGCACCGGGTTGTCGGTGGTCTAGGTAAGGCCGCTGATGAAGCTGGCGAGCGCAAGATGCCAGACTTCGAGGGCATCGGACCAGGCGAGGAGCGCAAGGGCCATCGAGCACAGCAGCATCAAGGCCACGACGAGCACGAGCGCCCTGCGCCGTTCCACACGCTCCGCAGCGGCGCCGATTAGTGCGCCGAACAGCGCCATCGGCAGCACCCGCAGCACGGTCAAGAGCGCGACGACGAACGGCGAGCCTGTACGCTGATAAGCGAAAACCGCCACCGCCAGCATTTCGAGCCAACGCACCGAGAAGACCACCAACCCGATGAGCCGGAGCCGGCGAAAATCGGGCTCGCCGAGGAGCCATCGCCGGGATTTGACCCTAGAGACCGTCAACGTCACGGTGGATTTCCGGCCGAACTTGGAGAGGGAAAACCTGAACCTAGCGCAGCAGCTGCACGCAAGACGCGGGGTCGCGACCGCAAGCCTGCCATGCGCGCTTCCGCCCAGCTGTCGCATGCCGGCTGGAAAGCCGGCGGCGACTGTGCGAAATTGAAGTATCGCAGGTTCGCCGAACTTGCGGCAAGATCAGCAGTCGACAGACCGGCATCGCAGGGGCCAGATCACGCGGCGATTCGCGATGTTCACCGCGAGCGACCCGATCTATTGAAAAGAGGGAGGCGCGGCATCTCGACGGAAGTTGAACTCAAGCTTGCAGCTTCGGCAGCCGACCTGCCCGAGCTAAAGCGTGCGCTCGTCGAAATGGCCCCCACATCCGCCGGCTCGCATTCCCGGCTGATCAGCACGTATTATGACACCCCTGACTTGGCGCTGAAGCGCCGAGGACTGAGCCTTCGCGTCCGGGAGCAGAGCGGCCGGTTCATTCAAACCGTCAAAAGCGGAGACCTTGCCGGCGGCGATTTCCTGACCCGCGGAGAGTGGGAGGACGAGCTCGCCGAGAGCTGCCCCGACCCTGCTGCAGCGCAGAGCGGCGAACATCTGCCGGGCGGCATTGCAGGCGTTCTGCAGCCGCTCTTCGCCACCGACGTCACGCGTACGACTGTTGCGATCGAACCCGCTCCGGCAACCCGCATCGAGGCTGCGATCGACCAAGGCGAAATCCGCGCCGCTGACGGCGGTGGGACCGAGCCGATCAGCGAGATCGAGCTGGAACTCAAGAGCGGCGACGCTGCCGCTCTGTATGATGTCGCCTTGCAACTGCTCGAAGTGGCATCGATCCGCATCGAGCCGCGCAGCAAGTCGGAGCGAGGCTACCTGCTCGGCGAGGAGGGGGAGGCCGCACCGCCGGTCGTCCACGCGGAGTCGGTCGCTCTCGATCAGATGATGTCCGTCGAGGCGGCCCTGCAAGAAATCGGCCGGGCCTGCCTCGCCCATCTGCTGCACAACGAGGCCGCGGCGCTCGCCATGGAGCCGGAGGGCGTTCATCAGATGCGTGTCGCCGTGCGCCGTATCCGCTCGGCGATCTCTGCCTTCAAAAAGCTGCTTCCGGCCGCGGATCGCCGCCGGGTCTCCAGAGAACTGGCGTGGCTCGTTGATATTCTTGGAAGGGCGCGCAACCTCGATGTCTTCGGGACCGACTTGTTGCAGCCCGCCCGAGCCGCGCTGTCGCACGAAGCGGGTATCAGCGATCTGGCAGCTGCACTCGATAGAGAGCGCAAAGCCGCTTACAAGCGGATCGAGTGGGCCATTCTTTCGAAGCGGCATGCCGCCGGAATGCTGCGCCTCTCGCACTGGTTCGAGGCGCGCGGTTGGCGCGATGGGTCGGCTGGGCGGTCCGCCCTGCTGACCTCGCCTATCAGTGAGCTGGCCCCGCGCCTGCTCGATCGACGCTGGCGCGAGCTGCGCAAACGCAGCAAACGGTTCGGCCGATTGACGGCGCCGCAACGGCATAAATTGCGTATCGCCGCCAAGAAACTCCGCTATACGATGGAGCTTCTCGGGAGCCTGTTCGACCAGGACGAGCTGCAGGAGTTCATGAAGCGATTGAAGCGCCTGCAGGACGATCTCGGCTACGCCAACGACGTGCGCGTCGCACATGACATTCTGCCCGAGCTTTGCGCAGGAGCCCGTCACGGACCCGTCACCCGCGCCGGCGCGCGGCTGCTCGAGTGGCACGAGCAGGCACTCGCGAAGGCCGAGCGAAAGCTCCGCCAGCGGCTCAATCGACTGAACCGCGCCGCTCCCTTTTGGCGCGAACGAGGGACCCCCGATGTCCGATCCGAGCGGGTCGGAGCGTGATGTGGAGGGCGGCGAGGCGCGGAACCTCACGGAGATTGCATCACGCCGCGGAATGCAAGCGCTCCTCTCGCGACCTCGCGAAGAATCGCAAAGCCTGGCGGCGGCGCTGGCGGTGCGCGACGTCGGCACGGTCATCGAGCCGATGATGGAAGTCCATTATTGCGTCGCGCCAGCGCTCGACCTCGCGACAGTGCAGGCGATCCTGTGCACCAGCGCCAATGGAGTACGGGCGTTGGCGCGGGTCACCGGCGAGCGTGGGCGGCCTCTGCTCGCAGTCGGCGAGGCTACCGCATCGCGGGCCCGCGCCGAAGGCTTCACCTCGGTGGCGAGCGCCGACGGCGCCGTCACCGACCTCGTCCGTCTCGCGGCGGCGCGGCTGCGGCCGCAGAACGGGCGGCTGTTGCAGGTGGCCGGCAATGTTGTCGCCGGAGACCTCGTCGGCGCGTTGCGGGCGCACGGCTTTGTGATCGAGCGCCGCGTCCTTTACGAGGCCCGGCCAGTTGAAAGGCTGAGCACGGCTGCCCTCAGCGCGCTGCGCGGGAGGACTATCGACTTCGCCTTATTCTTCTCGCCTCGCACCGCCGCGATTTTTGTCAGGCTCGCGGGCATCGCTGGTGTCGCGGGGTGCTGCCGGACGATTACCTCACTGGCGATCAGCGCGGCCGCCGATGCGGTTCTCACCGGGCTGCCGTGGCGGGATAGGCGAGTTGCCGAAAGACCCAATCAGCCGGCGTTATTGGACACACTCGATGCGGTTCTCGCCGAACGGCGGCAGGGCTGATCATGACGGAAGGGCACGATCAAGAACATTCGACTGAAGGCAGCGCACTCCCGCCAGTGACCGACCAGACGCTCGGCGAAGGCGCGCAGTCCGCGCAGCCGCCCGGCGGTTCTCGGCAAACTGTGTGGTGGCTGGCCGCCCTCCTGCTGTTGATGATCGCCGGGGTCGGCTTGTCGCCATTCTGGGCAAGCGATGTAGTGCCGCTTCTTCCGTGGGGCGGTCAGTCTGCCGCGCCGGCTGAGGACTACGCCGCGCTTGCCGCGCGGGTGGCGGCCATCGAGAACCGCCCCGTCCCGCCGCGCCCCGATATTGCCGCGATCAATTCGACGGCGAGCGCGATCGCGCGCCGGGTGGATCAGCTGGAGACGGCGCGCGGTGCGGATCGGCAAATCGACGCCGCGGTCGCAGGCATCAAGGCGGGGCTGCAACAGCTCGAAGAGCGGCTGAGCGCATTCGAGGCGCGCTCGGCTACGCGCGCTAACAGCGAGACCGCCGAGTTCGAGAAATTGCGGCAGCAGCTGTCACAAATCGGCAGCATTTCTAGCGATCTCGCTGACCGGTTGCCGGCGATCGAGCGGCGCGTCGGGGCAGCCGGCAGTGCGGTCCGGACCGACAGCGCGCTTCTGGCGGCGCTCTTGCAGATGCGCGAGGCGGTCGAGGCGGCGCGGCCCTTTGACACCGAATACGACGCTTTCATCGCACTCGCCCATGACCAATCTGATCTCATTGCGGCAGCCCAGCCCCTCGCAGGGCTCGCCGAGGCGGGCGTAGCCGGCAAGGCCGCCCTGAGCGAACGCCTGGGGCAACTCTCCGGCCGGATCGTTCCCGCCGTGGCGCCGCCCGTCGACGCGGATTTGCGAACACAGGCATTGGTTTGGCTACGCTCTTTGGTGACCATCCGACGCATCGACGCTGCGTCGCAAATCGGGCAGGAGCCGGCCATGAACGTCGCCGAAGGCGCGCTCGTTCGCGGCGATCTGCCAGGCGCCGTCTCGGCGCTCCAAACGCTCTCCGGCTCCAAATCCGGGGCGATCCAATCCTGGTTGCAGACGGCGCAGCAACGGCTCGCGGCCGAGGCCGCGTTAGCGCATCTGCAGGAACTGCTGGTGGCCCGTCTCAGCACTCCCCTGGAGGCGCCGGGAGTTGCACCGACCGAGGTGCCGACGAAATCGGCACAACCCTCGTGATCCGCGCCATTATCGGGATTGTTGTCGTCACCGCGCTGGTTGCGGCCACAGTTTTCTTTGCCGATCACCCCGGTCGGGTCGAGATTCTCTGGCAAGGCTGGCAGGTCCAGACCTCGGTCGCCGTGCTCGCGGCCGCGGCGATCCTCGCGGCCCTGGTGGCAGGGCTGCTGTTCTCGGTCCTATCGCTGATCGTCGAGAGCCCGCGCAGGTTGATGCGCGCCCGGCGAGAACGCCGTCGCCGCACCGGCTACCGGGCGCTCGCTCAAGGCATGGTCGCGGTCGCCGCCGGCGATCCACAAGAGGCGCGACGCTGTGCCAAGAGAGCCGATCTGCTACTCGCCGATCCGCCGTTGACCTTGCTCCTTTCCGCTCAGGCGGCGCAGCTCGACGGCGACGAGGGAGCGGCAAAGAAGTTCTTCACAGCAATGCTCGAGCGACCGGAAACCGAGTTTCTCGGGTTGCGCGGCCTTTTGAACCAGGCGCTGCGCGAGGGCGATTGCAGCAATGCGCTGCGACTCGCTGCGCGCGCCATGGCATTGCGTCCGGGAACGCGCTGGGCGGTCCTCGGCCGCTTCGATCTAGAGGCGCGCGAGGGGCGTTGGACGGCGGCGCGAGAAACTCTCGCGAAGGCAGCGAAGCGCCGACTCGTCCCTCCCGAGCAGGCGCGCCATCACCGCGGTGTCATTCTTCACGAGCTGAGTTGCGCCGCTCTCGCCGGCGGAGACCAGCGCCGGGCAATAGCCTTGGCGGCCGAGGCCCGGGCGCTGACCGATGATCTCGCCACACCGGCCGCTCATCATGCGCAGTTGTTGCTTCGGGAGCGACGGATAGGGCGCGCGGTAAAGGCCATCGAACGCGCTTGGCGCATCTCACCCCATCCCGACCTCGCCAGGGTTTATGGCGCGATTCACGATGGCGAGCCCCCGCTCACCCGGGTCAAGTCCTTTGAGCATCTCGCGGCGCAAAACCCGACGGCGCGCGAAAGCTACCTGGCGCTCGCCGAGACCGCCCTCGATGCCCAGCTCTGGGGCGAAGCGCGCCGCCATCTGAAAGACGCATTGGCCACCGGCGCAACTCCGCGTCTTTGCCGTCTTATGGCGCGGCTCGAAGAAGCTGAGCACGGCGAACTCGGACCTGTGCGGGAGTGGCTCGACCGCGCCGTCGGCGCAACGCCCGATCCGCGCTATGTCTGTGCGAGCTGCGGCAGAGAGAGCCTCGATTGGGGTTCGCGGTGTCCCCATTGTGGCGCCTTCGATGCGCTCTCCTGGCGCACTCCCGCCTGGGCAGTTCCGGGCAGCAATCTGCCGGTTGCAGACGAACAGCGAGCGGCGCCCGAACTCGCTTCTCGCCTGCCGAAATTCTCGGTCGCCCCGTCAGCGGGCTTGGCGCCTACGCTCGAAGGGGCTAAAACCATCCGCTCGGCTCGCCCCGGTAGCTCAGCGGTAGAGCAACCGCTTCGTAAGCGGTAGGCCGTTGGTTCGAATCCGACTCGGGGCACCACAAAATCAAGAGCTTATCGGTAATATCCCTAAAAATTTTAAGGTCCCGGCTACCATTCGGGCTACCATTTCGGCAAAACGCAGGTCTTTCGACGATGATGATCAGGACTCCGGGTGCGGCGATTTGACGCTGAACGCAGAGAACACTTTGCCAGGGTATGAGTTTCCCCGGTTCGACCGGATGCAAGGCCCGCCCGCCCGGCGGGCTTCTGCTTTTCTGGGCTGTTGCGCTCCAGAGAGTTGACGACAGCCAGCCAGCTTGAAGGCATTGGCGGCTGCGTCACTGCGCTTGCAGTAGAGCCGCAGAAACCCTCGCGGTCGTCGGGCTCAAATCAGCAACAGCTGCTGATGTGCCGGCGAATCAGCTTCATCCCTCATTAAAAGGGTTCAGCCCCTCCGCGGCCGGCGTCGGGCCGTCATCCTGCAATATGCCGTGACGCCCCGCGCTGCCGCTCGCTGCCTCACTCGATGACCTCGTCGGCGCGGGCGAGGATCGACGGCGGGATAGTCAACCCGAGCATCTGTGCGGTCTTGAGGTTGACCACCAATTCGAACCGGGTCGGCTGCTCGACCGGCAGGTCGGCGGGTTTCGCCCCCTTCAGGATCTTGTCGACGAGGGCGGCTGCGCGCTCGAAATTCTCTCGGAACCCCGATCCGTAGGACAAGAGGCCGCCGCTTTCAACGAACTCGCGCCGCTCGTAGATAGCGGGCAATCGATACTGTGCCGCGAGCGCGATCACACGGGGCAGATTCTCGAATATGACGGGGCTCGTGTCGAACAGAATTCCCTGGTCATGGTCGGCTGCACTGGCAGCAAAGGCGCCGTCTAGCTCTGGTTGCCTCGGTACCAGTCTCACGGTGACCTGCAGGCCGAGCGGCCGCGCGAGGGCCTCGAGGGCAGTCGCGCGAGCAAGGCTTCGCGGGAGCCGTGGATACGCCAGGAACGAGAGCCGCGTCGCCGCCGGCACCAGTTCGCGCAGCAGCTCGAGACGTTTGCCGTCGAGCTCTCCGCGAAGGATCTCGATCCCGGTGACATTGCCGCCCGGGCGCGCCAGGCTCTTGGCGAGGCCCTCCTCTACAAGACCCGCTCCACCGGTCACGACAATCGGTATCGTTTGCGTCAGGGCATGCACCGGCAGCGCGTCGATCAGCCCGGCGGCGACGATGACATCGAGATGTGCCGCAATCAGCTCCGCCGCGGCGGTCCTGCGCCGCTCCGGGTCCTCGCCGGTCATACGGTACTCGACGACGAGATTGCGCCCTTCGACCCAGCCGAGTCGTTGCAGGGTCTCGAAGAAATCGCGGCGTGGGAACGCCTCCCCAGTGACGATGAAGCCGATATGGGCGCTCTTGGGCGCCTCCTGAGCACCGGCGCGCCAGCAGACCGCAGTAGCCGCCGCGCCGAGCAGAACGCTGCGCCGCCTCACTCGATGACCTCGTCGGCACGGCCGAGGATCGTCAGGGGGATCGTCAGACCGATCGCCTTGGCGGTCGCGAGATTGACCGACAAACGGAATTTTGCCGGGCGCTCGACCGGCAGCTCGCTCGGCCGCGCACCGTGAATTATGCGATCTACATATTCCGCCGCGCGCCGGATGATGAAGCCCATATCGGTGCCGAGCGAAAGCAAGCCGCCGCTTCGTGCATAATCGTTCGCCGTAGAAGCGCTCGGCAAACGTCGCTCGCGCGTGAATTCAATGACGCGGGCGCGAACCTCCTGGTCTCCGAGGAGTGTCGAGTCGTCCACGATCAACAGTCCGTCGATCGTCCTGCTCGTGAGTTCGCCGAGCACGCGATCTATGTCGACGGCACCTCGACTCTCGAGGCGAACCACGACCACGCCGAGTTGTCCGGACGCCGTAGTCAGATCAACTGGAGTATCGCGCCAAATCGGGTTGTCCGGGTTCAACAAGACCCCGACGTGCGACATACCGGCCGCTGCTTCCTGGAGCAGCTGCAAACATTTCCCATCCTGACCTATCCCGGCGAGAGTAAACCCGGTTACATTGGCGACAGGCCGCGCGAAATTTCCGGCGAGCCGCTCCAGGGCAGCCTCACCGGCCGGGCCGACGACGATTGGAATGCTCTTCGTCGCTCCGGCCGCGGCGAAGGCCCCCGCTCCGGTGTGGGTAAAAATGACGTCCGGCTGCCAGGCGACCAGCTCCGCAGCGAGCGCAGGAAGGAGATCGAGGCGGTTGTCCGCAAAGCGGGACTGCAGCCGGATGTTTCGGCCATCGGCGTAGCCCAAATCGCTCAGAGCTTCAAACAAACGAGACGGTGCGACGCCTCCGCTGGGCGAATCTGGCGACAGGATCGCGAGCCGAGGCAAATCGCCGGCTCGCGGCGCACGGGCCGCCACGCCAATGCCGCCCAGGCAGAGCCAGCCCGCGAGGAAAACCCGACGGTTCACTCGATGACCTCGTCGGCGCGGGCGAGGATCGATGGCGGCACCGTAAGGCCGAGCTCCTTCGCGGTCTTGAGGTTGACGACCAGCTCAAATGTGGTCGGCTGCTGGACCGGTAAATCGGCCGGCTTGGCGCCGTTCAGGATCTTTCCGGCGTAAATTCCTGCTAAGCGAAAGGTGGCCGGGAAGCTCGCCCCGTAGCTGATCAGGCCGCCGGCCGCAGCGAATTCGCGCGATTGGTAGATCGCCGGAACGCCATAGGATGCCGCCAGCGTCACCAGCTGCTCGCGCCAGTTGCCAAAGAACGGGTCGCGGCCGACGATGAGCGCGCCGGCATGCAGTTGGACGAGGGTTGTGAAGGCGGCGTCGATCTCGCTTTCGGTGCCGGCGATCAGAATATGAAGCTGTACCCCCTTCACGCGCGCCGCTTCCTGCATGTCTTTAGTGATGCGCTCGGTATTCGAATTGTTCGGGTTCACGAGCAGAGCCATCACGTCGACTTGGGGAGCCGCTTGGGGCTCAGCTCGGGAGCCATCGAGCTGACGCCTGTGAGGTTCCCGCCCGGCCGGGCCAGACTGGCGACCAAGCCGAGACCGATCGGGTCCCCGACGGCGAAAACGACTGGAATCGTCGAGGTCGCGTTCTTCGCCGCTAGTGCCGCAGGGATGCCGTCTGCTGCGATCAGGTCGACCTTGCGGGCGACGAGGTCGGCGACTAATGCTGGCAGCCGGTCATATCGACCCTCTGCCCAGCGGTATTCGACCGCCAAATTTTGTGCTTCGACGTAGCCGTTTTCGCTCAGGCCCTGGCCGAACGCGACCACAAGCGGCGCTAACGGATCGGGCGAGCCGCTGCTCAGCCAGCCGATCACCGGCATCGCCTTCTGCTGCGCGCGAAGGGCGCGCGCCGCGGTCATCGCGCCGGCCAGCAGGAGTACGAAGTCGCGGCGCTTCATTCACTCATCTCGTTTCCGCCGCAACTTCACACAGCATCGAGGCATCGGCAAAGCCGCTCGGTGATTGAAAGCATCACTCCTTGCATGAAGGGTTCAGGAAAGCGCAGCCCAAAATATGCTATGAAAGCGAGGCGACGCCTTGGATTTGGCCCCGAGACGCCGCCTCTGACCACCAATCGAGAAAGGCCCTCGACCAATGGCTACCAGACAACTACGACCTTCCCCCGCATCGCTTCAACCGGCCGCCCCGTGGGCCAACGCCAAGTCGATGATGGCGATCCGCGACACGATGCGGGCCCAGGGCTTCCCGATCTCGCACCAGCTCGTCGCTAACACCATCGCCCGACAGGCGCAGGGAGGGGCGGCATGAAGAGGCAGCAACCGCCCACCCCGCCGGTGAAAGTCCCCGCGCAAGCCGGCCACTGCTGGGCGACGGTGCACATCAACGCAGACCCGAATTGGCCCGATGTGGCTAACTGCGGCCTGCGCGCCCGTCCAGATTTTCTCCCTGTGACAGGCATGCCAGCCGCGAGCCCGCCGCACAGTTGCTCAAGGACAATCTGCCATGATCGGGGCTGAAGATCGTCCTGGCGCGGCTGAGGCTGAGGGAGGGGCACCGTGAGCGACCGGCTGACCTTGACGCGGGCACTCGAAGGCAGCGGCATGGAAAGCGCCGCGGCTGAGCGGATCGCCACCGAGATCTACGGCGCGATCCACGACAACGTCGCGACCAAGGCCGACCTGCGCGAACCCGTCATGGCGGGAAGCGCGGTCGACGCGATGTTGAGACATTTCAATTTGACCGAGGGCAGTGTTTACCAGCGCATCGACCAGGCGGTGAACAATCATACCCTCACCCCGGCAATGGGGGAGTGGGCACATGAGGTTCGCCTCGACTCGAATCGACCTCGACACGCCGACAGAGAAAACCTGCATGTCTCCCCGCAGCAAGCCCGGCAATCCGGCGCTGGGTCACTTTCGATCTGAGGTTTGGCTCCATGCCCACCGTCGTCGTAAGCGGCAGCAATAACGACTTTCGATTCGCCGTCACGGACTTTTCGAATGCCAAAGCGCCTACGACCGTCTATGTAACCCCGGGCTTCGCGGTGACGCACCCTGGCCCCACCAACAACGGCTGCGTCGTTGCTTGCTCCAATAATCTTTTTACCGACGGTGACATCTCCAGCAGTCTCGTGCCGTCGGCCATTATGGGGGCAGTGAGGTCGCGATCTACGATCTCTCCGACCCCGCCTCGCCGCAGCTCCAGACAATGTTTGACACCGGCCTCGCCAGCATTGGCGCGCTCTCGCTGTACGGCAATAATCTGCTGGTCGGCGAGAACAACGGGCCTAACATCGCTTTGCTCGACATCAGCAAGCCGCAAGCCAGCACGATCGTCTCCACCATCTCCGCCCCTGACTTCGCCAACGCCGGTATCACGTCGATCGCGATCGGTGGCGACAATGGGCTCCTGGCGGTTGTCTCCGGACGCTATGCTTTCGACGTGCTGGACTACACCAATCCGAAAAGCCCGCAAATAATTCCGGTCATCTTACCGCCGCCTGGTGGTGTGCCGTTCAACGGGCCGTACGTCTGTCATTTCGATGGCTCGACAGCAGCGCTGGGCGATGCCAATGGCAACGTGGCCGTGTTCCGCATCCGATCCGGCATGGGCGCGTCGTTCATCGGACAATCTTCGTGGAGTCTGAACACCATCACATCGATCGCGGTTGAATCAGGCACCTTCATTCAGGTCGCCGCCGGAAATTATGACGTCTCACAGGTTGCACTCGTCAGCTTCGAAGGCGCTGGCCCCCAACCCCCACCTGTGACATCTGTGCTGGTTGGCGGTGGCCCGGGCAATGCGGGTGGTGCCGTCGCCTTCTACGGCTTGCCTAATCTGTTCGCCAGCACCAACAACAACCGGGGCATCACCTGGCTCAACACAGAGGTGTGGCCGAACACCACGGTGAACGGCGTCGCCGCGAATGCCAATCTAAATTCAGCGTCAGTCTCCACGCTTGGTATCACCTACTTTCCCACTCCTTGGTGGCTGCGGCCGTTTCGTTGGCTATCAGCGCTGTGGGCGCTGATAGCGCGTTTGTTCGGTTGACGCGGTGGAATCGGATCACGGTTGGACCGTCCGTTTGTCAGGCTTTGGTCATGTCAGGCTGCTCTCCGTGCTGGCAGTGTGCGAGATGCCTGTTGGAAAGAATCGTCGCCCACCACCCAGCTTGACCCGTTCCTCGCTATGGCGAAAAGCGTCGCCGAACAAACAGCCATTCACGGCTGATCCCGGATACCCGAACCCGCCGTTCTTCGGCGGCCGCATCGAGCCGCTGCCTGAGATCGCGAATCGTTTCGGCCTGTTCCGCAATCAACTGTTGCAAGGCCACTGTTTCGCGGGGCGGCTGATCCAGCCCATTGGGGTGCCGGATCGCTTCATCGCCACGGTAGCGCCACCCGTTGCGCCTGTTTCAGGAAACACCCGGTGGAATTCGGATGGATCGATCAAATAGCTGCCGTCGTCGCTCCGCGTCGCCGACAACCGCCCGGCTTTGATCGCGCGGCTGATCGTCGCCTTGCTCTTACCGACCGCCCTGGCGGCAGTGCCGAGTGTGTACATCAGGATTCCCCCGCAACCCGTTGACGGCACAACTGTTGCGCGGCGCGGGGGAACAGCCGCGCACCCGATTCGAAAACCGGGGCCGCAACCGGGGGAATGTCACGGCGTCACTGGTTTAACACCTCTCGCCGGAAACGCGAACATCCCGGTTTTCACAGCTCAGTGGCAATGTGACAAAAAAGAGCCCGCCGAAGCCGGCTCCTCGGGCTTCACAACAGCCTGTTGTGATCAGCCGGTTCGGCCCCTCACCGAGCGCGGCGCGATAAAATGCCAAGAATGCCCTGCCGGATGGCGGGACCGCACGTGCCCGCTTTTTAGCGAGTGAGTGTGTAAGTGCGCCGTGATTTTGCCCCGCCCGGTATCCGAAATTCGATGCCCCAGCGCTGCGCTAGCCCCGGCTTGCTTCCTCAGTGCGGCGGGCACAAGCGTCTTCCCAGTTGTTGCGCCCGTCGAAAAAGCGGCGCGGACGCATCTGGGACGGATCGAAATCGTCGAGGCAGCGGGCGTTGACGCTGAATTTCTCCGGATCGGAGCGGGGAACGTAGAAGGCGGGATGCCGCAATGTCGGCAGAAGGCATGCTGCGCGATGCCGGTATTGAAGCGGTAGGTGGCGAGATCGTCATGGCCGCTCAGCAATTCGAACTGCCCCGGCGTGACGCCAATATGAAGGATGCCTTTCTTGGTG
>Ga0306926_10005410_pt1 | contig 13579 bp, 15 predicted proteins | sample flu12Cox44000178_FD_203759 | JGI IMG/M metagenome (GOLD analysis project Ga0306926, IMG submission 203759) | Lab enrichment of tropical soil microbial communities from Luquillo Experimental Forest, Puerto Rico - flux8day.12C.oxic.44.000.178 (v2)... | ecosystem: Environmental > Terrestrial >... | reverse complement strand
CACCGTCTGTAATGCGGCTGGCGAAGCCCGCCATGCCGCTTGCCATGGTGGTGCCGCTGTTGCTGATGCTATTGGGTTTTACCCTGTTCTTTGTCGCACTGCTGCTGGTGCGGCTGCGGGGTGAAGTGCTCGCGCGCGAGCGCGCGGCGAGCTGGATTCGTGAGGTGGTGAGCGCATGAGAGCGTTTTTCGACATGGGTGGGTATGCGGCATTCGTGTGGCCCGCCTACGGGGTGACCCTCGCAGTCGTGCTGCTCAATATCTTCTGGGCGCGGCGCGCGCTCGCGCGCTCCCGCGCCGAGGCGCGGCGGCGGCTGCAGATGCGCGGGGAGGCCCGATGACCCCGCGCCGCCGGCGCCTGGCACTGGTGCTCGGCATCGTCGCCGGAGTGAGCATCGCAGCCGCGCTCGCCTTCAGCGCGTTCCGCCAGAACGTGACCTTCTTCTTCGACCCGACCCAGGTGGTTGCGGGGCAGGTGCCGACCGGCCAGCGTTTCCGACTCGGCGGGATGGTGAAGGAGGGGAGTCTCCACCGGGCACCGGGCAGTCTCGAGGCGCACTTCGTAGTCACCGACTTCAGTCACGAAGTGCCGGTGAGCTATAGCCAGGTGCTGCCGGACCTGTTCCGTGAGGGCGCCGGGGTGGTCGCGCACGGGCGGCTGCAGGCAGACGGCACCTTCGTCGCGGATGAAGTGCTCGCCAAGCACGACGAGAAGTACATGCCACCGGAAGTGGCCCGCTCGCTCAAGCGGCGCCACGGCGATTCGCGGGCCGAGCCGGTCAGTCCCGCCACGGCGGGTTCCGCAGAAGGTGCCACGGGCCGGCCTGCGCAGCCACCGGCACACACCGCAACAGCGGCCTCCGCCGCAGGGAGTTGAAGCGTGTTGCCCGAGCTCGGTCATTTCGCTCTGATCCTGGCGCTGCTGCTGGCAGGGTTGCAGGCATTCTTCGGCATCGCCGGTCCCGGCCTCGCGCGCGACCGCTGGAGCCAGGCAGTGACCACCGCCGTTGCGGGTCAGGCGGTCATGGTCGCGACCGCGGTGGCGTGCCTCATGGCGTCCTTCGTGAGTGAGGACTTCTCGGTGGCGTATGTCGCGGAGAATTCCAACAGTGCGCTGCCGCTCTTTTATCGCGTGACGGCGCTGTGGGGCGCACACGAAGGGTCGCTGCTGCTGTGGATCCTGCTGCTCGCCGCATGGACCGTGGCGGTAGTGCTCGGCTCGGGCCGCTTGCCCCCGCGCTTTGCAGCGCGGGTGCTGGGAGTACTCGGCCTCGTGAGCTTCGGCTTCCTGCTGTTCACACTGGCGACCTCCAATCCGTTCCTGCGGCTGGACCCACCGGCCCCCGACGGACGCGATCTCAATCCGATACTGCAGGATCCGGGCCTGGCGGTGCATCCGCCGATCCTCTACACCGGCTATGTTGGTTTCGCCGTCGCCTTCGCCTTCGCTTGTGCAGCCATGCTCGAGGGCCGTCTCGATCAGAACTGGGCGCGCTGGACGCGGCCGTGGACGACGGCCGCCTGGTCGTTCCTTACCTGCGGCATCGCACTTGGAAGCTTCTGGGCCTACTACGAGCTTGGCTGGGGCGGCTTCTGGTTCTGGGATCCGGTCGAGAACGCGTCCTTCATGCCGTGGCTGGTGGGGACGGCGCTCGTGCATTCGCTTGCGGTCACCGACAAGCGCGGGCTGTTCAAGAGCTGGACGCTGCTGCTTGCCATCCTGGCCTTTTCGCTCAGCCTCCTCGGCACGTTCCTCGTGCGCTCGGGCGTGCTCGTGTCGGTGCACTCCTTCGCCGCCGATCCAACCCGCGGCATATTCATCCTGGCGTTCCTGGTGCTAATGATCGGTGGCGCGCTCACCCTGTACGCATGGCGCGCGCCGCTGCTGCGCTCGACCGCGGGCTTCGAGCTCGGAGCGCGAGAGTCGTTTCTGCTCTTTAATAATGTGCTGCTGGTGATCGCCGCCGCGACTGTTTTCGCCGGCACCCTCGCGCCGCTGATCTCGGATTCGCTCAAGCTCGGGACCCTCTCGGTCGGTCCCCCTTACTTCAATCCGACCTTCATGCTGTCGATGCTGCCGCTGCTGGCGCTGCTGTCGGTCGGCATCCACGCGAACTGGAAGCGCGGGCGGCTGCAGGATAGTCAGCGCACGCTGCTTCTCACCTTCGTCGCAGCGGCCGTGCTCGGCTGCGGCCTCACCTTGGGAATCTATTCACACGGCCGTCTTCTCAGTCCGATCGGCGCGACCCTCGGCATATGGATCCTGCTGTCCTCGCTCGTGGATCCGGTCGATCGCTGGCGGCGAGGAATGGCGGTACCGCGCGCGGTGCTCGGCATGACGGTGGCGCACATGGGTCTCGCACTGGCGGTCATTGCACTCACGACGGTACAGTCCTTCACCATCGAGCGCGACGTGTCACTCGCCCCGGGCGGGATGGCCAAGGTGGGTGACTATGAGTTCCGCTTCGATGGGGTGCGGCCGGTGGAAGGGCCGAACTATGACGCCATGGCGGGCACTCTCGTCGTGACGCGGCACGGCGCGCCGGTCGCGGTGCTCACGCCACAAAAGCGCCACTACTTCGTGCAGCGCCAGGTGACCAGCGAGACGGCCATTCGCTGGCACCGCGGGAACAACCTGTTGCTCGCGCTCGGTGAGGATCTGGGTGCCGGCCGCTGGAGTGTGCGCATCCAGATACGCCCGCTCGTGAGCCTCATCTGGATTGCGGCGTTCATCATGGCGGTCGGTGGCGCGCTCGCAGCTTCCGACCGGCGCTACCGAACGGCGCGCGCGCTGGTCACATCGCCCGGAGAGACGAGCGCGGGGCAGACCATATGACCCGTTTCATGACCCGTTTCCTCCTGCCCCTCGGGATTTTCGCGCTGCTGGCGGTGGTGCTCGCGATCGGCATCCGCCACTCCCCGGACAAGGGGATCATCACCTCACCGCTTCTCGGCAAATCCGCTCCGGCGTTCTCGCTGCCGAACCTGACCGATCCCGCGCAACTGGTGCGGTCGGCGGACCTGAAAGGTCACTGGTACCTGTTCAATGTGTGGGGGACCTGGTGCGGAGGATGCCGCGAGGAGCATCAAATGCTGCTGCAGGTCCGGCAGGCTGGGGTGGTGCCCATCATCGGTCTCGACTGGAAGGACGATGACGCCCAGGCCCTCAGCTGGCTCTCCCAGCTCGGTAATCCGTACCAGTCGGTGGCGACCGATCACAGCGGACGCGAGGCGATCGAGTGGGGCGTCTACGGTGCCCCCGAGACGTTCCTCGTCAATCCCCAGGGTGTCGTGGTCTACAAACACGTCGGCGCGCTCACTCCCGATACCTGGACGCGCGAGATCCTGCCGCGAGTCTCAGCGACGCCGGCGGGAAGCACGTGATGCGCTTGATGCGCCGCTCTCTCCGTATTCCGCTGCTCGCTGCGTGTCTGTTGCTGGCCGGCACGAGCGCCGTGTGGGCGGTCGATCCCACGGAGCTGCCGAATCCGGCGCTGCAGGCGCGCTACTGGACCCTCACCCACGAGCTGCGTTGCATGCAGTGTCAGAACGAGTCCCTCGCAGACTCTCCGGTCGGGCTGGCAGCCGACCTACGGCGCGAGGTGCGCGACCAGCTGCTCGCGGGGAAATCCGACGACCAGATACGCGCCTGGATGTCGGCACGCTATGGCGATTTCATTCTTTTCCGCCCGCGCTACTCGCTGCGCAACGCGTGGTTGTGGGGCGCACCGGGGGTGCTGCTGCTGATCGGTGCGCTCGTCTGCTGGCGTGTCGTGCGCAATCGCACGACGCTGCTCCCCGGTGACCACGAGCCGCTCGAAGAGGACGGACAGCGCGGATGATGACCTTCGTTCTTCTTGCTGCGGCGCTCACCATGGCGAGTGTCGTCGCCGTGGCAATCCCGCTACTCAGGGGTGCCCCGGCGGGCCTCCCGGGCGCGCGGTGGACGGCGCTCGCGGCAGCTGGCCTGCTCGTGTGCGGCTCGGTGCTGCTGTACGTCACCTGGAGCAACTGGCCATGGCATGCGCCTGCGGTCGCGGATTCACCCGAGGCCATGGTGTCGCAGCTCGCGCGGCGGCTCGAGCACGACCCGCAGGATCTCAACGGCTGGTTGATGCTTGGACGCTCGTACACCGCGTTGCAGGAATATCCGCTCGCCGTGCGTGCATTTGGGCGTGCCGTTCAGCTGAGCGGCGGCAGGAACGTGGACGCGCTCACCGGCCAGGCCGAAGCGTTGGCGCTGAACGATGAAAGCGAGCTCGACGGCCGGGCCGGGCGGCTCATCGAGCAGGCGCTCGCACTCGAGCCCGATTCGGGGAAGGCGTTGTTCCTCGGGGCGGCGGTTGCGGCCCGACGGGGTGAGTTGCCGCTCGCCCGGGAACGCTTCGCGAAGCTCCTGGCCCTCAACCCCCCGCAGGGCATCCGCCCGATGATCGAGCAACAGATTGCAGCTATCGACGAGAAACTGTCCGGGACCTCGTCAAAAGCCGCTGCGGTGCAACAGGTACCTCCGGGAGCCCCGCAAGCCGGCGATGCCCTGGTGCGTGTCAACGTCAGTCTGGCGCCTTCGTTGGCGTCGGCGGCCGGCGCAGCCGCCCCGTTGTTTGTCTTCGTGCGCGACCCTGCGCAGGGCGGACCTCCCTTGGCCGTCAAGAGGTTGGAGAATCATCTTCCACAAAGTGTTGCACTCAGTCCCGCGGACTCCATGGTTCCGGGCCGCGCCTTTGCGGCCGGCCAGAGCGTGCAGGTGGTGGCGCGGATAGCCCGTTCAGGAAGCCCGGTGGCGGCGAGCGGCGATCCATTCGGGGAAGTGACCTACCATGTAGGGCACGATGGCCTCGTTAGCCTGGTTATCGACAGGCTTACACCCTGACACCTGACGTAGGCGGGCGCTGACCGCGCCGCTCAGGTTTCGCCTGATGTTCCATAACACGCCTGAGGCGTATGCTTGGTGTTGTTATCCCCTTTTTGTGAACCAGATCACACCGTGGTGCCCGGCACCTGCGGGACCCCCAATACAAAAGGAGAGCAGTGATGGCTGATGGAACAGTGAATGAAGGGCGCATTTCTCACCGTGGTTTTGCCTCCATGAACGCCGAGCGCCAACGCCAGATCGCCAGCATGGGCGGTAAGGCGGTGCCCGATGAGAAACGGAGTTTCTCGCAGAACCGACGCCTCGCCGCGGAAGCCGGCCGCAAGGGTGGCCAGAGCGTGCCGGGTGCCAAGCGCAGCTTCTCGCAGAATCGCGAGCTGGCGGCGACTGCGGGGCGCAAGGGTGGCCAGAGCGTACCCGATGAGAAGCGTAGTTTTTCCCAGCACCCCGAGCTTGCAGCCGAAGCCGGCCGCAAGGGTGGACAGGCTAGCCATGGAGGCGGCACCCGCCCGAGTTGAGGCGGTGACGCCCACGGAAGGATGTGGGAGAACCAGCCAGGGATGGAAGGCGGCGGCGCGCGCAACCAAGCGCGCGCCGCCTGCGCGGAGGCACTGAGCGGAATCCTGATGACGTGCCACGCGTGCGCGCGACAGCGCGCGTAGTCTCGCGGGACCGGGCTAACTACGAAGCGTGACCAGCCACGCCCCGGCGGCAATCATGAGAATGCCGAGCCAGTTCACCTTTCCCAGCCGCTCGCCGAGAAAGCCGGCGCCGAAGAGTGCAACCAGTACCACGCTCAGCTTGTCGATCGGCGCAACCCGCGAGGCATCTCCGACCTGCAGCGCGCGGAAATAACACCACCACGAGGCACCGGTCGCCAGCCCCGACAGCACGAGAAAGCTCCAGGTGCGCGCCGAAGCGTGCCGCAGCGCCGGCGCTTCGCCCGTTGCCGCGACCAAGGCGCTCAGGACGATCAGGATGACGACCGTGCGAATGAGCGTGGCGACATCGGGGTGGATTCCCGCGACGCCCACCTTCGCAAAGACTGCGGTGAGCGCGGCGAACACTGCCGACAGCAGCGCCCAGATTTGCCATGCCGCCATTGCCCTCGCTCCCGCCGGTGAGCCCGCAGGCGCGAGTCTCACACATCGGTGCAGCGAAGGTCACGTGCGTGATTGACCTCCGCCCGACCCTGTACTAATTTCGCGCCGGCTAGGGGAGCCCCGGCAGGGGGCTGAGAGGCCAGCGAGCGCCGTGACATGGCGCGTCTGGCGACCCTTCGAACCTGATCCAGTTAATGCTGGCGTAGGAAAGTTTCTCTGGAAGCGCACCCGAGCCCGTAACCACCTGCGGGAATGTGCACATCCTCCCACGCAGCATTCCTGGATCCTGTGAACAGACAGGAGCCTAACTGTGAATGCGCAACTGCTGCACGTCGTCGCCGAATCGCTGCCGGCTTCCCGCAAGGTCTACCATCGGGGCACGCTGCATGCGGACCTGCGGGTCCCCATGCGGCAGATCGAGCTGCACCCGTCCGCAGGCGAGCCCCCGTTGACGGTCTACGACACCTCCGGACCCTACACCGATCCATCCGTCAGCCTCGATATTTCCCGCGGGCTGCCACGCAGCCGCACACCCTGGATCCTCGCGCGCGCTGATGTCGAGTCCTACCCCGGACGGCACGTGCAGCCGCTCGACAACGGCCTTGCCTCCGGCGGGAAGCCCGCGACGGAATTTCCGCTCCAGCGTGCGCCGCTGCGCGCGCGGCGAGGTCTCGCGGTCACGCAGCTCGCCTACGCACGCGCGGGCATCATCACCCCGGAGATGGAGTACGTGGCCATCCGCGAGAATCTCGGCCGCGAGGCGCACGCGGCGGCCTCACGGGAGGGCAACGCCTGGGGCGCGAGCATTCCCGATTACGTGACGGCGGAGTTCGTGCGCGCCGAGGTGGCGGCGGGACGCGCCATCATTCCCGCGAACGTGAATCACCCGGAATCCGAGCCGATGATCATCGGCCGCAACTTTCTGGTGAAGATCAATGCCAACATTGGCAATTCCGCGGTGACCTCTTCGACGGCTGAAGAGGTCGACAAGCTGGTGTGGGCAATCCGCTGGGGTGCGGATACGGTGATGGACCTGTCCACCGGGCGCAACATTCACACCATCCGCGAATGGATTCTGCGCAACTCACCGGTGCCGATCGGCACGGTTCCGATCTATCAGGCGCTCGAGAAAGTCTCTGGCGTGGCCGAGGACCTCACCTGGGAGATCTATCGCGATACCCTCATCGAGCAGGCGGAGCAGGGCGTCGACTACTTCACCATTCACGCCGGCGTACGCCTGCCGTACGTCCCGCTGACCGTCGACCGCGTCACCGGTATCGTCTCGCGTGGCGGCTCGATCATGGCGAAGTGGTGCCTGGCCCATCACCGCGAGAGCTTCCTTTACGAGAACTTCGCCGAGATCTGCGAGATCTGCCGTGCCTACGATGTCAGCTTCTCTCTCGGGGATGGGCTGCGCCCCGGCTCGATCGCCGACGCCAACGACGCTGCCCAGTTCGCCGAGCTCGAGACACTCGGGGAGCTCACCCGCATCGCCTGGGCACACGACTGCCAGGTGATGATCGAGGGTCCGGGCCATGTACCGATGCACAAGATCAAGGAGAACATGGACAAGCAGCTCGCCACCTGCGGCGAGGCGCCGTTCTACACCCTCGGTCCGCTCACCACCGACATTGCCCCCGGCTACGACCACATCACCTCGGCCATCGGCGCAGCGATGATCGGCTGGTTCGGAACCGCCATGCTCTGCTACGTCACACCCAAGGAGCATCTCGGGCTCCCCGATCGCAATGACGTCAAGACCGGCGTCATCACCTACAAGATCGCTGCCCATGCCGCCGATCTCGCCAAGGGACACCCCGGGGCGCGCGCACGCGACGATGCGCTCTCGCGCGCACGCTTCGATTTCCGTTGGCAGGACCAGTTCAATCTCTCGCTCGACCCGGACACCGCCTGCGCCTTTCACGACGCGACACTGCCGAAGGAGGGACACAAGGTGGCGCACTTCTGCTCGATGTGCGGGCCGAAATTCTGCTCCATGCGCATCTCTCACGAGGTGCGGGCCGAGGCGCGCAACGCAGGCATGGCGCAGATGTCCGCGCGCTTCCGCGCGGGCGGGGGCGAGCTGTACGTGCCGGTTCCCTCGCTTGCCCCTCCCAGCACCGGGAGCTGAGGGCGTGCGCGTCAGCGTCATCGGGGCGGGCATTGCCGGGCTCACCTGCGCGCTCGAGCTCAGCACACGCGGCGCGAGCGTGGAGGTGCTCGAGCGCGCGCCACAACTGGGCGGTGCGGGCTGCTCGTGGTTTGCCGGTGGAATGCTCGCGCCGTGGTGCGAGCGCGAGAGCTCGGGGCCGCTCATCGCCGAGCTCGGCGCAGAGAGTCTCCGCTGGTGGCGCGATCACTTCGCCGGCACCGTGGTGAACGGCACGCTGGTCGTGGCACATGCGCGCGATGCGGGGGAGTTGCCACAGTTCGGCCGCCGCACGACGCACTTCGACAGCGTTTCCGCCGCAGCGATCGCCGCACTCGAACCGGATCTCGCCGGACGCTTCAGCCAGGGGCTGTATTTCGCAGAGGAGGGGCACCTCGATCCGCGGGCCGCGCTTGCCGCGCTTGCCGCTCGCCTCGCCGAGCGGGGGGTCACCGTCACTTTTGGTGCAGATGGGCCGCAACGACGTGGGCAGGTGGTGCTCGATTGCAGCGGGCTCGATGCGCGCGCCCGGCTTGCAGATCTGCGCGGGGTGAAAGGGGAGATGCTGCTTTTGCACCTGCCAGAGCTGACCCTCAATCGCCCGGTGCGCCTGCTGCACCCACGATTCCCGTTGTACGTGGTGCCGCGCGGGCAGGGGGTTTTCATGGTAGGGGCCACCATGATCGAGAGCGACCAGGGCACCCGCATTACTGCCCGCTCCATGCTGGAGCTATTGTCGGCGGCGTACTCGCTGCACCCGGCGTTCGGGGAAGCGCAGGTCATCGAAATCGGCACCGGGGTGCGCGCCGCATTTCCCGACAATTTGCCGCGCCTGCGCCAGGTTGGCGGGACGCTGCACGTCAACGGGCTCTACCGCCACGGCTTTCTGCTGGCGCCGGCGCTGGCGCGCCGCGCTGCCGCCGTGCTGCTCGAGGGCCGCCACTATCCGGAGGTGATGGATGAGGATCCTGGTGAACGGCGCCTGGCGTGAGACACAGGCTGCGGAGCTCGAGCGGGCGCTGACAGAGCTCGGCTACGGCGCAAGCGTCGTGAGCACTGCCGTCAACGGCGAGTTCATCGCCGTGGCCCAGCGTGCGCGCACCCTGCTCGCCGAGGGCGATCGGCTCGAAGTGCTCTCGCCCATGCAGGGTGGCTGATGCTGCAGCTCTACCAGACGCAGGTGCGCTCGCACCTGATGCTCGGCACCGCGCGCTATCCCTCGCCTGCCGTGCTGGCCGATGCGGTGAGGGCGGCGCGTGCCGAGGTGGTCACCGTCTCACTGCGGCGGGAATCGTCCGGCGAACGCGCGGGCCAGGCGTTCTGGGCGCTCATCCGCGAGCTCGGCGTGCGGGTGCTTCCCAACACCGCCGGCTGTCACTCGGTGAAGGAAGCGGTCACGACCGCCCACATGGCGCGCGAAGTGTTCGGCACGTCCTGGATCAAGCTCGAAGTGATCGGCGAGGAAGATACGTTGCAGCCGGATGTGTTCGGCCTGGTGGATGCGGCGCGCAGCCTGTGCGCGGAGGGTTTCGAAGTCTTCCCCTACACGACGGAGGACCTGGTGGTGGCGGAACGCTTACTCGCGGCCGGGTGCCGGGTACTGATGCCGTGGGGCGCGCCGATCGGTTCGGGTCGTGGATTGAACAACCTGTTCGGGCTGAAGGCGCTGCGTGCCCACTTCCCGGAGGTGCCGCTGGTCATCGATGCGGGACTCGGCGTCCCCTCGCATGCGGCGCAGGCGCTGGAGCTTGGATTCGACGCCGTGCTGATCAACACCGCCGTCGCGCAGGCGCGCGATCCGGTGCAGATGGCGGGTGCCTTCGCGCAGGCGGTCGAGGCGGGGCTGGCGGCGCGCGCAGCGGGCCCGATCGAGCCGCGTGATTTCGCCGTCCCCTCGACTCCTCTCATTGGCACGGCGTTTCGCGGATGAACCTGCCACGGGTGTATCCGATCGTCGATAGTGCCGCCTGGGTGGCGCGGCTCGCACCCCAGGGCGTTCGCCTGGTGCAGCTGCGAATCAAGGAGCAGCCGGAGGCGAGCGTGCGCTCGCAGATCGAGGCCGCACAGGCCCTGTGCCGCGCCGCCGGCGTGCAACTCATCGTCAATGACTACTGGCAGCTCGCGCTCGCTACCGGATGCGACTTCGTGCATCTCGGACAGGGCGATCTCGATTGCGCGGATGTCGCGGCGCTACGTCGCGCCGGCGTGCGGGTCGGCATCAGCACGCATGATGAGCGCGAGCTCGAGCGGGCACTTGCGCTGCGAGCGGACTACATCGCGCTCGGTCCGATCTATCCGACGCTGCTGAAGGCCATGCCCTGGCGGCCGCAGGGGCTGGCACGCCTTGGCGACTGGAAGCGGCGCATCGGCTCGATTCCGCTCGTGGCGATCGGCGGACTCACGCTCGAGCGTCTGCCTGGGGTTTTCGCCGCCGGTGCCGATGTGGCCGCCGTCGTGACCGACATCGTGCGCGCGAGCGATCCTGAAGCGCGCGTGCGGCAATGGGTCGTCGCCGGCGCCGTGCGATAACGCGCAAGCGCCTGAGATTGCAGGATGAGAGCATGAGCAACCGCTACCTGCGTCAGACAATCCTTCCCGAGGTGGGGCCGGAGGGCCAGGCACGGCTTGGCGCCGCAACGGTGCTGGTCGTAGGGGCGGGCGGCCTCGGCTGTGCGGTGCTGCAGTATCTCACCGCGGCCGGAGTGGGGAGGCTGATCATCCTCGATCATGACCGGGTGGAGGAATCCAATCTCCATCGGCAGCCGCTCTACCGGATGAGCGACCTCGGGCAGCCGAAAGTGCACGCGGCACGCGCCGCACTTGAGGCGCTGAATCCGGGGACGCGCATCGAAGCGGTGTTCGAGCGGCTGAGCTCGGTCAACGCCATGTCCCTCGTGAGCGCTGCGGAGGTCGTGATCGATGCTGCCGACAGTTTTGCAGTCACTTATCTTCTGAGTGATACCTGCCAGCGTCTGCGCAAACCGCTGGTGAGCGCATCGGTGCTCGGGCTGACCGGCTACGTCGGCGCGTTTTGCGGCGGGGCGCCCAGCTACCGGGCGGTGTTTCCCGAGCTGCCACGCAGCGCAGGCTCGTGCGCGGAGTCAGGTGTACTCGGCACCGCGGTCGGGGTGATGGGCACACTCGAGGCACATCTGACGCTCGCGCTGCTGCTCGCATGGCAGCCCTCGGTGGCAGGCCGCCTGCTGTCGGTCGACTTCCGCACACTGCACGTTGGCGGCTTCTCCTTTGGCAGCGCCACCGAGCCTGTGCAGCCGTCCATTCCGTTCATCGCCGCAAGTGAGGTTGGCAGCGCCGATATCGTGATCGATCTGCGCAGCCTGACGGAGACGCCGGTATCGCCGTTTGCAACCGCGCTGCGGCTCGAGGTCGAGGCGCTCGAGAACGCACAGTTGCAATTTCCCAGCGGGGCGCGCGTCGTACTCTGCTGCCGCAGCGGGGTGCGCGCCTGGCGCGCGGCGCAGGCGCTGCAACGACAGGGACACGATAAGCTCGCGCTGCTCGCGATCGGCGAGTGAGCACGGTCCTCGTCATCGCGGGCTCGGACTCGAGCGGTGGCGCCGGGCTCACGCGCGATGTACGCACGCTGACACGGCTCGAGGCGCGTGCGCTTTGCGCCATTACCGCGGTGACGGCGCAGTCGGATGCGAGCTTTGGCGCTGTGCACGTGTTGCCACCGGAGCTGGTGCGGGCGCAGATCGCCGCCGCTTTCGCCACCGCGCGCATCGATGCCATAAAAATCGGCATGCTGGCGACCGCCGCTACCGTGCAGGCGGTCGCCGCGTCGCTGCCCGCGAAAGGGCCACCCATAGTGCTCGATCCGGTGCTCGTGTCCACTTCCGGCGGGGAGCTGCTCGACCGTGGCGGACGCGAAGCGTTGCGCACGCTGCTGCTGCCGCGCGCCACCGTGCTCACCCCCAACATCCCTGAAGCTGCAGCGCTGCTTGGCGCAGCCTGTGCACGCGGCGAGCAGGAATTACTGCATCAGGCGGCCGCGCTGCGCGCGCTCGGGGCTGCGGCCGTGCTGCTCAAGGGCGGACACGCCGAGGAGCCTGAGGCCACGGACCTGCTGCTGAGCGGAGATGCGAAGCCGCGCTGGCTGCGCGCGCCACGCATCGGCGTCGTACGGCGCGGCACCGGCTGTGCGCTGTCAGCGGCGATCGCTGCCGGCCTCGGCGCGGGACTCGACCTTGCCGCGGCGTGCATGCGCGCCAAACAACACGTAACGCAACTGCTGCAGCAGGCCGACTGAGCGCCATCGGCGCCTCGAACGCACGCATGTCGCCGCCGCGCGACAGCCGTCGCTGTGCGGTCTCAGCACCAACACCGGTCAACCAACATCGAGCTCGCCCGCTATAGCGAGCACAGCCGGCCTGCCGGCGCAGCGAAACAACTCGAGAGGGATCTTGGCTATGCAGCGCAATATGTTGCGTCGCGCGCTCACCAGCGCGCTCGTTACCGGTCTCACCAGCAGCCTCGCGGCCTGCGGGGGTGGGGGTGAATCCAGCTCCAACACTCCGCCGCCAACCATGGCGAGCATGTCAATCACCATGAGCGACGCCTCCGCCGATGACTGGGCCTGTGTTGGTGTGCGTGTGCTCAGCATCGCGCTCGTGCCGGCCGGGGGAGGGAATCCTGTGACCGTGTGGAATGCGCCGACTCCGGCCCCTTATATCAATCTCGAGCAGCTCGATCAGCTCGGCGAGATTCTCGGCAACGTCAGTGTGCCGGCCGGAACCTACTCCGGTGCGGTGCTGACCATCGCTGCCAATCCCGGCGATGTGCTGCTCACCGTGGCGGCCGACCCGCAGAGCGGATTTCCGCTGCCCGGTGGCACCAGCGTCCCGGCCGATGAGATCCAGATTCAGGGCGCGCAGGGATCCGCGGGCGCACTCACGCTCGCGGTAAATGTGAAATTCGACAGCGCGCTCATGGTGAGCACGAGCACGAGCAACGCGCTCGATCTCGAGTTCGACCTGGCGCACCCGGCGTTCATCGTTGGCCACACGCCCCCGGCGGCCGCCGGCGCCACGCTGTGGGCGGTCAACTTCAACGGTCCGGTGCGCCGGCTCGCGGTGCCGGACATCACCCGGCTGGTGCTGCGCCACACCTATGGGACGGTGACGGGAGTGAGCTCCGGCTCGCTCGCCATCACCAAGGACTTCGCGGTGTACCCGGCCACCAATCCCGAGACCGCCATCGCCAGCGCGCAGACTCTCACCATCGACGCCGACGGCGCGAACGGCACGATTGTCTACGATCTGGATGCCGGTACCCGCATGGTGGTCAAGAACTTCGACAGCGAATCATCGCTCAGCGGCAGGTACGTACGCATCGCCGCGCGCTACCAGGAGAACGGCTCGCTGGTGGCGGTGCGGGTATGGGCGAGCAGCCAGTTCAGCAAGGTATGGCTGAGTCCCGAAGGCCACGTGTTGCA
>Ga0306926_10005405_pt1 | contig 13583 bp, 12 predicted proteins | sample flu12Cox44000178_FD_203759 | JGI IMG/M metagenome (GOLD analysis project Ga0306926, IMG submission 203759) | Lab enrichment of tropical soil microbial communities from Luquillo Experimental Forest, Puerto Rico - flux8day.12C.oxic.44.000.178 (v2)... | ecosystem: Environmental > Terrestrial >... | reverse complement strand
TGTTCTGCGCTGAAGACTGTTTCGCTTCTTCCAGCGTCAACATGCCGCGGCGTACCTGCTCCATGACGAGAGAGTGGTCTTCCGTGAGCTGCAGCAACTCGCCTTCGCGCAACAGATAAATGCGGCTGTCACCCAGGTGCGCGATGCTGAAGCGATCGTCCGCGAAGCGCGCGGCGACCAGCGTCGTGCCCATACCCGTAGCGGCAGCGTGTTCGTTGGCATACTCCAAGATCGCATCATTGGCCTTCTTGACCGCTTCGGCGAGCATGCGAGCGCTCATCGGAACGTCGGCGAGTGATTGTTCGGAATCCGCCGGCAAGGCCCCGTCGCGAAAGTACCCGACGATGATATCGACCGCAATTTGGCTGGCAACTTCGCCTGCGGCATGGCCTCCCATGCCATCACAGACTACGAAGATGCCCAGCCCCGTGTCGTAACCGAAATTGTCTTCATTATGGGGGCGAACCCGTCCTACGTCGCTTCGTCCCGCTACATCGAGTGCAAGGGTCATTCGTGCAACAGTTTACCGTCTCTAATAGGAATCGTGCGAGTTTTACGTCCAGCGGGCAGCCACTGACCTACGGTCTTGTCTTGGCGATATCGGGTCCCTTGTCGTGCGAAGCCGCCGGCCTCAGGTGCCTCTCCGTCAACTCTGTCTTCAGGATCTCAAACGCTTCGTCCGGAGTGCTCGCCCAGCGGATTAGCTCCATATCTCTGGGTGAGATCGTGCCCGCATCCACCAGGGCCTGAAAGTTGACCACCCGGTCCCAATATTCCTTGCCGTAGACGACGATACACATGCGCTTTGCCAGCTTCTCGGTCTGCGACAACGTGAGCAGTTCGAACAGCTCGTCGAAGGTGCCGAAGCCGCCCGGAAAAACGATCAGCGCCTTTGCCAGATAGGCGAACCAGAGCTTGCGCATGAAGAAGTAATGAAACTCGAAGTTCAGCTCGGGTGTGATGTACTGGTTGGGTACCTGCTCAAACGGCAAGTTGATATTCAGCCCGATAGTGGTTCCGCCGGCATCGCAGGCGCCGCGATTGGCAGCTTCCATGATCCCCGGCCCTCCCCCCGTACAGATCACAAAGCGGTGGCGCGCCTGGTTAATGCTCTTGGTCCACTCGGTAATCTTGAAGGCAAGCCTGCGCGCATCTTCGTAGTAGCGCGCCATCTCGACATCGGCTTTGGCGCGGCGAATCCGCTCCTGTTCCTCTTCCGGCGCCGGCCTTATGGAGCCAGGCTTCTCCAGCAATTGCAACGTTTCTTCCGCCTCCGAACGGCTATGGAAGCGCGCTGAGCCGAAAAACACGATCGTGTCCTGAATGCGCTCACGGCGAAAACGTGCGAGCGGTTCCAAATATTCAGACAGAATGCGCAACACCCGCCCGTCAGGAGAGTTCAGAAATTTCTTATTTTCGTAGGCTAACGGAGCCCGGTGGGTCTTGGGTTGGCCGTCGTTCTTGGTATCGGTCATGCGATATTTGTATCGATTTGAAATGCCGTCTGTGTGAAGGAGCCTTGCCTGGCGCCTTGTGTTTCCATACGGGCACGGAGCACATAGAGAAAGCACCTTGCGGAACCCGGTCTATCGTCACCGAATCAGTTCCAGCATCAATTCCTAAGTCAGTCGGTCGGTCTTCCCGTGGGGCCCTGATCATCCGCCGACGAGTTCGTTTCCTCGCGATAGCGCACAGCTTCGGCGACACCCATCCACAGATTGACCAGGCCCACTCCGCTGATCGCTCCGCGCACAAAGTTCTTCATCAGGAAACTCCGCACTGTCGGAAACGACATGAGAATTGAGTTCTGCGTCCAGATTTTGGTCCACGGGCACCACGTCAGGATGATGCCGATCTCCAGGCAGAACAGCACGAAGACCACCAGCCAGACCCGGCGGATCCACAGGCCGCGCCTTCGCATCTTTTGTGGCGGCGGCATTACCAGCACTTGCCCAGCCTGCCCTGGCGCGCTGTCCTGGCCCGGTAGCTTGGCAAAGGAACACATGTGCCATCCGCTTCCCGGCGAGGACTCCGAACTGTCTCGCCCCACCCTGTCTGCTACCGGTGAAGTATCAAAGCCGCCCGAAGATCGCGCCGGCCCCGAGGTCGTCAAATCCATACTTGTTGATTCTACGACGCGAAGGGCACGCCGCGCTCGCAGGAAGGGAGTACCGCAAATCAGGTGATCGCGCAGCATCCTTAGCATCGCAATCGAGCCAGTACCAGCCCTTGCCTTTCCGGGGCAATCCTTGCCATCGCATGCGAGCATTCGTCTCCGAGACGGCAAACTCTCGCTCCACCCCTTCCGGGTGGGGGTTCGGAATGTCAGCGTGGTAAGCGGCGTAATAGGCGGGGGGCCCAATCCTATCCGCAAGAGGCCCGGACCAGGGTGGGGCACCCAAACTGAAAAATATTGCAAAGATTCGAGGAACGGCAACTGACACTACCAACTGATCGCTGACTCAATACTGTCCCTACAACAGCTCTTCGTTCCAGTTCTCCAGGAACTTCTTGACTTCGTCCATGAACTGATCGGCAACGGCACCATCGATGATGCGATGGTCGTAACCGATGCTCATGTGCATCATCGAGCGGATGGCGATCGAGTCGTTGCCATCACGGTCGGTGACCACAACCGGCTTCTTCATGATGCCGCCGATGCCCATGATGGCTACCTGCGGCTGGTTGATGATCGGCATGCCGAACTTGGCGCCGAAGATGCCAGGGTTAGTGATGGTGAAGGTTCCGCCCTGCACCTCCTCGGGTTTCAGCTTCTTGGCGCGGGCGCGTTCGCCGAGGTCGGTGATGGCGCGTTGCAGTCCGACGAAGCTGCGCTCCTCGGCATTCTTCACGACGGGTACAATCAGTCCCCAATCCAGCGCAACGGCGATGCCGAGGTTGATAGAGGCGTGATAGTGAATGTTTTCGCCTTCGACCGACGAGTTGATGACCGGCCACTTGCGGATGCCGTGTACGGCGGCGCGCGCGAAGAACGGCGTGAAGGTGAGCTTGTTCCCGGTAGCTTGCTCGAATTTGGACTTCATCCGCTCGCGCAGCTTGACGACGCGAGTCATGTCGATTTCAAAGACGCCATGCACGTGAGCGCTGGTGCGCTTCGACAGCACCATGTGCTCGGCGATTTTCTTGCGCATGACCGACATGGGCACGATTTCACCGGGGGTGACGCCGCCAACGGTTTGCATCGGCCCGGTGAAAGCGGGTGCGCTGGGTGGAGGAGCGCTGGAGGTGGCAGCCGCTGCAGGTTGGTACGCCGGTGCGGACGGAGCCGCTGGCGCAGTTGCTGGAGCTCCAGCGGCATGCCTGGCGACGAAGGCTTCGATGTCGTCTTTGGTGATGCGTCCTCCCAGACCGGTTCCCGAAACCTGGGCGAGATTGACGTTGTGCTCTTTCGCGATCTTGCGCACCAGTGGACTGGAGCGAAGTTTGCCCCGCTCGTCGGTTTCGATCACAGTGCCTTGCTCGGCACGTTCCAGTCCTTCTTGCTCGTCCTCGGCGAGATCCTTCGGGATGTCCGGTGATTGGCCCGACGGCGGCTGAGCCGCCTCAGTCGGGGTCGTCCGGCTGCCGTTGCCACCAGCTTTTGGCTTGTCGCCGACGGGTTTCTCGGCGGCTGGTTTCTGCGCTGCCGGGGCAGAGGTTGCGGCTGCGGCTCCGTCGCCCTCCGCGATGGTACCGACCACGGTGTTCACCTGCACGGTCGCACCCGCCTGGACCTTGATCTCCTCCAAGGTTCCGGAAGCGGGTGAGGGGATTTCGGCATCGACCTTGTCGGTCGAAATTTCAAACAGTGGCTCGTCACGCTGAACCTTGTCTCCGGGTTGCTTGAGCCACTTGGTGATGGTTCCTTCGAAGATCGACTCACCCATCTGGGGCATGACTACGTCAGTCGGCATATTGTCCTTCCACGGGATGATCTAGCTGGGAATGAGAGCTTGCTGCGATCGCCTATTATATCGCGGCGCGCGCAAGGCGATTCCGGCCAGGAGTGCAGGCGGGTGCCTGTAAATCTGCCCTGCTGGGCAGTCTCTGCTGAACCGCACAGGTCAGCGCGCCTGCCGAGCACCCGCATCCGCAGCGGGCGTAATACGCACGTTTCTTTACTCCTTTTTTATGGCTTTAGCCCCAAACTGGGCAGCAGACTCGGAGCTTGGGTGGGGGTGACAAAATGTGGAGGAGAGTGGGCATCGCTTTTCTCATCGCCTTGGTTCTCTCGGCATTGTGCGCAATTCGGTCAACAAGAGGGACTGCCTTCGCACAAAAGGCATCAGTCCCAAAAACACAGGACAAAGTTGCACTTGGAGAGGAGGAGGTCAAGCGGTTATTGCTCCTGATGGACACCGACAAGAATGGCAAAATCTCCAGGCAAGAGTTCATGTCCTTTATGGACGCGGAGTTCAAGAGACTGGATAAGAACAAAGACGGAGAACTTGACGTCAAGGAGCTGACGCAGTCGAAAGTCCGAACCAGGCCATCTTCAAGCGTAGAGCGGAAGTGACGCCGGCCGCGAGACACTGCATTTCCCACAATCCCAGCCGGCCTCGGTTGAAACTGCTTGTTCGCGAGCGGCAACACGATTAAGTTGTGGGCTCCGAATCACCCGCTCGCAGGAAACAAGAACAGCTATGTCATCAAACCACACGATCAGGTACTTTGTGGCGCTGTGGTGCGCGCTAGGCTCCATGCAGGCAGGATTGGCCCAGATGCCCAACGCTTGTGGGGCTCCTATCTCGCTTGACGCCGCGAAGAAGGCAGCTGCTCCCGCCCTGGCGGAGGCAGGCAAGAACAGCTGGACCATTGCGGTTGCGATTGTCGATCCCTCAGGCAATCTTGTCTACTACGAAAAGATGGACAACACGCAACTCGGCAGCGCGAACATCGCCGTCGACAAGGCGCGGACCGCCGCCATGTTCAAGCGTTCTTCCAAAGCTTTTCAGGATGCGCTCGCCGCCGGTGGCGAAGGTCTTCGCGTCCTGGGGCTGCAAGGGGTCACGCCGGTCGAAGGAGGCTTTCCGTTGCTGATGGATGGCAAAATCGTGGGCGGGATCGGCGTCTCAGGCATGACGAGTGCGCAAGACGCGCAGTGCGCCAAGGCAGGGGCAGACTCGGTGAAGTAGCCGTTGCAACGATGGAAAGAAAAAACACCAAACTGCTCGAATCGCTCAACCCTGCATCGGCGGACCTGCCGGCAACTGGGTCAACCGATTGACCTGAGCCGTACCAGCATCGCAGGTCCCTCGACTCGGGTCGCGGTCGGAGGTTCTGACCCTTCGCTCAAAATGACAACGCAGACCGCGGATTCCACCTTTTTCGTCTTGCCGGGTGACTTCGTGATTCGCGGCACAACATGATGAGCAGCCGAGAAGGTCAGCGTAGCGCGAATGTCCTGGCGGCTCCCCGAGGGCGAGCCCATCAACCTGCGGCCGCCGCCAACAAGGTCTAATGGAGTCGCCTTGACCTCTCCGGCATCGACACCGAGCACAACCATGGTGCCGTCGGCGGCGAGACCGGGGAACGCGGGCGTCATAGAATCGGCACTGGGGGCCGTGGCCAGGATGATGTCAGCTCCTCCGGCCCATTCACGCAGACCGTCCGCAGCCTTTTCGATTTCGCGTTGATGAAATGTTGGGCGCCAAGCTCACGCGCCTCAGCTTCTTTGTCCGGGGTGTTGGAGATCACAGCGACGCAGTCGCACATCGCCTTGGCGTACAGCACGCCGAGATAGGCAAGTCCGCCTAGTCCGATCACGGCAACCTTGTCACCCGGTTCGAACCTGCCTGGCGTAGGCCGTTGAAGACGGTCAGGCCACTGCACATCAGGGGACCGGCTTCGGCGAAGTCGAGGCCATCGGGAAGGGGAGCAACATAATGCACGGGCGCCACCATGAACTCCTGGTAGCCGCCGTCCTTCGTAACTCCAGTCACCTGCATCTCCCGGCACAGGACCTCATGTCCTGCGCGCACTGGATGCAATGTCCACACGACCAGAATAGCCAAGTCGTGCCGAAACGGTCTCCGGCCTTCGGCCAGGCGACATTGGGGCCGACCTTCTCTACAACGCCGGCGACTTCGTGGCCGGGAATGATGGGGTATGCGCAAAAGGAGACTGTCCCAGCATAACGATAGGATCGCTGTGGCAAATCCCGCTGGCGTGGACGCAGATAATGACTTCTCCGGATTTGGGCTGCGGGACGGGGCGTTCTTCAAAAACAAGGGGGAATTCGCCCTCTGAATGACAGCTGCTTTCATAGTCGTGTTCCTTTTACTTGAGAAAAGTTGTGATCTCAGGCATTGTCGAGCAGGTGGCGGAAGTTGGTCGGATGAGCGAACTACAGGAAACGATACACGCCCGGTTTCAAATCCACGATTTCCGTTCAACCATGTGATTTCCGGGATCGAAGACAAGGTTTCCTCTTAGACGACGTGTAATCTTCACCTCTCCGGGGTTAGGGTAACTTGCAATGCGTTGGGCACCAAGCCTCTTGTGTTGTTTACTCCTGTCCGGTACCCAAATGCTGGCTGAAAAGCGCCATTCATCCCAATCTTCTGCCAGAGATGACTCTGCTGCTACGTTCAAGACCAGCACGCGAATCGTGCTCCTGGATGTGCTTGTGACGGACAAGGCTGGGAAGCCGGTGCACGGACTGAAGGCTGCAGACTTCACTGTTCTTGAAGACGGCAAGGCTCAACAGGTTCGCGGATTTGAAGAACGAGGTCCGGAGGTCAGCAGCTCCAGGCATCCTCCCACGTTCATCCTGCCACCTAATACCTACACAAATTACATGGCGAGTTATGAACGAGGAGCCATCAACATCCTGCTGTTCGATTCCCTGAATACTGACCGGCAGAACCTGGCAAACGCGCGTCAACAGTTGTTGTTGTACCTGGGCAAACTTCCCAGCAACGCCAGAGTCTCATTGTTCACGCTCGACGGAGAGCTGCATCTCATCCATAGCTTCACGGACGATTCCAGCGAACTGATTGAGGCCGCAAAGCAGCTCTCATCGACGCCCCATCCCATGTTCAGCAAAGCCCGTGACACATCGGAAGAACTGGCACTGGCGAAGGAAGGTGGTCTGGCGAAAAGTCCGCGGATGTACCGGGCCATGGCACAGTTTCTTTGGGGAGAGCAGGAAGGCAAAGAAGAGTCGCGAAACCTGGTCACCATGGAAGCCTTGAACCAAATGGCACGAAGCTTGGCGATTTTCCCCGGCCGCAAGAACCTCATTTGGATTTCCGGTGGACTCCCGTTCGATCCCACCACTACCGCTCCCTTAATGCAGAAAACGGCTGCCCTGCTCGCGGCAACCCAGGTAGCGGTTTATCCAATTGATGTGCGTGGAGTTGCTTACCTCGGAGCAGACGGCGCCACGCGCAGCTCGGAAATCTACGCGCCGGTGCTGACCGAGAGCTATGAAACCTTGTCGGGCCAGAGCGATGAGCTCCTGCAAGTACGAGAGACCATGCTGGGACTGGCCAAGCTGACGGGCGGGCGCGCTTATTACAACCGGAATGATTTGCAGTCGGCGATCAGCGATAGTGTGAAATCAGGTTCTAATTACTACACCCTAGCCTATCGGCCGCAGAACGAAAACTGGAACGGCAAGTTCAGGAAGGTTGCGATCAAGGCCTCGCTGCCCAACGTGAAAGTGCAGTGTCGCCCAGGCTACTATGCTGCTCCCGATCCGCTTGGCTCCTCTGACATCGACCGGACGTTCGCGCTGGCAATGCAGCCCACGACTCCAATGTCGACGGCCTTGATCATTAAGGTGCAAGTGCTGCCTCCTAAACGGGCGGAAGGTGCAACACAGATCGATTTCCTGGTCGATATGCACGACCTCTCGCTGACCGAGTCGACGGATCATCGGCGCGCACCTGACGTGCTCTTTGTCGCAGCGGTGTGGGATACAAAGGGCAAACCCGGCGGAAGTACATCTGCAACCTATCGTCAAGCCCTGAGCCCGGCCGACCTGGAATCGCTTATGCGTACCGGGTTGCAGTTGCACCAGGAGATGACACTAACGCCAGGCGCATACCAGTTGAGGCTTGGAGTCGTCGACCGGCTTTCGGGGAAGATTGGAACATTGGATGCTCCGCTGACGGTTGAACCGAAGCAGGCAACGAAGTAAACCCTGACGGTCAATAGGAGCGTTGGACAACGGCAGTCACGATATTGGCGCCGTCCTGCGGCATCGGTCCTTAGTGGCACAGCGGACAAGGCTGGACAGTTGGCACACCGTCGACATAAGTGCAGCGGCGCGGGCTGCCAGCGTTGCCAGTAGCATAGTTACGAGCGCGTACAGTTTTTGCATTGCGTCCTCCGTTACCGGGATTCGGCAAACCTTCAATCAGGCAACACAGCTCTCCGCTGCGAGAGCAGGCCAGGGCAGCGGATGTTGAATAGGCACGCTGGAAGTCATGGGGGCGCGGGTTTTTGCCCTTGCGGGCAAGCTCCAGCAGCAGCTTCGCCTCTTTCAGCGTCAAGCCGACTGTCTTGGCTTTCCGGATGAAATCGACGTAGTGTCTGGTTCGAGGGCGAATGCACGATAGCCAATATGCGTTCGCGTGGCCCTGGGCAACAGCCCGAGATGCTCCCAATGCCGAAGCGTTCTTGCCGTTACAGCTGCGCTTTTTGCCAGTTCGGAGATACTGAGGGCCCGTTGCATGATCTACCGATTATCACCCTAGAGCTTGACGCAGCGGCAGGCTGCAAGTGCCCCCTAGCGCCAGTCTCGCAGAATCTAAGAATGTCTTCAGGCGGCGCAATATCCCACGCGGCGCAATATCCCGCCTGATCGAGCGTTGAAGGATGCTCGAACCCGAGCGACCGCAGGGTGATCGTACTCAGCGAATTCGACAGGCGCGTCAACCCCAATTAGGGAAGCACCCGCGGTCCAAGGCTCATCCCTCATTTGACTCGCCTTGTTGCGGTGGGCTAGCCTCAATAGTTCGCACCTCCGTACCTCAGACTCGTGAGAAACAGCGGCATTCGGGCTCTCCCGCCACACTCGATATGAAATTGCATCGCCAGTTTGCGCAACTCGTCTTGGCGTTGGCGTTGTGCGGGCAGGCGCTTGCCGGCAGCGTTCTGCGGCCGGTGCATGCCCCTAAGGCCATGGTGGCTACGGTGCACCCGGAGGCGTCAAAGGCTGGAGCGGAGATCATGCGCCAAGGTGGCAATGCGGTAGATGCCGCCGTGGCAGTTGGCTTCGCGCTTACCGTTGTTCATCCGCAGGCGGGCAATATTGGCGGCGGCGGATTCATGCTTTTCCGGCGGGCTGATGGCGAGGTGCACTTCCTGGACTATCGCGAGAAGGCTCCCGTCAAAGCAACCGCCGATATGTATCTGGACGGACAGGGCAATGTCATCCCCGGCATGAGCACCGTGGGCTATAAAGCCATCGCGGTTCCCGGGTCGGTGGCGGGCCTTGTCGCAGCGCAGAAACATTGGGGCAAGCTCTCCCTGGAGCGCGTGATGGAACCCGCGGTCCGCCTGGCGCGCGATGGCTACATTCTTCAGTATGGCGACGCGATGGATCTCCGCGATAAGAACCTGGCGAAGTTCCCTGATTCGTATCGCATTTTCCAGCGCAATGGCAACTACTACCAGCCGGGCGACCTGTTCAAGCAACCGCAACTGGCTCACACCCTGGAACGCATCGCCAGAAATCCTGATGACTTCTACCACGGAGCGATGGCGCGTCAGCTGGCCGCCGCAATACAGAAAGGCGGCGGTCTTGTTACCACCGAGGATCTGGCGGTTTATGAGGTGAAAGAGCGCCAGCCGATCAAGGGCACCTACCGGGGATTCGAAGTCATCAGTGCGCCACCCCCTTCATCGGGTGGGGTTGCCCTGCTGGAGATGCTCAACATTCTGGAGGGCTACGATCTCACCAAGCTCGGCGATCGTTCGGCCGATAGCATCCATCTGACGATTGAAGCCTTCCGCCGTGCTTTTTTTGATCGCGCCGAGTTTCTCGGCGATCCCGATTACTCCAAGATTCCGGTTGCGCAGCTGATCGACAAGAAGTATGGCGAGGCCTGGCGTGCGACGATTGAGCCCCAGCGCGCGACGCCCAGCTCAACCGTGCAGCGTCCCTCAATTTTCTCTAAGCTCGATCAGTACGCGGCGGTGCATCCGCAGCCGCAGTCGGTCGCCGAACCAGAGCACACAACCCACTATTCGATAGTTGATCCGGATGGCAATGCGGTAGCAGTGACCACAACCCTCAACGACAGCTTCGGGTCACGGGTCACAGCAGAAGGCCTGGGCTTCCTGTTAAATGACGAGATGGACGATTTCGCGTCCAAGCAAGGCGTGCCCAACGGGTACGGCCTGATCCAGGGTCCGGCAAATGCGATTGGCCCGGGAAAGCGGCCGCTTTCTGCGATGACGCCCACCTTCGTGCTGAGAGATGGACAACTGTTTCTCGTGCTCGGCTCGCCCGGCGGACCGACCATCATTACAACCGTGGCGATCGTCCTCATGGGAGTTGTCGATTACGGGCTTAACATCCAGGAAGCTGTGAACGCGCCGCGCTTTCATAATCAATGGATACCCGACGAGATCAGGATGGAGAGTGTCGGCTTCTCTCCTGACACGATCCGTTTGCTCGAAAGGATGGAATACAAAGTCGACACCGGCCACAAATTCTGGGGTGACGCCGAGTGCATTGAGGTTGATCCGAAGACGGGTGAACGGCTGGGAGCAAGCGACGGACGTAACGAAGGGAAGGCGGTAGGATTCTGATGCGCAGGGCGATCTCCACGTTAGGGTACGCGCGCAGCGAGCGGTTGCACCCAGGGCTGCTGGATCACCTAGTCTCTGGCGGGGCCGAGGCGATCGAGATCTTCGCTGCACGAGGCCATTTCAACTACACCGACCGCCAACACATACGGGAGATCGGTAACTGGTTTCGCAGCACCGGGGTGACGTTCCACTCGATGCATTCGCCTATGCACAGTGACGAAGAGTGGGGGCGCGCCGGCGAACCGCCCCTGAACATCGCCTCGGCCGAAAAGCGCCGGCGCATCGCCGCCATGGACGAAATCAAGCGAGCCATCGAGGTCGCCGAGCATTCGCCGTTTCAGTTCCTGATACAGCACGTTGGTACCGGTGGCGAAGAAGCCGACGAGCACAAGCTCGAGGCGGCGGTGAGTTCGCTCGAGCATTTGCGTGCCTTCGCCAAGCCCCTGGGTGTGCAACTGTTAGTGGAGAACATTCCCAATGAGCTTTCCACGCCGCCGAAGCTGATTCACTTGTTGCGCACCGGCCACTTTGCCGACATCGGAGTGTGCTTCGATGTGGGACATGCGCACATGTCGCCGGGAGTTCCGGAGGCCTTCCAGTTGCTGAAAGAACATATACGCTCGACCCACGTGCACGATAATCACAGGGAACGCGACGAACACCTGTGGCCCGGGGAAGGCGCAATTGATTGGGCTGAGGCCATGTCCTTGCTGCGCAGCGCGCCCAATGTGCCACCGCTTCTGCTGGAGGTCGAGTGGCCGGAGGGACAGAAGGTGTCACCCCAGATAGCGGCGGCCTACGAAAAGCTGGAGACCATGGCTGCACCGACGGTTTGAAGCTTAGTGCCCATCGCCCGGCGCGCTGCAGCAGGAGGGATTTCGCCCAGATCGATATTCCGAGTGATCCCGAGGGCCTGGGGACAACCGGGGAGATTGAGGACGCTGCTCTTCCTGGCTAAGGAGGGCGTGATCAAGCTGCAGCAAAGCCCTTGCGCCACGCCAACACTGCCGTGATCTTGCGGCATTGACGAACCGCCTGAAGGCCGTCTCCTTCCAGAGACGCCGGATCAGAGGGCAGCGGCGCCGGTCAAAAGAAATCATGGAAGCACCACTTACACAGACAGAAACGCCTATCACGACGATCCGCGAGGTCGGCAAACATGAAGGCCAGGCCGTCACCATCCGCGGTTGGCTCTACAACCTGCGCGAGAGCGGCAAACTGCTGTTCCCGCAATTCCGCGATGGCAGCGGCGTCATCCAGGGTGTAGTCGTGAAGAGCCAAGTCTCGCCCGAGGTTTTCGATGCCATCAAGAATCTCACGCAGGAATCGAGCGTGATCGTAACCGGCAAGGTCCGGGCGGACAAGCGTGCGCCCGGCGGCTACGAAATCGAAATTGCAGATGCCCAGGTGCTACAGCGGGTGAAGGAAGAGGATCCGTATCCCATCACGCCGAAAGAGCACGGTGTCGACTTCCTGATGGAACACCGCCATCTGTGGCTGCGCTCGCCGAGACAGGCCGCAATTTTGCGCGTTCGCGCCGAGATCATCAAGGCGGCGCGTGACTTCTTCGATGATCGTGGCTTTACGCTGACTGACCCCCCGATCCTTACCCCCGCTGCCTGCGAAGGCACGACCACTTTGTTTCCGGTGGATTACTTCGACGAGCAGGCATACCTCACGCAGTCTGGACAACTCTACATTGAAGCCACGGCAATGGCCCTCGGCAAGGTATACAGCTTCGGCCCAACGTTCCGCGCAGAGAAGTCGAAGACGCGCCGACACCTGACCGAGTTCTGGATGGTCGAGCCCGAGATTGCCTACGCGACCCTCGACGATCTTATGAGGCTGGCGGAAGAATTCATTACCTTCCTCGTGAAGCGTTGCCTGGAGCGTCGTCGGCCCGAGCTCGAGACCATTGGCCGCGACCTCGGCAAGCTGGAAAAGATCGATGCACCCTTCCCGCGCATTACCTACGACGAAGCCGTTCGGATGTTGCAGGACGCTCACGCCAAGGAACTCATCGAAAATAAGTTCGAATACGGCGGAGACTTCGGTTCTCCCGACGAGACCTACATCTCTTTGCAATTCGAGCGTCCGGTGATGGTGCATCGCTATCCGGCGGCGGTGAAGGCGTTCTACATGGAGCCTGATCCGGAGCGGCCGGATCTTGCCTTATGTGTGGACGTGCTTGCGCCAGAGGGCTACGGCGAGATCATCGGCGGTTCGCAGCGCATGGCGTCGTACGATCTGCTCCTCGAACGCATTCACCAACATGGCTTGCCAGAGCAGGCGTTCAAGTGGTATCTCGATTTGCGCAAGTTTGGGGGAGTCCCGCACGCCGGCTTCGGCATGGGCATCGAACGCGCAGTGGCCTGGATTTGCGGCCTCGAGCATGTGCGCGAGACCATTCCGTTCGCACGCACGTTGCACCGGCTCTATCCATAGTCCAGACAGAATCCTATGGCTACCAGTCCAATCACGAAGCCTCTCGAGAATATCGAAGCCAAGCAGATTCGCATCATCGGCGTACCACTGGATCTCGGCCAGTCACGGCGTGGGGTTGACATGGGTCCCTCCGCGGTCCGCGTCGCCGGCCTTGAGATCAAGTTGGAGGCGCTTGGCTACGAGGTCGAAGACGGCGGCAACGTTGCTGTTGCCCTGGCGGAAACCAAGTCCGAAGGCGACCCGAACGCCAAATATCTGAAGGAGATCACGGAGACCTGCTCCAAGGAAGCTACGCTTGTCGTGAAGACACTGGAAGCAGGAAAAATTCCCATCGTTCTCGGTGGGGACCATTCGATCGCCGCCGGCACCGT